>Ga0224558_1000094_pt1 | contig 99402 bp, 65 predicted proteins | sample 714S32024metaG_FD_180682 | JGI IMG/M metagenome (GOLD analysis project Ga0224558, IMG submission 180682) | Peat soil microbial communities from Stordalen Mire, Sweden - 717 S3 20-24 | ecosystem: Environmental > Terrestrial > Soil > Wetlands > Peat | place: Sweden: Norrbotten County, Stordalen... | reverse complement strand
TCGCTTTCTGCACCACAGCTAATGCAGCTTCCGGGCCGATCATCACCGTCCCGCCAGCCAGCCAGAGCGTGACGTTAGGCAGTACTGCTACGTTCAACGTGGCGGCGACCGGCACGCCGACCCTCACCTATCAATGGCAGTTCAGTTCCAATGGCACGACCTGGTTGAATTGGATTTCAACACCGGGGACTTCTGCCAGCATGACCACTCCCGCAGTGCCGGCAGTGGCCAACGGATGGAAGTTCCGGGTGGTGGTGACCGACGGTAACAGCCTGTCGACGACCAGCGACCCCGTGACCCTGACGGTGAATTCGCCGCCTGTGATCAATACACCTCCGGTCAGCCAGACTGTGACTGTAGGCAGTACTGCTAAGTTCAGCGTGACGGCGACCGGCACGCCGACCCTCACCTATCAATGGCAGTTCAGTTCCAATGGCACGACCTGGTTGAATTGGATTTCAACACCGGGGACTTCCGCCAGCATGACCACTCCCGCAGTGCCGGCAGTGGCCAACGGATGGAAGTTCCGGGTGGTGGTGACCGACGGCAACAGCCTGTCGACGACCAGCAACCCTGTGACCCTGACGGTTAACTCGCCGCCGGTGATCAACACACAGCCGGTCAGCCAGGCTGTGACCGTAGGCAGCACCGCTACGTTTAGCGTGACGGCGACCGGCACGCCGACCCTCACCTATCAATGGCAGTTCAGTTCCAATGGCACGACCTGGTTGAATTGGATTTCAACGCCGGGGACTTCCGCCAGCATGACCACTCCCGCTGTGCCGGCAGTCGCCAACGGCTGGAAGTTCCGGGTGGTAGTTACTGACGGCAACAGCCTGTCGACGACCAGCAACCCTGTGACCCTGACGGTGAACTCGCCACCGGTGATCAACACACAGCCGGTCAGCCAGGCTGTGACCGTAGGCAGCACCGCTTCGTTCAGCGTGGCGGCGACCGGCACGCCGACCCTCACCTATCAATGGCAGTTCAGTTCCAATGGCACGACCTGGTTGAATTGGATTTCAACGCCGGGGACTTCCGCCAGCATGACCACTCCCGCTGTGCCGGCAGTCGCCAACGGCTGGAAGTTCCGGGTGGTAGTTACTGACGGTAACAGCCTGTCAACGACCAGTAACCCTGCGACTCTGACGGTGCCGGTGACGGTGTTGCCGGGGCTGGTTACGTACACGGCGCCCGTGGGCACCACCAGCGCGTATCAGACCATCACGATTACGAACGCCCAAGCAGCGACCGCGCTGCACATCAGCAACCTGCAACTCAGCGGCGACTTCATCGAGTCGGCGACGACCTGCCCGCTTGCTCCCTCGGCGCTGGCTGGAGGCGTGTCCTGCACCGTCTCGGTGGAATTCGATCCCAGCATTGGCGGCGTCCGCAGCGGCCAGCTCCAGATATACGACGATGTGGCGACAAGTCCGCAGGTGGTGAACCTCTCCGGCACCGGCACCTCGCCGCTGACCCTTTCCGTTTCATCGCTGACCTTCAGCGCGCAGAAGCTTGGCACCAATAGCCCGCCGCAGACTTTGACGTTGACCAATCACGAAGTCCAGGCGGAGACCTTCACGCTGACCCCGGCCGGCGACTTCACCGCCAGCAGCAACTGCCCAACGGGCGTAATTGCCGCCCAATCCCTGTGCGTCATTTCCATCCAGTTCGCCCCCAAACTCACCACAACCGTTGGTCCGGATTCCGGCTCGCTGACGGTAGGGAACTCGGCAGTGAATGGCAATGCGGCTCCTGGCGCCTCGCCGCTGAGCGTGTCGCTGCTCGGGTCGGCCAGCGCGACCAATCCGCCCGCGGCCGTGACCCAGGTCTCGCCCGGCGCGGGCGCGGCCGGCACCACGGTTCCGGTGGTCATTACTGGCAACGGGTGGACACACTTCAATGTGTCGTCAGTGATCACCTTCACGCAGGCGGATAACCCCGGAACTCCCTGCGGCATCACCGCTTCGGTTCCGGATACGACGACAACCACGCTCAACACGATCAACGCCCAACTGGCAATCTCAGGCGTGAATCCGGTTTACGGAGCCTGCGATATCAGTGTCGTAACCACGCTCCCGGCCGGAGCAGGAATGGAAACTGCGCAGTTGAATTCGGCCTTTATTCTGGCCGATCCGAGCAATGTGCATACCATCGGTTCTGCCACCCCGAATTCAGGAATCCAGGGCCAGACGCTGAATGTGGACTTGACGGCCACGGGAACTAACTTTGTGGATGGCGTTACGTATGCCAACTTCGGCGATGGCATCACCGTTAATGGGGTGACGGTCACTGACGCGACCGATGCCGTGGCGAACATCACCATCAGCAACACCGCCGTCATCAGCCCCACCAACTACAGCAGCTATCGCACCATTACGCTGGTGACGGGCGGAGAGTATGCCACCTCCAGCTCGACAGCCTTCCAGATCGGTCCCAACAACGCCACCCTGCTCAGCGTCAGTCCCAATTCGGCTGGTCAGGGAACCAATCTTGCGGTCACGCTCACGGCTTCCGGCACCCACTTCCTGCAGGATGCCACGCAGGTTTCGATCACCGGCGGCATCACCGTGGGCAACGTCCAGGTGACCAGCCTGACGACTGCGGTGGCGCAGATTATCGTGCCGCAAAATGCTACGGTCGGCCTGCAGAACGTGACTGTCTCGACAGGCGGCGAAATCGCGACTCTGGCCAACGCCTTTACGGTGATCAATACGACACCCGCCCTCACCTCCGTGAACCCGAACTCCGGCCAACAGGGCCAGACGCTGAATGTCGAGATCACTGGCTTCAATACGAATTTCACCACCGGTCAGGTCCAAGCTGAGTTTGGCGGCGATATCACAGTGAATTCAATCACCGTGAACTCTGCGACCGATGTGGTCGTCAACATCAGCATCAGCCAGACCGCAAACATAGGACCAATAACGGCGAACCTCACCAGCGGTCCGTCCGGAAGCGCGATTATCTTCCTGTTCACCTTTACGGTTACGCCGTCGAGCGCCTCGATTGTGAGCGTTACGCCGAGCAGCGTTCCACAGGGCGGGCAGTTGACGCTTGCGGTGATTGGCTCGAACACCAACTGGGTGCAAGGCACCACAACCGCCGCGTTCTACCCGGCCCCCCCGTATGTACTACCCGTCTTTGATGAGGTCACAATCAACAGCCCGACGAGCGCATCCCTCAACATCGCTGTTCCCACCAATGCCACGCCCGGCAATCACTCGTTCTATATAGCTACCGGCGGGCAGGTTGTGAGCGCCTCGATCACGGTGACTGCGGCAACGCCGACCTTGATGGCAAGTCCCGCCAACGGCCTGCAAGGCACCAGCTTCAGCATCAGCTTCATCGGCCAGTTCACCCACTTCTCGCAGTCGGACACAGTGCCGGTGATCAGCGGCGAGGGCGTCACCTTGACGAATTTCACCGTTACCAGCCTGGAAAGCGCCACGGGCACGCTGGCTATCGCGCCCACCGCTTCTGCGGGCTTGCGGAAGATTACCTTCACGACAGGCGGAGAAATCGTCACCACTTTCTTCAACGTCGGCGCCGCATCAATTTATAGCCTCTCGCCGTTTGACTCGCCGCCGAGCAATACGTTGGATGTGGCGATTACCGGATTGAATACGCACTTTACGGCAGGAACAACCACGGTCCTGTTTGGCGCGCAAATCACCGTGAACAGCGTCACTGTCTACGACGCCACTCACCTGACCGCCAATATCACCACTAGTTATCTCAATGGCAGCGTCCTGACTGCCTCCCCGGCCGGATGGCAGCAGGTTTACGTTAATACCGGCGCGGAGCAGGTGCTGGGCAACTTTTTTGTCGATGGTCCGACCTTTGTGAGCGTCACGCCGTCGAGTGCAGCACAGGGCTCGACAGTGGACGTGGCCATCACCGGCTCATTGACGCATTGGGTCCAAGGCACGACCGAAGCCATTCTTGGAGCCGGCGTTACGGTGGCAAACCTGACGATCACCAGCCCAACCACGGCTACGGCGACCATCTCGGTCTCTCCCACCGCTCCGGTGGGCGGCAACAGCGTGGTGATGATCACCGGCTCGGAGATCGAAAGCGGTACTGGCTTCAACGTGACCCCGAGCGCGGCGCAGATCCTCAGCGTATTGCCTCCAGGCTGCAGCGTGATTAACAGCGTCCTGACCTGCAACGGAGTTTCCGTTCCGGCGGCCACGCTGCCCTGGCAGGTGATGCAATTGCAAACGGCGACTCTGAACCTCGTCGGACAGGACACTCACTGGGTGCAGGGCGAAACATCGGTAAGCTTCGGCTCGGGCGTGGCAGTCGATAGTCTCACGGTCACCAGCCCAACGACAGCCACCGTCCAGATCACCGTGCTCTCAGGCTCTCCGGTTGGCTATGCCGCGCTGACCACCTACACCGACGGCGAGGACGTTACCCTGCCGCAGGCCATCGACATCGAGCAGGGATTCCCAACACTGCTAGCCACCACGCCCAGCGGAGCCCAGCAAGGCAACACCCTGAATCTGCAGATTCTGGGCCGCTTCACGCACTGGCAGCAAGGGGTCACCACGGCCGCGTTCAACCAGGACATCACGGTGAATTCCTTAACTGTGGTCGACTCCGACAGCGCCATTGCGAATATTACCGTGAGTCCGTTGGCCAACGTCGACATCTGGTGCCTACCCTTGGCGCCCAGCAGCCACACCATTACGATCACGACCGGCACCGAGCAGGTGAGTCAGCCAGGGACATTCTGCGTCACGCAAGGCGCGGCAGAAATCACCAGTGTCTCTCCGAACATAGCCAATCAGGGATCAACCCTGACGGTAACTGTTACGGGTTCGGGGACTCACTTTGTCCAGGGAGAAACCACGGCCAATTTCGGCTCCGGCATTAATGTTGGCAACGTGACCGTAACCAGTCCAACCAGTGCTACGGTCGCGCTCAGCATCACCACCTCCGCGCCTTCGGGCTTCAAGACTGTAACGATGACCACTGTGGGTGAGGTGGCGAGCCAGCAGTATGGATTCACGGTGGGCCCGGGCGTAGCTACGCTCACTGAAGCTATACCCAACCAGGCCGAGCAGGGCGTTCAGAACCTGAATGTCCACCTTATCGGCCAGTACTCCAACTTCAGCAGCCTGAGCACGGCCACATTCGGCGCGGGGATCACGGTGAACAGCGTGGAGTACACCGATGCCACCGATCTGAACGCCAACATCAGCATCGATCCGCTGTCCTATACGGGCGTCCGTACGGTCACGGTAACGACGTCTCAAGTCCCCTGCGCAATTCTGGCCGGAACCGTCAACGCCTGCCCGACGGGCGCCACAAGCGGCAGCGAGATCATCTCCAACAACGCGTTCACCATCATTCAAGGTCCGGCGATCATCAGCCAGGTTGCGCCCGCGACCGGCAATCAGGGCCAGGAGGTGGTCTTCACCATTACCGGCTCGGCGACGCATTGGGCGCAGAACTTCACCCAGTTCTGGATTCCAGGCGCCGGTTCCGATCTCACCATCAATTCGGTGATTATCAACAGCCCCACCAGCGCCACGGTGGATTTGAGCATCTCCGCGAAGGCCAATCCTGGGCCGCGTTCCATCTCTATGGTCACGGCGGGCGAAGCTGTGGTGGATAGAGGCGCATTTGTAGTAACCGGCGGCGTCCCGGTGATCACCTATCTCAGTCCCAACTACGCCACGCCTGGAACCAGTTCACTCGAAGTGACCATTCACGGTCTCTCCACCACTTGGACCCAGGCGACCCCTACGGTGAACTTCGGCTTCGGCATCACGGTTAACTCGGTCCAGGTGGACGACGATACCCACGTCGAAGCGGTGATCAGCGTCGATCCCGCGGCTCAACTCGGTTACCGCACAGTCCAGGTGCAGACCGGAACGCAGGTCCTTACGGGCAACTTCCAGGTGGTTGCGACGGCGCCCGCGCCCACTCCTTATATTTGGTATTACTGGCCGTCATCCGGACTTCCCGGCCAGACGTTCACTATCAGCTTCACAGGCTCCTCCACGCATTGGGATCCTGACGTAACCCAGGCGAGCTTTGGCAGCGGCATTCAGGTGAATAGCTTCCAGGTCACCAGCCCGACTACAGCTTTGGCCAACATCACCATTACCGCTACCCAAGTCCAGACAAACCTGATCGTTTTCACCACCGGTACCGAGACAGAGACCGTGGACTTCAGCGTGGTTGTCGCCCAGCCGACTCTGAGCATCGTCGATCCTGGCTCGGGGATGCAGGGCACACAAGACCTGACCGTCAGCATCATCGGTCAGTACACGACTTTCGACAACACAACTACGTTCACTTTCGGTTCCGGCATCACGGTCAACGGACCACCGACAATTCTCGGACCCACTATCGCGACCCAGAGCATCAGCATCGGTCAAGAGGCCCCGCTCGGCGCGTCCAGTGTCATTGCGACCACAGAGGGAACGCCGGTCAGCGGCGTGAGTTTCACGGTCACACCCAGCCTGGCGTCGATCTCGGCCATCACGCCCAACACCGCCTTGCAGGGTAGCACCATCACCGTGGAAGTAACCGGTCAAGACACGCATTGGGACAGTACGACGACCTTCCAGTTCGGCGCCGGCATCGTGGTGACCAGCACTACCGTGAACAGCAATACGGATGCTACCCTTGTGCTCGCCCTGCCCGCTCTGGCTCCTGTGGGCCCGACCAACGTGAGTGCCCAGACCGCGGGAGAAGTTGCTAACATCATTAACGGCTTCGTCGTCCAGGCGGGCACGCCGCTGCTGCTGTCCTCCGGGCCGGGTTCGGCGCCTCAACAAGGCGCCGTCGTCTTTACGATTTTGAGCCAGGCAACGAACTGGCTCTCGAATCCGCCCACGGTCTCCTACGGCTCAGGCATCTTACTCACCAACGTGGTCGTTACCGGGGACACTTCATTGACAGTAGACGGGTACGTGCAGCCCACCACCAGCATAGGCTGGCGCAACCTCACGGTCAGCAGCGGCACACAGGTATTGGGCCTGCAAAATACGTTTTACGTAACTCCAGGGCCGGCGGTGATCAATAGCGTATCGCCTTCGACCGCAGATCCGGGCACGACCCTCACAGTGACCATCGCCGGCATCAACACAAATTGGGTCTCTGGTGTCACGCAACTCACCTTCCCCGGTGTGCAGATCAACAGCTTCACGGTGAACTCCGCAACTTCGATCACCGCCAACATCACCGTAAACGTGTCTGCACCAGCTGGGCAGGTTTCGGTGACGGCGACCACCCTCGGCGAGGTTGCCACAGGGACCAATGTCTTCACCGTTACGAACGCGAAGTTGACGGCGACCATCAACGTCACGCCTTACGCCGTGACCTACGATGGCAACCCGCACACGGCGACGGGCACGGCCACGGGAGTAGGTGGCGCGAACCTGAACGCCGACCTAGCCTTGAGCGGCACAACGCACACTAACGCCGGGACCTATGCCACGGACCAGTGGAGCTTCACCGATCCCGGCGGCACCTATGCCCCTGCCAGCGGAATAGTATCCGACAATATCACCCAGGCGGCGGGAACGGTCAGCTTGGGCAGCCTGGCGCAGACCTACACCGGCTCGCCCCTTTCGGCCACTGCCACCACCAATCCATCCGGAATAACGGTGAGTTTCACCTATAATGGCTTATCTACAGCGCCGACGGCAGTGGGCAGCTATACCGTGGTTGGAACCATCAGCAATGCAAACTACACCGGCACGGCAACCGGAACCCTGGTAATCTCGCCGGCAGCGGCCACGGTCACGCTGACGCCCAGCAGTCTGACGCAAACTTACACTGGCTCGCCTCTTTCGGCCGCGGCCACCACCAATCCATCCGGAATAGCGGTGAACTTCACCTATAACGGCTCATCTACAGCGCCGACGGCAGCGGGCAGCTACACCGTGGTTGGAACCATCAACAATGCAAACTACACCGGCTCGGCAACCGGAACCCTGGTAATCTCGCCGGCAGCGGTCACGGTCACGCTGACGCCCAGCAGTCTGACGCAAACTTACACCGGCTCTCCCATTTCGGCCGCAGCCACCACCAATCCATCCGGAATAGCGGTGACCTTCACCTATAACGGTTCCTCCACTGCGCCGACAGCGGCGGGCAGCTACCCCGTGGCTGGAACCATCAGCAACACGAATTACACCGGCACGGTAAGCGGAACCCTGGTAATCTCGCCGGCCACAGCCACCATCAGCGTCACGCCGTACAACGTGACCTACGACGGCAACACACACACGGCCACGGGCACGGCCACGGGAGTGGGCGACGCGAACCTGAACGCCGACTTGACCTTGAGCGGCACGACGCATACCATTGCCGGAACCTATGCCACGGACGGGTGGAGCTTCACCGATCCCAGCGGCAACTATGCCCCTGCCAGCGGCACGGTATCCGACAAGATCACTCAGGCGGTGGGAACGGTCATCCTGGGCAGTCTGGCGCAGACCTACACCGGCTCGCCTCTTTCGGCCACTGCCACCACCATCCCATCCGGGATGACGGTGACCTTCACCTATAACGGTTCCTCCACCGCGCCGACAGCGGCGGGCAGCTATACCGTGGTTGGAACCATCAGCAACACGAATTACGCCGGCACGGCAACCGGAACCTTGGTAATCTCGCAGGCCACAGCCACGGTCAACGTCACTCCATACAACGTGATCTACGACGGCAACACACACACGGCCACAGGCACGGCCACGGGAGTGGGCGGCGCGAACCTTAACGCCGACCTGACCTTGAGCGGCACAACGCACACCAACGCCGGAACCTATGCTACGGACGGGTGGAGCTTCACCGATCCCAGCGGCAACTATACCCCCGCCAGCGGAACGGTATCCGACAAGATCACGCAGGCCACGGGAACGGTCATGCTGGGCAGCCTGGCGCAGACCTACACCGGCTCGCCCCTTTCGGCCACTGCCACCACCATCCCATCCGGGATGACGGTGACCTTCACCTATAACGGTTCCTCTACAGCGCCGACGGCAGCGGGCAGCTACACCGTGGTTGGAACCATCAGCAACACGAATTACGCCGGCACGGCAAGCGGAACCCTGGTAATCTCGCCGGCCACAGCCACCATCAACGTCACTCCATACAACGTGACCTACGACGGCAACACACACACGGCCACAGGCACGGCCACGGGAGTGGGCGGCGCGAACCTGAACGCCGACCTGACCTTGAGCGGCACAACGCACACCAACGCCGGAACCTATGCTACGGACGGGTGGAGCTTCACCGATCCCAGCGGCAACTATGCCCCTGCCAGCGGCACGGTATCTGACACGATTAACCCTGAAGTGCCGACGCTGACCTTTGCCACGATTCCCACCCATACTTACGGCGACGCGCCATTCCAGGTGACCGCAACCGACGCGGTAAGCACGCCTTCCAATGGCGCGATTACCTATGCGCTAACCATCGGCCCAATTAGTGCGGGAACTGTCACTAGCTCAGGCATGGTGACGTTGACCGGAGCGGGCACGGTCTATCTGACTGCCAGCCAGGCAGCCAGCGGCAACTATGCAGCAGCAACTGCGACCACCAGCATCACGGTCAACCCTGAAGTGCCGACGTTGACCTTTGCTGCGATTCCCACCCATACTTACGGCGACGTGCCGTTCCAGGTGAATGCAACCGACTCAGAAAGTACGCCTTCCAACGGCGCGATTTACTACTCTCTAACTGCTGGCCCGATGAGTGCGGGAACCGTCAGCAGCTCAGGCGTGGTGACATTGACCGGAGCTGGCACGGTCTATCTGACTGCCAACCAAATGGCCAGCGGCAACTATGCGGCTGGAACGGCGACCACCAGCTTCACGGTCGATCCGGCGTTGATCATCACCACCACTAACCCAATGACTGCGGGCGTTGTGGGAACGAGTTATTCGCAAACACTGACGGCGACAGGCGGCTCGGGCATCTACACCTCCTGGGCTGTGACCGCGAACAACAGCGGCTTAACGAACCTCGGCCTGAGCCTGACATCCAGCAGTGGCGTATGGTCCATTTCTGGATCGTCCGCATCTTTGGCATACGGAAGCGCCACATTCACGGTGCAGGTGACGGATTCGATTGGCGCTACAACGACGCAGCAGCTAACAATCAACGTTTACGAGCCGCTGGCACTGCCTACGCCCAATCCCGCCTCTCTAGGGTCTGCAATGGCTAGCCAGTACTACAGCGGATCGATCAGCGGATCGGGAGGCAGCGGGAACTACTCCTGGTCGGTTACCGGGCTTTCCTCCACAAGCCTGAGCTACAACTCCACCGGCAACCCGTTGACCATCAGCGGAACGGCGCCCGCAACGGCACAAACGCTCACGCTCAACGTCACGATGACAGACACCACTACGAGCCAGTTTGTCACGCAGAACGGGTACACCATCACCGTTATCAACCCGAATGTGGGCTACCCCGTCTCCGGTACGGTGAGTTACGGCGGCCCGGATACCGGATGGATCTACCTGCAGCTGATCAACAATAACTGCAACAACTGCGGAGGCAATCTGGGCACGGCAATCTCCGCTCCAGGAGCCTTCACCATCCAAGGCGTGCCGCCCGGCACCTACACGTTGCAGGCCTATATGGACAACCTTGGTTATGGCGCCAGGAACGCGTCCAATCCCACAGGCAGCACCCAAAACGTGGTGGTCACCGATGGAACCCTCAGTGGGGTTACCATCTCGCTGAGCAATCCAGCAACTGTGACTCTGGGCTCGGCTACTCCCAACTGGGACAGCAGCCAGGGATCCGGCGCATTTAACGGCGGCGCCTTTGTCTCCTACGACATAATTTGTAACGGCAATGGATGTAACAATGGCGGTATCGAAATGCCTGCCTCCTACACCGTCCAGTGGAGCACCAGTTCGTCGTTCGGCTCCGTTGCTGGAAGCCAGTGCTTCCCGGCGACTGGTGACAAGAACCCATGGATCGTGAGCGGGATTCCGAATGGTGGTCCGTACTACTTCCGCGCGGCAGGCAATGTGGGAGCCTGCGGTTCTTCCACCACAGGACTGACATGGTCCGCGGCTTCTCCCGCCATGACCATCGGAACGCCCTCAAGCGGCAACCTGGTTCAGGGAACAGTCACGTTCGCGGGCACGGCCACAGGGCCGCTGTACGTAGGCTTCTTCGACCAGGACACAGGCAACAGCTATACCACCGTGGTGGGCAGCCAGGCGAACCCGCCAATCAGCCCGGCAGCGTACTCGGTCTACGTTCCCACAGGTTCCAGTTACTACTTCTTTGGGATTATCGACCAGAAAAACGACGGCCTCATGGTTCCGGGAGACATCTCCAATACAAATGAGCAAAACATGGCCTCGGTGGATATCGACCCCACCATTCCCTCCACGCTCACCCAAAACCTGACTCTGCCCAGCAACGCTGCTGGCACTGCGCCCCTCAATGCCATTGCCAGCGTGAGGACGCAGAGCAATCAACAGACGGACATTAGCGGCAACGTCAGCTACGGTTACGGCGTCGACCTCCGGGTTGACGGTCTCTACAAACTACCGGCGTCTGTTGATCTCTACTCGGGACCGAGTTATATCGTCAATGCGCCCGCAGACATAGCCACGGGCGCTTTTAACGGCAACACCGATGAGTGGGACTACAATCCCAGCACCAACGGCGGCACGCCAAGCACCAGCGATGTCTTTACCTTCAATGTCACTTACACCGACGGCACCTCGGACTCAACCGCGAATACTCCGTCCAATCCACTGACCGCTTCGCCCACCGCCGTGCTGAGCGCCTGGGCCACCAATATGTCCCCCACCTGGAACACGGGCAGCGCGAGCACGACGCCGACATTTACCTGGAGCTACCCCACCGGCGCCGCCAACTACGCCTATCAGTTCCAGTTGCAGGACTCGAACAGAAACACCATCTGGTCGATACCCGCTCAGGATCAGCACTCTAACTCGAACGGCTTCTCCAATTCCATCACGCCGTCCATTACCTGGGGCGTCGATCCGACGGGAGGCGGGAGCACGCCGTCGGTAACCAGCCTGAACCCCAACTCAACGTACTACTGGCAGATTCAAGCCACGGACGCCAACAGCAATGAAGCTACGACGCAGGTGAGCTTCCAGACGGGCGAAGCGCCCTTGTCGCTGTCCGCATCCGGCGCGCTGGGCTCCGGTACCGTTAACCAAGCCTATAACGGGTCGATCACCGCCTCGGGCGGCAGCGAAGCGGGCTACAGCTTTACGGTGGGCGTCAACGGAGCAGGGGCCACCGGCGGCACATCCTGGACGCTGTCCGACGGCCTGAGCGCCAGCAGCAGCGGCGGCACACTGACCATCAGCGGAACGCCCACCACCGCGCCGGCCACCATCACGCTCGCCGTCGGAGTAACCGACAGCGAAAACCACACCGCCAGCGGAACCTATACCATTTCCATCGTCAGCTCCCAGGTGGTCTTCCCGGCCTCGGGCAATGTCAGTTACAACGGCTTGCAGACCGGATGGGTCTATCTGTCGCTCAGCCCCACCAACAACTGCAACAATGCCGGCTGCAACAATCCCACCCCCGGCACCGCCATTCCCGCGGCTACGCTCGCTTCGGGAGGAGCCTTTACGATCCACGGCGTGCAGCCCGGCACATACAACCTGCAGGCCTGGATGGACACCCTGGGCTATGGCGTCGGGAACGTCTCTGACCCCTCGGGCAGCACCTCCGTGACCGTAACCAACTCGACCCTGAGCGGCGTCTCGGTCTCGATGAACGCTCCGGGGCCGGTGACGCTCACCTCGGCGCCCCAATGGACTCCCGACGAAGGGTACGGCGTGTTTAGTGGTGGAGCGATGGTCTACTTCGGCTCCATCCTGAACAGAAACAATGTTCAGATACCCACGTCCTACATCCTCGAATACAGCACAGATTCGTCGTTCAATACGGGCGTCTCCAGCATGAGCTTCCCGGCAGCCCACGCGGACCACCACTGGATCGTGACCGGACTTGCCAATGGCGCTAAGTACTACTTCCGCGCGGCGGGTGTGGTGGGCAGCGGCAGCTCGGCCGTCACCGGCCCCTGGTCCCCGGCCTCACCCTCCGGCGGCCTGACCATCGGCGCGCCATCGGGTTCCAACACCGTCCAGGGCACGGTCACCTTCAGCCAGGCGCCCACCGGACCGCTCTATGTGGCCTTCCTCGACAGTGATACAAACATCATCTACGCCGAGGAGATAGCCAGCCCGGTGAGTCCGCAGGCGTACTCCATCAACCTTCCCAACAGTTCCAACTACGGTTTCTTCGCCATCCTCGATCAGAACAACGCAGGATGGAACGCGCAAGGAGACATCTCCAACTATGGCGGCAATGGACCTGCCCCGGTCTCCGTAACCAGCTCCATGAGCGGCGTCAACCTGACCCTGCCCAGCGGCAACAGCTTCGATACGCTGACGACACAACACTGGACCCAGATTTACAATTACGGCTCGCATGGCACCCAAACCTACAGCGGCTACAACCTGAACAACTTTATTGACCCGCTAGGCAAGCGGCCGGTAGCCGTTGAGCTGCTCTCGGGCCCCAACGTCGTTGCTCCTGAAGATTTGGCGGAGAACGGAACCTATAACACTCTCTACCAGTTCTATTCCACCTTCAATCCCAGCGCCACCCCAACCGTCGGCGACCCGTATGCCTTCCAGGTTACCTACAGTGATGGCACTTCGGAGACGCTCACACCGAAGGTCAGCGGTGTGGTGGGCCTTCCCACCAACCTTTCGCCCACTGGGCCTGGCTCCAGCACCACGCCGACTTTCACCTGGACCGATCCTGCCAACGCCAGTAGCTACCTCTACCAGTTCGGGCTGTCGGATGATGTCGGCAACACGCTCTGGTGGATAGGAACAGGCTGGGGCGGATTCCCCTCGACGACCACGCAAATCAACTGGGGCACCAATCCGGCCGGAAACACCAGTCCCGCGCCTACGGTCTCCAGTTTGACCCCCGGAATGACGTACAACTGGTGGGTTGAAGCCGTCGACTCGAACGGCAACTGGTCTCAGACGTATGTCGATTACGTGCCCGACTACACGGCTTTGGCCCTGCCCACTCCCAACCCCAGCACCCTTGGTACGGCAGTCGCTGGCCAAAGCTACAACGGGACTATCGTTGTCACTGGCGGCTACGGACCTTATTACTGGTCAGTCAACGGCTGTCAATGGAATTGCAACTCCATATCGCTTGGGAAAGGCCTGACCGCCTCCTTCACAACCCCCGACGACAACACGCTGACCATCAGTGGAACGCCCAACTCTACCGGCCCGGTCTCGTTCCAGGTTTATGTGTATGACTCTACCTGGTCAACGCCGACAGCGACCTACACCTACACCATCAACGTCAACGAAAACCCGCTCTCACTGCCTGCATCCGGCCCTCTGAATTCGGCTACCGTTAGCCAATCTTACTACACGTCTATCAACGCCACGGGCGGCAGCGGATCAGGCTATGTCTGGTCGATCAACGGCACGCAAGTCCCCACCGACGGGGTGACTCCTCTTGCCTTGGCGGACGGCTTGGGCGCGTACAACAGCGGCGGGAATACGCTGAACATCAGCGGAACGCTGGGCAACACTCCTCAAACGATCACCCTCAACAACGTCTCGGTGACGGACAGCGCCAACGATACCGAGACCCCAGCCACCTATACCATCGCGGTCGTCAACCCGAACGCGGGCTACCCCGTCTCCGGAACGGTGAGTTACGGCGGGCCGGATACAGGATGGATCTACCTGCAAATGAGCAACAACAACGGAGGAGGCAATCTGGGCACGGCAATCTATGGTCCCGGCGCCTTCACCATCCAAGGCGTGCCGCCCGGCACCTACACGTTGCAGGCCTGGATGGACAACCTTGGCAGTGGCTCTGAAAACGCCTCCAATCCCACAGGCAGCACCCAAAACGTGGCGGTCACCGATGGAACAGTCAGTGGGGTTTCCGTCTCGCTGAGCAATCCAGCTACGGTGACTCTCGGTACGGCGACTCCCGGCTTTGATTCCAACAACGGATTGGGCGTATTCAACGGTGGCGCCGTTATCGGCTTCGACCCGATCTACAACAGCAATGGCATTGAGATGCCGACCTCCTACAACCTCCAATTCAGCACCAGTTCGAACTTCAGCTCGGGAGTCACCACCGTGAACTTCCCGGCGAACAACCAAAACAGCCCATGGATCGTCACCGGGCTTACGAATAGCCAAACCTACTACTTCCGCGCGGCGGGCGTGGTGGGCAGCACGGTTGGCAACTACTCCGCTGCGGAACCCACTGGCGGCCTGACCATCGGCGCGTCCTCGACCGGCAGCCTGCTCTCCGGCACGGTCACCTTTACTCTGCCAACGGGCGTCTCAGCCGCTGGGAAGACGCTCTATGCGGGCTGTTACACCCCGAGCACGGGCATGATCTATGCCGATCCGATTACCAGTCCGGTGAGCCCGCAGGCGTACTCAGTCTATGTGCCCAACGGAACCAACTGCTATATCTTTGGGTTCATCGACCTGAACAACACCGGCCTCATCGGCGGCCCGGGAGAGATCTCCGATACCAACAATGGGCAAGGCATGGTCGCGGTGACCGTCAACGGCACGACCACTCAAAACATCACTCTGCCCAGCGGCAACAGCATTGCCGTCGTGCAGACTCAAACCAACTCGAGCGGCGGCGGCATCAATTATAACGTCGGCTTCTACGTCTACGGCGAGTACAAGCTGCCGGTAGCCGTCGAGCTTGCCTCTGAAACTCCCGAAGTCTCTGGAACCGTTGCGGATGTGGTGCTGCCCGCCGACATAGCCACGGACGCCTTCAACGGCAACAACGACGAGTTCGACTACTGGCCCAGTGTGACCGGCGCACCGGTCGTTGGCGATTCCTACAAGTTCAACGTCACCTACAGCGATGGCACCTCGGAGCAGTTGACCGCCGCGGTAACCGGCGTTCTGACCAACGCCTTTGCCACCAGCCTTTCACCGACGGGAAGCGGCGTCAGCACGACGCCTAACTTCATTTGGGATTACCCCTCCAGCGCCAGCAGCTACCTCTATCAGTTTGAGCTGGATGAAAATAACGGCAACACGATCTGGGCAATTCCTCCGCGGCACTCCAACTCGAACGGATTTGCCAGCACCATCTCGCCGTTCATTACCTGGGGCGTCGATCCGACGGGCTCGGGCGACACGCCGTCGGTTTCCAGCCTGACTGCCGGCGAGACGTACAACTGGTCGATTGCAGCTTATGACGCCTACATGAACGAGGCGCAGACGCAGGTCAGCTTCCAGACGGCCACCACGCCGTTGTCTCTGCCTTTCCCCAGTTCCAGTATTCCGGGACCTGCGGTCGTCGGCCAGCTCTACACCGGAACCATCGCCGCCACGGGCGGCTACCCCTGCTACAGCTACCAAGTCTCGAACTTCGGTGGTAGTGCGTCAGTCTCCTCCGGATATAATTACAGCTACGGCGGTAGCTGCAACTCACAGTTGACCATCCACTTCACGCCCGCCACGACCGGCACGATCACCTTCACGGTCACGGTGTATGACAGTGAAAGCAACTCCACGTCCCAAAACTACAGCGTCAACGTCACCGGAGCATTGGTCACGCTCATTGAGCCGAATGCGGAGACAGCATTCATCGGCCAGACCTTCTCGGAGACGATCAGCGCCTCGGGCGGCACCGGATGTTGCTATAGCTTCTGGGTGGGCGTCAATGGCGCCACGTCCAGCATAGTTCCCGCCAGCCCGTCGACCCTTACGCTGACCGACAATCTCACCGCCACCATCAACAGCAACGATCAGTTGATCATCAGCGGCACGCCCGCCAGCGCGGCCACCATCGCGCTTGCCGTCCATGTCGCGGACAATCAGGGCAACAACGCCAGTCAGTCCCAGTCCCTCAACGTCGTCGCCGTACCCAGCGGCGCCAACAACAGCAATCTCCAGGGAACCTACGTCTGTAAGTACAACGGCTTCAAAGACCGCGACAGCGCACGCATCGCAACTCTGCTCAGCATCCAGGCTGACGGCCAAGGAAACTTCAGCAACGGCGTATTCGACACGAATAGCCGCGACGATTCAACATCAGCATCGGGCACCATAACCGGCACATACAGCATCGGCGCCGACAACAACGGCCTCGCGACCACGCCCTTCACTCTGACCTCTGGCGGTACCTTCTCAGGAACAAACACCTGGGCGATTGCTCTTACCAATGCCACATCGCCGGCGCAGGAGTTCCGCATGGTCGAAACCGATGATGTGGGCGCAACACCATCCGGTCAGCACGGCACCGCCGATTGTTACCTGGCTAACACCGGTGCCTTTGCCGCCAGCACCATCGGCAGCAACGGCTATGCCTTTGGCCTCCAAGGCGAGGATGACAGCGGTAATCCAAAAGCCTACGTGGGCCGCTTCACCGCAGCGGCTGGCAGCTCTGGAGGAACCATCTCCACCGGAATTTTTGACGGAATGGCCGTCAATCAGACGAGCGACCAGGGCGGTTCCATTACCGCCGGCTCTTACACAGTGCCAAGTTCCACAACCGGCCGCTTCACATTTGCCTTCACGGCCGGCGGGTACACGTCGAATTTCGCGGGCTACATCATCGACGTCAACCGCATGTTCCTGCTTTCCACCGATGATGCGAGCGGCAACGGCATCGTGGACGGCGACATGCGCACCCAGCAGCAGAGCACGTACTCCGGGGCGAACCTGAATAGCAACTTCGTCCTCTACTGGCAGTCCTACGGATACCAGAATGGCAGCGTCGCGGGTTATGGCATATCGTTATTGCAGGGAACCGGCGACGGTTCTGGTAACTTTACCATCAACCAGAGTTACGACAACAACAATGGCACCTATGTAGTTGGCAATGAGGTTGGCGGGCCGATCGCCGTCAATTTCGACGCGTCCAATCCGGGCCGTGCCTCGTTCTCGCCGGGCAATGGCACGATCTACATGTATTTCTTCAACGACAACAATGCCTTCTTCCTGATGTTGAATGGAGGCAGCCCGAGCAGCCTGGATACAGGTTGGTTCGAACCGCAGACGCAAACCACCTTTACCGATGCGGCTCTGGCCGGCAATTATTTGTTTGGCCAAATGCCGCTGATGATACCTACCATGAGCGGCAATGTGAGAGAGTGGGACTTTGACAATGCCGGCAATATCACCGGTGACAACACTTCTGGGGGACCGGGAGTTTTCACCTATGATGTACCGATAACAGGCACGACCTATTCATGGCTCTCGACTACCAATGGCGCCTTCTCTGCCCCCACATCTACCACCGGTCGGAGTTGCGCCGTCATTAGCGCGACGAGGGCCGTCTGCATCGGCAACACCACCACCACGCCGGCAGTGATCATTCTGCAGCAGTAAACAGCGCGGCAGGAATTGAAAACCAAGAAACGCTTGTGGCCAACCATTCCGTTGGCCACAAGCGTTAGTTATGGCGTTTGCGGCAGATGCGGGCTCGCAACAGCGTTCTCAAGCAGCGCAGCATCCTTCCATCACACCGTCCCCACAGCTCTCCAGTGATCGCGGCTTCTGGCTGGAACAAATGCATTGTACCCCCATTCTTCAACCTCCTTGACAGTTTCAATCATTCTGAGTGGCATTAGTGTAGATGGGCGTAGTTCGTGTCCGCAAATCCATCGCAATTAACCTCTCGGGAAGCCCGCAGCACGGTTATTAATCTTTTTCGCATCCGACTGCCCATGGCGTTCTTGTGCCCTTCGCTCAAGATCGAGAAAAAGGCTGGACAAGGTTACACCCAAGGTGTTTGCGACGGACGCGGTGATCTACCTATGGGATTTCAATGGGCGCCAGATGGCCTGCGTGAGTTTTGCGTGGGCGAGCAGCGGCGAATCGGGCGGTGGGGACTCCGGTTCTGGCTGAAATGCAGGCCCGGCCGGCATTTGCGGACGCGCTCGCTGATGGTCGTCGCCGGGGTTGGAGTGCACGCCGGCCTTGCGTGCGCGGGCACGCCATGGCGGGAGATGGATAAAGTCATAGTTGGGCATGGATATTTCAAGAGCTGTCAACGCTGCACTTCTGTGGGGTAGCAAGGCTCGGGTCTGGCCGGAAGTAGAGTTGGGCGCCGGTCATCCGTTCGACGACCATCATGACGCCGGAACAGGCAGTGCAGCGCATCCGGGTGCCTGTGTTGTCAGTAATCCCTATTACTCCCCGGAGGCATCGTTGCGGCTCAGTTACGGCCTTGAAGCTCTGAATGATGAGCAGTTCACCAGATTCAGCTATTGCATACAGCTGTTAATTGATTTCCTAGCGCGGCGGTGGCGGAGGAGCGCCTTGCGTAGTCTCTGGTTCGGATTAACGCGCCTCTCCTTGGTCGAATTCGTTCCCGCGTTTCCCGCTGACTGGTTCAGGTGGGAATCTCCTGAAGGGGTCCTCGCCAGCCATTTCCCGGGAGAGCCGCAAAGCTGGGAAAGCCTGAGAAACAGTGCGGGGAGCGTTTCAGTTGAGGGGATTCCCGCAGCAATCCGGGGTCGGCCCGCGTTTGCAATTTGGTTCCTGTTGGTTTACCCACGCCAGTTCACTCCTGCAAGCGCAAAGCTTATAGAGGATGCACTCAACGGTGTATAGCGCCAAGGCACCACAAGGCTTTATGTTTGCCGCTAAATTAAAATTCTTAACGTGTTCACTGGGACCTCTGAGCCCGCCGCAGAAGCCTGTTTAATCCTGAAAAACACCCATGTAGCCTGGAGCATTTCTCGGTTTATGCAAATCGCCATATCACTCATCACGGGGCCGTTTAGCGCGTTGAGTATTAGGCCAAAACTCTCAATTCCCCAACTAGGCTCTGGCAATTCAGAAGCATCAACCCAAGAGCTCTCCCTAGAGCAGTTTGTAAAAACCGGACCTTCGATGGTCAGGTCAGAGAAAAGGCCTCTTCACAGGCTAGATTAGCTAGCAGAGAATTTCTCTGATGGAAAATAGTCGAATAAGCGGCCCGAATTACGGGGCTTTTCTCTGTTTAAGTCAAACAAAACAAATAACTAAACTCGTTGGCGGAGGGAGAGGGATTCGAACCCCCGGTGCCCTTTCAGGCACAACGGTTTTCAAGACCGCCGGTTTCAACCGCTCACCCATCCCTCCGCAGGGCGTGGGGCTGTCTTGATTGTACGTCGGCGACCAGAAAGCAGCACCCATCAGATGAAAAAGGGGAGCCTGAGCGCCCCCCCTTTTTATTGATGACGATGGATGGGTTACTTCTTGCCTTGCAGCTCATCAGCCAGGGCATCGGCGCCGTAGAGTTTGCGCAGTCCTTCGATCATGCCAGCTGAGTGCACGGCGACGGTGCGATTCTTGACGCCGTCATAGACAAAATCGCCAGCTAGGGACTCGATGTTTCCGTCGAAGACCAGGCCCACAAGTTCGCCCTCGCGATTGACGACAGGCGAGCCGGAGTTGCCGCCGATGATGTCGTTGGTGGTGACGAAGTCAAGCGGAGTGGATAGGTCGAGCTTGTCGCGTCCGGCGGCTTCCTTCGGCGTCAAATCGAAAGGCGGCTGATTGCTGAAGCTGGCGGCGCGGTCGTAGAGCCCATAGAAGGTGGTGAAGGGCGGAGCGATGGTGCCGTTATAAGGATAGCCATCGACAGCGCCGTAGCTCAGACGCAGAGTGAAGGTGGCGTCGGGATAGACGTCCTTGCCATAGATAAGGAAGCGGGCCTTGCCGAGCTTTTCACCTGCGGGGGTCAACACGCTGCTGACGGTGTCGCGCAAATGGAGGTAGGTCTGGCGGTTGATGGGATCGACCCGACGCGCGGCCACAATCATGGGATCAGGAGAAGCGGCCACGGCGGCCTCGCCACCATCGATAAGTGACTTGCGAAATGCCGGATCGGTCAGCTTGGTTCCGTCCACTAGCTCGTTGACTGTCTTGTCCACGTCGCTGCCCTGTAGGATGGCCTGCAAGTAGGCATCATCCTTGCCGAGTTTTTCCTGACCCAGCCGGAGCGCGGTGACCATGTAAAGCTTCTCCGTGGAGGGGTAGATCTTTGCCGGGGACATCATTTGTTGATTGAGCGATTCTAATCCGGCCTCGTGGTACTGTGGCAGGCGCTCGCCATCGGGCTTTTTGATTTCCGCAACGTATTGGACGATCTGCAGCGCGATAGTGAATAGCCGGCTGTCGGTTCGGCGGAAGATTTGTAATCTTATCTCCGGCTTCATCCTCTCCAAGGCGCCGTCTATGCTTTGCCAGGCGTCGCCGTAAGCCTTTTTCCACTCTTTATTGGCATTCACCTTGGCGCGGAAGTCGGCCTCCTCGGTCTGTTTCTTGGCCAGGATGGCGGGGTCGGCGAGCGCATCGCGGCGTCCCAGGTAAACTTTAAGGCTGTTCTGCAAACCGAAGATCAGGGTGCCTACCAAGCGCTGATTCTCGGCGCCTTGGGCGGCAAAGGCCTGTGCGGCAGCGACGCGACGCTGCAGATACTCGATCATGGCCGGCCCGCGCACGTCGCGATCCATCAGCAACTGCGCCACGGTTTCGTCGCGCTCCGTGGCGCCAGGATGGCCGGATACAAAGACCAGCTCGCCTGGCGCGGCGCCCTTGGCACTCCACTTGAGATAGTTTTCGGAGTTGATCGGCTTGCCATTTTCATAGACGCGGAAGATGGCCATGTCTAGGTCGTAGCGCGGATAGGTGAAGTTATCCGGGTCGCCGCCGAAGAAGGCTGCCTGCTGCTCGGGGGCAAAGACAATGCGTACGTCGCGATAGGCTTTGTATGTATAGAGCCAGTACTCGCCGCCGTTGTAAAAGGAGACCACGTCGGAGCGAAGGCCGGTCTTGTCCTTGCTCTCTTTCTCAATGGCAGCAATCTCGGCGTCGCGAGCCTTTTCAGCCTGAGCCGCGCCGGCAATGCCGCGGACAGCTCCCTGCACCCGAGTGGACACGTCTTGCATGCCGACCAGCACATTCACTTCCAGGTCGGGAGATTTCATCTCCTGATCCGGCGTGGCCGCATAAAAGCCGTCACGCACATAATCGTGATCGGCGGTCGAGTTTTTCTGCAACTGGCCACGGGCGACGTGGTGATTGGTGAGCACAAGGCCGTTGGGGCTGACGAACGAGCCCGAGCCGCCGTCCATAAAACGTACACTTGACAGGCGCAGATGGTCTAGCCACTGCTGGCTGGGATGGAAGTTGTATTTGGCCGCCAACTGCTTGAGTGGCGGGTTGTCAAAGGTCCACATACCTTCTTCGGCGTGAATCACAGACGCGGCGGTCACGAGCAACGCGGGAAGTAGCAGCAAAGTAAAGCGAGTTTTTGAAGTAAACATTGAAGCCCTCATGAATTAGTTGAATTGTAAAGACAGGCGGGTTTGGCGGCTAACAATGTTAGCTCCGATAACTCCGCTTCGGTTACGGCATAACCAACACTTCTACGCCGCTAGCGGCGTCCTTCTGGCGAAAGATTTGCTCGGTGGCTTTCTGGAACTCCTCCGGTTTTGCGTTGGGAATGTCGGTGAAGATTTGCGGATTTCGATCCGTCAACGGGAACCAGGAACTCTGCATCTGGACCATAATACGGTGGCCGCGGCGGAAGGTATGGAAGAGATCGGGCATGGTGAAGTTAATGTTGGTCTGCTTGCCCGGCGTTAACGGCTCCGGATTTTCCCAACTGTTGCGGAATTTTGCACGGAAGGGTTCGCCTCGCACTAGTTGCTGATAGCCGCCCATATGCAGAGGCGGCGTGTCGAGGATGCGCTTGCTGCCGCGCGAGATATCTTCCGGGTCGGGATAGTCTTCCGGGTAAACGTCGATTAGCTTCACGTCGAAGTCGGAGTCCGTGCCGGTACTGGAGAGTATGAGTTTAGGCGAGATAGGCCCGGCTATGGTCACATCATCTTCCAACGGCGTGGTCTGGTAGACCAGTACATCTGGCCTGTAGCTCGCGAATCGCTGGTCGTCCACCATATAGCGCTGGGGGACAGTGTCAGTGGTGTAGCCCACGAACGGAACGGGATGGTTGGGATCGCTCACATATTCGTCTACGCCGCTCTGCTCGGCGGGCGGATCGAAGCTTAGCTTGCCGTCGGCATGAAAGTAAAGCATTTTGGGCTCGGCTGCCCTGGGCGGCCAGGAATCAAAACTGCGCCACACATCCGTGCCTGTCTCGAATACCACTGCTTTGGGTTGCGCCTCGCCCTTGCCCTTGAGGTAATGCTCGAAGAACGGCAACTGGATGTGAAGGCGGAAGTACTCGGCGGTCTTGGAGTTGAATTGCACATCGCCGAGGTGGGAGCCATCGCCGCGCGACCAGCCGCCGTGCACCCAGGGACCTTCGACCAGCGTGACAGGCGTCTTGGGGTTGAACTTGCTAATGGCATAGAAGGTCTTGTAGGGCCCGCTCAAATCCTCGGCGTCATACCAACCTCCCACGACCAGAACTGCGCAGCGGACGTTCTTCATATGGCGCGAGAGGTCGCGAGCCTGCCAATAACTGTCATAGGTATGGTGCATGGCCTGGTCGTTGAAGAGCCAGTTTGAGCCTTTTAGATAGAGCTTATCTAAGTTGGCGATATTACCGGCCTGGAGATAGAACTTGTAACTGTCGGGAGTGCCGTAGTCGAAGGGGATGGATGGCTTGGGCGTCTCCGGGTTATGGCTGGGCTTAAAGAAGGAATAAAAGCTGAAGTTGGCGCTCAGCATGAAGACTCCGCCGTGATAGGCGTCGTCGCCCAAAAAGAGGTCGGTCATGGGGGCCTGTGGGCTGGCGGCCACCAGCGCGGGGTGCGAGTCGATGATAGACGCGGAGGTGTAGAAGCCGGGATAGGAGATTCCCCAGATACCCACCTTACCGTTGTTGTTGGCAACGTGTTTGAGGAGAAACTCGATGGTGTCGTAGGTGTCCGAGGAGTCGTCCACATCGGCGGGCGACTTCTTGTCGTCGATGTGCGGACGCATCTCCTGATAGTCACCTTCGCTCATCCAACGGCCACGCACATCCTGGTAAACAAAGATATAGCCGCTTTTTTCAAACTCCTCAGACGGTCCCAGATGACGAGGATACTGGTCTTCGCCGTAGGGACCGACACTATAGGGAGTGCGGTCCATAAGGAAGGGGTAGGGGCCGGCTGCGGCATCCTTAGGCACAAAAACAGAAGTAAACAGCCGCTTGCCGTCACGCATGGGGATGCGGAACTCGTACTTGGTATAGTGGGCGCGGACGTAGTCTTCCTGGAGCGCGACAGGGGCCGCGGGTTGGGCCGGTAGCAACGCGGCGGAAACGGCAAGAACGACCAGAAAGGCGAAAGAAAAGCGGTACTGCTTGAGCATCTTAGGCAACAATCTCCTGAGCCTCAAGATTACTCCAGCAGGGCGGACTATCAGTAGGGCGCAGGGGTCAAGTGAGCGCCGGTGCGGTTGCCGGCCCTACCCCACCTTTCAGGATTCCCACTTCCGGCGCATTGCATCAGCGAACCGCGCAAATGCGCATGGCTGTAACAGCCACGCGGCGCTTTTTTTTTACCAGTTCCCGATATTTCTATTGAATCCTTACGGAATTTCGGACACAATTAAAAGCAACTTCCAGGTACCTGCCTCCGCTTAATCGTGGGTGAGAGTTCCATATCAGCACAACCGAAGCGCAAAACACTACTTTTGGAGGAACAGACGTGATGAAACGATTGCTTTGGGGATTCTTGCTTGTTTGCATTCTATTCGCCGCCGTTCTCACATCCGCGCAGACCGCAACCACCTCACTTCGCGGCGTGGTCAAGGATCCAACCGGCGCGTTGGTTCCGGGCGCGACGATTACCATCGTGAACAAAGCCAACGACAGTAAGCTCAGCGCCGAAACCAACAGCATTGGCTTCTATATCTTCTCGCAGATATCACCCGCGCGCTACGTCATCACGGTTTCGGCCGTCGGCTTCGGCAACCAGACCAAGACGGCCGAATTGCTGGTCAACCAGCCGGCCACCATCGACTTTACCCTCACGGTACAGACCAGCACGGTCACAGTGGACGTTAGCGATACTGCCCAGACCCTCAACACCACCGATGCCACACTGGGCGACTCGGTGGGCAACCTGACGATCGAATCGCTGCCCATGGAGGGGCGCGACCCGGTCTCGCTGCTCACTCTCCAGCCGGGCGTGCTCTACCTGGGTAATCCCGAGGAGAACGCCACAGTTGACAGCCGCAGCGGCTCGGTGAGCGGCGGCCGCTCAGACCAGGGCGACGTCACGCTGGACGGCATGGACAACAACGACCAGATCGCCGGCACCGCCTTTACCGGCGTGCTGCGCGCCACGCTGGACTCCACACAGGAGTTCCGCGTCACCACCTCCAATGGCACCGCCGACTCCGGTCGCAGCTCCGGAGCCCAGGTCTCCATCGTCACCAAGAGTGGCACCAACATTTTCCATGGCGCGCTCTATGAGTACAACCGGCCCACCAACACCGTGGCCAACGACTGGTTCAACAAGTACCAACAACTACAACTAGGCGAAGCCAACAGGCCGCAAAAGTACATCATGAACACATTCGGCGGCTCCTTGGGAGGCCCCATCAAGGGCGGCCCCATCAAAAAAGACAAGCTCTACTTTTTCTTCAACTACGAGGGACAGCGCAGGGCCATCGACAAGATCGTCACCCAGACGCTTCCCACGAGTGAGTTTTATAACGGGGAACTAGGCTACCAGGATGACAGCGGCAACACGCACTGGCTCAGCTCGAGCGATGTGAGCACTCTCGACTCCGGCTGCAGCACCAACGTGGCCTGCGGCGTGAATCCCAATGTGCAGACCTACTTTCAACCCCTGGCTGCCAAGCACATCTATGGCACCGCGCCCACGGTGGGCGATGGTGTCAACAATGCCGGCTTTATCTTTGCTTCCCCGAATCCCTACTCGCAGAACACCAGCATCGCCAAGATCGACTACGCCATCAACAACAAACAGCACATCTTCTTCCGCGGCAACATGCAGAAGGATACCCAGGCGGGGACAGAGAATCTGCCTGGCCAGCCCGCCGCTTCCTGGCACGAGGACAACACTAAGGGCCTGGCCGCGGGCTATACCTGGGCTCCCACCACTAAGATCGTCAACGATATTCGCTATGGCTTCATTCGCCAGGGATACTCAACGCGCGGCATAGGCACTGGAACGGGCGACTGGGTCGTTTTCCGCTTCCTCTCGCAACCTGAGGCACAGACCCGTAGCACCGTGGTGAACGTGCCGGTGAACAACATCATCGATAACCTCACCTGGACCAAGGGCTCACATTCAATAAGCTTGGGCGGCAACTGGCGGGGTATCCTGAACAATCGCGGCAGCGACGCGAACTCCTACTCAGGAGCCAGCACCAACCCCTATTGGATGAACGACTCCCCAAACTCACCAGCTGACTTGGGGGGCGGGTTTGCGAATTCTTACGAGATTGCTTATGACACCCTGGTGGGAACGGTGCCGGAGACTACCCAGCAATACAACTACTCAGTCACCAGCCCCACCATCGGCACTCTGTTTGCCGATGGCGCTTTCATCAACCGCCATTTCAAAGCCAACGAGTTTGAGTACTATCTTCAGGATTCCTGGCGCATTACGCCCAAGCTGACGGTCACTTACGGAATGCGACACTCCATCCTGCAGGCTCCCTATGAGACTAAGGGACAGCAGATTGCGCCCACCGTCGATACACATAACTGGTTCGTACATCGCGGGACGGCGGCTGCCCAGGGTCAGGTCTTCGAAGACAATCTCCAATTCATGCCCAGCGGCAAGGCCAACGGGCGTCCCGGATACTGGGCCAAGCAAAAGACCAATTTCGCTCCGCGCCTTTCCGTTGTTTACGCGCCCGATTCCAAAACCTCCTTCCGCGCCGGCGCAGGTATGTACTACGATCACTTCGGCCAGGGCATCGTAAACTCCTTCGATCAACAGGGCTCCTTTGGCCTGAGCAGCTCGGTGATCAGCCCGGCTGGCAATTACGGCGTAGAAAACTCGCCCCGCTTCACCGGCCCGCATGTGATTCCGTCGCTGGCCGGTTGCCCCAATCCAGCTTCCACCATCCACTATCCATTCACGCCCTCCACCCAGGACAACTGCGATTTCGCCATCACCTGGGGCATCGACAACCAACTCAAGACCCCCTACTCATACTCTCTGGATCTCTCTATACAACGAGAGCTCCCCGGAGGCTTTGGCCTGGAAGTGAATTATGTGGGTCGTATGGGGCGTCACCTACTGCAACAACTCGATCTGGCAGAGCCCGTCGATCTGGTTGACCCGGCTGGTGGCGGAGATTATTTCACTGCCGGCGCAGCGCTTTCCAAAATTTCCGACCAAAACGGGGGATGCAACCCCTATTCATCGAGCCCTTGCACAGTGCCGAATGTGCCCACGATCAAGTATTTCGAGGACATCTTCCCGCAGATGAAAGAATATGATTACGCCGGCGAGAGCGCGACACAAGCCATCTACAACAACGAGTGGGCACCCTACCGCTACGACTACGGGGAGACTACATCCCTGGCCGACCTCGACTTCTACTGCTACTATGGATGCCCGAATGGGACCCAGTTCTGGTCGAGCCAATTCTCCTCGCTCTATGCTTGGTCCTCAATCGGCACCAGCTCCTACAACGGCCTCCAGGTCACCTTGCGCCATCCCTCGGGCCATGGCCTGACCACCGTCCTCAACTATACCTTCTCCAAATCTCTCGACGTGGGTTCGGGAGCTGAGCGCTCGAACGAGTTCTCCACCGACTCCTTCGGCGGCGCCGGAATCCAAAACAGTTGGAAGCCCAAGCTCAACAAGGGCGTCTCCGATTTTGACACCCGCCATTTGATCGCCTTCAACTGGGTTTATGTGCTTCCCGTGGGCCACGGCAAGGCTCTGCTGGGCAACGCAAACCGCGTGGTCAACGGTGTGCTCGGCAACTGGCAGTGGTCGGGCCTTAGCCGCTGGGCCAGCGGCCTGCCCTTCTCCGTCTACGAGCCTGGCTGGTCGACCAACTGGCAGCAAGAGGCCATGGGGGTCGTCACCGCTCCGGTCAAGATTCAGCGCCACATCGTCAATGGCGTTCCCCAGGTCTTTGCGGGAAACTCGGTCAACGCCATCAACAACGGCGTTTACAACGGCACGCCAATTCGCTTGCCTTATCCTGGCGAGGCGGGTCAGCGCAACGTTTTCCGCGGAGACGGTTACTTTGACATTGATTCCTCACTGGCAAAAACGTGGAACCTGCACAACAACGTCAAGTTGAAGTTTGCCGGCGAGGTCTACAACGTGGGCAACGACGTCCGCTTTGACTGCAGTCCACTCAACCTCAATGGTGGACTCACCAGTGGCACTTTAGGCAATTACGGTGGCACGCTCAGCACATACCGCCGCATGCAGTTCGGCTTGCGCATTGACTTTTAAACCTGCCAACCATACCTCAACAGTGCCAACCGGCCGGAGCACACGCTCTGGCCGGTTTGCTTTTAAGGCGATGTTTAGGGCCTTTCGATGAACAACAGCGCGGAGACGGCTGGTTCTCTTTCTATACTGAAATCATGGTCAAGACTCCGGTTTGCGGATGGACGCTGGAAGAGGCTGCGCGCAGGCGAGGAGCGCTGCGCATCGCCGGAGTGGACGAGGCAGGGCGCGGGCCGCTCTTCGGACCTGTGGTGGCGGCGGCGGTGATACTTGCATCCGGTTTTCACTTTGATGGTCTGACCGACTCGAAGAAATTATCGGAAAAGAAGCGCACGGAACTGGACGCGGCGATTCGCTTGAACGCTGTCGCCTTTGCCGTCGCTGAGGTGGACGCGAAAACCATCGACCGCATCAACATTCGTCGGGCATCGTTGCTCGCCATGCGGCGAGCCGTGGAGCAGTTGGCGCCAAGCCCGGATTTTCTGCTGATTGACGGTTGCGACACGATTGACTGGGATTGCGAGCAGAGTGCCGTCGTTCATGGTGACGGAACAAGTTTTTCAGTTGCCGCGGCCAGCGTGCTGGCCAAGGTATATCGCGACCGGCTGCTGGTGGAACTGGACGGCGAGTATCCCGGCTATGGTCTGGCGCGGCACAAGGGCTATGGATCACCGGAGCACATCGCGGCGCTTGAACGGCTGGGGCCGACACCGCTGCACAGGAAGACTTATCGTCCGGTCGCACAGATGCTGCTGCGATTTAAATAGGGAGATGTCCTCAAGCTGTGCACGCGTGCTCCTTGCGTTGGCGCATCCAGCCAAACACAAGGCGAGCGATCAGCAACACAGCCAGCACAATCGTAATTGTGAGCGGCGTGCGTACGCCGGGCTTCACCTGCCACCAGTAGTGAATCACGCCGCAGACAGCGGCGGCGTAGACTAGCTTGTGAAGATTGCGCCAGCGCGCGCCGCCCAGCTTGCGGATGGACCAACTGGTCGATGTTGCGGCCAGCGGCAGCAGCAGCAGCCACGCAGCCACGCCGGCGGTGATGTAACGGCGCTTGGCGATGTCGGCAGCCATGGCGTTGACGTCGAAGCCCGCGTAGAGTGCGATGTATGTCAGCAGATGCAGCGATGCGTAGAAAAATGCGAAGAGGCCTAGCAGGCGCCGGAATTGAATTAGCCAGTTCAAGCGCGGCGATAGGCGGCGCACAGGGGTAATGGCCAGCGAGATGGTCAGGATGCGCAGCGTGGCCAGACCGGTTGCAAAGGTGATGGTGGCCGTGGGGTCCGCGCCGAGGTTGTTGGTTACGGCGCCCCAAAGGAGACGGCCCAGAGGCCAAAGGCAGACCAGCCATACGAGGGTCTTGAATGCGATAATAGTCGATCTTTTCATGGTCCTTTATGAGAGGCATTAGCGTTGTAGGATGCACGTCGCGCGTGTTAGCGGAGTTAACGAGGCAGTTTTACAAACTCCGCTTCAGAAATTCCTGCGCAGGTCCATGCCGTTGTAGAGCAAGGCTACCTGGTCGCCGTAGCCATTGAACAGGAGCGTGGTGCGTCGCTGGGCGTAGAAGGGCTGGCCGATGCGGCGCTCGGTCCTCTGGCTCCAGCGGGGATGGTCCACGTTGGGATTGACGTTGGAGTAGAAGCCGTACTCGTTAGGTCCCTGATCGTTCCAGGTTGTGGGCGGTTGCTTGTCGAGGAAGCGCACGGCGACGATTGATTTCGCGGACTTGAAGCCGTACTTCCACGGCACCACGATGCGAACGGGCGCACCGTCCTGGTTGGGCAGCACCTCCCCATAGAGGCCGAAGGTCAGCAGGGTGAGCGGGTTCATGGCCTCATCCATGCGCAGCCCCTCGGAGTAAGGCCAGAAGATAGAGCTCTCCGAACTCCATTTCTCGACCCTCTTGTCGTAGTAAGAGAGGAACTGAACGTATTTTGCACTGGGCAATGGGTCGCATTGATGGATGAACTCAGAGAGCGAGTAGCCGACCCAGGGAATGACCATACTCCAGGCCTCGACGCAACGGTGGCGATATACGCGGTCTTCAAGTGGGCGCAGCTTGAGCAGATCGTCGATGTCGAAGGTTCTGGGCTGCTTCACCTTGCCTTCCACGCGTACCATCCATGGGCGGATGGGCAGCAAACCGGCATTCTTTGCGGGCTGATCCTTGTCCACGCCGAACTCATAAAAGTTGTTGTAGTGAGTTATATCCTCCAAGCTGGTGAGTTGCTCGCCGGTGGTTGTGAGAGGGCTTGGCACGGTCTCCAGTTTTGTTCCGGCCAGCACGGAGACGGAGGGAGAGAGGACTTCGGCAATGCGGTTGACGCCCAATGCTGCTGCTCCCGCCGCAACTGAAGTAGATAAGGCGGAGCGCATGAAGCGGCGGCGATTGAGGTATTGATCTTGCGGCGTGATCTCCGAAGACGGGATGCCGGGCGGCTTGCCGATGAGCATGGGGTTACCTCGCGCGGGGAATTACTGATTACAGTCATTGGATGGGATAAATGGGGAGGGAGTCGCAGGATTATGGCAAATTTTGTGAGCTTACTTGCTGAGAGCGAATGGCCATTGGCCCAGGCGGCGGCCGCGGATGAAGTAGATCAGAGTGCCGGAGAGGGCAATTCCTGCGACGACGGCTAGGCCACCGAGGGCGTGAACGCGGTTAACCAGCATGAAGACGAAGCCGCCGATGGCCACCAGAGGAGGCAGCGGGAAGAGCGGCATACGGAATGGCCGCTCGAGTTCAGGTCGCTGGATGCGGAGCAGGATTACGCCCACGTGCTGCAGAACGAATTGCAGCAGGATGTAGGTAATAACCAGCATGGTGATGACCTGCGCCAGCGAGATTGCGCTGCCCTTGCCCGAGGACCGCGGCGCTGCGGCTCTGGAGCAATCTCTGAAGCGTCTGAAGACCACCGCCAGCATAATGGTGATCGTGGCGCACCCGGACGATGAGGATGGCGCGCTGCTGACCTATCTGAGCCACAGCCTGGGCGCGCGGGCGTCGCTGCTGACGCTAACCCGTGGCGAAGGCGGCCAGAATGCCATGGGCGAGGAGAGCTACGACGCACTGGGGCTGATCCGCACCAGCGAACTGCTGAAGGCCAGCGAATATTACGGCGCAAAACATCTATGGGGAACGGAGGCTGACTTCGGCTTCTCCAAAACGCAAGAGGAGTCATTTGCCCGCTGGGGCCACGAGCGCGTTTTATATGATGCCGTGCTGGCGGTGCGGCGTGAGCGGCCGCAGATCATTCTCTCCACCTTCGTCGGCGGCATCACCGACGGCCATGGCCACCACCAGGTCTCCGGTGAGATTGCGCAAGAGGTCTTCAAGGCGGCCGGCGACCCGGCAGTCTTTCCTGAGCAGTTGAAGGACGGTTTGCAACCCTGGCAGCCGCTGGCTGTTTACTCGATGACGCCCTTTGCGCGCATCGAAGACGGAAAGATGTTCGACTACACGACGGGCAAGTGGGCTCCGGTTCGCTTCAAAAATTACGTGACCGACGAATGAATTGAAGGCGCGCCTTCGACCGACGTTACGGTTCAGGTGGGTGCGCTTGACCCGGTGCTGGGACGCAGCTACATACAGATTGCGCGCGAAGGATGGAGCCAGCAGAAGTCGCAAAATGGAGGCGCGAACCCCACGCTAAGTGGTCCGGCGTCGTCGAACTATCATCTTTGGACGGTGGCTCCGGAGGCGGCGGCAAAGGCGGGAACGAATACTGCAAATGATGACCTGTTCCACAATAGCAATGTCAACATCGACATCAGCATTGAAGGGCTCGCTTTGCTGGCGAAGGGCAACGGCCCGAAATGGATTTCGCAAGGTTTGCATGAAATTGACGCTAGCCTCGCGACGTTTAAGGCCGAACGGCAGGGCGGAACTGGAGCCGCGGTCGCGCATCAGCTGGTGCCGATTTACAGCCAGACTCTGGATCTGCGCGGACGGGTAGCCGCCAGCGATCTGGATGCGGAAGCCAAGGCTGCTTTGCTGTTTGAACTGGACGCGAAAATCAACGAATTTCAGGTTGCGCTCAAGAACCTGCTCGGCCTGGACCTGATCGTCTTCACCACCAAGGCCGATAGTGTCAAAGGCGGCGGCCCGTTCCGTGGTGGCTCAGCCGATGAGACTGCGCGTAGTGTTGCGCCGGGAGAGAAGTTCATGGTGCGGGTCCACGCTACGCAGGCTACGACAGAGACACGACTCAATGGTGTGTCTGGTTGGAGAGCCGCAGCGGCAGCTCGTGGAAGGCTGAGAATACGACCGGTACTATTAACTCCACGGCTCTCGTCAGCGATCCGATCTTTCGCGTGCAAGCGGCCGAAAACGCCGAACCGACGCAGCCGTACTTTACGCGGCCCTCCATCGAACAGCCCTACTACGATCTCATCCATCCGGAGTATCGCTTGCGCTCCTTTGCGCCTTATCCGCTGGCAGCGTGGGCGGAGTTCACCTTTGATGGCCTGCCGAGCGGCCACTCATTTCTCGATAGCTGGGACGCGCATTACATGGCGCTGACCGAAACCGCCGACCCCGGCCAGGACGCGCAACGCGGTGGACTGCTGGTGGCGCATCCCGGCAAGGGGACGTATATCTATGTTGCCTACGCGCTGTATCGCCAGCTTCCGGAGTTAGTGCCGGGTGCTTACCGGCTGCTGGCCAACCTGCTCAGTGCGGGCCAATATGATGTGGCGCGCGGGGAACAAACTCCAGCGCCGCGTCCCTAGTTAGAAACGTTATTTGCCGGCCTCCGTCACTAGCCGTTCGGCTCGCGCGACGGCGTCGAGACGGTGTTGCTTCTGAGCCTCCATGTCCTTGATTGTGGGCAGCCAATCGCGGGCCATCATTTGCTTGACGTACTCCTCCATGCGCGGCGCGAAAGTTGCTTGTATACCGGAGACAGCCTCCTGCGCTTTGGGCAGCAGATCGTGGAAACGGGCGATCTCCTGCTGCGCATTTTCAGGATGGTAACTGAGGCGGTCGCCCGTCTGCAGGTCGTCGATGAGCACATCGGGCGGATCGGAGACCGGCCAAGTCTGGTTCAAGGCGTCGTAAGCGCCGCGCAGCCGGGTCATGGCCCCGGCAAAGCCGTCCAACTCATTGCGGCGGGCGGTGAGGCCGGCGGCACGGCGTACCTCAACCGTAACTTTGGCTGCGACGCTCTGGCTGGGCACGGGAATCACGGTGGTCAGCGTGTTGCCCTCAAAACTCCATCCGCCCTTACCCGTGGGCCCGGCGCGCTTGACCGCAACGCCGTTGACTGTGACTGCGGCCGGCGGCCAGTCGGCGGGCAGACGCAGCTCAAAGCCGCGGGTCTGCGGCATCTTTGGATAACTGCCCACAACCGGGCCGATCTCGACCTTGAGCATATCGCCGGTTTGCGTAGCTTTAATCGGCGTGCGTGCAAAGACGTCACGCTGGTAGTCGACCGAGACGCCGGAGTCCTCATAGACCGAGTAGCTCGAATCCATTCCCGGTGCGAGCGGCCACACGTTCACGATCAGCGGGTCCACAGGCTTTTCTCCGGTATAGCGCATGGGCGGCTGCATCGGTACAATCGCCCCGGCGCGCAGGTAGACAGGCATCTGCTCAATGGAAAAGCTGCGTTCGAATGCGGCCGGGCCGGTTAGGTGCTTGCCTGTGGGCCACTCAATCCACTCGCCATTGGGCAGCCACACAGTTTCCGTGGCAAGACTGCTCGTCTTGTCGACGGGCGCGGTGACCGGGGCCACTAGCATCTGGTCGCCGAAGATATATTCTCCCTTGCTCATGTACGCGGCAGCATCCTGCGGCCAGTCGTAGTAGAGCGGCCGGAAGAAGGCCACACCAGTGTCGTAGGTGCGCCGCGCCTCGGTGTAGAGATAAGGCTCAAGTGCGTAGCGAAGCTGGAAGGTGGAGCGCATGATCGACGAGTAAGGCTCCGGATAGGCCCAGATGCGCCGCTCGGTCTCGGGGTTCTTGGTGGTGTGAGTGCGCAGAATGGGGCTGAAGGCGCCAAACTGCACCCATCGCGTATACAGCTCCGGCTCCACAGCTCCGGGCATGTGGCCGCCGATGTCGTGGCTCCAGTAAGCGTAGCCCACATTGGCTGCGGTAGCTGTGAACCACGGCTGAAAGGCCAGCGAATCCCACACCGAGATGGTGTCGCCGGAGAAGCCAATCTGGTAGCGGTGATTGCCCAGGCCGCCCCAGCGATGGAAGAGCAGCGGCCGCTTGCCCTCGCGCTGCTGGTCGGTAAAGTGCACGTAGCTCAGCCACCAGGTGGGCATCACGCCGGGCAGCTTGGTGTGCTGCTCCTGCTGCCAGTCCAGCCACCAGAAGTCGATGCCCTGCCGCTCCAGCGGATGATGCAGCAGATTCATGTAATTGGTTGCGAACTTTTTGTCAGTGATGTCGAAGGGCACATATTTCTTCGTCGCCGGATCGATGCCCATCGCTTTGGCCATAGCGGGATAGGCTAACTCCCACGGCTGCACTCCCGAAGCCGGATGCAGGTTGAGGGTTGTTTTCAGCCCCTCGGCGTGCAACTTGGCCAGAAAATCATTGGGGTCCGGAAAGAGCACCTTGTTCCAGGTGTAACCGGTCCAGCCCAGATCATGGCCCGACTGATCGGTTTCGCCCGCGGCCTGAAGCTGCTCTTTGCTGATATGCCAGCCCATGTCGATCACAAACACGTCCAGCGGCACATCGTTCTCATGGAAACCACGTACCAGCTCATCGAGTTCCTGATCGCTGTAGTCCCAGTAGCGCGACCACCATGCGCCGAAGGCAAAGCGCGGCGGCAGCGGGATGCGCCCCGCCACTTTCACATAGTCGCCCAGAGCCTTGCGGTAGTCGTGGCCGTAGCCGAAAAAGTACCAATCCTGGCGCTCGCCTGCGGGACGCGACAGAACCCATGGCCAGGGACTTTTCTCCCCCTGCCGGAAGCTGAAATCTGCCGAATCGAAAAGCGGGCGCGTCGAGTCATCGACCACTGCCCAACCAGAGCGCGAAATCAGGCCCGGCTCAATCGGCTCCACGGTCTTCGAGCCCAGAGCGCCGTCCAGCGTGCGCGTGGTCCCTTGCAGATTTTGCGGGTCGGATAGGCCTGGACGCCAGACCACTTCCTTGCCGTCTACGGTGAGGGTGATGGTGAGATTGTCGGCGGTGAAGCGGCATTCCGGGCCAGATTCTGTAACCGCAATGGGTGAATATTGGAGTGTGAGAGCCGATGTCTTTATGATCAGTCCGTGGCGACGCTGATTGACCGGTACGCCGGTTCCTCCAGTCATGGTGACTTCGAACTCCGGCACAGGAAGGCGGCGATTCAAAAAAACAAACGAAGCATGGTCCTCAAACTTTCCATCTGCTGCCCATTCCATGCGAATCAGCTCCGGCGTCAGCACGGTAAACCGCGCATTGCCATAGGTAACAACAGCCTTGGGATCGGCTACCGGATCGTTGGCTTCTCCTGTTGCCGGCGCATGGATCGCCGGCCCGGAAGCTGCTGCCGTTGTGGGTTTCGCGGCCTGTCCAGCAGGCGCTGGCGTTTGCGCTGTTAAACCAATGCTGAATCCGACGATAAGTCCGATGACGGCCAGTTGCGGCAAAGAAATACGCATGAATCCTCCCGATATTGCTCCATCCGGAAGGTTAGCATGCCACGGCAGGATTTTTCGCTAAGGCGGAAAAGGGAACTCAGTGCAAACGGATCTTAAAATTCTGTAGAAACGGCAGCCGAAGCCGTTCTTGCTCCATTCTGCTTTCAAGTGATTTGCAGGAGGCTGATTTGATGGGTTTTCGAACCTGAATCAGCACGTTTTAGGCTTTTTTCCAGGCATTTTCGGCCATTTTTCAGGCAAAAACACCCCTTTTTCGGGGGAAATCCTCTCTTTTCCAGTAGGCCCTTTCTTGCATAGCGGTACTTTGTGTGCGTTTTCGCGCACATTGAAGATTTCTTCTGAAAGTGCGTTTCGCTCAGCAAAGACAAGGGGATTCTTCACTTTTAGGGCATTGTTTTCTTTTCCGAAGGAGAATTAATCTGCAAGGGTTTTTAGGGAAATTTATACCCCAGGGAGTATGGGGGGGGTGGGGGGAGTGCCTTGCTAGTAACAATAATTGATGGCATTTTGTTGGCGTTTGAGTACATACAGCGGTCCCCTTCCTACAAAACAATTTCGACATCCAAGATGATTGTGCGCCAACGGATGGTAATTTTCTGTAACCAACAAGGAAATAAGATGCGTTTGCCCTGGGAGGGAACCGCTGCTAGTCGTGGAGAACCACGTTCAATAGAGATTTGTGTACTTTAATGCCGCCGTTATAGTCGATAAATCCCAACTTCCGGAAACGATTCATAAAAAAGCTGACGCGCGACCGCGTGGTCCCGATCATCTCCGCCAGCGTCTCCTGGCTAATCTTGGGAATCAGGGACTCCGGTTCGCCGGGCTGCCCGAAATCCGCCATCAAGAGCAGAATCCGCGCCAGCCGCTTCTCGCTGGAGTTGAAGAGCTGATCGACCAGGTCCGCCTGGGTTCTCATGCTGCGCTCCAGCAGAAACTTCAGAAACAGGTCACTGAAAGTGTGCTCCTCATGCATGACGCGGATCATCTCTGCCCGCTCAATCTTGAGCGCGGAACACGGGGCGATGGCCGTGGCCGTCGCCATCCGCAACCCGGGCGTTCCGGCCATCGAATCCTCGCCCACAAAGTCGCCTGCCGTGAGCAGCGCGATGGTCGCCTCTTTGCCCTCTTTGGAGATCACCGTGAGTTTCGCGCGGCCACTCTGCAAATAGAAGACACAATCCGCCGCATCGCCCTGAGAGAAGAAAGTCCCCTTGGGATTCAAACGGACAATCCTCCGCCCCAGCCCGGCTTCAGCCAGGAAAGCAGCCGGATCAAATTGTGCTTGAGTTATATCCGCCATGCGATCTATCTGTCCCCTTCCGCGATTTGCCTTGGAGTCTTTTCGGAGATAATCCATAGCGCATCACCTTTCTGACTCCAGGCATGTGCACAAAGATACACATGTTTTCTATAAAATCGCCTAGATAGGTTCGCGGGTCTGTTCACTTTTGCTCACATTTTATAAATTTGCTTCGAAAACTGCAAAAATGCTTTCAGCTATATCAAAATGCGGAACGGGAGAGTTTCGCCCCATACTTTGCCAATCTGCCGGCTGGCTCTGCGCACCGTCATCCGCAAGATCTGATTCGCGTTAAGTTATTGCTAAGATGCAGCAATGGAAGGAGCGCCGGGTGTGCAGAACTCATGCTTGCTGCGCGGGTGAGAGAAGCCTCAACCAAGAAAGCCTAGCAAATCCGCGGCAACTGCTCGCCAATCTGGATGGGAATCACACGATTGGAGCCCATGGACGTGCGGGCGACCAGCATACGCTTGTGCTCGGCTGTGACCGTGCCAATGCGCGCCGCGTCCTTGCCCAGCGGATGCGTGCGCAGGATTTTGAGAATTTGCTCAGCTGCCTGGGGCGCGACGAAGAAGACCGCTTTGCCCTCGTTGGCCACGTAGACCGGATCGAGGCCGAGCAGCTCGCAGGCGGACTGCACTTCGGGTCGGACGGGCAGGCTGGGCTCGTCGATCTCCACGCCGACGCCGGATGATTGGGCAATCTCGTTGAGCGAGGAAGCGAGGCCGCCGCGGGTAGGGTCACGCATCGTGTGGATCGACGCGCCAGCCGCTACAAGCACTTCAGCGATCATCCCATTCAGCGCCGCGCAATCGGAGCGAATCTGGCTCTCAAACTCCAGGCCCTCGCGCACACTCATGATAGCCATGCCGTGGTCACCGATGGTGCCGGAGATGAGAATCGCGTCGCCGGGCTGGGCGCGGTGCGGGCCGACGGTGATTCCGGGCCGTAGCTGTCCGATTCCCGCCGTGTTGATGTAGCAGCCGTCACCGTGCCCGCGCTCCACAACCTTGGTGTCGCCGGTGACAATTTTCACGCCCGCCGCCGCCGCCGCCTGCGCCATCACATTAACAATTGCCGCCAACTGTGCCAGCGGAAAGCCCTCTTCCAGAATGAAGCTGGCGCTCAAAAATTTTGGCTCGGCGCCGGAGACTGCCAGATCGTTGACCGTGCCGTTGATCGCCAGCTCACCGATGGAGCCGCCGGGAAAAAACAACGGCTGCACGACATACGAATCGGTACTCATCGCCAGCCTGCCGCCGCCTAGGTCGAGCAGAGCCGCATCGCCCAGATTTTCCAGCTCCGGATTGCGGAAGGCAGGCAGAAAGAGGTGCTCCACCAGCTCATTGCCCAGCTTGCCGCCGCCGCCGTGGCCCATCACGATGGTGGGATAATCGGCCAGCGGCAGCGGACAACTCCAGTTCGTAAAATCCGGCATGGAATGGTCGGCCACGGCTTTAGCCCCTAAGGTATGTTCGATGGAGATTTCACCCATGTGCCACGCTCGTCAATCCATGTCCGGCCCCAGCCAACTCCTCCGCCGACAAAAACCGTCCGTAGTTGTAATAGGCCGCGCAGGCCCCTTCGCTCGAAACCATGGTCGCGCCCAGCGGATGACGCGGCGTGCACTCCTTGCCGAAGGCTGCGCACTCGGACGGCTTGATCGCCCCGCGCAGCACATCTCCGGAGCGGCACAGAGGCGACTCCTGAGTGTGAATTCCTGAGATCTGAAACCGCAGTTCGGCATCAAACTCGCGATAAGGCTCGCTGAGCCGCCACCCACTCTTCGGAATGACACCAATGCCGCGCCAAGCCCGGTCGGTGACCTCAAAAACTTCAGACAGCAGTTTCTGCGCGGCCTTGTTGCCCTCGAACGTCACGATGCGCTCGTATGCGTTCTCAACCTCATGCCGCCCAGCCTCAAGCTGAATCACGCACCGGCGAATCCCGTCCAATAAATCCAGCGGCTCAAAGCCGGTCACCACCATCGGGACTTTATATTTTTCGGCCAGCGGCGGATACTCCCAATAACCCATCACACTGCAGACGTGCCCGGCCAGCAGGAAGCCATCGATCCTGCGATCTGGAGCACTCAGAATGGCTTCAATCGCCGGCGGCACCAGCACGTGCGAGACCAGCAGTGAAAAGTTCTTCAGCCCGCGCCGCTTGGCTACATGCACGCTCATGGCGTTGGCAGGGGCCGTTGTCTCAAAGCCTACGCCAAAGAAGACGACCTGCTTATCGGGATTTTTGACGGCCAGCTCAACCGCGTCGAGTGGCGAGTAAACCACGCGCACATTGCCGCCCGCGCCCTTCACCTGAAATAAATCGCCCTCAGTGCCGGGGACGCGCAGCATATCGCCGAAGGAACAGAAGATGACGCCGGGCAGCGCGGCGATGGCCAGTGCCTTGTCGATTAGCTCCAGCGGCGTCACGCACACCGGGCAGCCGGGCCCGTGAATCATCTCGATTCCCGCCGGCAGCATCTGGTCGATTCCGTTCTTGATGATCGAGTGCGTCTGCCCGCCGCAGACCTCCATGATCTTCCATGGCCGCGTGGCGACAGAGTGAATCTCCCGCGCCATGCGCTGAGCGATCTCGCCGTTCCGGAATTCGGTAAGGTACTTCATTGATCAGGGAAACTCCCATGCGGACAACAAATTTGGGTGCCCCAGAACCGGGGTCCCCACGGATAGGTCTTCGTCCGTGGGGTGGAGATCTCGATTCTGAGACCTGGGAAACCACAAACCTCAATCAGCAGCTTTTGGGGAAACCACCGAGCAACTTCCATCCGGACAAGCCGACTGCGGCGCCGCCGCGGCCCGCGCAAAGGCCTCTTCCTCGCCGGCCAGCTCCTCGTCCAGCATGCCCATGGCGCGGAAGTCCTCCAGTGTCTGCAAGGCCGTCTCCTCATCAATCTTCGAGAGCGCAAACCCAACGTGGACAATGGTATAGTCGCCCACCTGAACCTCCGGCACGTAGTCCAGGCAGACCCGCTTGACGATGCCGCCAAAGTTCACCCGCCCAATGCGGAGATCGCCCTCGGTGATGATTTCCTCGACTTTTCCCGGAATTGCTAGACACATGGTTTCTCTATTATGCCGGTTTTGGGGTGCGTTTGGGGTGATTTAAATCACTTATTACCGGCGATCAGCTCCGCCTTATCTTTTCCTCCGCCAGATACCCAAGCCACTCCTCCATACCCGCGCCGGTCTTGGCTGAAGTCTCGAAAATCCGTATCCCTGGCCGTATCTCATTGATATTCCTGAGCGCTGTCTCGCGGTCAAAGCCACAAGGCTCGGCGATATCCATCTTGGTAATCACCGCAGCGTCGGCGGAGTTGAAGAGTGTGGGGTACTTCAGCGGCTTGTCTTCGCCCTCGGTAACGCTGAGCAGGGCCACGCGAATCTTCTCGCCCAGGTCGTAGCTGGATGGGCAAACCAGGTTGCCTACGTTCTCAATAAACAGATAATCCAACCCAGCCAGCGACACGCCCTCCCAGCCGTCCAGGTGCTTGCCGATCATCTCTGCGTCCAGGTGGCAGATGCCGTGGGTATTGATCTGCCGCACCGGCGCACCGCTCGATGCCAGCCGCCGCGCATCGTTATCCGTTTCCAGGTCGCCGACCAGCGCAGCTACCCGTAAGCCCCGCGCTTTCAATTCTTTCAGCGTCCGCTCCAGAAATGCGGTTTTGCCCGTGCCGGGGCTGGAGACCAGGTTCAGCACCAGCACGCCGGCGGCCGTGTAGCTGGCGCGCAGGGCGGCTGCCAGCTCGTCGTTTTTCTTTAGAATTCCCCGCCGCAGCTCCACAATTCGTGTCGTCATAACGACACCTTAATCAGTAATATCATAGCTTTTCCTCGCCGTCTTCAATTTCAATCGAATCAATTTCCAGCTCGCGCCCCTGCCGCATATCGCTGCAAGGCTCGCCGCACTTCGGGCAGCGGAAGCTCTGCACGCCCTCCAACTCGGCATCCTGGCCGCATGAATCGCAGTGCACCACCACAGGCAGCATGTTCACCACCAGCCGCGAGCCCTCCAGCTGCGTTCCGTCGCTGACGATGCCCCAGCAAAACTCCAGCGACTCGGGAATCACCGAGGCCAATGCGCCCACGCGCAGTCTTACTTCCAGAACCCGAGCGCCCCTGGACGAATCAGGCAATGCCGCCAGCGTCTCGGTCACCGTCTCCACAATGCTGGTCACGATGGAAAGTTCATGCATTCAAGTAAATTTTACGCTGTTGCCAGTCTGGGATGCCTTCGCCGGCATCTTGCATCGCCACTTCCGCGTCACTCCGGTACAGCATTACCAGGGATGATTTATCCAAAGCCACTGCGTTCAAGTCGATGCGACCAGTAGCGAGCAGCGACCTGTTTCGGAACTAAATTACAACGCAGTATCCTGGGCAATGCTCTAGACTGGGAGGGCGATGAGTAAGATAGACAGAATGCAAAGCGCCGCATTGCCGGCATCGTATGCAGCCGGACTGGCTGCCGTTGGCCTGGCCGCCGCGCTGGTTCTGGCCGGTTGCGGAACGCCGGCCGCGCCGCAACCGCCCTCGCTGATGCTGCCGGTCCCGGTGGCAGACCTGGCCGCCAGCCGTACTGGCAACCAGGTGACGCTGACCTGGACCATGCCCAAAAAGAGCACGGACAAACTATTGCTGAAAGGCAGCGTGCCGGTGTACGTCTGCCGCAGCGCCTGCGGAGCGGCTGGTGGCGCCTGCACGACGACAGCCGGCAACTGCGCCGCAGTCGGCGGCGAATTGCCGGTCGCTCCGGGTGCGGAGGGTTCGTTTTCCGAAACGCTGCCTGCTGAGTTGGCTGCCGGAGCGCCACGCCCGCTCAGCTATTTTGTCGAACTGAGGAACCACAACGGCCGCTCGGCCGGGCTGTCGAATGCCGCAGTGGTGCTGGCCGGCGAAGCGCCAGCGCCGGTGGCCAACCTCAGCGCCGAAGTGCGCAAGTCTGGCGTGGTATTGCGCTGGTCGCCTTTGCAGGCCTCCGCGCAGGAATCTTCTGCCATACGGCTGCACCGCAAGCTGCTGAACCCGCCGCCGGCCAAGTCACAACAGGGATTGCTGACGCCCCAGCCCGAGCTAGCGGAGCAGAATCTGCTGGTGGACTCTTGCGCGCCGGAAGCAGGCAAGGGAGGCTGTCGCGCTCTTGACAGCAGCATCCGCTTCGGCCAGGTCTATGAGTACCGCGCCCAGCGCGTGGCCCGGGTTACGGTGGAGGGCAAAACGCTGGAGTTGGCCGGCGAGCTTTCCGCTCCAGTGCGTGTCGAGGCACGGAACATCTTTCCGCCTGCGGTGCCCACCGGCCTGGCCGCCGTGGCCACCACGGGCGAAAATAGCGCGGGGAATGCAATCGACTTGAGCTGGCAGCCAGTCACGGACGCCGATCTGGCGGGATATGCCGTTTATCGCCGGGAGGGCGACGGCGGGTGGCAGCGCATCTCGCCCGCCGGGCCGCTGGTCCCCCCCGCCTTCCACGATGCTCAGGTCCAGACGGGCCATAGCTACCGCTATGCCGTCACCTCTATTTCCCAGGGCGGAGACGAAAGCACTCGCTCGCCGGAGACCGAAGAGTCGGTGCCCAACCCCTGACAGCCTTTGCCGAGTCTGGAGGATTTCCCATGAGATATTGCCGCTTTCTCTTCGAGAATCAAACCCAATACGGCGCGGTAGAAGATCGCGAGGGCGAGCCGTGGATTGTGCGCCTGATCACTGCTCCCGAAGAGGACCGCGCCTTCCGGCTGACGTATGGACGAGAGACATCCTGGAGCTTCGGCTTTGAGCCGATGCCGCTGAACGACGCCGAACTGATGGCGCCGGTTACTCCCTCGAAGATCATCTGCGTAGGGCGCAACTATCGCGACCACGTCAAAGAGATGGGCAGTGAGCTGCCAGCCGAGCCGCTGCTGTTTTTCAAGCCGGTGTCGGCGCTGAATAGGCCCGGAGGCGTGGTGCGCATGCCCGCCGTGTCAGCTCGCGTGGACTATGAAGGCGAGTTGGCAGTGGTGATAGGCCGTCGCTCACGCAATCTCAAAGAAGAAGAGTGGCGCTCCGCGGTGCGCGGCTACACACTGGCCAACGACGTGACCGCCCGCGATCTGCAAAACAAGGATGGCCAGTGGACCCGCGCCAAGGGCTTTGACACGTTTTGCCCCATCGGCCCGTTGGTGAGTGACGAGTTGGACCCCGAAGCCGGACTGACGCTGGAGACGCGCGTCAACGGCGAACTGCGCCAGCACGGCTCGACCCTGGACTTCATCTTTCCGATTTCCAAGCTGCTCGCCTACATTACCGCCATTTTCACCCTGGAACCCGGCGACCTAGTCCTGACCGGGACTCCCTCCGGTGTGGGTCCGCTCAAGACTGGAGATTCTGTGGAGATCAGCATCCCCGGCCTCGGCGTGCTGGCCAACACCTTCCAGCCGGATGAGAGCTGAACAGGCTGCGGAAAGCTACTTGTTCAGAAAACTAGAATTTTGAATCGCCTTTTGCGGATAATTACCTTCTCCCGGCGCACAATGAATGAAGTTAGTAATGCGAGGCTTCATAGTCTCCTGTCCATCTGTCAAAGATCCGCCCGGTCCGTACCACCCGAAAGGCACCCCCCTCCCCCCCCCCTAATATTTATTTTCGCCTGTGGAAACTTGCAGATAATTATTAACCAGTCTGGAATCAATACTTTCCAAAAGAATCCGCGTGGAAACGCTCCAGTATGAATTTGCAGATAATTACCTGCGACTGTTCGAGCAAGAGGACTCTTCATCTCGTCCGATGAATGCTCCGTATGCAACTTTGACCTCTCGGATGAATCCAAAGAGCAGTAGACTGAATGCGAATGTGCTCGAACCAGGAGCGCGAACTTACAGAGGTCATATGCCGCAGAATTTACTAAAGCAATTACGCAGCTATACGGTTGTTGTCGCAGATACAGGCGACATTGAGGCGATGGAAAAGTTTCGCCCGCAAGACTCAACCACTAATCCATCGTTGATTACAGCCGCGGCTCAGTTACCGCAGTATCAGCCCATCGTAGATGGAGTATTGTTGGAAGCGCGTAAGGAACTGGGCGCGAGCGCGGCCAGTGCGGCTGTCGCCAACCTCGGATTTCAGCGGCTGGCCATCGCCTTCGGCAAAAAAATTCTGGCTATTGTTCCGGGACGCGTATCCACTGAAGTGGACGCGCGCCTCTCCTATGACACCGCGGCTACCATCGCGCAGGCGCGCAGCATCATCAAGCAGTACGACGCGGAGGGCATCGGGCGTGAGCGCGTGCTGGTTAAGATTGCCTCCACCTGGGAAGGCATCCGTGCCGCCGAAGTTCTGGAGCGCGAGAGAATTCACTGCAACCTTACATTGCTGTTCGGTCTACACCAGGCCATTGCGGCGGCAGAGGCTGGTGTGACGCTGGTCTCGCCCTTTGTGGGCCGCATCCTCGACTGGTACAAGAAAGATACCGGCAAGGATTTTCACGGCGCGGCTGATCCCGGTGTGAAGTCCGTAACCACGGTCTATAACTACTACAAAAAGTTTGGCTATAAAACTCAAGTGATGGGCGCAAGCTTTCGTAACATCAGCGAGATAACTGAGTTAGCCGGATGCGACCTATTGACAATTTCTCTGCAACTGCTGGCTGAGCTTGAAGCTACCACAGGCGAGCTGCCGCGTAAGCTCTCGCCGGATGCGGCCCGCAAGTTGACCATAGAAAAGATTACCGTGGATAAGGCGAAGTTTGACGCGATGCACGCCGCCGACCGCATGGCCACCGACAAACTGAAGGATGGCATAGAGGGCTTCTCGGCCGCGCTGGTCAAGCTGGAAACACTGCTTGCCCAGCGCCTGGCCGAGCTGGAAATCAAGAATCGCAACTGAGTAAGCGCCTACTCCGACCAGACGCCGAGCAGGTTTCCCGCGCCATCGGAGAAGTGGAAGCGCCGACCACCAGGAAATTCAAAGGTGGGCACCACAACACTTCCGCCCGCCGCGACGATAGCCGCTTCGGTAGCCTTCAGGTCTGCGGAGTAGAGCACCACGAACGGCGCAAATTTAGGCTGTTCCTGTTTTGGTGCGCCTTTTGCGAAGCCGATAGCGATTCCAACGTTGTCCGCTTTAGCGTCAATGTAATCCGGACCCCAATCCTTGAAGCTCCAGCCGAAGACAGTTGAGTAAAACTTCTTGGTCAGCTCAATGTCGGTGGTGGTGAATTCGATGTAGGTGATCTTGTGGTGCAGTGCTGGATTGCTCATAATTCTCTCCTTATGCGATATGTTGTGTGGAGTCGAGGGGAAAAACGCGGACTTGCGGGTACGAAGACAGGGTAGCAGAATAGCGCGTTTGCTGTATCGAATCTTCAAGAAAAATCAACGTCCCAGCCAGAGCGAAATGCCGCCAGTGATGGAACGGCCGGGCATGGCGACTCCGTTGATCTCCTGATAACCGGTGTTACTCAGATTTGCGAGGCGGAGATAGGGGCGAAGTTTCCCTGCGTCTCGCGTCACAGCAGCGTTCCACACGGGATAAGGTGCGGTGTTCCAGGGCGGGTTGCCCGGCTGCTGATAGGGCTTAGTCAGTGCAACCGAGTTAGTAACAGTCAGCGCGTGCTTTAACGCGATCGTCCATGTGGCACGAAGATTCTGGACCGGATAGTTGAGGGCATACTCGGATTGCAGGCCGTTCAAGGGCGGCTGCGCGCCGATCACTTGGGTCCATGCGATCTGCACCATGTGTCCTTTGGCAGGAACCAAGGTTGCGGATGACTCGGCTCCTGCAAAGCGCAGGCCGCTCAAGTTGACCGCGCACCAGGTGTTGACTAAGCAACCCGCAGGCAGCAGGGAGTTAGGCAGAGACGCGGCGCGGAGATAGTCGATGGTGTTGTGCTGACGATTGTAAAAACCTGTGGCTGAAAGCGAGAAGCGGTTGGAGGGGGCCCAGTCGGCTCCAGCCTCGCCGCTCCAGGCTGACTCTGGTTTCAGATTCGGATTGCCGATGGTGGCGGGATCTGAGTAATAAAGGTCGGTATAAGTCGGTAACCTGAATCCGTAGCCTCCGCTGGCACGCAGTTTGAGTTGGTGGGCCAGCCGCACACTGCCAGCCAGGTGCGGCGCCAGCGCGGATTGCAGTCCGCCGGAGAATAACTCCTCGCGCAGCCCCGCGGATAAGTTCCAGCGGGAGTTAGATGGACGCAGATCCAGGTCCACATAGCCCGCGCCACGATTACGGGCATGGATGCCGAGATTATTGCTTTGGATGCTGTCGCCGTCCGACTCCAGCCCAAACAAGAGAACGGATAAGTTAGAGACTGGAAGGGTGTGGCGCAAAGAGGCCTGCCAGGAGCCATCGATGTGGTTATTCTCATAAACGGACGGGTCATTGCGCAGCAGGACAAACTCATCGGTGTGGCGACGATAGCCGAAGGCGGCCACGGTGCGACTGCCTAGCTCCTGCCGTCCGGAGGCAAACCATCCTTTGGTTCGTTCCCACGAGTTATAGGGTCCATAAAACTGGTTTGCGCCGAAGGCGCGGTCGCTTGCGGCAAAGAGCAGGTCGGAGACGCCGAGGCGCGAACTAATCCAGCTTTCCGATGAAGCGTCTTCGTTGCGGTAATCGCGGTCGGCCATTAAGCCGGTGGAGAAGTTGCGGTTTGCGGTCAGCCGGCTGCTCCACTGCCTGCGTGCAAGAGCGGCTAGCAAGGATTCTTCATTGAAGCCGAAGCTGCCGTATCCAGCGCTGAGTTGTAACGAGTTCGCGGAGGGCGCGGCGGTGAGAAAGTCGACCACGCCGCTCAACGCGTCCGCGCCATGCAATGTGGAGCCGGCGCCATGCAGCACTTGAATCGAGTCCATCGCATCCAGCGGAATGGGCAGGTCGAGATTGTGATGCGCGGTCTGGCTGTCGTCGACGCGAAAGCCATTCAATAGCACCAGGGCCTGCTCGAAGGAGCCTCCACGCAAAACCAAGTCAGCTTGTCCGCCGCCCGCGCCACGCTCTTCCAGATAGACCGAAGAATCCTGGCGCAACAACTCCTGCGACGATTCAAGAGTGAGAGTCTTGCCTTCGACCGGCAGTACCACGACAGAGACTGAAGACTCGGCCAGGGGCACGGGAACCGCTGAATCGAGAACCACCATAGTCTCGGTGGGATGAGGAAGCTGCGTGGGCAAAGCAGGCGGCGCCTGTGCGAATGCCGCTGGTGCGCAGGCTGCCAGAAGTAGACAGGCTGACCTGCACAGTACTCTCAAATATTTATTCTCAGACATCATGGGGAAGTTTGAGTAATGCGCCGGCAGCGATGCGTGCAGCCGGTTTACAGAATGTACCGCGACAAATCCTGATCCTTCACAATGGATGCAACCATTTGCTTAACGTACTCGGCGTCGATGAGGAAGACCTTTTCTGGTCCGGAGGCGGTAACTCGCTCCTCGTAAGGCAAAGGCGTGGAAGACTCGTTTTTGATTGCTTCCTTGAGCGCTGCTGCAGCCGCTTCGTCGGGAATGCGACGAGCTATGTCGGGCGCCAGGAAGCTAACATCCTCAAGCACCCGCTCCATAATAGTGTGCAGGCGGCGCGCGCCGATGTTTTCGGTTTGCTCGTTGACCTTGAAGGCAAACTCGGCCATCTCGCGCAGGGCGTCGGGCGAATACTCCAGCTTCACTCCCTCGGTCTCCAGCAGCGCTGAGTATTGCTTGGTGAGCGAGGCCTTGGGCTCGGTGAGAATGCGCAGAAAATCATCGACGGTAAGCGACTTCAACTCGACGCGGATGGGAAAGCGTCCTTGCAGCTCAGGAATAAGATCGCTGGGCTTGGAGACATGGAATGCGCCGGCGGCAATGAAGAGAATGTGGTCGGTGCGCACCATGCCATAGCGCGTGTTGACCGTGGTTCCCTCGACGATGGGCAGGATGTCGCGCTGCACGCCCTCGCGTGAAACATCAGGACCGTGGCCGCTCTCGCGTCCGGCTATCTTGTCGATCTCATCGAGGAATATGATGCCGTTGGATTCAACGCGCTCCACCGCCGCGCGATTGACGGAATCCATGTCAATCAGGCGGCCTTCTTCCTCGTCGACCAGGTAATCAAATGCATCAGCCACCTTCATCTTGCGCTTCTTGCTGCCGCCGCCGAAGATGTTGGGCAGCATATCCTTGAGGTTCATCTCCATGTCCTCAAGGTTCTGGTTGCTGATGATGCCGAACTGCGGCATGCCGCGCTCGCGCACATCGAGCTCCACCATGCGCTCGTCGAGCTTGCCTTCGCGGAACTGCTGGCGCAGCTTCTCGCGGGAGCGCTGATAACTCTCTGTTCCAGGCAGCGTGAGCTGGCCCTCCTGCGCGGGCGGCACGGGCGGTGGAGGCGGCAGCAGCACGTCCAGCAGGCGCTCCTCTGCATTCATCTCCGCGCGGTCTTCCACCTCTTCCAGGCGTTCCTCGCGCACCATGTCGATGGCGATCTCGACCAGGTCGCGAATCATGGATTCCACATCGCGGCCTACGTAACCGACCTCGGTAAATTTGGAGGCTTCCACTTTCAAAAAGGGCGAACCTGTGAGCTTGGCCAGGCGGCGCGCAATTTCGGTTTTACCAACGCCCGTGGGTCCGATCATGATGATGTTCTTGGGCATGATGTCGTCGGCGATGTCGGGCGGCAGCTTCTGGCGGCGCTGGCGATTGCGCAGCGCGATGGCCACGGCGCGCTTGGCGGCCTTCTGGCCGACGACGTGCTTGTCCAATTCAGAGACAATTTCGCGTGGAGTCAGCTCGTCCAGTGAGAGCTCTTGTTCTTCGGCGGATGCGGGAAGATAAATAGCCATGGATCAATGCGCAGGCGGAGCAAGCCGCTAGCTCTTCAACTCCTCAATGGTGACGTGGTGGTTGGTGTAGATGCAGATTTCGCCGGCAATCTGCATGGCCTTTTCTGCAATCTCGCGAGCGCTCAGGTTGGTGTTTTCCATCAGCGCTCGGGCGGCGGCGGTGGCGTAGGGTCCGCCGGAACCGATGGCGGCCAGCGGCTCGTCGGGATCAATTACATCTCCGGATCCGGAGATCAAAAATGTTTGCCCGGCGTCGGCCACCACCAGCAATGCCTCCAGATTGCGCAGCATCTTGTCCGTGCGCCAGTCCTTGGCCAACTCGACGGCGGAGCGGTTGAGGTTGCCGGCGTACTGCTCCAGCTTGGACTCAAAGCGCGCAAAGAGCGAGAAGGCGTCGGCTGTGGAGCCGGCAAACCCGGCCAGAATCTTATCCTGGTAAAGGCGGCGAATCTTGTTGGCCGAATGCTTCAGCACGTGGTCGCCAAGCGTGACCTGGCCATCGGCGGCCATGACCACCTGTCCGTTGCGCCGGACGCAAATCACGGTGGTAGAACGAATTTTGTTACGAGATTGGTCACGATTTTGGGAATCATGTGCCGGTCCGGGATTCTTGTGAAAAGCCATGAAAAAACCTCTGAAAACACAGCATCTTGCGGCGAAAAACTATTTCAAGATGCAGTCACGAGTATATCGCAGAGCGTTAACCAGAGATGCGACGGCATGAACCCTTAACCGGTTTTACAACCCATCCGGCTTCACAGGCCCCCGCTGAGGTATTCTCTAGTTAGGGACCGAAAGGGAAGTGAACCGCCTCGAATGACTCAACTCAGTGCAAATACGTGGGAGATTATTGCCGTCGGGGCATTTATCGTCGCGCTCCTCGTGGTGGGTCTCTGGCTGCTGCTACGCAAGGGCCCTACGCCGGATGAGCGCGAGCGAGCGCGCCGTCAATTTCTGTCGCACTCCGGGCGCGTGGTGGACGGTATGTTGCTGGACATCTGCGAGGTTGAGGCTGGAGCCAAAATCAAGAACGGGCCAAGCCGCACCCTGACCATGCTGCTTTACAGCTATCGCATCGGGGGAGTGGACTACGAGTCTTCTCAGGACGTTACCGACCTGCTCCACGAAGGGGATGCGGCCCAGGTGCGTGCAGGCTTCCCTTGCTCGGCGCGCTACCAGCCGGGTAACCCGCAGAACAGTATCGTGGTGTCAGAAGAGTGGAGCGGCCTGCGGGCCGGGCTGCCGGTGTTTCCAGAATTCGACGATCCTGATCCGATCGATAAGAGCCATCTGGAAGTATTGCGTCCCGGGCGCGGGTAAACGGGCTGCAGGATAAGGCCGGCGCACGGCCAGCCGCATTGAAGCTGTTGAATCGCAGGTAAAACATTTGTTCTATCCCACCCTAGATCACCCCAACGACAAAGACCTGTCGTTACCACCCCAAGAAGCAAATGCCGCCTTTTTGAGGCCCTGGTCGTTGGGGACCCCGAAGCCGCAAGAACAAAGACGCGGCGAGGATGGGCACACATTCGGCTTGCTGCGCATTGGCTTGCCGACTCGCATAAAGAGGATCTACTCATGATGCTGCACAAGCCGCTTGCCTCAGTGGTTTTTCTGGCGCTGGTTTCATCCGCTTTCATTTCCAGGCCGCTCGGGGCCCAATCCGCTGCTCAGCCTGCACAGACTACAGTCTTCGGCTACACGGACTTCACTGCGCAGGCGAAGATAGAGGAGAAATTTCTGGCCGTTCCCGACGCCAGGCTGGCCGGCCAGCACCTGAAGACGCTCACCCGCGAGCCGCATCTGGCCTCGACCCCCGAAGATCACATGACCGCCGAATACGTGGCGCGGAAGTTTCGCGCCGCCGGCCTGGAGACGGAGATTGTCCCATTCCGCGTCCTGCTGAACCAGCCCAAAGAGGTACGTATAGAGGCTTATGACTCCAGCGGCAAGTTGCTGATGAGCGGGCCTACGCGGGAACACGTCGATGGCGATCCATTCCAGGACGATCCGCGAGTGGTGATGCCGTTCAACGGCTCGTCAGGGTCGGGCGACGTGACCGCCGAGGTGGTTTACGCCAACTACGGCCGGCTGGAGGACTTTGACCTGCTGGCTTCGCGGCATATCGACCTGAAAGGCAAGATCGTCCTGGTGCGCTACGGTGGCAACTTCCGCGGCGTGAAAGTTTTCATCGCCGAACAGCGCGGAGCCGCCGGCGTGCTCATCTACTCCGACCCGCAAGACGATGGCTTCACCAAAGGCGACGCTTACCCCGCGGGTCCCTGGCGGCCGGAGACAGGTGTGCAGCGCGGCTCGGTACAATACATGTTCGAATATCCGGGCGACCCGGAGACTCCAGGTGTTGCATCGACGCCGGAGTTGCCCGACTCGGCCCGCGTCTCGCCCTACGGCAGCCAGCCACGCATCATCTCTATTCCCATCAGCTACCACGACGCAGCACCGATTCTGCAGGCTTTGCAAGGGCCCGGCGTTCCGAAGGGTTGGCAGGGCGGGCTGGGCTTCCGCTATCACATCGGAACGGTTGAGGGGCAGGGAAGTGTGCGCGTTCACCTGGTCTCCGTGCAGGATTATCAGCGCCGCATCATCTGGGACGTTATCGGCAAGATTAAAGGAACTGAGTACCCCGACGATTGGGTGGTCATCGGCAATCACCGCGACGCCTGGGTTTACGGCGCAGTGGACCCCAGCAGCGGCACCGCGGCCATGCTCGAATCGGTTCACGGTGTTGGCGTGCTGGCCAAGCAGGGTTGGCGGCCCAAGCGAACGATTGTCTTTTGCAGTTGGGACGCCGAGGAAGAGGGCCTGATCGGTTCGACAGAGTGGGTGGAGCAGAACGCCAAAGCGCTGGAGCACGCCGTGGCCTACTTCAACACCGACGTAGCCGTCGCCGGGCCGGATTTTTCCGCCGCCGCTGTTCCCTCGCTTAAGGAGTTTCTTCGCGAGCTGACGCGCTCGGTTCCCAGCCCGCTGGGCGGGACGGTCTATCAGCAATGGAGGATCAATTCTGCAGCAGGAGAGAATGAGCATCGCCGCTCCAACGCCCCGCCGGTGGCTGGCGAAGAGGTGCACGTGGGCGATCTTGGCTCGGGCTCCGATTTCACGCCCTTCCTGCAGCACATTGGCGTTCCCTCCACCGACATCAGCTCCGGCGGTCCGTACGGCGTTTATCATTCGGTCTTCGACAACTACGCCTGGTATACGCAGAACGCCGACCCAAATTTCGTTTACTTGCAGGAGATGGCCCGCGTCTTCGGCCTGGAAGCCCTGCGCATGGCCGACGCTGACGTGTTGCCCTACGACTACGTAGCCTACGCGCGCGAGATCAGCTCGTATATTGAAGCAGCCAAACGCCGGGCTGGGGACCAGGGACTTTCGCTGGACTTTGCCGCGGCACAGTCTGCCGTTGCGCGGTTTTCCACCGCCGCCGAACACGTTCACGGACTGCAAATCGCCGCCTCCGGCGACCACGGCAAGCTCGGCAAACTCAACTGGGCCCTTCGCCAGGCTGAAACCGATCTTACCTCCGAGGCCGGCCTGCCTAACCGTCCCTGGTTCAAGCACACCATCTTCGCCCCCGGCGAGTACACAGGTTATGCGGCGGTAGTGATTCCCGGCGTCAATGAGGCAATTGACAGCAAAGATCAGAAACGAGCCGCGCAACAGTTGACGGTGCTGACCCAGGCGCTCAACCGGGCGGCGCAGACGCTGGAGGGGACGCAGTAAGCTGTCTGCTATCTTGCGCGGTTGACCACGCCTCCCAACACCCGTATCGTAAAGGGTGACGATGAAAATTTCCCCCAACATACTTCGCATCGGAATCGCGGTGGCCATTGTCGTGGGCACCATCGGCTGGCTTGCCTACTCCGGTATCGGGGCCAGCAAGAGCTACTACGTCACCATCCCCGAGCTGGGCGGGATGGGCGACAAGGCTTACCACAGCCAATTGCGCGTGGAGGGCTTCGTGGTTCCCGGCTCCATCGAGCAGAGCGGCACCCATGTGACTTTTGTCTTGAACGAGTTCGAGAGCCATTCTCCCAAAGCCACAACAGGACGCCGGCTCACGGTCAATTACAAGGGCTCCGAGCCGCCGCCGGACACCTTCAAGGACGACTCACAGGCCCTGGCTATGGGCACCTATGGCCGCGACGGCGTCTTCCACGCGAATGTCCTGCAGGCCAAGTGCGCCAGCAAGTACGCACCAGCCCAGCCTGGCGCTCAACCCGGCACGCAGCCCAAGCAGCCTGCCGTGAAGACGAGTGCTCCAGCCGCGCAGCCAGCCACGGGTTCGCGCGCCGCTGCGGCTGACACCACGCATCCTGCCGCGGCAAATTGATCGCAATGATTGCTCCAGCATCCGAGACTTCCAGTTCGACAGTTTGCGCCAGACTTGACCAGGTCTCCAAGCTCTTCGGCTCTTTTGCCGCGTTGCGCCAGGTCTCGGTGGAGCTGGAGCCGGGGCGTTGCTACGTTCTGCTGGGCGAGAACGGCGCGGGCAAGTCCACTCTGCTGCGGATTCTGGCCGGCCTGCTCCGGCCCAGCTTCGGCTCGGTCACGGTTTTTGACGGTCTTGAACCCCACGACGCCCGCGAGCGCATCGGCTACATGAGCCACGCACCCATGCTCTACGACGAGCTGACCGCAGAGGAAAACCTCAGCTACTTTGCGAGCCTCTATTCCGGTCGCAACTGTCTTGCGCCGGCCGAGGCCCTGCGCCAAGTGGGACTGGACCCGGAGCTCGACCGCATCCTGGGCCAATACTCGCAGGGCATGAGGCAGCGCACTTCGCTGGCTCGCGTGCTAATCTCCGTTCCCGAACTGCTGCTGCTCGATGAGCCTTTCTCCAATATGGATGTGGAGAGCGCCCACCAGATGGTCGAGCTGCTCGCCCGGTTTCGTCAGAGCAACCGGACGATTGTTTTGACGACCCATCAGCGCGAGATGGCCGCGCCGATTGCCGACTGGGTGCTGACGCTGCACGCCGGCCGCGTGGATTCTCTTGAGGAAGGGAGGCCTTCGCGATGAAGACCAACGGCGCGCGGCTGCTGGAATCTCTCGGCATCCCCTTCGTACTCCAGGAGTACGAGGTCGATCCTGACGATTTGTCCGCCCTTACAGTAGCCAAAAAAATTGGTATGCCGCCGGAGCAGGTCTTCAAGACATTGCTGACCACCGGCGGAGCGGAGGTGTATGTTTTTGCCGTCATTCCCGGCAACGCGGAGCTGGACTTCAAGAAGCTGGCTCGCGCGGCTGGCCTGCGCAAGGCCGAGATGGTTCCGCTGAAAGATGTGCAACCGCTGACAGACTATATACGCGGCGGCGTCACTGTTTTCGGCGCGAGAAAGCCCTTTCCTGTCTTTGTCGATGAAACGGCAATTCTCTTCGACAAAATCAGTGTCTCGGCGGGCACGCGCGGCACGCAGCTTATTCTTTTTCCCGCCGACTACCTGAGAGCCGCGCAGGCCCTAACTGCCGACCTGACCAAATCCGCCGTTACTAAACCCGCTGTTGGGGAGGGACACGTAGGATGACCCGCGCCCTGTGGACCCATCTGGTCAAAGACCTGCGCATTGAAATGCGGACGCTGGACGCCCTCGTCTCCATGCTGTTTTTCTCTCTGTTGGTGGTGGTGCTGTTTTCAATAGCCTTTGATCCGCGCGGAGCCTTTTCCCAGCAGATCGCCGGCGGCGTACTCTCGGTGGCTACCATGTTCGCCTCGGTGAGCGCACTGAACCAGGCTTGGGCGCGCGAGATCCGCCACCAGGTTATGGACGCGCAGCGCATGACGCCCGCTCCGGGCGCGGAACTCTACCTGGCCAAGGTGATTGCGAACTTTCTCTTCGTCACGGTCGTCCAGGTGATACTGGCGCCGTGTTTTTTCATCTTCTATAACCTTCATATCGCGGGCCAGGCGTGGTTGCTGTTGCTGGTGCTGCCGTTGGGTACATGGGCTCTGGTGGCGAACGGCATCTTCTTTGCCGCGCTCTCCATCCGCAGCCGCAACCGCGAACTGCTGCTCTCGCTGATTCTGTTTCCGATCTTCATTCCGGCCCTGCTGGCCATGGTGCAGGCCACCACCGCCATCCTCACCGGCGAAAGTGACCCCACGCTGTGGATCAAGATGCTGGTGGGCTACGACATCATCTTCACCACAGTGAGCCTGTTGCTGTTTGACATTGTCTTCCACGCCGAGTAGACGATAGGTCGGGAATGGTAGGTCAGGGCGTTAGCCCTGACAATGAGAACCCCACAGTGTGGCATAATTCAGTGGTTGTGCATGGACGGTCTTGAGTGTCGCGTGAATTGAGAGAGGCCGTCTAAAACCAGGAAAGCGAGGAAGCGCTCACGATGCCAGCAGTGATCGATGTGAATGAGCAGCCCCATGTTTCAACTCATCCCGGATGGGTCCAGACGGTATCCGACCTGATTCATGAGTTTTTCGTTGACCTTCTTGCCATCCTGTTACCGGGAATGGTCTTTACACTTTTCATTATGGCTCTGCTGATCGCGTCCGGGGCGTGTCTTCTCGACGCTTTTCGTCCCGAAGCGCAGCCCGTGGCGCCCCTTGGTGACCTCCTCAAAGGCCAAATCAACGCTTCCGTTGTCTGGCTTTTGGCGATCTTCGGCTATGTCGTCGGGGGAACGTTTTTCCGCCAGGATCCCAAGCTACCCGATATGAAGAGCATAAAGCGGATTCTGAAGGGTTCGCCGAGAGGTGACAGGAAGCGTTCCGAGGTGCAGCTAGGGCAAAAAGAATCCCAGGGTTGGACCGACGATCTTGTGGGGCGGAAAGAAGCCGCGGTGATCGCCAATTCGCAGGGCGCACAGTTCCCTTATTCGCATATAAAGGAATATCTCCAAGCGCGTGGATTCAGTTATTTAGCGGATAATGTTCCCTGGTCAGGCAGCGAATTCTCCAACCGATCAAAGATGTTCATCAATGCGCTGAAGATCCGACTGGAGTTGGTTGCGCCCGCAAAGTGCGGGGCCATCGTGAGAAACGAGGCGCATGTTCGAATGATGTCCTCGGTATGGTTCGCCGCAAGGACGCTCATTTTCGTCTGTTGCATCAGTACTCTGCCGGTGTTTGCGGCGATGCTGAGGTTTTCGGCATCACTGCATGGACAATCTTTTCTTTCGGCCATGCAGTCCGTTGCCGATGGGCTTTTATCTTCCCAAGACTACAAGTCACTGCCCATTAGCGCGCCTTCGTTTTATCACGATTTCATGGTATATCTGGTTCTCCTTTTATCCGCGGTTGTCTCGGCTCATTGGATCAAAGTGCATGTAGAAAAATGCTTCCACTACCAGAGAGTCCGGGAGGTGTTTTACGTTTTGGAAACGGCATTTTGCGTCGCGGAATCAGGGAACATTGAGATTTTTCGGAACCCGTTTCCCGTTGGAGAGTCTCGCAAGCCCAGTGAGAAGAGCCTGCAAATCCCGTTCTCCGGCGACAAGGTTAATATTTCGGACCGGTAGCCGTCCAAGCCCCCGCGCCCTTTTTGGTCCGACGCTTCCCGTTCCCGGAAACGCCCTTGAAGATGCTGTGACTGCCAACACTCGACAGCGTTTGATGCGGATGATACGCTTCCCGTGGGGTTTCCCCCGGTAATTTGCCGGGTCTGTTCGTGGTAAACCATCAAATTTCCGCTTGGGAGGATTTGTGACTGCACAGTATTGGGTGTATTTCTTTCTGGCCGTGAGCGCGCTTTCGCTCGTTGTGGCCTTCTTCTTCGCGCGCCAGGTCATCGGCTCGGACCAGGGTACTCCTGAGATGCATAAGATCGCCGGAGCCTTCCTGAAGCGTCAGTACAAAACCGTGGCGGCCCTCCTCGGCCTGCTGCTTCCCGCATTCGCCAGTGCGCGCGCCGAGGGCTCGGGCGGAGGCGAAGCCAACCTGGTTCTGCCGGATTTGACGACCGTGAATTTTCTTGGGCTGAACGGACATACCCTGCTGACGTACGGATTGCTCTTCTGCGTTGGTGGCCTGTTGTTCGGCCTTGTGATCTATGGGCAGTTGAAGAACCTGCCGGTTCATCGTTCGATGCGCGAGATCTCCGAACTGATCTATGAAACCTGCAAAACCTATCTGATTACGCAGGGCAAGTTCATTCTTCTGCTCTGGGCTTTCATAGCGGTCATTATCGCGCTGTACTTCGGCGTTCTGGCACCGGTGCCGAATAAACCGATTGGGGTTACACTGCCCATCATTTTGGGGTTCAGCCTCCTCGGCATTGCGGGCAGCTACGGAGTGGCGTGGTTCGGCATTCGCGTCAACACCTTTGCCAACTCGCGGACGGCACACGCAGGATTGCGCGGCAAACCGTATCCATGTTTTGCCATTCCGCTGAAGGCCGGCATGAGCATCGGCATGTTGCTGATCTCCGTCGAGTTGTTCATCATGCTCTGCATCCTTTTGTTTGTCCCGCGCGATTATGCCGGCCCCTGCTTCATCGGCTTCGCCATCGGCGAATCCCTCGGTGCTGCGGCCCTGCGCATTGCCGGCGGCATCTTCACCAAGATTGCCGACATCGGCTCCGATCTGATGAAGATCGTCTTCAAGATCAAGGAAGACGATGCCCGCAACCCCGGTGTCATCGCCGACTGCACGGGCGACAATGCGGGCGACTCGGTCGGCCCCAGCGCCGACGGCTTCGAAACCTACGGCGTCACCGGCGTGGCCTTGATTGCATTCATCCTGTTGGCCGTTCATGAACCCAGGACTCAGGTGCAGTTGCTGGTCTGGATCTTCGTCATGCGCGTGGCCATGCTGGTCTCCAGTTCGGGCGCGTACTTTCTCAATGGCGCAATCGCCAAGGCGAAATACGTGAACTCCGACGAAATGGACTTTGAGGCGCCATTGACCTCGCTGGTTTGGATCACCTCTATCCTTTCCATCATCCTGACCTACTTCGTCACATACCTGATGATCCCCACCCTCGGCGACGGAACGCTATGGTGGAAGCTGGCTTCCATCATCTCCTGCGGAACCCTGGCCGGCGCGATCATCCCCGAACTGGTTAAGGTCTTCACCTCCACCAACTCGGCCCACGTGCAGGAAGTCGTCACCTCCGCCAAGGAAGGCGGAGCATCCCTGGGGATACTATCGGGACTCGTGGCCGGCAATTTTTCGGCCTACTGGCTGGGATTGAGCATGGTGGCACTGATGGGGTTGGGCTACTTCTTCTCGACCGGCCCATCCATGGATGCCCTGATGCTTGCTCCAGCCGTCTTCGCCTTTGGCCTGGTCGCCTTCGGCTTTCTGGGCATGGGACCGGTCACGATTGCCGTGGATTCCTACGGCCCGGTCACCGACAATGCACAATCGGTCTACGAACTGTCGCTGATTGAAACCATTCCCGGCATCAAGGCTGAGTTGAAGAAGGACTTCGGCATCGACGCGAAGTTCGAACGCGCAAAAGACCTGCTGGAAGCCAATGACGGAGCCGGCAATACCTTCAAGGCTTCGGCCAAACCGGTGCTGATTGGCACCGCCGTGGTCGGCGCAACCACGATGATCTTCTCCATCATCATGGCTCTGACCGACGGACTGACCCATGGCAAAGAGAACCTCTCTCTGCTGCACGCGCCCTTCCTGCTCGGGTTGATCACCGGCGGAGCAATGATCTATTGGTTCACCGGAGCTTCCATGCAGGCGGTCACCACCGGCGCTTACCGCGCGGTGGAGTTCATCAAGGCGAACATCAAACTGGAAGGCGCGGAGAAGGCGTCGGTCACGGACAGCAAGAAGGTGGTGGAAATCTGCACCAAGTACGCGCAGAAGGGTATGTTCAACATCTTCCTCGCCGTCTTCTTCGCTACGCTTGCCTTCGCGTTCACTGAGCCGTTCTTCTTTATCGGCTATCTGATCTCGATTGCGATCTTCGGCCTCTACCAGGCGATCTTCATGGCCAATGCCGGCGGCGCATGGGACAACGCGAAGAAGGTCGTAGAAGTTGACCTGAAAATGAAAGGGACGCCTCTGCACGACGCAACCGTGATCGGAGACACCGTCGGCGATCCCTTCAAAGACACCTCGTCGGTGGCATTGAACCCAGTGATCAAGTTCACCACCTTGTTCGGATTACTTGCTGTTGAGTTGGCCGTGACGCTCACCGCGAAGAACCCGATACTTGCAACCTCGCTGGCAGTTGCATTCTTCCTGGTGTCGGTCTTCTTCGTGCACAAATCGTTCTATGGCATGAGGATTGAAACCAAGGAAAGCAACTGATTCCTGTCTTGTAACCACCGGCCCCACGCGAGATTGCGTGGGGCCGTTTGGCGTTTGGGTCCACATCTGCACAGATTTCCTCCAAAACTGCACCATTTCTGCGTCTTGCCCCCAGCCCCGGCGAGGACTAGGCTTGGATTTTAAGGGGAGAGGAGTCACGGACCCAGGATTGCACCGGATTTGGGGCAGATTTGGCAGGCCGAAACCCACATCCTGCAAGGGTCTTTGGAGCTTTCCACAGGCAAATGCCTATGTTTGCAAATTTGGTGCCTGAAACACCAACAAAACACTAGATGTTGTGGTTTTTTGTTGACATGTACCACAGACAGAGGTACTTTTTCATCTGCGGCCTTAAACGGGCTTTAATCAATCTACGGTGTGAGCGTTCCATCGAGAGGCCGCTGAGAACAAAGAACTCGCGGCACTTTTCTTTTCCTTTTCCGTTCTTTGACCAGGATTAATTCGGACTCCATCCGGGCCGCACTGAGCCGGAGAGGAGCCGATGTTTCAACCGATTTTTTCGACTGAGAGGGTTCTAATGAACGATGTCCAGTCTCATTCCGCCGCCGCCCAGCAGACTCCCCAGACCCAAAGGGGCCTGATCTTTACCCGCCGCTTCACTACTGAGGGCGTCTCCCCTTATGACGAGATTCAGTGGGAGCAGCGCACCGCTTCGATCTCCGATCATAACGGCAACAGCATCTTCGAGCAGAAGAACGTCGAGGCGCCGGTCGACTGGTCGATCACTGCGACCAATATCGTGGCCTCGAAGTACCTGCACGGGCATCTGGGAACCCCGGAGCGTGAGACCGGAATTCGCCAGATGGTGGCGCGCGTGGCGGAGACCATCCGCGATTGGGGCCTGACGGGCGGCTACTTTGCCACCCCCGAGGATGCGGCCATCTTCCACGACGAGCTGGTCCACATGCTGCTGACGCAGAAGGTGGCCTTCAACTCACCGGTGTGGTTCAACGTGGGCTGCGACCGGCTGGAGCCGGAGGCGGATGGACAGAACTGGCACTGGGATCCCTCCACGGGCGGGGTGAAGTTCTCCTACTCGGGCTACCGCAATCCCCAGTGCTCCGCCTGCTTCATCAATGCGGTGGACGACTCGCTGGACTCGATTCTGACCCTGGCCAAGACCGAGGGGATGCTGTTCAAGTGGGGCTCTGGCACGGGGACCAACCTATCTCCGCTTCGCGGCTCGAAGGAGCAGTTGTCGGGCGGCGGCCAGGCTTCGGGTCCCTTGAGCTTCATGCGCGGCTTTGACGCCTTTGCCGGGGTCATCAAGTCGGGAGGCAAGACCCGGCGTGCCGCCAAGATGGTGATTCTGAACGCCGACCATCCGGATATTGTTGATTTCATCGAGTGCAAGGCTAAGGAAGAGGCCAAGGCCTACTCGCTGATCAAGGCCGGCTACGACGGCTCTGGGCCGGACTCTGAGGCCTTCTCGTCCATCTTCTTCCAGAACGCCAACAACTCCGTCCGTGTAAGCGACGAGTTCATGCGCGCCTACGAAAACGACGGCGACTATACCACGTATACGGTAAAGGACCACGAGCCTGTAGCGACCTACAAGGCTCGCTACATCATGCGTAAAATTGCCGAGGCTACCTGGCAGTGCGGCGATCCCGGCATGCAGTTTGACACCACCATCAATCGCTGGCATACCAGCAAGAACACGGCGCGCATCAACGCCTCAAACCCCTGCTCGGAGTACATGTTCCTTGACAACTCGGCCTGCAACCTGGCCAGTTTCAATCTGATGAAGTTCGTAACGCCGTCGGGCGGCTTTGACATTCCCGCCTACCGGCACTCCATCTCCGTGGTCATTACCGCCATGGAGATTCTGGTGGACAACTCGGGCTACCCCACCGATGCTATCGCTCGCAACTCACACGACTATCGCCCTCTGGGACTGGGTTACGCCAACCTGGGGGCGCTGCTGATGTCCATGGGCCTGCCCTACGACTCCGACGCCGGCCGCGACTTTGCCGCCACCATGACTGCGATCCTCACCGGCCAGGCCTACCTGCAATCGGCCATCCTGGCGGCTAACTGCCCGCCAATCGCCTCGGCAACTCCGCTGACCGCCAATGTCGATCACCAGGGCGGATTCGGCGCCCCCGGCGAACTTGCTCGACGGGGTGAGGGCGCCTGCCCCGGCTTCTATGTCAACCGCGAGCCCTTTCTCGACGTGATTCGCATGCACCGCGCCGAGGTTAACAATATCGGCCGGTCGCGTCAAAGCGGCGAGCCCTTCAGCGTGCCCCAACTCGATGCCCTGATTGACGCCAGCCGCGAATGCTGGGATATGGCCCTGGTTTACGGTGAAAAGCACGGCTATCGCAACTCCCAGACCACGGTGCTGGCGCCCACCGGCACCATCGGCTTCATGATGGATTGCGACACCATGGGCATTGAGCCGGAACTGGCACTGGTCAAGTACAAGAAGCTCGTAGGCGGCGGCAACATCAAGATCGTCAATAGCACCGTTCCCGAAGCCCTCTTCAAGCTCGGCTATCTCGCGGATGATGTGAATGCCATCGTCAGCTATGTGGACGCCACTGGCACCATCGAAGGCGCGCCCGGCATCCGGCCTGAGCACATGTCGGTCTTTGATTGCAGCCTGAAGCCCATCAAGGGTACCCGCACCATCCATTACATGGGCCACATCAAAATGATGGCCGCAGCTCAGCCGTTCCTCTCCGGCGCCATCTCCAAAACCATCAACCTGCCCCACGAGGCCAGTATCGAGGAGATCGCCGAGGCCTATGCCGAGGGATGGCGACAGGGGCTCAAGGCCGTTGCCATCTACCGCGACGGTTCCAAGGGAACTCAGCCGCTGAATACCAGCATGGACAACCGGCACGATACCGCGCTACAGGACGCTGCCGGCACGCGCGTGCTGTCGCAGTTAGCCGCCGGCCAGCCCGCTGTTGAAGCTGACCTCAAAATTCTTGAAAGCAAAATCGGCGATAAGGTCGAGGTTCCCGTGCAGCAGGTTCTTCTTGCCGGCGCCGCCTTCCAGCGCGCGCTGGACGAGATAAGCAAGGCTGCCGCCATGGTGCCTGTTCTGCAGCCCACCGCCGCGCAGGATGCCGTCAACCCGGAGGCGCAGGACCTGAACGGCCCGCCGCGCGCCATCCGCCATCGCCTGCCCGGCGAGCGCGCCTCGGTCACGCACAAGTTTGAACTCAACGGCCACGAAGGCTACATCACCGTCGGCCTCTATCCCACCGGGCAACCAGGAGAAATCTTCATCCGCATGGCCAAGGAGGGTTCCACCGTCTCCGGCATGATGGACGCCTTTGCCACCTCCATCTCCATCGCCCTGCAGCATGGCGTTCCCCTTACGCTGCTGTGCAACAAGTTCGCCCACACCCGCTTCGAGCCCTCCGGCTGGACCGGCAACCCGCAAATCCGCATGGCCACCAGCATCATGGACTACATCTTCCGCTGGCTGGATCTGCGCTTTCACTCCGGCACGCAGTTGGCGTTGTTCTCGGGGCTGATTCCGCAGGCTTCGCAACTGCCTGCCTCGCCCAGCATGGCGCCGGAGACTGAGCCGTACCAGGATTTGTTAGCCCAGAACCATCTGGCCCAGTTGGCCGAGGAGGTTGCCAAGCGGCTGAATCAGGTCAGCGCCCCGGCGGTCAGCTTTACCGGCACCGGATTGGGCCCGGCGGGCGGCGGCGGCATTGCCCCTGAGGCGCATGCTGCCTCACCCTACGCAGCCAGCCCTGCTCAGGCGCCGCAACTCCATGATCGCGGCATCTACCACGCCTCCGAAGCCATGCGCTCAATGTACGAGATGGGCGATGCGCCCAGTTGCCCGGTCTGCGGAGCAATCATGGTGCGCAACGGCTCCTGCCATCGCTGCATGAGCTGCGGCACCACCAACGGGTGCAGCTAGAGAATTTTCACGGATAGTCGAATGTCATGGGTGCCCCACCTTCGCCGCGTTTTTGTTGTTGCGGCTAGGGTGGGATACCACCCACAATTCTCCGCTCCCATTCAATGCGGTCATCCTGAGCGACCGCGGGTGCCCCCGGTCCCTCGCAGTTTGGGACCGGGGAGACCACGAACCCCATGCGCGAAGCGCCTCCGCCTGAACGGCCAGTCCCAATCACATTTAGAGAGTGTAAGGAATCCGCACGCCTGGCGTGCCTGCGGGGAAATCGCGTGTGTTGCGGGTGATGAGAACCCGGCCGGCGGCTTCGGCGGTCGCCTGAATGATGGCGTCGGGCAGTTGAATCCTGTTGCTCCTGCGCAAGAGAAATGCCCGTTCGGCCACATCGACGCCAACAGTCAAAGTATAGAAGTTCAGCAGGAAGCTGCGCGCATCCGCCTCGTTGGCAGCGGTTGAGCCCGCCATCACTTCCATCCAGCTGATGACGCTGACCGCGCGATCCGCATGAACGTCGCACTCGGTGCGAGCCTGCGGAATGCCGCGCAGGTAATCAATAAGAATATTGGTGTCGAAGAGAACCGGAGTGCTTACCATTCAGCGCGCATCCTCTCCTGATACGCAACCCCGTCTTCTGGAAAGTCAGACCATGCTCCAAAGGCCGCATGATTCATCTTCTGACGATGGGGCGCGAGAGAGGTTGCGACAACCTGCCGCACAAACTCGGCACGCGAGACGGAGAGCTTTTTGGCCACTTGAGTCAGCAGCTTGAGATCTTCGACCGGAATGTCAATGAGTGTGCGCATAGTGCCTCCTGTGATATGTAATAACTATATCATAATGTGACGCTGCTGTATATCACTTCTTGGATTACGCCGAGTGAGCCAGATCCTTCGCATTTGTGGACATGAGTACCACAAACGCCATGCGCGCAAGCCGGGTGCCCCGGGTCCCTCGCATTTGGGGATCTGGGAAACCACGAATCCTATGGCGCGCAAGCGCCGTCTTGCCCTACCGCAGGTGGCCGCAGGTGTTTGCAGATAATTAACCCTCTTCGTTGCACAATGATTTCAGAAGTCTTCCTTCAAATCATCGTCCGGCACGTCCTTTTCGCGCCGCTTTCATCCGAAAGCGGCCGGCAGAGGCCGAATCGTCACGTAACTCCTTATCCAGGAATATTTTGCAGGGAACTTCATTGTTTTCAATATTTTGCAGCGCAACCCTCCTTGTAACCTCAAGAAAACAAGGATTTTGCGTCCAAAGTATGGGTGGGGGTACCCTATGTTCCAGCTTTGTCGTCATATCAAGACCAACGGTAAACGATGCCAATCTCCGGCTCTCGGCGAGTTGGCTTATTGTTATTACCACGCCCGCACGCATTCCATGGCCTCACCAAACTACATCAAATTTGATGACCTCAAGCTCCCCCTGCTGGAGGATTCAGCCTCCATCCAGATAGCCATCTTAAAGATCACAGCCGCCTTCCTCAGCTCCCGCATCGATGCGCGCCACACCGGCGCCTGCTCCTCTACGCCCTCCAGATCGCCTCGCAGAATATCGATCGCACTTCCTCCTGTAAGGAATCCGATATTGTCCACTCCATGACCATCACCGATGAAGGCGACGAAATGGCCGCAAAAAAGGAAGTCTGCGAACCGGCCGATTGCCCAGGCTGTAATAAGCGCGACACATGCGACGACTGCGATCCCGAAGAAGAGGACGAGTAGCTGATGAATGAAGAAGTTGATAAACGTAGGCGGAGCATCCCGTCGCCCGCGCCGCGGCGCAGTGTAGGTTAGCTCCGCGCTTCACCGGGGTCCCCAGCGAGTGATTTTTGCGCTGGGGTGAAGGGACAGGTCTTCGTCCGTGGGGTGGAGTTCCGGCGCCTGCGAGCCACGAAGCCAGTTTGAGCCAACACTGAGACACGGCCCAATTGTTGCGAAGGCCGGCCATTTTCTGTACAGAAGGAAGAAATGACAGCAAGTGCCTTCATAATGCCCAGGAAGACTTTGATACCAGTTGACGGGTGGCACAAAGCCAAATCTGCTCATTGTCTGATTGTGTACGGATATAGTACACATTAGGTGACCGGCTGTAAATCATTGATTAAACTACACTTTTAGAGCGATGATTATAAAAAACTAGATGCAAGCCGTAGAGGATGATTCACCAACAATTATTGACGCCTAATTCATAATTGAGTGCTTGCACAAATGGCGGTACTGACTTACAATCATTCCAATTGCAGATCTAGGAACTTGTTGAAAAACTCAGTCAAGCCCCGAAATCTGAGACAAAATGGGTTCTCCCTACCCTTGCCGGTACATTGCAGATCATTTCTAAGGCATTCTGACGTGATCCACACTTGTTCACTTTTTCGGCTCAATGCGTTTTTCATCAAGTTCCCAGGCTTGCTAATTCCTTACGCAGGTCCACCATTACTTTAATAGTTGTGATGTTGACAGGCTTACGCAAGAGTGTTTTTAAGCGCGAGATGGCTTCGCGGTAGGCATTTGTTGCCCCTGCGTGATGGTTGGATGGTCTTCTGATGACTGATATGAATGGCTTTAGCATATTAATATGCTAAGTCAGATTGGCAGAGCTATGTGCATTTACGGCCCAATAAAGGGTCAAGCATTTCACGCTTCACTCTTTATGCATACCCGGGACGTTGCTCTCTGCTGTTTGTGGGGCGCTCCGGTTAAAGCAGGGGTTACGGATGAGTCTACAGGCGACAGGTCAAACGTATGGCGAGACGGTCTCTCAGAACCCAGTAATCATGGATGCTGCGCGTGATCGCAATTGGTATGCGGTTTACACTGTTCCGCAACACGAGAAGTCGGCACTGAAGCAACTTCAGATACGGGAGATTGAGTCATTTCTTCCTACTTATGAAACCGTCCGTGTCTGGAAGAACAGGCAACGGATGAAGCTTATCCTGCCACTGTTTCCAACCTACCTGTTTGTGCATATCAATTCCAGGGAGCGGGCTAAGGTCTTCCAATCGCCAGGTGTGCTACAAATTGTGGGCAACAGCCGAGAGTGTGTCCCTCTTCCGGATTCCGAGGTTGAGTTTCTGCGCTCGGACCACTGTAGGCAACGGATCGAACCGTATCACGGCCTTGTTATCGGCGAAAAAGTTCGTATTACGAGCGGCGTGATGGAGGGTCTTCAGGGGACTCTTGCGAGAAAGAGCAACAGCATGCAGTTCGTGCTGACAATTGAATTGATAAACCAGCATGCCGCTATCCATGTGGGCGCTGAAGATTTGGAGCCGATAGTCGTATAAACGCGAGGAATATCTCATACGCTAAGCCCTGGAGGATTGGTTGCATCCGCGCAGGCCTATTGCAGGTATTTCGGCGGGGCAGGCTCCTTTGGCAATATCGTATTGATTCATGAGTTTTTAAAACTTGATTTGTTTCAGGAGTTCGCATACTCCATCGCTTCTATCTGTGACCATCCAGATTCAAGGTCCATTAGAAAATGGGCCGCAAGGAAATCGGCACGTCAGAATCAACTAGTACACCCCGATTGTGACGTCGATTAGTGGCCCCTTAGTTGCGGCGTAGCAATGATCTTCGGGTAAATGAACAATATCCCGTGCAGGCAGCCAATGCCCTGCAATTGTAGCGAGGAGTACGTGTAAAATGCCAGTTACGCCTAAAATCTCAGTGAAGGGAGACAAGATTCTCCAGGCAGCAGGCAAGCTGTTTGCACGCCAGGGATATTACGGAACGAGCACTCGTGAGATAGCCCGCCTTGCCGACGTGAGTGAAAACACACTTTTCCGGCATTTTGATAATAAGGAAGAACTTTTCTGGTCGTCGCTCTGCTCATATTCCGTAGGGTTAAAGTTTCGCCAAGACGTACTGAAGGGGATAACGCAATGCGACTCTCCAGAAGTGGTCTTGCCAAAGATTATCGAGATGCTCGCAGATACAGTCAACTACCGGCCGGAGCTGCTTAGGTTGATTGTGGTCGCATTCATTGAGTTGCACACGAAGGCGGACGAATTCTGCTTGGAGTTTCTTTCGCCAGTTTTCTCGGCAATCAATCACTATTTGGAGATGAACATTAGGAGCGGGAAAATTCGTGACTTGGATCCCACAATCCTGACATCTGCAATGATAATGACGGTGTTGATGCATCCGGGGATATACAACCTGATCGATGGCGACAAGCCTGTATATTCAAAGAGCCTGGAAGCGCACCGTACATACGCCAGGTTTTGGCTGGATTTGATCGTTCCAAGGGTGTCGGCCGATCCACCGCCCATTGCGAGAATAGTAGAGGAGCATCCAGGCTGAACTGCATATGGCAAAGCCCAGAGCGTGAAATCCTCATTATCGGCAGAGCCGGTATTGAGTAGCATTTTCAGCAAGTTGCCTCTGCGATTAGTGTTCGACCGATTAACGGAGCCTAATATCATCTCACTTCTCAGAGAGCATTTAAGACTTTACTTGTTAACACTGGGCAGTCTGATAACCACTATGTTGTAGGGGAGTGTCGGTTGCGTGACGTCATCAGTTAGTTATCAGTAGTTACCAGGATTTGGAAACCCCAGGAGAAACAAAACGCCAGGAAATCAGGAGGGGAAGAAATGTCTCCGGAATCAAAGCTTGCCCGACAGCATAGGGCGCAACGTATCTGGCGTCGATCTATCGCATATTCGTTGGACTTGGCAGCATTTGTTTTATCTACGATTTTTGCATTTGAGTTGCGATTTGACGGCGCATTGCCTAATTACTACTTCCGCCCGATGGGAGTGGCCCTGTGCATCTGGGCAGCGGCAAAGTCCGCAGCCTTCATTGTTGGCGCGGTAAGCCAGAGAAGTTGGCGTCATACTTCTGTTTTTGATGCAATGCGGATTGTATTGGCTAATTCGGCGGGGTCGATATTGGGTGGATTGGTCATATTTTATGTGGCCGGGCCATTAGGTATTCCGCGCTCTGTGTACATTCTCGATTGGCTGATTTCCTGCCTGTTGACTTTGGGTGGGAGGTTGGCAGTTCAAGTGGTCGTCACCGCGATAAGCACAAGTGGCGTCGAGGGTGAGCGGGCGAATACGCTCATTTACGGCGCTGGCTCCGCAGGATTGGCGCTTCTTTGGGAGTTGCGGCATAACCAATCTCTGATGTGCGATGTCATAGGCATTGTCGATGACGATCCAAGCAAAGTTGGCCTCGTGCTGGATGGCAAGCGGGTGATGGGAACGGGAGAATCCCTCGGGACATTGGTGCAGAAGCACGCCATCAAGAGAGTGCTCATTGCGATCCCCTCCGCGACGGGCCGGCAAATGGTGCGCATTTTGGGGCTCGCCACTGATGCCAAGGTGGAATACAAGATGGTGCCGAGTCTGGGGGAGCTTATTCAAGATACGGAATTGGGCAAGCAGATCCGAGAGGTTGCCGTAGAGGATTTGCTCGGCAGAAAGCCAGTGCATCTTGACCTGGATCTGATAAGGGAGCGCGTTCAAGGGCGGGTTGTTATGGTGACGGGCGCTGCGGGATCTATCGGGTCGGAGATCTGTCGACAGATTGCTTCCTTCCGGCCGCTTGCTATCGTGGGTTTCGATGAGGCGGAGACCCCCCTTTTCCATATCGACAAAGAGATGGCTAAATGCTTCCCACATATAACTTTTTACCCCGAGATCGGCAGTATCACCAACCGTGGCACTCTGAAACGGGTGATGCAACACTATCACCCCTCGATTCTGTATCATGCTGCCGCCTACAAACATGTTCCTCTGATGGAGAAGCATGTCTTCGCTGCCGTCGAAACTAACATTTTCGGAACCTGGAACGTCGCCCGTGCGGCGGCTGAGCATGGAGTCGACGATTTTGTCATGATTTCCTCAGATAAGGCAGTGCGGCCGTCCAGCATGATGGGCGCTACGAAGCGCACTGCAGAGTTGCTGATTCGCGCGCTTCAGATGGAGGGTGGTACAAAATTTGTTGCTGTGCGTTTCGGGAATGTACTCGGAAGCAATGGAAGTGTTATTCCAATCTTCAAGGAACAAATTGCCGCAGGCGGGCCGGTAACAGTCACTCACCCGGAAATGACCCGCTATTTTATGACTATTCCTGAGGCGGCCCAGTTGGTTTTGCAAGCTTTCTCGATCGGCAAGGGCGGAGAGGTGTTCGTTCTCGAAATGGGCGAGCCCGTCAAGATCGTGGATCTAGCCAAGAATCTAATACTGCTCTCGGGGCTGCAACCTGAACGAGACATCGAGATTCAATTCATCGGTCCTCGTCCAGGTGAGAAAATGTTTGAAGAATTGAATCTGCAGGATGAGCATCTAGTTCCAACTTCGCACGCTAAGATTAGAAGCTATGTCTGCCATCAGAATCTCGACCTAATGCAAGTCAAAGCGTCCTTGCAGCACTTGCATGCAATTGTTGAAACGCAAGACGTCGCCAACCTCGTTTTGCTGCTCAAGGAATTGGTGCCCGACTATAATCCCGGGACCGAGCTTTTGAAAACTGCCATGTCTGTCAAGCCCTATAATGCAGGTCCAGAGAAGATTCCGGTTCATCGTGAGCAATCCGAGATCCCGGATGTGGCCGCACTGAAGCCTGCAGTACTATTGAATTAAGAGCGTTCAAAGAGCAGCTTGGTACCGAACCAAGGTCACAGGCCAACATTGATGTCACAATCCTGGACCACTGAGAGCATTACGTCAAAGAGGATGTGACGCTTCTTGAAGAGGCGGCCTGGTGTGGCATCCCAAGCTGGCCAACTCTCTTCTGGATTGCCAGCTTACTATCGGAGCGAAGGCTTGATTCCTGTCTACGCTCATTGCGGATTACTTGGTATCTCACTAACCAGCGAATGCGGATCAACCTGATTATGTTTCTAAAAGGTCAAAGGATGAGCGAAGTAGTGCTTGATAACCACGGGAGTTCTGACTCTAGGTCGCGATGGAACCGAGTCGGCTGTCTACTGTTTGCTTTTGGATTGACCGTATTGCCTTGCGGCGTTATCGCTGTCCAGAGTTGTTGCGCCCAAGCAACTGCCCAGGGCAGTAGTGCCCAAGCAACTGCCCCGAGCAATAGCGCCACGGGATCCGCCCAAACATCGACTCCGAGTAGTGAAGCCCCGGCAGCAGCTTCGAGCAGTGACGCCCAAGCATCATCATCAGAACTCCTGAACAGAACCTATGCCGCCGAAGTTAGTGTCACAAGCACAATAGCAGACGCGCTCGCCAGCGCCGCAGCTCTTAATCCTTCAGCAGACAATCGAGTTAGAATCAATGTCCCGGCAGGAACGTACAATGAGTGCGAAAATCAGCCGATACCCTACGTGGACATAGTGGGACCGAAGACGGGAACGGCAGCGGTCGTGTGCTCTAGCAGTTCACTTGGGATAGATACATTCACGTTTCCCACCAACATCGACATTATGTTGGCAAATCTGACGATCACTTGGACCAGCAATCCTGGAGTGACCTACCCCAATTATGCTTATCCGGTACACATAGATGGATCAGTGGGGACAAAACAAGGCACCGCTATCTTGTATAACGACACCCTCAACAACACTGTTGCTGATGCTTCTGGCGTTTCGCGTCCGGCGCTCGGTGTTGGGATAGGTGGTGGTCAAACCTTATATGTGATAAATACGACGCTGAACGAATATAACGGGACATCGTTCTTCATCCACAACGAATCTACTCAGACGCTCGCTGCAAACGTGTTTGTGCTTAACTCTACGATCAATAACACAGCCGGGACTCCCGGTGTTGCATGGCAAAACCTAGGGTCTGGCCAAAACGATCAGATAACCTTTATAGGAGGGGTAATTGGCGGCACGACTAATTCTATAGTCACCGGAAACGCCGGCACAGGCACCAGCGAAGTCTATCTAAATATCGACCCCTCAGTGTCACTCTTGAAACCTATCAACAATACTGCCGGACACCTTATTTCTACAGTGCCGACAATGCGGAACACACATGAAGCGGGGTCTGATCTCGACAGGACTTCAATTACGCAGAATGGCAATACACAAGCGCCCACCCAGAGTAGTGGTGCCCACGCAGCAGGCCCGCGCATGACGTCGTCTGTAGCAGGTAGCGTCGAAACCCATCAGGACGAACCCCTAGAGATACAGCGGCCCAGCCCTTATGGGGATCTACTCTCGCTGCATGATCTCTATACTCAGATTCCATCCACTGGAGGCAAGCTCCGGCGCTTCGGTAGTGACGCCTTTCTTCTCGGCACGGGGAATGCGAATGAATTGCCGATGGATCTTCCTGTCGGTCCCGATTACGTTCTTGGGTCGGGAGACAACATTGTGGTCAACCTGTGGGGTGGCCACTCCGATCGTCTCAGCGTAACAATTGACCGCCAGGGTCAGATCGCGCTCCCTGAGGCAGGCACTATCACGATTGACGGGCTCACGATTGCCCAGGCACAGAGTGCCATTCAACGCGCCCTCAGCACGCAGTTTCAGAATGAGCACGTCGAAATCTCTCTGGGCCGGCTCCGCACAGTTCGCGTGTATGTGGTTGGCGACGTGCAGCGGCCAGGAGCTTATGACGTCAGTTCTCTGTCTACGCCGCTGAGCGCCTTGTACGCCGCTGGCGGCCCAACCAACCGCGGGTCACTGCGCATCTTACAGCAGTACCGCGGCAAAGAACTGGTTCGTACAATTGACCTTTATGACTTTCTGCTGCGAGGTGTCCGCTCGAACACCGACCGTCTGCTACCGGGCGATACCATCCTGGTGCCGCCGGTAGGTCCGCAGGTTTCGGTGGAAGGGATGGTGCATCGCCCCGCGATTTACGAACTAAACGGCGAGCAAGGATTAGACCAGGTACTCAATCTCGCCGGAGGATTGTTGGCTTCTGCGAGCTTGAAAGAGATCAATGTAGAACGAATTGAAGCCCACCAACGCCGGACTATGTTTAGTTTGCAACTTCCGGACAACGCAGTAGAGATGAAACAGAAACTGGCCGATTTCCATATACAAGGTGGGGACGACGTTGTAATTTCGCAGATTTTGCCCTACAACGAGCAGGCAGTCTATCTTGATGGACATGTCTATCGTCCAGGAAAGTACCCTTACCGGGATGGAATGACCATCAATGATCTGTTGCATTCATACCAGGACGTGATGCCGGAGCCGGCCGACCATGCTGAACTTGTTCGTTTACAGCCGCCGGACTTTCGGCCAGAGACCATAAGCTTCAGTTTGCCTGACGTGCTGATTGGTAACGATTCAATCAAACTTCAGCCGTTCGATCTAATCCGCATCTTCGGCCGTTACGAGATCGATTCGCCCAAAGTTTCTATTGTGGGTGAAGTCCTCCGCCCCGGTGAGTTTCCAATGTCTCAAGGTATGACGCTGGCCGCGCTGGTGCGCATGGCGGGTGGGTTTAAGCGCAGTGCCTATCGGGATGAAGCCGGCCTTTCCAGCTATGTAGTTCAGAATGGCCAAAAGGTGCTGGTCAACCATAGTATCGTCGCAGTCGAGAAAGCGTTGGAGGGCGACAAAAGTGCAGATGTGGTGCTGAAGCCCGGTGATGTCGTCAGCATTCAGCGATTGGCCGGCTGGCAGGACATCGGTGCATCGGTGACGATAACTGGCGAGGTAGAGCATGCCGGCGGCTACGGGATTGAACAGGGAGAGCGCCTTAGCTCCGTGCTGAAGCGTGCTGGCGGCTTTCGAGAGAGCGCGTATCCGGCCGCCGCAGTCATGGAGCGTGTGCAGGTTCGCGAACTAGGCGAGCAAGTCCGCGAGCAGATGATTCTACGAATCGAAGCCACACCAGTCGTCTTTAAGCCAGGGGCGATGACCATACAGGCATCAACAGAAATGCAGCAGCAACTCATCCATCAGAAAGATGAGATTCTCACATCGCTTCGCAGCCGCCCCGCCAGCGGCCGGCTGGTAATCAACATTTCTCCGGACATCAGTAAATGGGAAAACACATCGGCGGATATTGAAATGCGTGCAGGCGACACGCTGGTTATTCCCAAGCGGCCGAATTTTGTGATAGTTAGTGGCCAGGTATATAACGGAACATCGATAAGCTACGTCCCGGGCCGAAATGTAGGCTGGTATTTGCAGAAAGCTGGTGGGGCGACACCCTCTGGCGACAAAAAACACATTTATGTCTTGCGCGCCGATGGGTCAATAGTGCCACGCGAGACTAGATGGACTGGTGGAAATTTGATGAACCTCAGATTGCGGCCCGGCGATACTGTGTTCGTCCCCGAGAAAATTGTTAACACTTCTCTGGTCTGGCAAAACATATTAAGTGTGGCACAGATCATGTCAGCGGCCGCACTTCCTCTCGCCATTGCCGGAAACCTATGATATTAGCAGGGATGAATGGGTGAAGTCGCTTGTAACCAGGAACCGAAATGAACCGGGTTTACGCCGCACTGGAGACGGAACATTGAGTACAGCAGATGATCAGCATCAAGATATAGCCGACAATACATCTGTCTTTGAAATCCCGATTTCCGAGCTAGTGGCTGCCATCTGGCAGCGCCGCCGCTGGCTGGCCAAGGTAATTGGCTTGGGCGTCTTGGCTTCGATCGGCATCGCGTTCCTGATTCCAAAGCAATACACCTCCACCGCCCAATTGATGCCGCCCGATAACCAGACCTTTGCAAGTTCCTCCATGCTTGCCGCGTTGTCGGGATTGGGAGGCGGCGTGTTGGCGTCAGGTGGCGGCAGCCTCTTGGGCCAGAAATCGCCGGGGGGAACTTGCATTGGCATTCTCAACAGCCGTACTACCCAGGACGATATCATCAATCGCTTTGACCTTCGCAAGGTCTACAATCACAAACTCTATCTCGACGCCCGCAAGACACTGGTGAAAAGCACCGTGATCGTGGAAGACAGGAAGAGCGGAATCATAACCATCAGTGTGACGGATCGCGATCCAGGTCGTGCGCATGACATCGTTGGAGCTTACATCGAGGAACTGGACAAACTCGTAAATAGCTTGAGCACCTCTGCTGCTCGCCGCGAGCGGGTCTTTCTGGAGCAAAGGCTGAAATCCATCAAGGAAGATCTCGATGCCAGTTCCAGTGCGTTGAGCCAGTTTTCGAGTCGCAACGCCACAATGGATATCCAAAAACAAGGCCAAGCGACGATAGACGCGGCGGCAAAGCTGCAAGGCGAGTTGATTGCGGCTCAGAGCGAGCTTTCCGGATTGAAAACCCAGTATAGCGATGACAACGTACGTGTGCGAACTGTGCGCGGGCGCATTAATGAACTGCAAAGTCAGTTGCGGAAGATGAATGGTGTGGGAGAAGACTTGAATGGTGCAACTCTGCAAGCTGGCCAATTGTTTCCATCCGTCCGGAAGTTGCCGCTGCTGGGATTGACTTACTACGATCTGTACCGGCAAGTGACTATGCAAGAGGCAATCTATGAGACGTTAACTAAGCAATACGAGCTGGCCAAGGTTCAGGAAGCAAAAGAGATTCCCCCCATCAAGGTGCTGGATGCACCGGACTTGCCGGAAAGGAAGTCCCTTCCGCACCGGTCGATCGTCATCCTAGTCGGCTTTTTGCTTTCGGCTCTCGGCGGAATCGCATGGATTGTCGTGGGCAAGTTATGGGAACTTACTGACGACCGCCACCCCGTGAAGGCGTATGGAAGGGAACTGTGGCATTCGATGCGGCGTCGCGATACTGTCATGCCGAACTAATCCGATTAGCAGCTTCTCGGATGATCAGCCAACTGACCAACGCCGGGCTTTGCCTTATCGAAAGGGGGATACTGATAGCTCCGTTGCTTTCGGCTGGCGCCAAGCCGCGTTCGTTGTATCTCCAAAGAATCAATTGAACCCGGATTGTCTTGTGCCTCGTGTCGGACAATTGAGCCCCTTTTCTGGGGCGCCGATATGGTTTCGTTCACTTCGATTCGACCAGTAAGCAGGTCTCGGCCGGGCCGTACGATGATCTGACGCAGCTTATCCAGCCAGGTCCAGGCAGTTTCGTAGCTTTTCAAACCCGATACCCGCTGCAGTCCTATAGCACTCGAATCGTCCTTCTGGGCTGTCATCAACACATCGCGCGTAACCAGACCGGCAACGGAAGCGAAGTCACCATGACAGTTTCAATGGAAAGCCCGAGTGCGTTGATGGAAGAGGGGGCGGCTATCGCGACGCTCAATTCGAAGCGGGAGTCCGGGCACTCGACGCCCACGCAAGGTTTTTCCTCTAGGCGCGCGTATTCGCAGACGTTCACGGCCAGCGCGGCCATTCGCTGCCTGAGCGTGGTTTCCGGCGTGCTTGCGGCGCGGCTGCTTGGGCCCACGGGTCGCGGTGAACTGGCGGTGATCCTCTCCCTGCCGGTGCTCCTGGTGCAGATCGGCGAGTTGGAGATGCCGCGCAGCCTGGCCTACGAAACCAGCCGCGTGGGCAATACTCCGCGGCCGCTCATTGCCACGAGCTTCTGGGTGGGACTTTGTCTCGGCTGTCTTCAGGCGCTGGTTCTGGTCGTGGCACTTCCTCTTTATTTGCCGGCGGACAAGCTGCACCTGCTGAGCGCTTCACGCTGGTTTGTTCTGTACCTTCCCGCCATGCTGGTGGCCGACACGCTGATGGGCAGCGATCAGGGGAAGGGTCGCTTCGGGCGCTTCAGTTTTTTCCTTGTGCTGCCCACCGCGCTCTATGTGACCGCAGTCCTCGCGTCCTGGGTCGGCGGTGTTGCTTCGCCGAGCATTTTCGCCGCAGGATACATAGCCGCGACCCTGATTACCTTTGCTGTACGCATCTGCATGGATTGGGGCGCAATCTCCGGCGCCATGCCAGAGTGGGAGATCGCCTGGCGGCTGCTGAGGCGTGGCGTGAGCTACTATCTTCCGGCAGTGGCGGGCCTCGCGCTGGCGCGCGGGGATATGCTCCTGCTGGTGCGGCTGGTGCCGAGCGATGCCGTGGGACTTTACGCCGTGGCGCAGGCCATCGCCATAGGACAGTTTGGAGTGGTGAATCCCTTTATTTACGTGAGCTTTTCCGCTGTCGCGGGACAGACCGATCCGCGGCAGGCGCTCGAAACGCTGGCGCGGCATTTCCGCCTGGCGCAGCTTGCCGTTGTGGCAGTCGGGTTGCTGACCGTAGCGGCCACTTCGTTCGTTATCCGGCTGATGTTCGGCGCGCAATTCAGCGGCGCGGTGGTGCCGGCGTGGCTGCTGACCGGCGCGGCGGCCCTCTGGGGCATGGAGCAGGTGATGGAGTATGGTCTGCGCGCCGTCGGTCGCACGCGGCCAGGGATCGTTTCCAATCTGGCCGGCCTGGTGGTGCTTGTGGGCGCCGGGATTCCGGCGTGCCTCCATTACGGCATCACAGGACTTGCCGCTTCGGTAGTGGCCGCGCAGGCGCTCAACCTGGCGATCCTGATTGGCTTTTGTGTTTGGCGGCTGAATATGCCGCTGCGCTTGTTTAACGCGTTCCATCGCGACAGCATCGCGCAATTTGCGGGCGTGGCGGCATCGATCCTCCGCAGGCTTGAATTCAGATGAAGTCCGGGGAAATCTTGGTTATCACCAGCACCGCATTGCCGGCCATGAGCGGGGTCCCGGTAATGATGCAGGGTTACCCGCAGAATAGGCTGCAATCGTGACAAAAACTGAGTCAAAACCACTTTTTACCGTAATCATTCCTACCAAAGATCGGGCGGAATACCTTCACCATACGCTCCGAACCTGCTCAAATCAGGACTATGAAAATCTGGAAGTCATCGTCTCCGATGACGGCAGTTCTGATAATACGAAAGAGGTTGTGCTGGAAGCTGCCCGGAAGGATACGAGAATCAAGTACGTCACACCGGGTTCGGTGGGAATGCGAGACAACTTCGAGTTCGCCCTTGATCATGTGAAGGCAGGGTATGTGATCGCGCTGGGGGGCGACGACGGCATCCTCCCTTATGGCATCAGCGAGATGTGGAAGGCATTGCAGGAGACAGGACTGGATCTCCTAACCTGGCGGCCGATGGGGTTTCTTTATCCCGCCATCCGATCCGGCAGGGGGCAGATGAACTTGAACCGGCCGGGCAAATCCAAGGTCCTGCGTTCCAGCGAGTATTTAGCGAGACAGGCCAGAGATTTGCATTACATCCGCGATATTGAATCTCCCATGTTCTACGTCAAGGGAGTGGTTGCTACGAGACTAGTTGAACAGGTTCGAAGTCGAACTGCGGACGGCAAATTTTATGTCTGCCCCACGCCGGATGGGTTTTCCGGGATCGTCCTGGCGGGAGAGGTAGAGCAATATGCCTTTTCGGGCATACCGTTTACCATCGGGGGGGCCTCGCCAACGGCTCAGGGCCTAGCCTATATATCAGGGGGGGATGAGAGCAAAAAAATTTCGGAATCCTTTTACCGCGCTGTTTCCGGTGTTCCAATGCACCGAGATCTGGCCTCGCAGCCGTACTCCCCGTTGATCTCGGTTATGACCGCGGATTACCTGCTTACTGCGAAGGACCTGCCGGGGTGGCCCGGACATGTCCCGGCGATCGACTATAAGAACCTGTTGGTTAAGGGATTGAAAGAATTGGCCAATGCGCTGTACGCGCCGGATCGGCTTAACCGGGAGCTCGGCATTCTGCTCAAGATAGCCCAGTACCATGGGCTGGAAACATTCTTCCGGCAAAAGGCTACTGCAATGAGGCGCTATCGATCCCGAAAGCCCTTTGTCGGGAATGGTATCACGCTCAACCAGGTTCTGCTGGATTGTGAAATGTTCCAGATCTACAACATCTTCGACGCCGCCTATGTTTCGTATATTCTGTGCCAGTTTATATCAAAGGCCAATTTTGGCACGGTCACAAAAGCCATCGCAGGCTCACTGAAATATGGAATACGACAACGCCAAAAGGGCGACAGGTTCCCCCCGGAGTCCGAATGGACTCTGGAAGCCTGATATGCGTGGATTCGGTTTCGTGGAGGCTGTATATGCCCGCCAGTCTTGAACAGGGTGCGCCCGCAAGAGGCCGTGCAAGCAGTGCAAAATGGATTTGCGCTTATATTTTGGTTTGCCTTATTGCGTTTCTTTTCGCGCGGACCTACATCATTGAGAACCTTTCGATTTTACTTCCGTCTTTTGTTACGCTAGCGATATTTCTGTATTTCTCTTTGCGGCTCAAGTCCCAGATCCACGGCAATATCTTCGGAGAAATCGGCTTTGTTTACTTGGCCTTTGCCACGGCATATACAGTGTTGCCAGCCTACGGGTTCCTGACTCTGGACTCCCTTTGGTCCGGGAGCGGATTTCAGAGTCTGGCGATGCTCAACCCGGATCGAACCCAGCTAGGCTTGCATCTTTGGCGTCACGTTCTATTCATAGCCGCTGTAGCGTCTGGATACTTGCTCTTTCGTGGCAGGCATACACCGAAATTTAGTTCATTCAATACTTTGGGTGATGCAGAAAAGCCGATCATCGGTTCTTTGTTTGTCGGCATAATAGTAAGTATTATCCTCCTTTGGTATCTTTCGGCGCCGGTGAGCGAATATATCGATAACTACACCAGGTACGACAATCTCTCCTGGATTGCGAGGCGCGTAGTAACGATTTGCACTGTTCTTAAAACCGGCGGCACTTTTGTATTGCTGGCGATTATGTTTAGAAACTACAAGCGATATCGCTTGTATATCTGGGTCTTTGTCCCGCTGCGGATTGTTGAAGCGGTTCAGGGCTCGCTTGGCGCCAGGATCGATGCGTTCATGACGCTGGTCGCGGTAGCACTGCTATATCATTATTGCGTTAAAAAGGTTTCCTTAACAAAGGGGCTTCTGGTAACGCTGGCATTGACACTGGTTTTTTCGGCCATTGAGATCGCTCGAGTCACCGAGGTTAATCCGGTGCTGGAAGAAACCGCGCTGGAGGGACGGGGGATGCCAGCCGGAGAACTAGCGGCTGTCTTCGCGCCCGGATTCCATTTGTACGGTGAGCGAGCCAGCGGCTCGCTGCCGCCTGTTGCGTGGCCAGTCTTCTTCAATGATTTCATTTCCCTGATACCGCTGGTGGATCAGACGAAATGGAACCCGATGTATTGGTATGCCGACAATTACTTTCCGAACGCAGTGGTGCCCCCCTTTACAATGGGTCCAATAGCCTTGAGCGCTTTGTGGGGAGGCGAAATTGGTCTGTTTGTTCAAGGAGTCCTCAACGGCATCATGTTCGCATTTCTGATGCGATGGTTTGCAAGAGACGGCGCGAGGTGGCGAGTAATGACAATTTATGTTTTTTGTTATTCGTCATGCATCATGTGCCTGAAATACTCGATCTTTTACCAACTTGTGCCTCTTGAAAAGATTATCTTGCCGCTGGTAGTTATTGTTTCGGTTCTCGCGAAAGACATTCCCGGAAGCACTAAGCCCGCGCGCGTTGCGTCCGGCGACGGTCTCAGCCGGAGTACGCAAGGCCTGTCGCGCTGAGTAATTGCATTGGCCAATGAGCCACTATGGCAGCAAACTGCCGGAATACGTTCCAGCACAACTGCACGAATAAGTTCATCGCGATTACAGCCGCGAGTGGGTGCTGGGTGAGTTCCTAGAGGCGACAGTTGGCAAGCGGGACAAATTCACCTTCTCGATGAACAGGCTGTAGAAACAGGTACGCCGCATTACTGGGTTACAAGGAAGTAGCTTTTGGAAAATTCAATCAACCACTTTCCCGTGCGAGTGCTTGCCGTGATCGTACTTTATAAGATGCCGCCAAGCGAGTCAAATGCTCTTAGAACGCTTCGAGCCGCGATATCCGCTCTCCCCCCCGGACGGCAAGCAGACATCAAGATATTGCTATATGACAACACGCCGGGAGGGCAGGATGCTGGAGCGTTGCCCACTGAGGTGCAATACAAAGCAGACGTCCAAAACGGCGGCCTGGCGAAAGCCTATAACTACGCGCTGGAGATTGCGTCGGAGGAGGTTTTTGACTGGTTGCTCACGTTGGATCAGGACACGAGCCTTTCAATCGATTTTCTGCACAAGCTTTGTCATTCTTTGGCATTTGTGGAGCCTCTGAAGAATGTTGCGGCGATTGTTCCACTGATTTCAGAAAAGGGCAAGATATTGTCCCCATCAGACAGAAACTTTGGGAAACGGCGGCAACGCTTTTCCGATGGATTCATCGGGATTCCGTCTGTGACTGTATATGCAGCGAACTCGGCGTCAACTCTTAGAGTCAGCGCGCTTAAGTCACTTGGAGGGTACGATCCGAGATTCTCTGTATGGGCTAGCGACCTTGTCCTGTATCGCCGTCTTTACGAGCATCACTTCAGAGTGTTTGTTGCAGGAAATATTCATGTGGAACATGAGGTGTCTGTTTTCGACTTGGAAAACCGGTCTACTGCCAATCGATACAAAGACATGCTTCGTGCAGAAGAAGCATTCTATGACGAGTACATGGTGGGAGAACATTTGACGCTATTGTTAATCATGTTCCGTCGGCTCGTTTATGAACTCCCCAGGATAGGAGGCACTCTTCCCTACTATCAGATTGCCTTTAGATTCCTTTGCAGAAGCCTGTTTTATTCGCGCAAGCATCGCATGAAAAGCTGGGAACAATCAGTCAGTCGAGGCTAATTATTTGCCTCGGGTCCAACTGCTTGAGAGGACCAGAAATAGGTTTTAGCTGGGAAAGCACAGAAGTTCGAAAGTTCACCATTCACACATTGTGACAACGTACCATTGCAAAGGAGAAGCACAGCAAATGAATATACTGATTGCAGGTGGAGCAGGCTACATCGGAGGCGCCATCACCGATGCCTTGAGTAAGCTGGATCACCACGTTCGCGTTTATGACTCTCTGTTGTACGAGGAAGACTATCGAAAGCCAGTCGACTTCGTGTTTGGCGATGTGAGGGACCACGATCGCCTCATGCCTCACCTACAATGGGCCGATGCCGTGATTTGGTTGGCGGCGCTTGTGGGCGACGGCGCGTGCCAGCTCAACCCTGAAATCAGCGTTGAGGTAAACCAGGAGACGGTCAAATGGCTCGCCGACAACTACGATGGCCGGATCGTGTTTATGTCGACCTGCTCGGTATATGGGGCACAGGATAAGGTAACTTTGGATGAATCATCTCCCACTGACCCTCTGTCCGTATACGCTGTAACCAAGCTCGCGGCCGAACAATACCTCGCAGATAAGAACGCCATTATCTTCCGACTCGGAACTATCTTCGGCGTAGGCGATAATTTCTCGCGCCTGAGATTGGATTTAGTGGTGAACACTCTAACCGTGCGGGCATGGCAAACTGGGAAGATCACAGTTTTTGGTGGTGACCAGTTCCGTCCGCTCCTGCATGTGAGAGACGCCGCCCAAGCGGCCGCCGACAACGCCACAACGAGCATTACCGGTATCTTCAATCTCCATCGGCAGAACGTTCGTATTGTGGACTTGGCCTACCAGGTTCGCAACCATTTTCCGGACGTGGTGATCGAGCATACGCCACAGAAGTTTCAAGATTCGCGGAATTATCGCGTTTCCAGCACGAAAGCTCTTGAAGCTTTGGGGTTTTCACCGCAGTATTCGATCGACGCGGGGATTGAAGAGCTGAAGTCACTGCTGGAAGACAACCGTATACGGGATCTCGCCAATCCACGGTATACGAACCAGGCGTTCCTGTCGAGGAACGGAATCCATAAAGAGGTGGCGAAGAAAGCTATGGCGGAGGTGGGCCAGTGACCTTGGAGGACCAACTTCCCACCCTTATCGAAGGGCAAATCCGGCTCGACGACCGCGGCTCCGTCTCGTTTGTCAATGATTTCGATTTTCACGATGTGAAACGCTGTTACCTTGTCAGCAATCACAGAGCAGGCTTTGTACGAGCCTGGCATGCCCACCGCAAGGAAGCGAAATACGTGACGGTTGTACAAGGAGCTGCGGTGGTTGCAGCGGTGAAGATCGACAATTGGGAGACACCGAGCGTCACAGCGAAGGTCCACCGGTATGTGCTCTCGTCGGCCAATCCCGGTGTGCTTTTTATCCCTGCCGGTTACGCCAACGGTTTCATGTCTCTCACCGAAGATGCCAAGCTCATGTTTTTTTCTATCTCGACCCTTGATGAAAGCCGCGGCGACGATTTCCGCTATGACTCGCGGTATTGGAACCCATGGGACGTGGTGGAGCGCTGAACCCAATCCAGACCCAGACGAAGGAGAATTTGACTATGACAAATGTACTCGTGATAGGCGGCAGTGGAATGCTCGGTTCGATGGTCGTGGACGTGCTTCGGCGCGAACCAGGGCTTAAAGTCTCAGCGACGGTCCGGAGCCGAGCAGCGGCTGCGAGACTCGGCGGCATCTTTCCGGAGGTCGACTGGCGCATGCTGGATGCCGGCATCTCAGATCAAATTCCGGAGGCTATCGCCGGTGCGAGCTGGATTGTGAATGCAGTAGGGATCACCAAGCCATTCGCCCATGATCAAAACGCAGCCGAGGTGGAGAACGCCATCCGCATCAACTCGGTTTTTCCCTACGAGCTCTCCGCCGCCGCAAAGAATAGTGGCGCATCGGTCCTGCAGATTGCAACCGACTGCGTGTACTCGGGGCAAAAGGGGGCCTACTCGGAAAAGGATCCTCACGACCCGATGGACGTTTATGGCAAAACCAAGAGCTTAGGGGAGACCTTGCACCCCGAGACGCAGTGCATACGCTGCTCGATTATCGGTCCCGAGCCGGGTTCGCGAGCCTACCTCTTTGAGTGGTTCCGATCTCAGGCTAAATGCGCAGAAATTAAGGGCTACGTGAATCACCAGTGGAATGGGGTCACGACCCTGCATTTCGGGAAGTTGTGCGCTGGACTCATTAAGTCCCGCATAGTACTGCCTCATGTCCAGCACGCCGTCCCTACGGCAAGCATTTCGAAGTACGAGCTGCTGAAATGTTTCGCAGAGCAGTTCGACCGGCGTGACATCACAATCACCCCCACCGAAGCCAGCACAGTGGTAGACCGCACCCTCTCGACTGCCCATCATGACGCGAACCGGGAGCTGTGGTGGGCGGCAGGATACGATCAGCCTCCAACGGTTCCGCAGATGGTGTCTGAGCTTGCCAAATTCATGCAGACAGGACCGTGGGCCGAAACAGCGTCCGTTGCTGCTTCAGTTACGGCCTGAGTCCGGATGCCGGCGTGCACGTCCGCGTCAGAGGAGGAGTCATGAGATGCCGCTTAAGGTAATGACAATCGTGGGCACGCGCCCGGACCTGATCAAGTTGTCGCGGGTTATTAGCGAACTCGACCGGCATACACCGCACGTGCTCGTGCACACTGGCCAGAATCACGATTACGAGCTGAATGGAATCTTCTTCGAACAGTTGGAGATTCGAAAGCCTGACCACGTCCTCAATTCGGTCGGCAGCACCACGGCCGAGACGATTGGCAATGTGATCGCCAAGTCCGATGCAGTTATAGCCCAGGAGCGCCCTGACGCCGTTCTGATTCTAGGTGACACGAACAGCTCCCTTTCGGTGATCGCGGCAAAGCGCCGCAAGGTCCCGGTATTTCACATGGAAGCGGGCAACCGTTCGTTCGACGAGCGGGTCCCCGAGGAAATTAACCGTAGGCTGGTCGACCACCTCAGCGATATCAATCTTCCGTACACAGAACACGCCCGCCGCTATCTCCTACAGGAGGGGATGCGTGCGGAAACGGTCATAAAAACTGGCTCTCCGATGAAGGAGGTGCTGGAGTACTATCGCCCAAAGATCGAGGCTTCGGATATTCTGCGTCAGCTGAACCTCACGCCAGGCGGTTATTTCGTGGTCAGTAGCCACCGTGAAGAAAACGTTGACAGCGAAGATAATTTCGGGGATCTCCTGGATTCCTTGCGGAAAATCGCTGAGAAATACCAGAAACCGATCATCGTTTCGACTCATCCCCGTACCCGCCAACGGCTTGAACAACTAGGAGTTCAAGAGCTTCACGAAAGCGTTCAGTTCCTTAAGCCGCTGGGTTTTTTCGAATACGTGAAGCTTCAAATGAATGCCCTCTGCGTGATCTCCGACAGCGGCACAATCACGGAGGAATCCTCGATCTTGGATTTTCCGGCGGTTACCATCCGACAGGCGCATGAGCGGCCCGAGGGCATGGATGAAGGAACACTCGTTATGTGTGGCCTATCGGCCGCAAATGTGTTGCACTCCATTGAGGTAGTGACTTCTCAGCGGCGGCCGGGAAAGCGAGCTTTCAGGCTGGTACCCGATTACGACGTAGATAATGTCTCGCAAAAAGTTTTGCGAATCATCATGAGCTATACGGATTACATAAATCGCACTGTATGGCGAAAGCCGACCTGCAGGGGATAACCACGCCACCCATTTTCGTCCCGTTTCAGCCGAGCCCCCTGGGGTACGAGCTGCGCTGGGCTGAAATAGTTAGCAAAAACTGCCGTGATTGAAAGGAGTTATGGATGTATGATTATGCCGTCATTGGAGGCGGCATCGTGGGTGTTTCGACCGCGATGCAGCTGCTGAAACTGCGGCCGGGCAGTTCGCTGGTCCTCGTGGATAAAGAGAGTGCGCTCGGCAAGCACCAAACGGGACACAACAGTGGCGTCGTTCATGCCGGTGTCTATTACGCACCGGGCAGTCTGAAGGCGCGATTCTGCAAAGAGGGGGCAGTTGCAACAGCTCAGTTCTGTGAAGAGAACAATATTCCCTTCGATCGATGCGGAAAGCTTATCGTGGCCTCCGACGAATCCGAGGTCGGTGCTCTGAAGGCTCTGGCCGCCCGGTGTGGTGAAAACGGCATCGAGATCGAGATGCTCGATGCATCGGAACTGAAACGGAGAGAACCACACATCCGTGCCGTCGCAGGTTTCCTGGTGCCCGCCACAGGTATCACCGACTACGTTGCGGTTGTCAATGCGATGGGCAGCAAGATTACGGCGTCTGGAGGCGAGATTTGCCTCAACAGCTCCGTTGTTAACATCCGCGAGAGAAGCGAAGACGTCGATGTAATAACGAATTCCGCTGAGATCCGGGCCCGGTTCGTCATTGTCTGTGCAGGAATCCAGGCAGACCGGATGGCGCGAATGTGCGGCATTGAAGCGGACTTCCGCATGGTGCCGTTCCGCGGCGAGTATTATCGACTGCCTGCTTCGAAAGACAACCTCGTGCGCCACCTTGTTTATCCCGTGCCCGATCCGGACCTGCCTTTCCTCGGTGTTCACCTGACCAGGATGATCAACGGCTACGTGACTGTGGGTCCGAACGCGGTGCTGGGCATGGCGCGCGAAGGATATCCGCGCTTTTCATTCAATCTGCGAGACATGCTGGAAACTATTTCCTTTCCTGGCTTCTGGGCGATGGTCAAGCAGCATTTCGGCTTTGGCGTGAAGGAGATGTGGAACGCGATCTACCGGCGTGGCTATCTTGCGGTTTGCCAGCGCTATTGCCCGGAGCTGACATTGGATGACCTCGAGCCTTATCCTGCAGGCATCCGCGCTCAGGCGATCATGAAGGACGGAACGCTGGTGCATGATTTTCTAATTCGCCAAACCACACGGACATTGCACGTCTGCAATGCGCCATCCCCGGCAGCAACTTCGGCTATTCCTATCGGTCGGCATATTGTGAATTTGGTTCTCGGTGGCCAGCCGGACATAATGAAGAGGATGGTGCAGTGATGGACAGTTCCATGACCGGCTTCGTTTGCAAAGTGCTTGCTGAAGGCCTGGCCGCAGTGCAAGCGGTGGAGCGCGGAAGAACATCGGTTTTCATCGAGCAGCCGGGCTTTGAGTCCGCGGAGTAGCTGCTTGAGCTTGGACCAGACTTGTTCGATGGGGTTGAAGTCGGGCGAGTAGGGCGGCAGATAGAGTACAGATACACGCATCTCTCGATGAGTTTGCGCACTCCATCTACCTTGTGAGCCCCCAGGTTGTCGAGAATGACGAGGTGCCCTGGCTGGAGCCGTAGTGCGAGTACTTACACCATAGGAAATTTAAGATTTAAAAATCCCTCGCGATAGACTGGCCAGGGGCGTGGATTCAGTGGCGCCAGGGATTTCAGGCAATACTTGAGCAAATAAGTCTGTGTCGAAAGCACGCAGGAACTCCGGAGTGCGGCTCCAATCTGCTTTCCGGCATTGTCGATTCCGGAATTGAGCGCGCTGTAGACTACGTCACCAATAACGGCGACCGCTGGGTGGCGCCCCCCGAGTATCTGCGGACCGGCGTTGCTGCAATCGTGGGAAGAATTATCCTTGGTCATCGCCAGCCCGATGAATCGGAACTTCTATGGAGGTCCGCAAGCAGGTAGCTAGGGGAGAAGCATTGGCCCCACTAATGCCTGAACACTGTCGGCAATATCCGCTTGCCGTAGACATCGAGTCAAGGAGCGGTTTCCGGAGTTATCTCCAGACGCAAAGAGAATCATCAGGGTAAAGCGGCGTTTATTCGCGCAATTATCGTCTTGAGAGTTGGAAGCAATCAGTCAGCCGACTCAACCCCGCTGTCTGGACCTCTCTTCCGAACAGCGATCAATGGTGGGATGGTTATACCTTTGCCTGCTCTCCTCAACGAAAAACCTGCGCTACATCGGGATTGGAGTTTCTTAAGCGGTGGTAGGAGATACTCAGACGATCCTGGTTCCAACCGTTACGATTCCGTTGGTCGAAAGTAAATGATGTATATTGCTGGCTTGAAAAGGCTTTTAAACGTCTCCCGGAGGTTCCTTGCAAGCTACGGAATGCTCGGTGTGCTCGATATGGCGTTAAGTCTTGTGACCACAAAAGTGCGGTTTCGGAGCGCTCGTATCATCCGACGCCCCGTGTACATACGCGGAAAACGATGGATCAAGGTGGGCAGAGGTTTTACCACCGGACGAGCGTTACGTATGGAGGCTTTCCCTGCCGATTCATCAGACCGGGTCCGGATCGAAATTGGCGACCATGTGCAGTTAAACGACTATGTGCATATCACAGCGGTCGATCACGTTCAGATTGGGAATCATGTGCTTATTGCCAGCAAAGTATTCATTTCGGACCATAATCATGGAAAGTACTCCGGAGAGGGGCAGGATTCACCTTTAATTCCGCCGGCAGCGCGAGCGCTTTTTTCCAAGCCAGTTGTTATCGAAGACAATGTTTGGATCGGTGAGTTCGTTTCCATTCTCCCGGGCGTGCGTGTCGGCGAAGGCTCCATCATTGGGACGATGTCGGTCGTGACCCGTGATATTCCTCCTTTCAGCATTGCCGTAGGTAGTCCAGCGGAGGTAATCAAGCAGTTCAACTTTACCAGCAACTGCTGGGAGCGATTTTGAAGAAGAAAATAGTCGTTTCCGCCGTCAATTTTACGGAGATGGGGCCAGCGTCTATCTTCCGAGATGCTCTGCGATACCTTTCAGCCAGCCTGTCACATCAATTTGAAATTGTTGCACTTGTACATCGCAAAACCCTTTTTGACATCCCCAATGTTACATATATAGAGTTTCCGGCTGCGAAATCGTCGTATCTTCTTCGGCTCTATTATGAGTTAGTGTCATTTGAGGCATTGTCGCGGAAGCTCAAGCCATATTTGTGGTTGTCCCTACACGACATAACTCCCAATGTCAAAGCTGAAAGGCGAGCTGTTTACTGCCACAATCCAAGTCCGTTTTATAAACTGCGATGGCAAGACGTCATAATAGACCCAAAATTCGCTCTGATTAGTCGTCTCTATTCCCAGTTGTATCGCCTCAACATCAAGAAGAACGACTTCATTATTGTCCAGCAGGAATGGTTACGCCGCGAGTTCGAGCTGCGCTACGGAATGGACAACGTAATTGTGGCGCATCCAAATATATGTATCCCGCCGGAACTAATCGAAGGTGACAGCAGTAAAGGCGACGGACGTTTTCGTTTCTTTTATCCTTGCTTCCCGAGGGTTTTTAAGAATGTCGAGACAGTTCTCGAAGCAGCTCGAATCATGGAGAGAAGAGGGGAGGTAGATTTCGAGGTGCTACTGACCTTCGACGGCAGCGAAAACCGTTATGCGCGTCGATTGGTGAAACGTTTTTCGAATTTGCAGTGCGTTCGCTTTCTGGGAACGATGGAACGTGCTGAGGTGTTCAAGCGATACAAGCAGGTTAACTGCGTCGTCTTTGCCTCGATACTGGAGACATGGGGGCTCCCGATCACGGAATTCGAGCAATTCAACAAACCATTATTGGTTGCCGACCTACCTTACGGCCACGAAACAGTCGGAAGCTATTCGAAGGCCGCCTTTTTTGATCCGACGGATGCTGAGAATCTTGCGAATCTTATGTCTGCGGCAATGATTGGAAGTCTGGCCTTTCATCCGATAGAGCCACGCAATGTTCGTGCACCATTTGCTAGAGGTTGGGGGGAACTTTTTTCGATACTGCTTGGAGCTGGCGTGAGCGCCGATGGGAAGGGGGAGGTTAAGGGTTGATGGTGAAAAGGAGGGCCATGGAGTTTATGCGGCGGGGAGTACCCAGCATAGCGCCTACTTCGCAGGAAAGCCGACGAAGCGGCGCTGACCACGGGGAGCTATCAAGGAGGCAGGAATAGTGGGCGAGTCGCACTATGAGTACGATGTAACGGCGTCGATTGTTACGTACAATACGGATCTGGGAGAATTGGAGCGCGCCGTCAACAGCTGCCTGAACTCCTCACTGCGCACAGAGGTAATTGTCGTTGACAACTCCACATCTGATGATTTGAAGGCCCTCTGTCTCGCGTTAAAGGTGCAGTACATTCGGACGGGAAAGAATATCGGCTTTGGGGCTGCACATAATGTCGCATTTAAGAGGGCGCTGAGATCGAAATATCATCTGGTTATGAATCCAGATGTCCAATTTGGGCAAGATGTTCTGAAAGAGCTCTTTACGTTTCTCGAAATGAATGAGTCTGTGGGCCTTGTAATGCCACGTGTGGTTTATCCGGATGGCTCGTTTCAAAAGCTATGCAAAAGATTGCCGACCCCGTTTGACATTTTAGCTAAGCGGGTGTTTCCCGAGTTCCTAAAGAGGATGTTTCATAAACGCTTGTCTGCCTTTGAGCTTTGTGACATGGACATGACAAAAGTATTGTCGGTGCCATATCTGTCCGGTTGTTTCATGCTGCTTAGGAGAAACGCACTGCAGGAAGTTGGATTCTTCGACGAGCGTTTCTTTATGTACTTTGAGGATCTCGACCTGACAAGACGCATCCATGAACGCTATCAAACCTTTTACTATCCTTATGCGACCATTACTCACAGACACGAAATGGGATCATACAAAAGTGCCATGCTGCTATATCATGGCATCCGGTCAGCCATCCTATATTTTAACAAGTGGGGTTGGGTGTGCGATCCACAACGTGATCTGGTGAATAGTGCAATTGGGCCAGTGGACAATCTTGCTGGTTTACCAGACTGCGGGAATCTGTGAGTAGTCCATCATCTATTAAGCAACGAACTACCGTTGTAGGTGATATAAACATATCCCGTGTTGGTCTAGGTTCCGCAAGTGCGTGGGAGCAGACTCGGTTTGACGAAAACGAAGTCATAGCAATCGTCCGACGCGCAATTGAGTGAAGAAGATTTAGCTGCTTGCGAGTTGGATTTACCCTATCTGCTCGCCGTGCAGATCCGTTCATTGTAGCGCTTTTCGATGGAACACGAGACCTCAGTACGTTATGACCACTAAATGCACGATCAAACGGCTAGTGGACATTATCTTGTGCAGTATACTTTTGATTGTGTTTGCCGTCCCGATGGCCTTGATCGCCTTGGCAGTCAAGCTCACATCCAAGGGGCCGATACTGTACTGGTCTGACCGGGTGGGCCGGGGAAATTGCATCTTTAAGATGCCGAAATTTCGCAGCATGCGAACCGATGCACCTCAAGTGGCTACACACTTGTTTCGGGATCCTGACACTTACCTCACCCCAATTGGAGGCTTCCTTCGCCGCAGCAGCCTTGATGAACTACCGCAGTTGCTTTCTGTATTGCACGGCGATCTAAGCCTTGTCGGACCGCGGCCCGCTCTATTTAATCAGGGCGACTTGATCGCACTCAGGACAGAATCAGGGGTTCATAACTTGGTTCCGGGGATTACTGGCTGGGCACAGGTGAACGGGCGGGACGAGTTGCCAATCCCGGAGAAAGTTCGCCTGGATTGTGAGTACCTGCGGACACGGTCGTTTTCGTTAGACATCAAGATACTCTTCTTGACGATTTTGAAAGTCGCCCGGCGCGAAGGCGTGTCTCACTGAAGAATTCGACGCCGAGGCGGATCACGATGAAGGCACAGTCTTCATCCCGTGAGGTTGCCTGCAGTGTGCGTATTCCTGAACCGCCGGACAAAGGCTGCCAGGGATTGGCGGGAATGAAACACGGGTTCGGGTCATCAATATCGGTTTGTGAGAACCCTCGTACAATCGTGAAGACGACCCAGCATTTTACTGCGAAAGGTGGGAATACGTGTCATTGAATTCACCTATCTTGGTAACCGGCGGGGCCGGCTTCATCGGTTCCGCCTTCGTCTTGCAGTGGCTATCTGAGCAACGGGCACCAGTGACCGTTTTAGACAAGCTGACGTATGCCGGTAACCTGGAGAACCTGGCCTTGGTAGCGCAGGACACGAGGTACCGCTTCGTGTGCGGTGATATCATGGATGGCGCGTTGGTTCGACGCATTCTCGATGAGCAGTGCCCCTGCGCGATCATTCATTTCGCTGCGGAAAGCCATGTAGACCGCTCCATCCTTGGTCCCGCTGAATTCATTCGCACCAATATCGAGGGAACGTTTCAGCTATTGGAAGCGGTCCGAGGATACTGTTCGTCATTGCCCGCCGAGCAACAGTGCGCGTTCCGCTTCCTGCACGTTTCAACCGATGAAGTCTACGGTTCCCTTACCCCCACAGCTCCGGCCTTCACCGAAGAAACGCCTTATGCGCCCAATAGTCCGTATGCGGCCTCAAAGGCTTCTTCGGATCATCTGGTTCGGGCCTACCACCACACTTACGGGCTTCCGGTGCTCACTACAAACTGCTCCAACAATTACGGCCCACGCCAGTTCCCCGAAAAGCTGATTCCTCTGGTGATTCTCAATGCCCTGAAGGGACTGCCGCTGCCGGTGTATGGCGACGGCCAGAATGTACGTGACTGGCTCTATGTGGAAGACCACTGCGATGGTATCCGTACTGTGCTGGATCGAGGCATTCCGGGGCAGACTTACAACATTGGTGGAAGACAAGAGATGTCGAATATTGAAGTGGTACGTCAAATCTGCGCTATCCTGGAGGAACTCAAACCGGCGAAGGCCCCCTATGCAAACCTAATTTCCTTCGTCAAGGATCGTCCAGGTCACGACCGCCGTTATGCGATGGATATTGCCAAGATTGAGCGCAAACTAGGCTGGCGGCCACGCGAGACGTTCGCCAGCGGCTTGCGCAAGACCATAGAGTGGTATCTCGATAATCTTGAATGGGTAGAGCATGTGACGAGCGGCTCATACCGGGAATGGATCAACTTGCAATACAACCCCTCCAGCCCTGCAGGTACTGCGAAGCAATGAATACACTCAAAGGCATTATTTTAGCGGGCGGGTCGGGAACGCGCCTCTACCCCATCACTCATGTAGTGTCGAAGCAGTTGCTCCCCATCTACGATAAACCCATGATTTATTATCCGCTCAGCGTGTTGATGCTAGCGGGCATCCGCGATGTTCTGGTGATCTCAACGCCGCAGGACACTCCGCGTTTCGAGCAATTGCTCGGGGATGGATCTGCCTGGGGAATGTCCTTCCAATATGTCGTGCAGCCCAAACCGGAAGGACTGGCTCAGGCCTTCATTCTCGGCCGAGATTTTGTTGGTAAGGATGCATGTTCCCTTGTACTGGGCGACAATATATTCTTTGGTCATCAACTGGGGACAATGCTTAAATCCGCTGCGGCTCAGCCGTCGGGGGCGACAGTTTTTGCATATCAGGTAAAGGATCCTGAGCGCTACGGGGTGGTCGAGCTGGACGCTTCCGGGCGGCCCGTGGACCTGCAGGAAAAGCCTACGCACCCCAAGTCGAGGTATGCGGTAACGGGCCTCTACTTTTATGATAATCAGGTTCTGGATATTGCCGCCAGCTTGCGGCCTTCGCCTCGTGGCGAGTTGGAAATCACAGATGTAAACCGCGTCTATCTTAAGAAGGGCCAATTGTCGGTGCAAGTCATGAGCCGCGGCATCGCCTGGCTGGACACGGGCACACACGACTCGCTGCTTGAAGCCAGTGCATTCGTTCAGACCATCGAGAAACGTCAGGGGCTTAAGGTAGCCTGCCCGGAAGAGATCGCTTATCGAGAAGGCTTTATCGATGAGGTGCAGCTGGAAACATTGGCCGCGGGTATGAGGAATGGCTATGGCGAGTATCTGTGCGAGATTCTCACAAATCCAGGGTTATAGTTCATGAAAGTTCAAAATACGCGGATTCCGGGAGTCCTAATCGTCGAGCCGGCTGTTTTCGGTGATGACCGGGGCTTTTTTCTCGAAAGTTTCAATGAAAGAGAAATGCGCAGCATCGGTATCGACGCGCATTTCGTGCAAGACAATCACTCCCGCTCGGCGCGCAACGTGCTTCGCGGATTACATTACCAGATAAATCAACCGCAGGGCAAGCTTGTTCGTGTAGTCAGCGGAAAGGTTTTTGACGTCGCTGTCGACGTCCGGCGCAATTCTCCAGCCTTTGGAAAGTGGGTAGGTGTGGAGTTGTCGGCAGAGAACAAGCGAATGTTTTGGTTGCCTCCAGGAACGGCCCACGGGTTTATCGTACTGTCGGACTCCGCGGACTTTCTTTACAAAGCGACAGATTATTATGCGCCGAAGTATGAGAGAACCATCCTTTGGAATGATCCGGATCTTGGTATTGAATGGCCGCTGGCGGGCCAGCCGAACCTCTCCGCAAAAGATGCCGCAGCCAAGACCTTTAACGAGGCGGAAGTGTTTGAAAACGAGTTTCTCCTGAAGGATGCGAATGCGGAATACTAAGATTCTAGTCTTTGGCCGCTTGGGGCAAGTGGGCTGGGAATTACGCCATAAACTGGCTTGTCTCGGCCAGGTGACAGCGCTTGATTATCCAGAGATAGATTTCTCCAAGCCTGACTCGATTTGTACTGCGGTGCGAGCGGCGGAGCCTACGGTAATCATCAATGCGGCTGCCTATACGGCGGTCGATAAGGCCGAAGGCGACCCCGAATTGGCTACTGCAATCAACGCAACAGCTCCTGGTGTGATCGCGGAGGAAGCCAAACGACTAGGCAGCTTGCTGGTACATTACTCGACGGATTACGTGTTCGATGGCACCAAGCCGGGCCCCTATGTTGAGACCGATGCTCCCAATCCCATCAACGTTTATGGCAAGACAAAACTGGCAGGAGACCAGACTATCCAGTCGGTAGGTGGTGATTACCTGATTTTACGCACCAGTTGGGTCTATGGGGCGCGTGGAAACAACTTCCTGTTGACGATGTTGCGTCTGGCTCAGGAACGTCCGGAGTTGCGGATCGTGGACGACCAGATCGGCGCGCCAACATCCAGCGAATGCATTGCTCAAGCGACCGCTAATATATTGGCGCAGTTACTGGTGCCTGCTGGAGGCGGACTCCAGGGGCGCAGCGGCATTTATAACCTGACCAACTCGGGAGAAACTTCCTGGTGTGGATTTGCGAGGTCTTTGCTGACCAAGTCCGCGGGAACCTTTGGCTTCAAGGTTCCCAACCTGATTCCAATAACAACCAGCGAATTTCCTCGTCCCGCCAAACGTCCCGTCAATTCGCGCTTGTCGTGCCAACGTGTGGAGCAGACGTTTGGTGTGACTTTGCCTCATTGGGAACACGCGCTTTCCTTAGTCCTGGATACCCTCACTGAAGGATTGTCACCAGTCAGTTCCAAGGTGTGAATCTTGTCACTATGTCGTCCTGCGGTCAAATGTGAGCCGATTGCCATACAGCACCGGAAGAACCGGGCAACTTCATTTGCACACGATGCCGGAATGCAATGCTTAACGCACCAGGCAACTCACGCATCGAGTCGATCTTCTTAGTCGAACTTTATAACCCCAATACTCTCGTTTGTGAATACTTGATCGGAGGCCGAACCTGCTTATGATGTACACTCAGCGCATTTCAAGTCCAGTTTCAATTTGTGTAATCGGGTCTGGATACGTGGGACTTGTTGCGGCAGTTTGCCTGGCTGAAATGGGTCATCAGGTCATCTGCGTCGACAATGACGAAGTCAAGGTGAAGACGCTGCGCGAGGGCGGCGTGCCTATCTTTGAGCGGCATTTGCCCGAGCTTCTTGGCAAGCACCGGGAGCGCGGGGTAACATTCATCTCTGATCTGGGTGCGGCCGTCAAGCAGAGTGAAGTCATCTTCATCGCCGTGGGCACGCCTCAGGATGCTACCGGCGCTGCTGACCTTTACTATGTCGAGGCCGTGGTCTCAGAAATTGCCCACTCCATCAACGGCTACAAGGTCATCGTGGAGAAGAGCACGGTGCCGGTCTACACGCACGACTGGATTCGGCGCGTGCTGCACCGTAACGGCGTGGATCCGCAAAGTTTTGATGTTGTCTCAAACCCCGAATTCCTGCGCGAAGGCACGGCCGTGATGGATTTTCTGCATCCTGACCGCATCGTGGTGGGCGCCAGTACGGAGCGCTCAGCCGATGTGCTCCGCCGCGTCTACGAGCCTCTCACCGGGGGTGGCTATTACGCCCAGAAAGACGCCTTACAGGGCGCATGCAGCGCCGCCGCGCCGGCTCGGCTTCTGATCACTTCGACACAGAGCGCGGAGATCATCAAGCACGCCTCCAATGCATTTCTGGCGCTGAAAATCTCCTTCATCAACGCCGTGTCCAACCTGGCGGAAGCGGTAGATGCGGATATAGAGGACATCTCTCTGGGTATAGGCATGGACAGCCGCATCGGCCCCAAATTCCTCAGAGCAGGATTAGGCTATGGCGGCTCCTGCTTCCCAAAGGATGTGGCCGCATTTCACTGGGAGGCGCAGCAGCAGGGCGTGGACTTCATCCTGCTGGACGAGATTCGCAAGGTCAACGATACACAGAGGGAAATCTTCTTCAATAAAGTGCGGTCCACGTTGTGGACCCTGCGCGGCAAGCGGCTGGCCGCCCTGGGCCTGGCCTACAAAGGCGACACGGACGATATTCGCGAGTCTCCGGCCCTCGACGTGATCGGCAAACTGGTGAAAGCCGGCGCGCTGATCACGGCCTATGATCCAGCGGCCATGGAGCGCGCCAAAGAGGTGCTGCCACCGAACGAGAAAATGCGCTATGCGACAGACATCTACGCAGCGGCCAAAGACGCCGACGCGGTGTTGATCTTGACCGACTGGAAAGAGTTTGCCGAGATTGATCTGGTGCGCCTCAACCAGGCTATGCGCTTCCCTATCGTGATCGACGGCCGCAACTTATACAAGCCGCAGCAGATGCACGATCATGGCTTCACGTATGTGAGCATGGGCCGGACGGCAAGTTACCAGGCGCAACAAGTCAAGCCGCGCAAACGGATCGTTAGGAGCGGAGATTTCATTCCATCCTGATTGCCGCGAGATACGGCCAGCCCGTGGTTATGAGCTTTGGAGCATAGACTTTAGACCATGCGCGTACTTGTCACCGGCGCCGCCGGATTTCTCGGTTCTCATCTCACCGACCGCTTGCTGGGCGAGGGTTACACCGTTGTCGGCGTCGATAACCTCTCCACTGGCAACCAGGAAAACCTGGCGCATCTGGCCAATGAACCACGATTCCGCTTAGAAGAGCGCGATATCTGCCAGCCTTTCGACGTGGGTCCGGTGGACTACGTCTTCAACTTTGCATCTCCGGCCAGCCCGCCGGAGTATATTCGCCTGGGGCTGGAGACGCTGCGTGTCGGATCCGTCGGCGTTAATAATACCCTCGAAATCGCCGCCCGTTACAGCGCCGGCTACCTGCACGCCTCCACCTCGGAGTGTTATGGCGACCCGTTGGAGCATCCGCAACGGGAGAGTTACCGGGGCAATGTGAATCCGGTTGGTCCCCGCTCGGTCTACGACGAATCAAAGCGCTTTGCCGAGGCCCTGGTCATGGCCTGGCATCGCTCGCGCGGCGTCAATACTCATCTGGTCCGTATCTTCAACACCTACGGACCCCGCCTACGCCCCAGTGACGGCCGCGTCATCTCCAACTTCATAATGCAGGCTCTCAACGGCGAGCCGCTGACGGTCTACGGCGACGGCAAGCAGACAAGAAGTTTTTGTTATGTGGACGACCTGATCGAGGGCATCCTGCGCCTTTCGCGCTGCGATGAACATTTTCCCGTCAACCTCGGCAACCCCGATGAGTTCACCATTCGCGAATGTGCCCAGGCGGTGCTGGAAGTGACCGGCTCCAGGAGCGAGCTACGCTTTGAAGCCTTGCCTCAGGACGACCCCTCGCGCCGACGCCCAGACATTGCCAAAGCCCGCACCCTGCTCGGCTGGGAACCGCAGATCACTCTCAAGGAAGGGCTCCGCAAGTCGCTGGAGTTTTTCAGAGTCAAGATCCATAGTTAGGTCTCTGCCGAATGTAAAGGGAACTTTTTCCGATATGCGCATTTACCTGATGAAAGCGTGAGAATATGAACGCAAGTAGACGTATAGCGTTGCATCCTGTTATTCACTGCGCAGCGGTGTTGGCAGGAATTATCCTTATGCCCCCCAGCTCGCTGGTGGCCGAGCAGCCTGCTGGCGCCGGACAGTCGGAGCGTGATTCCAGCCGTTCTGAGACTATATGTGAGCCTTCCACACTCGGTTCGCCGTATATCCCGGTCGATAGCTGGGTCTATCCAGCCGTGCTGCGGCTTTACTCCATGGGCTATGTCGATCATGTTTACCTGGGCATGCGCCCCTGGACGCGCGCCAGTTTGAGCCAAATGCTTGAAGACATCGACGCCCAGATCGAGGATGCGAATACCTATGGGGTTTCAACTACGGGCGAAGCGCAGGATATCTACGCCGCTTTGATCCATTTTTTAAACTACGACGCCGGAATGCAATGCCTGACGCACCAGGGCAACTCGCACATCGAGTCGGTCTACTCCGTGGCTCGCGCCATCAGCGGCACACCCTTGCGCGACAGCTATCATCTCGGCTCGACCATCATCAACGACTACGGACGCCCCTACGAAAACGGATTCAACAATTACTCCGGCGCCAGCGGATATGCAGCCGCCGGCCGGTTCGTGTTTTATGCGCGCGGTGAGTTTGAGGCAGCTCCCTCGGCTACCGGCTACTCGCCGGCGCTGGCCAACGCGCTCAGCACTGTGGACGGCACCACTTACCTCAACACCGCGACGGGTCTTCCCTATCCCCAGGCCACCATCCCCACGGGGCCAATCGCCAACACCGCCAATGCGCGAGTCATGGAGGCATACGTCTCCGCGCACCTCCTCAACCACGAAATCTCCTTCGGCAAACAGGACAACTGGCTTGGACCTGGGCTGGGCGGTGGCATGGCCTACTCCAACAACGCTGAAAACATCTACTCCTTCCGCATCAACCGCACGGAGCCGCTCTTCATTCCGCTGCTTTCCCGGCTCACCGGGCCTTTTCGCTACGACTTTATGGTGGGCAAGCTCCGCGGACACACGTTCATGCCTAACCCGGCATATCTCGCCAGTCCAGCGCCGAACGTGTTCAATGTGATCAACCCCGGTGACCCCTGGGTCCACGTCGAGAAGATCAGCTTCCGGCCCACGGATAACCTCGAATTCGGATTTGAACGCACCGTGATTTGGGGCGGCCAAGGCCATGCACCCATCACCTTCCGCACTTTTGCGAAGAGTTTTATCAGCCTTAGCTCTCCCCCATGCACCTCAACCAACTGCCCTAAAGACGGCCGCGACGACCCCGGTGCGCGCTTTGGCGCCTTCGACTTCTCGTACCGGCTACCCTTTGTTCGCAACTGGCTCACACTCTACACGGACTCAGAGGTGCATGACGACGTTTCTCCCGTCGACTCTCCCCGCCGCGCCGCCTACCGGCCCGGCATCTACCTCTCCCACGTGCCTTACCTTCCCAAGCTCGACCTGCGTGTCGAAGCCGCTTCCACCGACCCGTCGGCATCGGACCATCCCACTCCCCCGCAAGGCCCATCGTACCCAAGCCACTACGGCCAGTTCATGTATTACGAAGCAATCCAGAAGCAGGGCTATACCAATCAGGGGCAGCTCTTCGGCGATTGGATCGGGCGCGAGGACAAGGGCGGCCAGGCCTGGATCACCTGGCATCTGAGCGGCAACGAATGGCTCCAGGTGGGCTTGCGCAGCCAAAAGGCCACCAAGTACTTCATTCCAGGCTCGTTGGCGACGCAGCCCATTCCTTTCCCGAGCAATGGATGCCCTATCGCCGACCCTGGTACTTCTACTTGTCTGGCCCCCGGCGGCACTACGCTGAACGATATTAACTTCAATGTTGTCAAGCGTATCGGCAAGGATTTCGAAATCAACGGCAACTTTGTTTACGAGCACTGGAAGGCCCCGATCTATCTTCCCGGCTTGCAGACAGTTACGGCCACGACGATTCAGCTAACGTGGTATCCGGGGCGCAAGATCGGCTTCTGAGCAGCGGGCGGGCAGGTATTTGGACAAATAGAGTCGAATTCAAAACGGACGGTTTATGCGTCAATATAGATAGTGGTTTTGGGGGTATATATGCGTAAATATGCGTAAATCGTGAAAATTATATGCGTAATTATGCGTATGTCCTTCAAGATTTATGCGTAGTTATGGGGCTCTGAAGACCAGAACACACCTTTGGAGGCATACAACCAGAGGGAGAGATACAAAACCTGCTTTTTCAGTTTTCCTTCAACTCTTCCATGAAGGTTGATTTAAAGAGGTATCAGACAACTCCGACCAGGCTTGTTGCTGGGCAGAGGTCAGATAGGCCAGTCAAGCACTCCCGGGTCTTCTTCCCTGGGAAGAATAGAAAAGATCCCATGGGCCATCCCGAAAAGAGATGTAATCTTTTTTTCGCGTAGCGGAGTCTACTCTAACGATATGGTCAAATACTCGATTGTCGTTCCCTTTCACAACGAAGAAGAGAATGTGACCATCTTGTACGCGCGCCTGAAGCAGGTGATGGAGCAGGTGGGCGAGAGT
>Ga0224558_1000091_pt1 | contig 101494 bp, 72 predicted proteins | sample 714S32024metaG_FD_180682 | JGI IMG/M metagenome (GOLD analysis project Ga0224558, IMG submission 180682) | Peat soil microbial communities from Stordalen Mire, Sweden - 717 S3 20-24 | ecosystem: Environmental > Terrestrial > Soil > Wetlands > Peat | place: Sweden: Norrbotten County, Stordalen... | reverse complement strand
CCACCCCACCCCCGGTGCCCGAGCGCATCGCCCCCCGGCCTCCGGCCCCGGGGGGGCTCCGCATCGCCTTCCTCGTCTACCGGGGCAACCCCCGCTGCGGCGGCCAGGGGGTCTACACCCGACACCTCACCCGTGAGCTGGTGGCCCTGGGCCACTCGGTCGAGGTGTTCGCCGGCCAGCCCTGGCCCGAGGTGGACGAGGGCGTCGGGTTCACCCCGGTGCCCAGCCTCGACCTCTACCGCGACCCCGATCCGTTCCGGGTTCCCCACTTGCGCGAGTTCCGCAACTCGTACACCACGCCGATCGCCGCCCTCGAGTTCGGGGTCATGTGCACGGCGGGCTTCCCCGAGCCGTGGACCTTCAGCCTCCGTGCCCGGCGCCTGCTGGCCGACCGGCTGGACGACTTCGACCTCGTCCACGACAACCAGTGCCTGGGCAACGGGATCCTCGGCATGATCGAGGACGGCTGGCCGTTGCTGACCACGCTGCACCACCCGATCACCGTGGACCGCCAGCTGGCGCTCAGCCATGCCACCAACCCGTGGCAGCAGTTGACCCAGCGCCGCTGGTTCGGCTTCCTGCGCATGCAGGTCAAGGTGGCCCGGACCCTGCCCCGGGTGGTCACCGTGTCCGAGTCGTCCAAGGCCGACATCGCCGAGCAGATGCACGTCGAGTCGTCGCGCATGACCGTGGTGCCGGTGGGCGTGGACCACACCGTCTTCCGGCCCCGGGACGAGGTGTCGCCGGTGCCCGGCCGGATCATGGTGACCTCCTCGTCCGATGTGCCCATGAAAGGCCTGGTGCCCCTGCTCGAGGCCGTGGCCAAGCTGCGCACGGAGCGGGACATCGAGTTGGTGGTGATCGGCAACCCCCGCCCGGACGGCCGGGTGACCAAGGCCATCGAGCGGCTCGACCTTGCCCCCATCGTGCGGTGCGTGTCGGGCATCAGCGACGACGACCTGGCGCGCAACTACGGCCAGGCCCAGGTGGCCGTGGTGCCCTCCCTGTACGAAGGGTTCTCGCTGCCGGCCATCGAGGCCATGGCCTGCGGCGTGGCCCTGGTGGCCACCACCGGCGGTGCGCTTCCCGAGGTGGTCGGAACCGACGGGGTGACCGGGCTGCTCGTTCCCCCGGACGACCCCGGTGCGCTCGCGATGGCCATCGGCCGGCTGCTCGACGACGACGAGCTGCGCGGACGCCTCGGGGCGGCCGGCCGCGAGCGGGTGCTCGGCCGGTTCACCTGGCAGGTGACCGCAGCGGGCACCGCCGCCGAGTACCGGGCACTGCTCGCCGATGCCGGCCCGACCGCAGCGGCCGGCGACCCCGCCACCGACCCCGCCACCGAGACCACGCCGTGCTGACCGTGGACTACGCCAAGCTCGGAGTCCGACGGGGCGACCGCCTGCTCGATCTCGGATGCGGCTTCGGTCGCCACGCCTACCAGGCCGCCCGTCACGGTGCCGAGGTGGTGGCCTTCGACGCCGGGTCAGAGGAGGTCCGCAATGTCCGGGACACCTTCGAGGCCATGGGGGCGGCCGGCGAGTTCGATGGCGAGGCGGCCCGGGTGGGGGCGGTCCAGGGCGACGCCCTCAGACTCCCCTTCGCCGACGGTGCCTTCGACCGGGTGATCGCCTCCGAGGTCCTCGAGCACATTCCCGCGGACGAGACGGCCATGGCCGAGTTGGCCCGCGTCCTGCGGCCGGGGGGATCGATGGCGGTCACCGTCCCCCGCTGCGGACCGGAGTTCGTCAACTGGGCCCTCTCCGACGAGTACCACAACGTGCCCGGCGGCCATGTGCGCATCTACCGCCGGAGCGCCCTGGTCAACCGCCTGCAGGGGACCGGGCTCAAGGCGGTGGGCCGCCATCACGCCCACGGGCTGCACGCCCCCTACTGGTGGCTCAAGTGCCTGGTCGGGACGAAGAACGACAGCAACCCGGCCGTCGCCGCCTACCACCGCCTTCTGGTGTGGGACATCGAGAAGGCGCCCAGGGTCACCCGCTACGCCGATCGCGTGCTCAACCCCCTGGTGGGCAAGAGCCTGGTGGTCTACCTGGTCAAGCCCACCGGGGAGGGTGCACCGCCGCAGGAGGCAGCACGCTCGCTGGAGGCAGCACGCTCGCCGGAGGCAGCATCAACGAAGGAGGCAGTGGCATGAGGTCGATCCCCGAGGTACCGGGCGTGATGACGGCCGGCGAGGTGATGGGCACTGCCCAGTCCATCGTGGCGCTGCAGCGGCCCGACGGGATGATCCCGTGGTTCCCGGGGGGGCACTGCGATCCGTGGAACCACGTCGAGGCGGCGATGGCCCTGACCGCCGTGGGACTGGACGACGAGGCCGACCGGGCCTACCAGTGGCTGGTCGACACCCAGCTCCCCGACGGCAGCTGGTTCAACTACTACCTGACCACCGGCATCAAGGACGCCCGACTCGACACCAACGTCTGCGCCTATCTGGCCACCGGTGCCTGGCATCGCTTCATCTCGACCGGTGAGGTCGAAGGCCTCGAGAAGCTGTGGCCCAACGTGGAGGCTGGCATCGACTTCGTGCTCCGGTGGCAGCGTGTGGACGGCTCCATCCGCTGGTCGGTCGATCCCTCCGGGTTCCTCGAGGAGTACGCCCTGCTCACCGGGTCGTCCTCGATCTACCACAGCCTCCGGTGTGCCATCGCCTGTGCCGGGCGCCTCGGCCGCGACAAGCCGGACTGGGAGCTGGCCGCCGGCCGGCTGGCCCACGCCGTGGCCCACGATCCGGTTGCCTTCGCCCCCAAGGTGGAGTTCGCCATGGACTGGTACTACCCGGTCCTGGCGGGTGCGCTGACCGGAGAGGCGGCCCACCGGCGGATCGAGGCCTCGTGGTCGACGTTCGTGTTGGAGGGCCGCGGGGTGCGCTGCGTGTCCACCGGCGAGTGGGTGACCGCGGCGGAGACCGCCGAGTGCGTCCTGACCCTGGACGCCCTGGGCCTGGACGACGCCGCAGTCGAGCTGCTCTCGTGGGTCCAGGCCCTCCGCAACGAGGACGGCTCCTACTGGACGGGCATGGTCTACCCCGAAGAGGCGAGCTACCCGCCGCTCGAGCGGTCGTCCTACACCGCAGGTGCGATGGTGCTGGCCGCCGACGCCCTGAGCCGGACCACTCCGGCCTCGGGTCTCTTCCGCGGGGAAGGGCTGCCCAGCCACCTCGACCTCACCGAGCCGGCGCCGGAGACCCCGGTGGAGCCGGCTCTCCGGGCGCCCGGATCACCCGGCGCCACCTGAGCCCTCCGCGGCCAGCGGGCTCCCACCCGTTGCGGCCCATCGGGATCTGCAGCCGGGCCTAGATGCGCCGCAGGATGCGCAGCGAGCCGCACTCGCCGTCTTCCACGAACTCCGCCGAGTCGACCGCGGCGCGCCAGATGTCGTAGGGCGGCCGCCCGCCGTCTGCAGGGTCGGGGAACACGTCGTGGATGGCCAGCCAACCGTCCTCGACCACGTGGCGCGCCCAGCCCCGGTAGTCGGCCCAGGCCGGCGCCTCTCCGTGGCCGCCGTCGATGAAGCAGAAGGCCAACGGGATCGTCCAGCGCGAGCTCACCGTCGGCGAGTCGCCCACGACGCCCACCACCGTGGACTCGAGGTCGGCACCGATGATGGTCCGGCGCCAGTGGGGGAGGGTGTCGATACGCCCGGTCGAGGGGTCGACCAGCGAGCGGTCGTGGTGCTCCCAGCCCGGTTGGTTCTCCTCGGACCCGTGATGGTGGTCGAGGCTGAACAGCACCGCCCCGGTCTCCTCGGCGGCGGCCCCGAGGTAGACGGTCGACTTGCCGCACCATGCCCCGATCTCCACGAACGTCGCGTTCTCCAACGAGGCGCCCGCCCGCAAGGCGGCCAGATAGAGGGCCTCCCCCTCGTCGTCGGGCATGAATCCGGTGGCGGCGCGGGCCAGGCCGAAGAGCTGCTCCCGCCGCTCCCAGCGCTCGTGGGTCGGCGCCGGCGGGGGAAGGGGCGGGGCATCCATACGTTCAGCCTGCCACGGGGCGGGGGCCCCGGCATACCGGGCGGTCGCACCGAGGGACTGCCGGCGGGCGGGGCAGAGGCCTGATCGCCGAGCGCAGGACACGGGTCACCCGCGGACCAGCGAGACCAGGGAGTAGATCGCGAACCCGGCCAGCAGCACGCCGCCCACCTTCCGGATCACTGCCAGCGGCAGCACACGGAGCAGGGCCCGACCGCTGAACGCCCCGATGGCGGCCACCGTGGTCAGGCCGGCGAAGGCGCCGACGAACACCGCGGCGGGGGCGTGGTACTTGGCCGCCAGGTTGGCGGTGAGGATCTGGGTCAGGTCACCGAACTCGCCGACGAAGATGACCACGAAGGCGGTGACCACCGGCCTGAGGCCCGGGCGGGCCCGCTCGGCCTTCTGGACACCCTGTTCCTCCTCCTTCTCTTCGGGGACGAAGAAGAGATAGGCCGCACCGCCGGCGAAGAGCAGCGCGGTGACCGCCTCGATCCACCGGTGGGGGAGCAGCTGCAGTAGTTGGCCGACCGCCACGGCGAGAGCGGCATGGATGGCGAAGGCCATGGTTGCGCCCCACCACACCAGCACCGGCCGGTACCGGCTCCCCATGATGAGGGTGGCGATCATCGTCTTGTCCGGCAGCTCGGCCACCATGATCACCAAGAAGGTCCCGAAGACGATGCCGAGCTGCACGGCCTCAGGTTAGAGACTTGGCGATGTCCGGACGGACCACCGATCGGCAGGCTGCACCGGTGAGCCGGCGTCGGCCCCGCCGGCGCCCTCGGCCCGCTGGGCCGCCCCCGCTACCGGGACAGGCCCAGCGCCCCGGTGAGGGTGCCGGCCAGCTGCCCGGCCTCCCGCTGTCCGAAGGCGACGTTGACGGCCAGCCGTTCGAGGCTCTGGTCCACCGAGCGTCCGGCCGCGGGCAACGGGTGTGCCCTGACGAACGCGGTCACCTGCTCGGCCAGTTCGGGAGGGGAGCACAGGCCCCGGATGCCGTCGAGCATGCGGGGGAGGATGTTGGCCGGGAACTTCTCCACCAGTGCGTCCCACTCCTCGGTGGTCCGCCGCCATGCCACCGGTCCGTTGACCCGGTTGGCGACCAACGACAGCACCAGCAGCGGTGCGCTCTGGGTGCGGACCTCGGAGACGGCCAGGTCGAAGGTCCGGGCGACCAGGCCCGGGTCGGTGAAGGAGGCCAGTGCGTAGAGGTAGCGGTTCTCCTCCTGGGGGTTCGCCGGGGCACGGTAGCGGGCCACGAACGCCTCGTACTCGGACACGCCGCCGTTGGTCGCCACGATGTCCAAGATGGCCGACTCGGTGTCGGCGTCGAGCGCCACGGTCCCCTGCGCGGCGAAGCGGCGGGCGGCCTCGGCGATCGTGTCGGCATCGTCGCCGATGGTGCCCAGGGCCCTCAGCACCGATGACCGTAGGGACGGCGTGCGCTCGCTGTCGTCCGGGCGCGGATCCCATCCGAGGTCTCGCGCCAGGGGACCGAGCAGCGCCCGGACCGCCGCCGCCAGCACCGGGCGGTCGCCGTCGGGGATCACCCGGTCGAAGAGGCCCAAGGCGCCCAGGAGCACCGACCAGACGCTGGGGTCGCCCTCGGCCGAGTCGATCAGGGCCCGGGCCAGCGCCAGCACGTCGGACAGGGGGGCCTGGCCCGACAGGGAGGCGGCCCAGGTGTCCGATACCAGGTTGTACCGCTCGAGGGGGGCGAGGTCGACCATGCGGGCGGCCAGGCGCTGGACCATGGCCGTGGGGTAGGAGACCCGGTAGTACCCCGAGCCGCCGGCGTTCACCACCAGGCCGGCGGCACCGCCCCCGGCGTCGGCGGCCTGGTGCTCCCGGCGCAACAGGAGGGGCCGCGGATCGGGTTCGGCGTCGCCGAGGGAGCGGGTGAGCACCGGCACCTGCCAACGCGAGCCGATGGCGCCACCGGGCTCGCCGCTGTAGGAGAAGGGGGACTGGGAGAGCGATCCGTCCTCGTCGACCCGCACCAGGGGGTAGCCGCCCTGGTTGATCCAGGTGTCCATGATGGTCCGCACGGCACGGCCGCTGGAGCGCTCGAGGGCGTCCCACAGGTCGGAGGTCTCGGTGTTCCCGTAGCTGTGGGTGGTGAGGTAGTCGTGGATGCCCTCGCGGAAGACGTCGGCTCCGAGGAACTGCTCGAGCATGCGCAGGACGCTGCCGCCCTTCTGATAGGTGAGGACGTCGAACATGCCCTGGGCCTCCTCCGGCCGGCCCACCGGGAACTCCACCGGTCGGGTGGAGTGCAGGCCGTCGACGGCCATGGCCGCCTCGCGCTCGACCCCGAAGCTCACCCACCGCTGCCACTCCGGGCGGAAGGCGTCGACGGCGAGCACCTCCATGAAGGTGGCGAAGGCCTCGTTGAGCCAGATGCCGTTCCACCACTTCATGGTGACCAGGTCGCCGAACCACATGTGGGCGATTTCGTGGCAGACGACATCGGCCACCCGCTCGAGCTCGACCCGGGACGCCTGGGCCGGGTCGACCAGCAGCACCGACTCACGGAACGTCACGCACCCCAGGTTCTCCATGGCGCCGAAGGCGAAGTCGGGGATGGCCACCAGGTCGAGCTTGTCGCCCGGGTAGGGGATCCCGAAGTAGTCGGTGAAGAAGCCGAGGGCGTGGGTGCCGACGGCCACGGCGAACGGGGTGAGGTGGGCCTTGCCGGGGACGTGGACGATGCGCAGGGGGACTCCGCCCACGTCCACCGGGTCGGTGGCCTCCAGCGGGCCCACGATGAAGGCCACCAGGTAGGTCGACATGGGCATGGTGGTGGCGAACCGGACCCGCCGCCTGCCGTCGGGCTCGGTCGTCTCCTCGACCACCGAGCCGTTGGAGAAGGCGGCCAGGGCGTCGTCGACCACCAGGGTGACCTCGAAGGTGGCCTTCAGCTCGGGCTCGTCGAAGCAGGGGAAGGCCCGGCGGGCGTCGGTGGACTCCATCTGGGTGGTGGCGATGGTGTGCTCCGTGCCCGACCCGTCGACGAAGGTGGAGCGGTAGAAGCCGTGCAGCTTGTCGTTGAGGACGCCGGTGAAGGCCAGGTGGATGGTGGCAGGCCCGGCGGCGAGCGGCTCGGCGAAGGTGAGGACCGCTTGCTCCTCGTCGGCGTCGAGGGCGATGGCGGAGGGTGCCAGGGCGTAGCCGTCATCGGGGTTGCCGCAGCTGAGCTCGGCAAAGGTGATCTCGAGATCGGCGGCGTTGACGGTGATCGATGCGGTGGGCTCCTCGATGGTGACGTCGATCTCGACGTCACCATCGAAGGTGGCGCCGGGCAGGTCAGGGGTGAGGACCAGACGGTACGCATGGGGCCGCACCGAAGCGGGCAGGCGGTAGGAAGCGGTGTCGTCGAGGTCGGTTGTCGGTGCGCTCATGTGGGGCAGGCTACCGTCGGGCCGTGCAGACAGGCTCGCAACCCCCCGACTCCCCTCGAGACCACGGCCGGATCGCGGACGGCGACCCGGAGGGGATGGGCGCGTCGGGGGCCCCTGCCGGCGGCTCCGGGGGGACGCCGCCGGCCGAGCAGGACGACGGCCCCATGCTCGACGTGGTGGCTGTCGGCAACGCCCTGGTCGACGTCCTGGCCTCGGCCACCGACGAGGACCTGGCGGGTCACGGCCTGGTCAAGGGGACCATGGCCCTGGTCGACCACGCCCGCAGCGAGGCCATCTACGCCACCATGGGGCCGACCACCGAGGCGTCGGGCGGCTCGGCGGCCAACACGGCTGCCGGTGTGGCTTCCCTCGGGGGCCGCGCCGCCTTCCTCGGGCGGGTGGCCGACGACGGGCTGGGACGTGCCTTCACCCACGACATCCGGTCGATCGGGGTGGCCTTCGAACCGACGCCGACCAGGGCCGTCCCCGGCAAGGTGGTCACCGGCCACTGCCTCGTGCTGGTGACCGACGATGCCGAGCGGACCATGGCCACCCACCTCGGCGTGGCCTCCGACTTCGGCCCGGTGGACCTGCACGCCGGCCACCTGTCCTCGACCCAGGTCGTCTACCTCGAGGGTTACCTGTGGGAGCAGCCCCCGGCCAAGGCGGCGATGCGCGAGGCGATCGAGGCGGCCCATGCCAACAATGCAGCGGTGGCCCTCTCCGTGTCGGACCCGTTCTGCGTCGAGCACCACAAGGCCGAGTTCCTCGACCTCCTGACCGGCGACCTCGAGCTGGTCTTCGCCAACGAGGAGGAGATCATCATGCTCTTCGGCGCCCGGGACTTCGATGCCGCCGTGGAGGCGGTGGCCGAGACCGGGGTGCTCGCCGTGCTTACCCGCGGGGCCGCCGGGTCCGTCGTGGTGACGGCCGCCGGACCGGTCGCCGTCCCTGCCCCCCCGGTCGAACGGGTGGTCGACACCACCGGTGCCGGTGACCTGTTCGCCGCCGGTTTCCTCTACGGGATCACCAACGGCCTCTCGCCGGAGGACTCGGCCCGCCTGGGCGGTGTGTGCGCGGCCGAGGTGATCTCCCACGTGGGCGCCCGTCCCCACGCGGACCTGCGGGCCCTGGCGGTGGAGGCCGGCCTGTTCGGCTGACGGAGGCGGGCCGGGGGTCGCCCCGGCGGCTCTCAGACCTTGGGGCCGTCGGCGGGGCGGAAGGTGAAGGGCAGGTCGCCGATCCGCACCAGCGCTGAGGCCACCGCCCGACCGAGCGGGGCCAGGGCGTCGTCGAGGCTGGTCGGGTCGTCGAGGATGGCCTCGTCCAGCTGGCACGATCCCTCGTAGGAGACCTCGACGGCGCAGTCGACACCGTCCGGGCCCCCATGGAGCACCTGCTCGACGGTGGTTGCGCTCCGGAGGATCGGCTCGTCCCCGAGGACCTCGAGCTCCTCGGGGAGGACGTCGAGCAGTGGTCCGACGTCGGGGACGCCGGCGAGGCCCTGTACCCGGAAGGCGATCTCGACCAACACCTCGGGGAGCTCCTCGGGCTCCTCGCCGATGGCCCAGCTCCGATAGGAGGTCTGGCTCCAGGTGGGCCAGTCCAGGCTGGTATCGACCCGGATCCGTGCCGGGCGCTCCTCGCCGGGCAGGCTGTAGGAGGTCTCGAAGCTCACGTCCCCGAGGAAGACGTCCACCTGGAACCGCTCCTCGACGGCCTGTCGCTGCAGCAGGGCAGCCTCGAAGGCATGTCGGTGGGAGGCGACGAGTTGGGTGAAGACGTGGTCCAGCATGGCGGGGCAGAGGCTACCGTTCTTCCATGCCCGCTTCTCCCGATTCGGTCAACCCGCCACCATGGACGGATCGCCGGGTCATCGCCTACGCCCATCAGGGCGGGGCATGGGAAGGCCCCTCCTCCACGCCGCACGCCATCCGCTCGGCCCTCGACGCCGGGGCCACCGGCATCGAGCTCGATGTGCACGCCACGTCCGATGGCCAGTTGGTGGTGTGTCACGATGCCACCGTCGACCGGACCACCGAGGGCACCGGGCGGATCGCCGAGCTGTCGGCCGCCGAGCTCCGCAGGCTGGACAACGCCTACTGGTGGGCGCCCGGCGCCGATGTCTCCCCCGGGCTCGCAGCCGACCGGTACCCGTTCCGCGGACGCGCCCCCGGCGACCGGCGTTTCGGGATCGCCCTGTTGGAGGAGGTGCTCGAGGAGTTCGCCGGGGTGGTGCTCAACCTCGACATCAAGCAGACCGCACCGGTCGTCGAGCCGTACGAGGAGAAGCTGGCGGCGATGTTGCACCGCTTCGGCCGGGTCGACGACGTCATCGTCGCCTCGTTCAGCGACAGCGCCACCGCGGCCTTCTCGTCGTTCGCCCCCGAGGTGCCCACGTCGGCGGGCACGGCGGCCACCGCCGCCTTCTACCAGGCGGTCCGGGCCGGGGAGCAGCCACCGCCCATGCGCCACGTGGCGCTCCAGGTTCCGGTCACCTACGGCGACGTGACGCTGGTCGACGAGCAGTTCGTCGATGTGGCCCACCGGCAGGGCGTGGCCGTCCACGTGTGGACCATCGAGGAGGAGCCGGAGATGGAACGGCTCTGTGGGCTCGGGGTCGACGGGATCATCACCGACCGGCCCACCGCCCTGGTGGGGGTGCTCAACCGCCTCGGTTGCGCATGGAACCCGGGGAGCTAGCCACCGTGCCCGCTTGCGCCACGACGGCGGGGGAAGGGGTGGCGACCGGCGTGCCGGCCCGTCCGTGGACGGTCAGCCGCGCCCGCAGTTCGGCTTCTTGCCGTGGTTGGCCTTCTTCTTGGCCCGGAGCTTGCGCTTGTTGGTTCGTTTCGACACAGTTCGGAAATGCTAGTCGCTCCCGCTCGTCAACGGCCAACGGGCGCTGACCGGTGAGCTGGCTCCTCAGGGACGGGGACGTGCTGGCCACGGCGGAAGTGGCCGATGGCCTGGCCCGACGGTCGAAGGGTCTGCTCGGTCGCTCCGGCTACGAGGGGGCGATGGTGCTGCCCCGGACCCGGTCGGTCCACACCATGGGCATGCGATTCCCCATCGACGTGGCCTTCTGCGACAAGGAGATGGTGGTCGTCGGCGTGGCCAGGCTGCGACCGTGGCGGGTGGGCATCCCGCGTCGGCGCGGCCGCTCGGTGATCGAGGCGGAGGCGGGTGCCTTCGAGCGCTGGGGACTGAAGGTCGGCGACCAGCTGGAGCTCCGGGGATGACCGACGGCCGGTCCGGACCGCCGGCCCGGGGGGCGCTGGTGCTGGTCGGGACGCCCATCGGCAACCTCGGTGACCTGTCGCCACGGGCGGTCCAGGTGCTGCGCGACGCCGAGGTCGTCTACTGCGAGGACACCCGGCACTCGCGCAAGCTGCTCACCCACGCGGGCATCACCGGGGCGTCGCTCCGCTCGCTGCACGAGCACAACGAGGACGAGCGGATCGGGGAGGTGCTCCGGGCGGTGGCCGACGGGCGCACCGTAGCGGTGGTCAGTGACGCCGGTATGCCCGGCATCTCCGACCCCGGGAGCCGGCTGGTGGCCGCGGCAGCGCAGGCGGGGCTGCCCGTCTCGGTGGTGCCGGGGCCCTCTGCCGTTCTCACCGCCCTCGTGTCCAGCGGGATGCCCACCGATCGGTTCTGTTTCGAGGGCTTCCTGCCCCGCTCCGGCAAGGATCGACGGGAGCGGGTGGCGTCGGTGGCCCGCGAGCAGCGGACGACGGTGCTCTTCGAGGCCCCCGGCCGGGTCGGCTCGACCTTGCGCGACCTGGGCGAGGCGTGCGGGGGTGAGCGAAGGGTGGCGGTGGCCCGTGAGCTCACCAAGCTCCACGAGGAGATCTGGCGGGGCACCCTCGCCGAGGGGGAGGCGTGGGCGGAGGACCGTCCCCTGCGTGGGGAGGTCGTGCTGGTGCTCGACGGGGCCGAGCCGTCCGAGGAGCCGGCGGTCGGTGACGAGGTGCTCGCCGGTGCCCTGGCCGAGCGCCTGGCGGCGGGGGAGCGGACCCGCGGCGCGGTCGACGACGTCGCGGCCGGCTTCGGGGTTCCGCGGAAGCGCGTCTACGCAGTGGCCCTGGCCCTCCAGGCCGTCCCCGGCGCCCCGACCGACGTTCCGGACCCCGCGCCGGAAGGAATGACGTAACGCGGGACGGCGTTGCCGTGACAGAACCGGTGAGGGACCGAGGCAGATGCGAGCAGCAGAGAGAGGACGCGTGATGTTCGGACGCAGTGAGATGGACAGGACGCAGGCACCGGGGATCGCCCCCGACGACGTGCCCGAGGGGCTGGACCGGGCGGCGTTCGCCGCCGGGTGCTTCTGGGGCGTGGAGGAGTTCTTCCGGGAGGTGCCCGGTGTGGTCGACGCCGTCTCCGGGTACGAGGGTGGCGAGGTCGACCATCCGACCTACGAGCAGGTCTGCACGGGCGGCACCGGCCATGCCGAGGCGGTGCTGGTGACCTTCGACCCGGGCCGGGTCTCGTTCGAGACGCTGCTCGAGGAGTTCTGGCGGCATCATGATCCGACCACGCCCAACCGCCAGGGCCCCGACCGCGGGACCCAGTACCGCTCGGCGGTGTTCACCCGCAACGAGGCACAGGGCAAGGCGGCGCTGTCCTCGCTGGACGAGTTCCAGGCCCGGTTCGAGCGCCCGATCGTCACCGAGGTGGCCCCGGCGAGCACCTTCTGGCCGGCCGAGGAGTACCACCAGCGCTTCACCGAGCGCACCGGCCGGGGTGGCTGCCACGTCGCCAACTGGTAGGGAGCCGACCGGTGAGCGGCCAACTGGTGAGCGGCCGGCCGACGCTGCCGGCCGCTGAGTCCCGCCGCTCGCCGGTGGTCGGCCCCTCCCGGTGGGATCGGTACGCTACCGGGCAGTGCCCCGCTACTACATCACCACGCCGATCTACTACGTGAAGGACGCGCCCCACGTGGGGCACGCCTACACGACGGTCAACGCCGATGCCCTGGCCCGGTGGCACCGGCTCATCGGCGACGAGGTGTTCTTCCTGACCGGCACCGACGAGCACGGCCAGAAGGTGGCACGTGCCGCCGAGGAGCAGGGGCTGTCCCCCCTCGAGTGGACCGACCAGCTGGCCCCCCGGTTCGCCGAGGCCTGGGCCGACCTCGACATCGCCAACGACGACTTCATCCGCACCACCGAGCCCAGGCACCGCGATGCCGTCCAGCACTTCCTGGGCCGGATCAACGACAACGGCCATATCTTCAAGGACACCTACCGCGGCCTCTACTGCGTGCCCTGCGAGCAATACTACGCCGAGGACGAGCTGGTCGACGGCGACCGGTGCCCGATCCACCGCATACCCGTCGAGCACCTCGAGGAGGAGAACTACTTCTTCCGGCTCAGTGCCTTCGAGCAGCCGCTGCTCGAGTGGTACGAGTCCCATCCGGGTGCGGTGGTCCCCGAGTCGAAGCGCAACGAGGCGCTCAGCTTCATCAAGGGGGGCCTCCGGGACATCTCCATCACCCGGACGTCGATCGACTGGGGGGTCCAGGTCCCCTGGGACGAGCGCCACGTCTTCTACGTCTGGTACGACGCGCTGATCAACTACCTCACGGCCATCGGCTACGGCAGGGACGAGGAGCGGTTCGAGGCGTGGTGGCCGGCCGTCCACCACCTGATCGGCAAGGAGATCATCCGGTTCCACTGCGTCTGGTGGCCGGCCATGTGCATGGCCGCCGGCATCGACCCCCCCGCCCACGTGCAGGTGCACGGGTGGCTGCTGCTGGGTGGCGAGAAGATGTCCAACTCGAGCGTCAACCAGATCTCGCCGGCCGACCTGTCCGCCGAGTACGGGGTGGACCCGGTGCGCTACCACCTGTTGCGTGACATCCCGTTCGGCAGCGACGGCGAGTTCTCGGCGGAGGGCATCGCCGGCCGGTACAACGCAGACCTGGCCAACAACCTGGGCAACCTGTTGTCGCGTGTGGCCACCGTGGTCGGCTCGAAGTGCGGGGGGACCGGCCCGGCTCCGGACCCGACCAGTCGCCTGGCCGGGGTGGCCGCCACCGTGCTGGCCGAGGCAACCGAGGCGTGGAACGCGGGCCAGCCCCACCTGGCCCTGGAGGTGACCTGGAGGCTGATCCGGGAGACCAACGCCGAGCTGGAGATCGCCGAGCCGTGGAAGGCCGAACCGGGTGCGGCCGTGGACGCAGTGCTGGGGAGCGCCCTCGAGGTGCTGCGCATCGTGTCGATCCTGATCGTGCCGGCCATGCCGGCCACCGCGCAGGAGATCTGGCGGCGGATCGGCCTCGAGGGCTCGCCCGCCGATCGGCGGCTCCCCGGAGCGGCCGGCTGGGGCGGCTATGAGGCAGGCCGGCCGGTGGAGAAGGGGGCGCCCCTCTTCCCCCGCCGCCGGGGTTAGGGGCGGGCCGTGGCGCACGACGCCGTCGTCGAGTGGTTCGACTCCCACTGCCACCTCCAAGAGGAGTTCGCCGAGGCCGGCGACGGAGACGACCCGGGCCCCCACGCCACCCGGCTGGCCGAGACCGTGGCCCGGGCGGCCGAGGCCGGCGTGACCGGGATGGTCTGCGTGGGGACCGGTGCCGGATCTTCGGCCGAGGCGGTCGACCTGGTGCGGGCCATGCGCCGCCCAGACTCGGTGGCGGTGGCCGAAGGGGTGGAGCTGTGGGCCACCGTGGGTCTCCATCCCCACGACGCGGTCGACGGGATGGACTCGCTCGATGCACTGCTGGGGGCGGAGCTGGGCACGGTGCCGGCCGGCGACGGGCAGCGGGTGGTGGTGGCCATCGGCGAGTGCGGCCTCGACTACCACTACGACCACTCGCCGCGTCCCACCCAGCGGGAGGCGTTCGCCCGGCAGATCGAGCTGGCCAACCGGCATCGGCTCGCCCTGGTGATCCACACCCGCGAGGCGTGGGACGACACCCTCGACATCCTGGCCGCTGCCGGTGTTCCCGACCGCACCGTCGTGCACTGCTTCACCGGGGGGCCGGAGGAGGCCCGCCGGTGCCTCGACCTCGGGACCTTCCTCTCGTTCAGCGGGGTGGTGACCTTCAAGAACGCCGACCAGGTGCGGGAGGCGGCCGCCCTCTGCCCCCTGGACCGGCTGCTGGTGGAGACGGACGCTCCGTTCCTCACCCCGGTTCCCCATCGCGGAACCCTCAACGAACCATCGAGGGTTCCGGTGGTCGGTGCGGCAATTGCCCAGGTCAAAAGAGTTGAGACTCCGGTGTTGGCCGAGGCGTCGACGCGCAACGCCCGGGCTCTGTTCGCCCTCTGAGGCCGGTGCCCTCCGCCCCCTTGGAGCGGCTGCTGGTGGAGACGGACGCTTCGTTCCTCACCCCGGTTCCCCATCGCGGAACCCTCAATGAACCATCGAGGGTTCCGGTGGTCGGTGCGGCAATTGCCCAGGTCAAAGTGATTGAGACTCCGGTGTTGGCCGAGGCGTCGACGCGCAACGCCCGGGCTCTGTCCGTCGTCTGAGGCCGGTGCCCTCCGCCATGTGATTCCGCTCACAAGGGGTGCCCGGCGTTTCCCCAGGCCAGGTGCCGCGTTTGACCGACAGGCACGAACCCCCTAGCCTCGTGCTTGCGGCCGCTCTTCAAAGCGGTCGTTTTGCTTTGACGAAGTAGTGCGTGCGTCGGGCGCATTCGGGTCGACTTGGAGGAGGCGACCCCGTCCGTCCCCCTATGGGCCGGACCTGGCCCGTGGGCCGCTCCGAAAAGAGCCGGCCCTGGAGGCCAGCAGACTTCGTCCCATAAGGAGAGTGGAGTCCTGAGGACCAGACTGAAGAAGGGGAGCCGGCCCGGTGTCGCGCTCCTCCTGTGCGGAGCCGTGCTGATCGTGCCGCTCCTGTTGATCCAGAGCGGTTCGGCTGCGTCCGCGTCGACGACCGCAGGCAGCCATGCGGCCGGTTCCGGGTCAGTCGCCCGTGCGAGCGGCACCGCCACCCCGTGGAAGCTGACCTCGGCGGTCGAGGCGCACACGTCCTCGTCGGGGTCCGGAGGCCCGCAGGGCCAGGCCACCGCCCAGACGACGTCGACGACCGCGGCCCCCGTCCCCACCACGGTGGCGGCGCCCGTCCCGACCACGGTGCCACCGCCGACGACCACGACGACCACCGAGCCACCTACGACGACCACGACCACCCGGCCGGCGGTCACCGCGGCCGCGGGCACCGACACCACCGGCGTGGTCACCTACTACGGCCACGCGCCGGGAACCTGCGCCAGCCCGTGGTTGCCCTTCGGCACGGTGGTCCGGGTGACCAACCCGGCCAACGGTGCGTCGATCTCCTGTGTGGTGGACGATCGTGAGGCCGACACGGAGCGGTCCATCGATCTGGCCACGAGCACGTTCGCCGAGATCGCGCCCCTGTCCCAGGGCGTGATCGATGCCCAGCTGAGCTGGTGACAGCCTGACGGCAGCGCCTCCCCCGTGGCAGGAAGGTGGCACACTGACCACGTGACCCACGGGCGAGCCGAGATTCACGAGCTGCTCCTTGCCCACGACCTCCGGCCCAGCCGGGCGCTCGGCCAGAACTTCGTGGCCGACGGCAACACGGTCCGGCGCATCGTGCGGCTGGCGGGGATCACCGAAGGCGGCCGGGTGGTCGAGATCGGGGCCGGGCTCGGCTCCCTGACCCTGGCCCTGGTCGAGGCCGGCGCCTCGGTCACCGCGGTGGAGATCGATCGTCACGTGCTGCCGGTGCTGCGCTCCCAGGTCGAGCCCCTCGGGGTCCGGGTGGTGGAGGCCGATGCGCTCACCATCGACTGGTCCGGGCTGCTCGGCACCGGCACCACCTGGTCATTGGTGGCCAACCTGCCCTACAACGTGGCCGTTCCCCTGGTCATCAAGGTGCTGGAGGAGGCCCCCCAGGTGTCCTCCCTGCTGGTGATGGTCCAGCGCGAGGTGGGGGAGCGGCTGGCGGCCCGGGCGGGGGACGAGGCCTACGGGGCGGTGTCGGTGAAGGTCGCCTACTGGGCGACCGCCGCCGTGGTCGGGCGGGTGTCGGCGCAGGTGTTCATCCCGAGGCCGCGGGTCGAGTCGGTGCTGGTCCGGCTCGACCGGAACCCCGATCGGACGGGGGCATCCGGCGTGGGAGGGGGTGTCGGCGCAGGTGGGGCGGACGGCGGTGTCGTGAACGGCCCCGGTTCGCCGGCCTACGACCGCTTGTTCTCGGTGGTGCGGGGCGGGTTCGCCCATCGGCGCAAGATGCTCCGCCGATCGCTCGACGGCCTGGTCCTCCCCGAGGCGTTCGAGGCGGTGGGCATCCGGCCCACGGCGCGGGCCGAGGAGCTCGCCCTCGACGAATGGGAGCGCCTGGCCGCCTGGCAGCCGGGGGAGATGGCACCGCCGGGGGAGACAGCACCGCCGGGGGAGCGCCCTGGTGAAGGTGGCCGATGACCGGCGGAACAGCCGAAGAAGGCGTCGACCTCAGCCCGGGCACCCCGGTCGAGCTCACGGCGCAGGCGAAGCTCACGCTGTCGCTGCGGGTCACCGGTATCCGGTCCGACGGCTACCACCTGCTCGAGTCCGAGATGGTGACGCTCGACCTGGCGGACACCCTGGTGGTGGGACCGGGGGACGGGCTGACCATCTTCGACCGGATGGGGTCGGTAGGACCCGGCAGGGTCGGCGACGGCCTGCGCTCCGGATCTGGCGGTGCCATCTCGAGGGACCCGTGGCGGTCGACGGCGCTCTCCGCCGGCCCCGCCAATCTGGTGGTCCGGGCGCTGGATGCGGTCGGACGGAGCGCACGCGTACACCTGACCAAGAGGATCCCTCCCGGCGCGGGCCTCGGCGGGGGGTCGGCCGACGCTGCGGCCATCCTGCGCTGGGCCGGCTGCTCCGATCTGGCCGTGGCGGCCGGGCTGGGTGCCGACGTCCCCTTCTGCCTGGCCGGTGGGCGGGCGATGGTGCGGGGCATCGGTGAGGAGCTCACGCCGCTTCCCTTCGAGGCCCGGCGCTTCACCCTCCTGCTGCCGCCGTTCGGCGTGGACACCGGTGCGGTCTACCGGGCCTGGGACGGGCTGGCTGCGGCGAGCGGTGGGCCGAGCCCGGCCGGGCGGGCCAACGACCTCGAGAACGCGGCACTCGTCGTCGAGCCCCGGCTCGCGCCGTGGAAGCGGGCGCTCGCCGAGGCTGCCGGGGTCGAGCCGCGCCTGGCCGGCAGCGGTTCCACCTGGTTCGTGGAGGGTGCTCCCGAGGAGCTGGGTCTCGGCGCCGGGCTGTGGATGCACCTCGGAGCCGAACGGTCCCTGTTAGTGCCCGTCAGGACCACCCCGCCGCACGGGTAGGGCGGAATGCAGACGTCAGTCGGCAGACGGGAGACGTCAGGCGGCTCGAGGTCGGGGACGGCGTTCTCGCGACCGAACCGCCGGCCCGTGGGCCCGTGGTTCGGCGGGCGGAACTACTTGCCGGCGGCTCTCCGCTGCCAGCGGGTGGCCTTCAACATCTTCTTGTGCTTCTTCTTGCGCATGCGCTTACGGCGCTTCTTGATCAGGGATCCCATGTCGACCGGCACCCTAGTCGACCAGGTCGTTTTGCGCCATGTGGCCCCTGTATCCGGGACGCCTGCGGCCCACTCGGGGACGAACGGTGGGGCCGATTCAGTCTTCCCGGCCGGCGGGGTGGGGAGCGGTAACCACCGGCAGGGCGAACCGGAACAGGGCCCCGCCCCCGGGCGCATGGTGCACGCTCACGCTGCCGCCCTCGTCCCGGGCCACCTGGGTCACGATGGCCAGCCCCAGGCCGGATCCGGGCCGGCCACGGGCTCCGGGCGCCCGGTAGAAGCGGTCGAAGATGTGCTCCATGTCGGTGTCGGCGACCCCCGGGCCGTGATCCCGCACCACCAGCACACCGTCGGCGCAGGTGACCTCGACCACCCCCCCGTCGGGGCTCCACTTGAGGGCGTTGTCCAGCAGGTTGTCGATGGCGCGCCCGATGCGCGCCGAGGAGCCGGACACCCACGTGGGCGACACCCGGGCCTCGAAGGTCACCTCGCGGCTGCGACCGTGGGTGGTGGCCACCTCGACCGCTTCGAGCACCGCCGTGTCGAGCCGGATCGGCTCGGAGGTGAGCCGGGGCTGCTCGCCCCGGGCCAGCTCCGCCAGGTCGGCCACCAGGGTGGTGAGCTCGTCCAGCTGGGTCAGCACGTCGCCGATCAGCACGTCGCGCTCCTCGGGGGCCAGCTCCTCCATGCGGCGGGCGACCTCCATGTTGGTCCGGAGGCTGGTGAGGGGGGTGCGCAGCTCGTGGGAAGCGTCCAGCACCAGTTGGCGCTGGCTCTGCAGCGAGGTGTCCAGGGCCACCAGCAGCCGGTTGAAGGCCCGGCGCAGACGGCCCAGCTCGTCGGGGCCGCCCGGGTCGAGCCGCCGGGAGACGTCGGTGGTCTCGGCCAGCTCCTCGACGATGGCGGTGAGGCTGTTGAGCGGGCGCAGGACGGTCCGCCCTACGCCGAGCCCGAGCGCCACGGCCAGGGCCACCCCGACCAGCACGATGAGCCACAGGGCCACCGCCAAGTGGCGGAGCTCCTCGTTGACGCCGGTCAGGGGGGAGGTGACCTGCAGGGCACCTCCGCTGGTCAGCTGCACGGGGAAGTTGTTGCCGCGGTAGGTGTATCCCGGTGGCAGGGCCGAGACGTTCTCGCGGACGGCGATGCCGTTCACCGTGGTCGAGAAGAAGGTGTCGGCCTTCGCGCCCTGGCTGGCGGCAATCGCCCTGACCGCGTCGGTGACCGGCAGCACCGACGGATCGGCAGGGTTGGTCTGGCCGCTCGACGACACGACCTGGATGCAGTTGCCGGCGGTGCCGCAGCTGTTGGAGATGCTGTTGGTGGCGACGAGATAGCGCGACGTCTGGCCCAACGTCACGTCGATCGACCCCACCAGCGAGTTGTAGGCCACCAGGTAGGTGGCAACCGACCCGAGGACCACCACCACCAGGACGGCGGCGGTGGCCGCCAGCACCAGTCGCGCCCGGAAGGTCACGGTCGGCTCTCGGTCGACGCCGGTGAGCGGCCCGTCATCGCCGGTTTGCGGCCACCGTCAGAGGGCACGGCTCACGGCTCACGGCTCACGGCTCACGCAGGACGTAGCCGACACCCCGCGCCGTGTGGATCAGCCGCGCCTCGCCGTCGAGCTCGGTCTTGCGGCGGAGGTACCCCACGTAGACGGCCAGGGAGTTGGTGCCCGAGTCGAAGGTGTACCCCCAGACCCGGTCGAGGATCAGCTCACGGGTGAGCACCTGGCGGGGATGGCGGAGCAGGAGCTCGAGGAGGTCGAACTCGATGCGGGTCAGCGTGAACTGCCGATCGCCGCGGCGCGCCTCGCGGGTGACCGGGTCGAGGCTCAGGTCGGCGAAGTGGAGGACGTCGCCGGCGTCCTCGGGTCGACGGCGGAGCAGGGCCCGCAACCGGGCCAGCAGCTCGGCCAGGGCGAACGGCTTCACCAGGTAGTCGTCGGCGCCGGCATCGAGGCCCTGGACCCTGTCGTTGATGGCGTCCCGGGCGGTCAGCATGAGGACCGGGGTGTCATCGCCGGCCGATCGCAGTCGACGGCACACGTCCAGTCCGTCGATGGTGGGAAGGCCGATGTCGAGGATCATCGCGTCCGGCGGTCGGATGGCGATCTCCTCGAGTGCCGGCGGCCCGTCGGTGGCGAGCGTCACCTCGTAGCCCTCGAGCCGGAGTGCCCGATTGAGCGCACCGCTCACAGCTGGATCGTCCTCGACCACGAGCACCCTCATCGGGCCGGGAGCCTATCGGCATCGTGCCTCGTTGCCGTAGCAGGCTGGCCGGGGAGCACCCGGTGCCCGCCGGCAACGCCACGGCGGGGGCGACGACGCACGGCCTGCTGCCGTGATCCGGACAGGTGGTGGAGCCCGACGGCGGGGCTAGCCTGTGGCCGTCGCCGGTCGAGCAGCCGGCGCCCGTTCCGAGGTAGTTCAATCGGCAGAACGCTGGCCTTTGGAGCCAGATGTTGGAGGTTCGAGCCCTCCCCTCGGAGCCGAGACGGTCCCCCGTGCCTCCCCGGGTGGGCGAGGCTCAGTTGCCGGCCTTGCGCGCCCTGCTCCGGACGCGGCCCCGCGTGGCCTGGTCGAGGACGACCTTGCGCAGGCGGACGGCCTTGGGGGTCACCTCGACGCACTCGTCGTCGGAGATGAACTCGAGGGCCTGCTCCAACGAGAGGAGCAAGGGGGGAGTCAGGCGGATCGCCTCGTCCGCGGAGGCCGAGCGGATGTTGGTCTGCTTCTTCTCCTTGGTGGGATTGACGTCCATCTCCTCGTCCCGGGCGTTCTCCCCGACGACCATGCCCTCGTAGACCTCGGTTCCGGGCCCGACCAGCAGCATGCCGCGCTCCTGCAGGCTCATCAGCGAGTAGCCGGTGGTGAGCCCCCGCCGGTCGGCCACCATCGAGCCGTTGCGCTTGGTCTTGAGCTCGCCGTGCCAGGGCTCCCACCCGTCGAAGACGTGGTGGAGCATGCCGGTACCGCGGGTCTCGGTCATGAACTCGGTGCGGAACCCGACCAGGCCGCGCGCCGGTACCCGGTAGTCCATGCGCACCCAGCCGGTCCCGTGGTTGACCATCTCGATGAGCAGGCCCTTGCGTAGGGCCATCAGCTGGGTGACCACGCCCAGGTAGTCGTCGGGCACGTCGATGGCCACCCGCTCCATGGGCTCGTGGATCTTGCCGTCGACCTCGCGGGTGACCACCTGCGGCTTGCCCACGGTGAGCTCGAACCCTTCGCGGCGCATGGTCTCCACCAGCACCGCCAGCTGGAGCTCGCCCCGGCCCTGGACCTCCCAGGTGTCGGGGCGCTCGGTCGGGAGGACCCGGATGGACACGTTGCCCACCAGCTCGGCTTCGAGCCGGCTGAGGATCTGGCGGGCGGTGACCTTGCTCCCGTCGGTACCGGCCAGGGGCGAGGTGTTGATCCCGATGGTCATCGACAGACTGGGCTCGTCCACGGTGATGACCGGAAGCGGACGGGGATCGTCAGGGTCGGCCAGTGTCTCGCCGATGGTGATCTCGGCCATGCCGGCCACGGCGGCGATCTCGCCGGGGCCGGCCTCGGCGGTGTCGATCCGGTCCAGGGCGTCGGTCACGTAGAGCTCGGTGATCTTGGTCCGCTCGATGGTGCCGTCGAGCTTGCACCAGGCCACCGTCGAGCCCTTGCGCAGGGTGCCGTTGTGGACCCGGCAGATGGCCAGGCGACCCAGGTAGGGAGAGGCGTCGAGATTGGACACGATGGCCTGGAGGGGTGCGTCCGGGTCGTAGTGCGGGGCGGGGATCCGGTCGAGGATGGCCTGGAAGAGCGGCTCGAGGTCGGTCCCCTCCACGCCCTGCTCGGTGGCGGCCCACCCGGCGCGGGCGTTGGAGAAGAGGATGGGGAAGTCGATCTGGTGCTCGTCGGCGTCGAGGTCGAGGAAGAGCTCCTCCACCTCGTGGACCACCTCGTCGATGCGGGCGTCGGACCGGTCGACCTTGTTGACCACCAGCACCACCGGCAGGCGGGCCTCCAGCGCCTTGCGCAGCACGAAGCGGGTCTGGGGGAGGGGCCCCTCGGACGCGTCGACCAGCAGGAGGACCCCGTCGACCATGGTCAGGCCCCGCTCCACCTCGCCGCCGAAGTCGGCGTGCCCGGGGGTGTCGATGATGTTGATCTTGACCCCGTTGTGGAGGACGGCGGTGTTCTTGGCCAGGATGGTGATGCCCTTCTCACGCTCCAGGTCACCCGAGTCCATGACCCGCTCGTTGACCGATTCGTTGGCCCGGAAGGCCCCCGACTGCCACAGCATGGCGTCCACCAGGGTCGTCTTGCCGTGGTCGACATGGGCCACGATGGCCACGTTGCGGATATCGTCTCGGGTCAGCAGAGGCATAAGGGGGGAAGGCTAGCTGCCCCGGGGGCGGGCGCGGCCCCGGGGTGGCGGCGGGATCAGGCGATCTGCGGGCTCCGGTCGGCAGGGCGGGGACGCGCGCACGGCTCCGCACCCGGGGGTCACGGGGTGGTGCAGGCGGCCCAGGCGCTCGAGTTGTTGTTGGGTGAGGTGTTCACCGGGTTGTTCGTCGTCGGCGGGTTGTGGGTGCTGGTGGCGAACGTGAAGTCCTGTCCTGAGGCCAGGGGTACCGGTGCAGCCTGGGCGGGTGGCATCGGGGGGCACAGCCCGGTGTAGCTCTCGGCTGATGAGTTCAGGTTCCAGGACGCGGTACCGGGGGTCAGGTAGAACGGCGGGCTGACCAGGCCGAGCCGGGCGTCCCAGACGTAGTCCTTCAGGTAGCCGTTGCCATCCGTCAAACCGACCGGACCGCGGGAGTCCTGCTGGATCGAACCGTAGACGAGGAGGGTCCCCTCGGCCTGGGGCGGGGGGTCGTTGTCGCCGTAGTTGTTGACCACGAAGGACTGGTTGAGGGCCAGGACGGTGGCGTCCACCGTGAGTCCCGCTCCCTGGGGGGTGCCGGTCGAGGTCGACGGGTCGCACAGGGGCGGCACCCAGGTGGTGCCGCCGCAGGAGGGTAGGAACTTGCCGGCGTTGCTGCCGTTGACTGAGTTGGAGTTGTACTCCGGCCGGTTGACCTCAATGAAGTTGTTGGCGATCAGACCCAGCATGTCGTTGGGGGTGGTGGAGGTGGCGCTGTTGTAGGGGCAGCTGGCCGTGGCCGGAGCGGCCGTCCAGCCCGAACTGGACGTCCAGCCGGATCCGGTGCAGTCTTCGTAGGTGATCGGTCCCTGGATGATCACGTTGTTCGCGGCGGCCACGTCGAGGTCGCCCGAGAAGCTGCCGGTGAAGCTCCCGCTGGAGGTGCTCCAGGCGTCGCTCACGAAGGCGTCCCCTTCGGTGGCGGGTTGCGCGGAGTTGCCGAAGTAGCAGCCCGAGCAGTTGACGGTCTGGGACAGTCCGCTGTTGGTGGACGAGTAGAAGGGGTTGTCAGCGTTCACCCAGCTGGAGGGGGACGCATCGACGTAGACCACCCCGTTCTTCGGGTAGGCCGACACGCCGTTGGTGGCGCACACGCTCGTGTCGGTGCTGGGTTGGCTCTGGGTCAGGGTGGCCGGATAGCCCGGGCTGAGCTGGCTGACCACGTTCATGGTCCCCGCCGCGTTGAAGGTGATGGTGGTCGGACCCTGGTAGTAGCACCCGCCCTGGATGGCGGTCTGCTTGAGCTCCGTGTTGCTGATCGGTGAGGCCTCGAGGGCGTGGCCGTCGGTGGCGATCGGCGGCGGGTTCGGCGGTGCGGTCGGCGCGGTCGTGTTGCAGCTCCCGCCGTAGGTGTAGTTGAGGCACAGGGGATCGGCTGTGGTCGAGGACGTGGAGAACACGTTGCTGAGGGTGGCCCCGTTGGCGAGGAAGATGGAGTCGTTGGTGTACATGGGCCCGGTCACGTTGTCGTTGGCGACCCAGTACACCTGCCCGCAGTGGCTGCCCACGGTTTGGGCCACCCAGTAGTGGACGCAGTTGGCGGCGTTGGGGGGGGTCTCCGAGAAGTCGGACGACTCGTAGTTCGTCCACCACACGTTGTTGAGGTAGTCGTTGGCCGGGGTGAAGTGGGCGACGGACGAGTAGTAGATGTAGCTGCCCGGGAAGCCCGCTGCTCCGACTACCTCGACCTCGAGGCTGGTGACCGCCTTGTTTGAGCTGCTGAGCACGACCTGGGGGTTGTTGAACATGTAGTACTCGGGGATCACTCCGTTGCCCGTGTTGGTGCCGGCCACCTGGGTCCACGACTGGTAGGTGAGTCCGGCACAGAGGTTTGACGACGCGTCGGAGGTGTTGCAGGAGGCGAGATACGGATTGGCGTTGATGGCTGACAAATAGGCGTTGATCCCCGACGTCAGGGACCGGTAGGCCATCCGCTTCAGCGATGCCTTCTGGAGGATCGGGGCGTTGTTGACGAAGGAGTTGACCATCACGCCGCCAATGATGGTGAGCAGGACGGTGAACGCGACGACCAGGACCAGAGCGGCCTGACCGTGGTCGGCCCGGTTTCGTGGTGCGGTGAGTGTCTTGGCGGTGCTGGCTGAGGTGCGCATGGGCTCTATCCGAGGTAGGGGCTGTAGAGGAAGGACGTCGACGTCAGGCGATAGACCACGAAGCTGTCCTCCTGGTAGGTCTCCGGCCGGACCCCGGACACGAGGACCTGGAGATCGACCTGGACGCTCTGGATGTCGTCCGCCGGGCAGTTGGAGGCGACGGGCACGGTCAGACTGTTGATGACCCGGGTCGTGGGGGCGCCGCAGGTGGAGAAGCTGGTTGCGCCGTTGGTAATGGTGCCGGCGAAGGGATCCTTGGTGTTGTAGGTGAGGATCGGCGTTGACGGATTGAGCAGGTTGGTCTGGCCGTTCACCACGCTGGGGACGTAGACCAAGGTGGTGGCCGCGACCGTGCCGTAGACGCAGTGCGCCGTGGAGGTGACCGATGTGGGGCAGGTGCCGGCGTTGGGTGGTTGTTCGGTCGCGGTGAAGATCGAGGTGTAGAAGGCGCAGCCCGAGCACTTGGTCGGGGCGGACGCGGTCATGGTGACGAGCGCCGGCCCCGGGTAGGCCGTACCCCCGACGGTGAGCGTGCCCAGGTTGGCGTAGAACTGGACCGAGGTGCCGGTCGGCGTGCCGAGGACGAAGGGCGGGCACGGCGCATTCAGGGTCGGGCACTGGTTGGCCGTCCCGGACCCGGTGGTGACCTGGCTCGCGGAGGTGGGGGAGGGTGCGGGTTCGACTTCGCTGCGGAAGAGGCGCTGGATCACGAGAGTGGCCGGAACGATCTGGTCGCGGGTCTGATACGACGAGATCACCTTGGTGCTTACGCTCAAGTAGGCGGTCACGGCACTGGCAACGATGACGAAGAGGATCAACATGGTGGCGAAGGCCACCAGCAATTCGACCAGGGTGAGGCCGCTGTCGTCGCGTCGGCTCCGGGCTCGACGCCACTGTTCGACCAGGCGGGTCCGGGGACGATGGCGACGGGCGGGCATCATTTCACGATCTCGGTGATCGGGGTGGGGAGCGGATAGGTGAACGCACCGACCGTGACCGAGCTCCCGCCGACGGTCACGCCGGTCACCGTCGTCGTCCCGCCGGCGGTGACGATGGTCAGGGTGTAGGCGCCGAAGGGGACCTCGGTCCGGCTGAGGCCGTCGGCCCCGGCGTTCTGGAGCGTGTAGGTGGCCGCAGTGCAGGGCGAGGTTGCGGGCGAGGTGGTGAGCGTCATCGACGTGGTGGCGTACGGCTGGCCGACATGGTTGTTGAGTTGGAGGACCTGGACGGCGATCAGGCCCATCGGGACCACCACTGAGGAGGTGGTGCCCGGCACGGTCGGGTCCTGCACGATGTTCAGCCCGTTCTGACCCTCGGACTGGCAGTCACCGGCGAACACCGAGTACCCGCTGGGGAAGGGGTAGAGGGGCGGCAGCGGATTGGCGGGCTGGGTGGTCCAGCCCGCGGTGATCAGGGTCTGGTACGTGTTCGGCACCAGTTGGGCGTTGTTGATCTCGATCGGGATCCCGGGGGTGGTCAGGCCGCCCAGGCCGGCCGGGGTGTCGTCGGCCCACGAGCCGGTCGGTCCGGAGGTCGAGACCAGGTCGGCCGCTCCTGCGGGTCCGGCCCCCACCGCGCTGCAGACCCCGGTGCCCGGCTGGGTGCATCGGGCGCCCGAGAGGAAGAGGACAGGGTTGGCCGTCGGGAGGCCGATGGCGCTCCACGTGGTGGTCGAGGCCGAGGAGGCCAGGAGGAACCCGGTGGCCACGCCCGAGGCGTTGGTGCCCACGCCGGTGATCGTGCACGAGCTGTTGGTGGTGCAGGAGACCGACGTGAGCGTGGTCAACGCGTACCCGGTCGGCTGGGTCGGCAGGGTGTCCTCGGTCCAGGTGTCGGCCGTCCCCACCCCGGCGATGGCGCCGGAAAGGATGGCCGGCCCCGATGCGGTGGTGCCGAGGAGCACGCAGGCGACGGTCGACGGGCAGGCCATCGCCCCGATGGTGGTGATGGCCGCCGGCGAGGCGGGCAGGGTGTCCTTGGCCAGGGCGGCCGAGGCGGTGATCGGACCGTAGAGGACCACCGGAGAGGTGACCCCGGTGGCCCCGGTCACCAGGCACTCGGTGGCAGACGGGCACGTCAGTCCGTTGATCGAGGTCGGCGTGGTCCCCGAAGGGAAGGTGTCGCTGGTCCATGTCCAGATCGGCGCGGCGGTGGCCAGTCCGGCAGGGGCGCTGCCCTCCACCACGACCACCGGCCCGGAGGCGATGGTGCCGGTGATGAGGCAGTTGGTGGCGGTCGCGATGGTCGGACAGGCCAGGTTGCTGGCGGTCGACAGGGTGACGAGCGGGCTCGTCGGGTTGGGCGAGGAGGCGGTCCATCCAGTGGTGCCGTACTGACCCGAGACGATTGTCGGGGTGCCCGCGGCCAACGTACCGAGGGCGATGCATCCGCCGGACCCGGTCGGGCAGACGAGTTGGCTGAGTCCGACAACGGTGTTGGGAAGGTTGATGGCGTTGTTGGACCACGTGTCCGTGGAGGCCGTGATCGCCCCCGAGATGACGGCGGCGTAGCCGGTCGATGTGGTCCCGATGGCCACGCATTGGGTGGAGGAGGGGCAGACCACCTTGGACAGGGTGGTCAGCGTCACCCCGGTGGGAAGCGTGTCGGCCGTGAAGGACGCGCTGGACGTGCCCGACGACAGGATCACCGCACCCGACGAGCCGAAGCCGACGGCGATGCACCGGTTGGTCGTGGCGCCGGTGGTTGCACACGCCACCGACGTGATCCGGGTCATGCTCGGCAGGCTCGGTTGGGTCCACACGCCGGTGGCCTGGTTGTAGACACTGAGCTCGGCGGCGGCCGTCACGCCGGAACCGGTGCCCGACTCGCCGGTGGCGATGCAGGTCAGGACCCCCACCCCCGGACAGGTCACGCCGTCCTCGGTGGCCGTGGCCGACGAGAAGGACACGTTGAGCGGGCTGCCCTGATCGTAGGCAACGGAGAGGCGGGTGACGGCCCCGACGGGCACCGTGACGCCGGCGTCCGTGTAGGCGGTGGGCTGGGACATCACGTTGTTCGTCACGGAACCCAACGCGTTCTCGACGAACGAGGGGCTGCCGTAGGTGTCGTTGGCGAAGGGCTGGCCCGTCGAGGCGTTGGCGATGCCGACGGTGTAGGTCCCCGGTTCGACCTGGGCGAAGGCGCACCCGTTCGCGTCGGGGTAGATGCTCAGTGTGGGTTGCGTGGTCGCAGAGGTCTCCGTGAAGGTGACCGGAGGGGCCTGGACCCGGAGTGACCAGGGGTTCGCCTGCGAGTCGAGGGCGGCCGAGTCACCGTAGACCTGGAAGGCCAGGAAGCCCAGCGACTGGATCCCTGCGGCCGGGTAGTTGATGACCTCGCTCTCCTGGACGTTGTTGACGTCGATGTTGGGACCCCAGGACACGGTGATGCGGACCTTGAGGAGGGCGGGGCTCCCGGCGGCGCACAGGTTGGGCTGGGCGCCGTTCGAGGCGCCCTGCAGGCTGGTCCACTCGTACTCGGCCAGCAGGGAGTAGTTCGTGCCCCCGACCGTCTGGTTGGGCACGGCGGTGGAGCCCTGCGTGACCGACGCGAACGCCACGGTGTTGACTTGGGCGCTTGTCCAACCGCTTACGCCTGTGAAGGTGGTGGCGGTCTTGCCGGTGTAGGCGACCGTCTCGAGGCCGTCCACGGTATTCACCTTGATCGATCCGCTGCCGGTGAAGGCGGAGGTGGTGGCCACGGTGAGGGTGGTGACGCTGGTCGCCAGCACTCCGTTGATCGCCACCGGGATCTGGGTGCTGGCAGCCTGGGCGGTCGGGGCACTCTGGTGGTTGACGGTCACTTCGCCCAGAGCGTTGGTGGGGGGGTTCTCGTTCCCGAGGGTCTCCATCCACTGGTCGGCCACCGACAGGCCGGTCTGCTGGTTGGTGGACTGCCCGGCCTGGATCACCGAGCTCTCGAATAGGTACGACAAGGGAATCATCGCGATCATCAGGATCGCGAAGGCCACCATCACCTCGATCAGCGAGACGCCCTGGTCGGTCCGGTGACCGGCTGCACGTCCGGCGACACGGGCGCGCACCGAGGAGATGCCTCGGACCCTCCGCGGGGTCGATTCGGTCTTCTGGTCAGTGTGCATAACTCTGAGTGGCAGAGTATTTGCCATGAACGGGCGTTCATAGACGTGATTCCACCTGTACCAGGCATAACGGCGGACTCGCGGTCCGACTTGAGGAATGAACCACCTGATTCCCGGCCACGGAGAGTGGCGAGGTGCGGTGTCCCCCGGGCTACGGGAGGCAGGGACGGAGGCAGGATCCGTCGAGCGGGTGGGCGCCGAGGAGGCGCCCCGGACGGGGTGCTCAGTACGACTTGGGCAGCCCCAGGGAGTGCTGGGCCACGAAGTTGAGGATCATCTCGCGGCTGACCGGGGCGATCCGCAGCAGGCGGGCCATGCCCCACAGGTCGGCCAGGCCGTACTCGGTGGACATGCCGTTGCCCCCGTGGGTCTGGATGGCCTGGTCGAGGGCGGCCAGCGTGGCCTCGGCCGACGCGTACTTGGCCATGTTGGCGGCCTCGCCGGCGGCCGCGGTGTCACCGGCGTTGTCGCACAGCCAGGCCGCCTTGTCGGTCATCAGCCGGGCCAGCTCGACCTCGATCTTGCACTTGGCCAACGGGTGGGAGATCCCCTGGTGGCGGGCGATGGGGGTGCCCCACACCTCCCGGGTCCGGGCGTACTCGGCCGCCTTGCCCAGGGCGTAGCGGCCGATGCCGTTGGCGGTGGCCGCCGACAGGATGCGCTCGGGGTTGAGGCCGAAGAAGACCTGGCGCAGGCCTTCGCCCTCGGCGCCGATCATGCGGTCGGCATCGACCTGCACGTTGTCGAAGAACAGAGTGAACTGCTTCTCCGGCGCGGTGATCTCCACCGGCAGCACCTGCTTGTCGAGGCCCGGCGTGTCGGTGTCCACCACGAAGAGGGACAGGCGCCCGCGGCCGGTGTCGGGATCGACGCCCGACTTGGTCACCACCAGGATGGCCTCGCACTCGTCGACGCCGGAGATGTAGTACTTCGAGCCGTTCAACCGGTAGACGTCACCGTCCTTGGTGGCGGTGAGCGAGAGGTTGTGGGAGTTGGACCCGGCGTCGGGCTCGGTGATGGCGAAGGCCATCTTGAGCTCGCCGGTGGCGAAGAGGGGGAGCCACCGCTGCTTCTGGGCCTCGGTTCCGAACTTGGCGATGATGGTGGCGCAGATGGCCGGGGACACCACGATGACCAGAAGCGGGCACCCGGCTGCGGCCAGCTCCTCGCCGACTGCGGCCAGTTCGGTGATCCCGCCGCCCCCGCCGCCGTACTCCTCGGGCACGTTGACGCCCAGGAAGCCCGCCTCGGCCACCGCGTTCCACAGCTCGTCGGTGCGCTCGTCGGCATGGGCCTTGGCCACGTAGTAGTCGTGCCCGAACTTGGAGGCGATGGAGCCCACCGCCTCGCGTAGCATCTGCAACTCGTCGGATTCGATGAAGTCCATGGCGCTACTCCTCTGGGTTGGTGGGCACGAGCCCGGCGGGGATGGGAACCGATCTGCTCCGAAGGTACTCGCCCAGGCCCTTGGCCTGCGGATCGGGCCGGGTGGACGAGGCCACCCCTTCCCCCAGCAGGCCCACCACCACGAAGTTGAGCGCTCGCAGGTTGGGGAACGAGTGGCGCTGCACCTCGAGGTCGTCGGCCTCGGGCATCAGGACCCGGAACCCCCCGATGGTGAGGAAGGCGTCGAGCCACGCCCACGCCTCGTCGGTCCGGGCCCACAGCCCGACGTTGGCGTTGCCACCCTTGTCGCCGGACCGTGCCCCGATGATGGTGCCGAGGGGCAGATGCCGGGTGGGGCCAGCAGCGATGGCAGCTGTGGCCGTGCCGGCCGCGGCGAGCGGTCCGGTGCCGGCCCGGCGAGCGGTTCCGGCAGGGCGCACGATGTCGGGGGCGACGGTCGCGCCCGGGGCCAGCGATGCGTCAGCAGCCGAGTCGACGACCGATGGATCCGTTGCGGCCAGGTAGGCGGTGTGGGGGACCTCCACCCGGCGGCCGTCGGCGTGGACCACCGAGGGGACCACGGAGTGGGCGGGGACCAGGGCGGGCCAGTAGACCCCGTAGACGGTCCCCGAGGACGGTGGTGCGGTGAGATGGAGCCCCGGGTAGCAGGCAAGCGCCAGTCCGGTGGCCGCGCTCGAGAACCCGCGTCCCACCCGTTCGCGGTCGGCGTCCTTGACCGTGACCCGGAGCTGCGCGGTGGCCTCGGCGTTCAGCGGTGCATCGGCTTTGTCGGTGCGGATCAGCTGCACGTCGAACTCGGCGAACCGGTCGGCACCTCCGAGGGCCTCCTCCAGCGAACGAAGGGTGAGTGCGGCCTTCTCCTCGATGTCGAGCCCGGTGAGGACGAAGGTCATCGAGTTCCGCCACCCGCCCAACAGGTTGAGGCAGACCTTCACCTCGGCGGGTGCCAGGAGCCCGCGTGTGCCTGAGACGCGCACCCGGTCGGGTGCCTCCTGGGTCACGGCGACGGTGTCGAAGCGGGCCACCACGTCGGTGTTGGGGTAGTGGTGGCCGCCGATCTCGTAGAGCAGCTGGGCGGTCACCGTCCCCACCGACACCTCGCCCCCGGTGCCCGGGTGCTTGGTGATCACCGACGAGCCGTCCTCGGCCACCTCGGCGATGGGAAAGCCCGGATGCTCCAGTCCGGCCACCTCGGTGAAGAAGGCGTAGTTGCCGCCGGTGACCTGGGGCCCGCACTCGATGATGTGGCCGGCCACCACCGCCCCAGCCAGGCGGTCCCAGTCGGTGGGCGACCATCCGTGGTGCCACGCGGCGGGGCCCACCACCAGCGACGCATCGGTGATCCGCGGGCAGATCACCACCTGGGCCCCCCCGGCGAGGGCCTCCACGATGGGCCAGCCGCCGAGGTAGGCGTTGGCCGAGACCACCTCGCCCGAGGCCTCGGTGAGCGGCTGGCCGGTGTCGAGGTGGAACAGGGAGTGGCCGGCGTCGGACAGCTCGCCCATGCGGGGGAGGAGGTCGTCGCCCTCCACGTGGGCCACCGACACCGCCAGCCCCAGCCGCTCGGAGAGGGCCCGGACCTGGTCGGCCAGGCCGGCCGGGTTGAGCCCCCCGGCGTTGGTCACCACCTTGATGCCGCGGTCGACACAGGTGCCGAGCACCTCCTCCATCTGGGTGAGGAAGGTGTGGGCCCACCCCCTCGACGCATCGCGCTGGAGACCCTTCCACAGGATGAGCATGGTCAGCTCGGCCAGCCAGTCGCCGGTCAGGAAGTCGATGGGACCGCCCTCGACCATCTCGCGGGCCGCCGACAGCCGGTCGCCATAGAAGCCGGAACAGTTGGCGATGCGCACCGGGTCGCTCATGGTGCGCCGACCTCTGCGTCCTGCTTCCCTGCGTCGGCTGCGTCCTCGGTCGGGTCGGCTGCCTCCACCACGACCAGGATCCTTCCCGTCTCGACCTGGTCGCCCTCGGCCACGTCGACCTCGGTGACCGTGCCGGCGGCGGTGGCGTGGACGGCGTGCTCCATCTTCATGGCCTCGAGCACGACCAGCACCTGCCCGGCCTCCACCACGTCGCCGGTGGCCACGGCCACCCGGACCACGCTCCCGGGCATCGGGGCCAGCGCCGAGCCCTCTGCGGCCTGGTCGCCGCTCACCGGGTAGCGGTCCTGCTCGGTCAGGGTGGAGCTCCCGTCCGGTCCGTCCACGTATGCCACCGGACCGACCAGGTCGACCAGGTACCGGCGGGCCATGCCGTCGGCCACCAGGGTGACCGCGTCCGGGTCCACCTGGGTGGCATCGAGTGCGACCGGTGCCCCGTCGACCTCGATACCGGTGACCGCGTGACCAAGGCGGTCGAACGCGTAGCCCACGGAGAGGGTGCGGCGTCCGGTGTCGTACCCGACCTGCTGCGGGGCTGACGGGTTGTTGCGGAAGCCCGTCGGGATGGTCGGCTGCACCGTCGCCCGGTGGCGGCGCCCGGCCTGGCCGGCCAGCGCGGCGGCAACGGCGTGGCGTGCCACCGCGTCGGCGTCGGCCAGCGGGGCGGCCAGGTCGTCGAGGCCGTGGCGGTCGAGGAAGCCGGTGTCGGTGTCGCCGGCCGCGAACCCCGGGTGGCGGAGGGTGCGCACCAGCAGGTCGCGGTTGGTGGTGACGCCGTGGATGCGCGATCGGGCCAGTGCCGAGGCCAGCGAGGCGGTTGCCTCGGCCCGGGTCGGGGCGTGGACGATGACCTTGGCCAGCATCGGGTCGTAGTGGGGGCTGACCACGGCCCCCGACTCCACCCCGGTGTCCACCCGGACCGTGGTGACCCCCCCGGGGTCCGTGTCCCGCCGGGCTCCGGAACCCACCGGACCGATCTCGAACCGGCGCAGGGCCCCGGTCGAGGGGAGCCATCCGTCGGCCGGGTCCTCGGCGTACAGGCGGGCCTCGATGGCATGCCCCCTGGGGCCGGCCGATGCTGCAGCGTGGACCTCCTCGGGCAGCGGTGCCCCGCCGGCGATGAGCAACTGCAGGCGCACCAGGTCCAGCCCGGTGACCGCCTCGGTCACCGGGTGCTCCACCTGGAGGCGGGTGTTCATCTCGAGGAAGTAGGGCTGTCCCGCTCCGTCCTCGCCGGGCACGGCGCCATCGTCCCGGGTGTCCAGCACGAACTCGACGGTGCCGGCATTCACGTAGCGCACGGCCCGGGCCGCGGCAACGGCGGCCTCCACCAGTTGGGCCCGCAGCGCAGGCGTGACCACCGGGGAGGGGGCCTCCTCGATGATCTTCTGGTGGCGGCGCTGGATGCTGCACTCGCGCTCGAAGAGCGCCACCGTGTCGCCGTGGGCGTCGGCGATGACCTGCACCTCGATGTGCCGCGGATCGGTGACGTACCGCTCGAGGAAGACGGTCCCGTCGCCGAAGGCCGAGGCCGCCTCGCGGCGCGCCCCTGCCACCGCCTCGGCCAGCTGGTCGGGGCGGTCCACGATGCGCATGCCGCGCCCGCCCCCGCCGGCCGAGGCCTTGACCAGCAGCGGCCAGCCCAGCGAGTGGACCGCACCCTCGTCGGGGAGCAGGTCCCCCTCGATGGTGATCGAGGGAAGGGTGGGCACCCCGGCCTCGCGCATCAGGTCCTTCGACCCGATCTTCGACCCCATGGCGTCGATGGCCGACGCCGGGGGGCCGACCCAGGTGAGGCCGGCGCCGACCACCGCCCTGGCGAAGTCGCCCGATTCGGACAGGAACCCGTACCCGGGGTGGACGGCGTCGGCCGAGGACCGTGCCGCGGCGGCGAGCATCAGGTCGATGCGGAGATAGGTGTCGGCTGGCGACACCCCGGGCAGATGGACGGCCAGGTCGGCCTCGGCCACGTGGGGGCTGTCGGCGTCTGCGTCCGAGTGGACCGCCACGGTGGTGACGCCCATGGAGCGGGCCGTGCGCACGATGCGCCGGGCGATCTCGCCGCGGTTGGCCACCAGGAGGGTCCGGATGGGGGTGAAGGTGCGGCTCGGGGTGGTCATCGGTCGGCCCTCACATCCGGAACACGCCGTAGCCGCGTGTGCCGGATGTGGGTTGGTTGTCGATGACCGAGAGGCACATCCCGAGGACGGTGCGGGTGTCCCGCGGGTCGATGACGCCGTCGTCGTAGAGCCGACCGGAGAGGAAGAGCGGGAGCGACTCCGCCTCGATCTGGGACTCCACCAGCTCCCGCATGGCCGCATCCGCCTCCTCGTCGAAGGGGATGCCCTTGGCCGCAGCCGACTGGCGGCCCACGATGGAGAGCACGCCGGCCAGCTGGGCCGGCCCCATCACCGCCGAGCGGGCGTTGGGCCAGGCGAAGAGGAAGCGGGGGTCGTAGGCCCGGCCGCACATGCCGTAGTTGCCGGCCCCGTAGGAGGCGCCGATGTTGACGGTGAGGTGGGGGACCGAGGAGTTGGAGACGGCGTTGATCATCATCGCCCCGTGCTTGATGATCCCGCCCTGCTCGTACTCCTTGCCGACCATGTACCCGGTGGTGTTCTGCAGGAAGAGGAGCGGCACGTCGATCTGGTTGGCCAACTGGATGAACTGGGTCGCCTTGTGGGCCTCTTCCGAGAAGAGCACGCCGCGGTGGTTGGCCAGCACGCCGATCGGGTAGCCGTGGATGGATGCCCACCCGGTGACCAGGCTGGCGCCGTACAGCGGCTTGAACTCGTCGAACCGCGAGCCGTCGACCACCCGGGCGAGCACCTCGCGGGGGTCGAAGGGGACCTTGGGATCGGCCGAGGCCACGCCCAGGAGCTCGTCGGGGTCGTGGACCGGCTCGTCGGCCGGCTGGCTGGGCCCCGGCCCCCGCTTGCGCCAGTTCAGGCGGCTCACGATCTGGCGCCCCAGCCGGATGGCGTCGACCTCGTCGACCGCCAGGGCATCGGCCAGGCCGGACACCCGGGCGTGCATGGACGCCCCGCCCAGCTCCTCGTCGGTCGACTCCTCACCGGTGGCCATCTTGACCAGGGGCGGGCCCCCGAGGAAGACCTTCGAGCGCTGCTCGATCATCACGATGTAGTCGCTCATGCCCGGGACGTAGGCACCGCCGGCGGTCGAGTTGCCGAAGACCAGCGCCACGGTGGGCAGGGCGGCAGCCGAGTGTCGGGTGAGGTCCCGGAAGGCCCTGCCCCCGGGGATGAACAGCTCCGCCTGTGAGGGCAGGTCGGCACCGCCCGACTCCACCAGGTTGATCACCGGCAGGTGGTTCTGGAGGGCGATGTCCGCGCCGCGGGCGCTCTTGCGGAAGGACCATGGGTTCATGGCACCGCCCCGCACGGTGGGGTCGCTGGCCGAGATGAGGCACTCGACCCCCTCGACCACGCCGATACCGAGGATCGTCGACGCCCCGACGGTGAACTGCGTGCCCCATGCCGCCAGGGGGGCGAGCTCGAGGAAGGCGGTGTCCCGGTCGAGGAGCAGCTCGATCCGCTCGTGGGCCGGGAGCTTGCCCCGTTCCCGATGGCGGGCCACGTAGCGCTCGCCGGCGCCTGCCCTGGCCAGAGCCAGCTGCTCGTCGACCCCCGCCACGGCTTCTTCGAGGGCGCGATGGTTGGCCCGGAAGGCCTCCGAGTTCGGGTCGATGGAGGTGGGGAGTGCGGGCACGGGAGCTGGGCGGTGTCGGTATCGGTGGGTCGCTGTCTTCCAGCGACCGTGGGTCGCTGTGTCGGGTCCGGGTCGCATTCACCTCGCCGACGTGGGAAGAATAGGCCCATGACCCGTGCACCGCACCATCCAGGAGACGGTCCCGGGGGGAGCGCCGTGTGCGGAGGCACGTCGTGGTGATCCGCACCTACTCCCAGGGCTCACCCGGGGACGAGGGACGCCGGGCGCGTGCCCAGCCGTCCCCGGGCACGAGGCCTTCGCGGCCGCTCTCCGCGGTGGTGCTGGCCGCGGGGGAGGGCACCCGGATGCGGTCCGCACGCCCGAAGCCCCTGCACCGCCTGTGCGGCCGGCCGATGGTGCTCCACGTCCTCGACGCATTGGCCCAGCTGCCGGTGACCCGGGTGGTGGTGGTGGTCGGCCACCGGGCCGAGTGGGTCACCAAGACGCTGATCGAGCACGCGCCGCCGGGGATGGCCATCGAGTTCGTCGAGCAGGTCGAGCAGCGGGGGACGGGGGACGCCATGTCGGTGGCGCTGACCGGGCTCCCCGACGACGAGGGCGCCGACGATGGGGACGTCGTGGTGCTCCCGGGGGACACGCCGCTGTTGCGGCCGGCCAGTTTGGCCGCGTTGGTGAAGGAGCACTATGCCTCCGGCGACGCCGCCACCTTGCTGACCGCGGTGCTCGAGGACCCCACCGGCTACGGGCGGGTGGTGCGGGGCAGGGACGATTCGGTGGCCCGCGTGGTGGAGGAAGCAGACGCGTCGGACGCCGAGCGCGAGGTGCGCGAGGTCAACACGTCGATGTACTGCTTCCGACGGAGCGTGCTGGCCCCGTCGCTGCGCCGGTTGAGCCCCGCCAATGCCCAGGGCGAGTACTACCTGACCGATGTGGTCAGCGTGCTCTACGAGGCAGGGCACCGTGTCGGTTCGGTGGTGGTGGCGGACACCATGGAGGTCGCCGGCGTCAACGACCGCGCCCAGCTGGCGGTGGCCGAGGCCGAACTGCGGGACCGGATCAACGAGCGGTGGATGCGGCGGGGGGTCACCATGTGGGACCCCGAGACGACCTACATCGACGTCGATGTGCAGCTGGGCACCGACGTGGTGCTCCTGCCCGGTGTCATCCTGCAGGGGGCCTGTGCGGTCGGCGAGCACGCCGAGATCGGTCCGAACACCCGGTTGGTGGACACCACGGTCGGGGAGGGCGCCGTGGTGGCCTCCAGCGTGTGCCGCCGGTCGGTGGTCGGGGCCGACGCCCGGGTCGGGCCGTTCGCCGTCCTCGGTGAGGGCACCGAGGTGCCGTCCGGCGCCAGGGTGGGCCCGTCGGCCGGGGATCTCGGCGCCGGGGCGCGGTAAGTTCGCGGGCATGGAGTTCACCCCCCACCGACGTCTGGAACTTGTTTCGGGACGGTCCCATCCGGAGTTGGCCCAGGAGATCGCCCAGCAGCTGGGGGTGGAGCTGGGCGAGGCCAATCTGCGCGAATTCGCCAACGGGGAGATCCACTGCCGCTTCGGCACGTCGATCCGGGGGAGCGACGTGTTCATCGTGCAGACCCACGCCGGCCCGGTCAACGACTCCTTGATGGAGCACCTGATCATGATCGATGCCGCCAAGCGCGCCTCGGCCAAGAGGATCACCGCGGTGTGCCCCTACTACGGCTACTCACGCCAGGACCGCAAGGCCACCGGGCGCGAGCCGATCACCGCCAAGCTGGTGGCCGACATGCTGTCGGTGGCCGGCGCCGACCGGGTGGTCAGCGTCGACCTACACTCCGGGCAGATCCAGGGTTTCTTCGACGTCCCCGTCGACCATCTGACGGCGGCCCCGGTGATGGTCGACTACCTGCGGAGCCAACTCGACCAGGACCTGGTGGTGGTGGCCCCGGACGCCGGGCGGGTCAAGGTGGCGGAGCGGTTCAGCCAGCACCTGACCGCCGACCTGGCCGTGGTGCACAAGCGCCGCCTGCGGGGCGAGGCCAACCAGGTCCAGGCGCTGCACGTCGTCGGTGATGTCGAAGGGCGCCAGTGCGTGCTGATCGACGACATGATCGATACGGCGGGGACCATCGTCGCCGCGGCCGACCTCCTGGCCGACCGGGGGGCGGCCGAGGTGTGGTGCATGGCCACCCACGCCGTCCTGTCCGATCCGGCGGTGGACCGCCTCAAGAACTCGGCGATCACCAAGGTGGTGGTCACCAACACGCTGCCCATCCCCCAGGACCGCCGGTTCGACAAGCTGGAGGTCCTGTCGGTGGCCAAGCTCATCTCCGACGCCATCGATGCCGTCTTCGAGGACACCTCGGTCTCGGAGATCTTCGGCGGGGAGAACCTGGCCTAGATCTCCCGGGGCCCGGCACGAGACCGGCCTGGGCCGGTCCCGTGCCCGACCGGAGACCGGCATCAGGGCCCCCCTGTGGCTCACCCGGCGGCCATGGGACTATCATGATGGGCCGTCAGCAGCGGCCGTCCGCGATCGTCGCCAGGTGCACGATCGGCACGAGCGCCCCGCCCCCGTCTCAGCACCTCCCGAGGAGTCCCCGCATGCCCGAAGTCACGCTCACCGCCGAAGCCGGCCGCGAGATCGGATCGAGCTCCACGCGCCGCCTGCGGGCCCAGGGGAAGATCCCCGGCGTCGTCTACGGGCACGGCACCGACCCGCTTCCGGTGGCTGTCGTCGCCCGCGAGTTCCAGGTCGCCATGTCCGGTGAGGCCGGCCTCAACACGCTGCTGTCGCTGCACGTGGAAGGCACCGACTTCCTCACCCTGGCACGCGACATCCAGCACCACCCCTTCAAGAACGTGGTCACCCACGTCGACTTCCAGATCGTGCGGCGGGACGAGGTGATCTCGGCCGAGGTCACCATCAACCTGGTGGGCGAGGCGATCGAGGTCCAGCACGGAGACGGCATCGTGGACCAGCAGCTCTTCACCTTGGCCGTCAAGGCCAGGCCGGCCGACATCCCCCCGTCGGTGGACATCGACATCTCGGGACTGACCATCGGCGATGCCCTGCACGTCTCGGACATCACCATCCCGTCCGGCGTCGAGCTGGAGACCGACCCCGAGGCAACCGTCGTGGCCGGGCAACCGCCCCGGGTCCAGGCCACTGCGGAGGAGGAGGCCGAGGCTGCCGGGATCACCGGGGTCACCGGGATCACCGGGGTCCCGTCCGAAGAGGCGCCCGGCGCCGAGTCCGAGTCGGCAGAGGGCTAGGCCCTGCTCGGTCGCCGGGGTGGGCCGGGGGACCGGCGAACGGGTACCCCGGCGGATCTGCTCGTGGTGGGCCTGGGCAATCCCGGGGCCGAGTACGAGGGGACCCGCCACAACGCAGGGGCCGATGCCGTGGCTGCCCTGGCGACACGCCACGGAGGCCGGCTCAAGTCGGAGAAGGGACTGCGCTCCCTGGCCTGCGAGGTCCGCATCGCGGGCCAGCGGGTCCTGTTGGCCGTCCCGCTCACCTACATGAACGAGTCCGGCCTGGCGGTGGCCCCGTTGGTGCGCCGTGCCGGCATCGACGCAGAGGGCACTGCATCGGGTGCTGGTATCGCGTCGCGGCTGATCGTCGTCCATGACGAGCTCGACCTGCCCTCCGGCCGGGTCAAGGTGAAAGCCGGCGGCGGCACCGCCGGCAACAACGGGCTCAAGTCCATCCACCGCCACCTGCACACCGACGAGTACCTCCGGGTGCGGATCGGCATCGGCAAGCCCCCCGGTCGCCAGCCCGGTGCCGACTACGTGCTGAAGCGACCGGGAGCGGCCGAGCGGGCGATCCTCGGCGTGGCCGTCGAACAGGCGGCGGATGCGGTAGAGGCCATCGCCGCCGAGGGCGTGGAGGCAGCCATGAACCGGGTCAACGCCGCCGGCTGAACCGCCTTGGCCGGTTGAAGCGGCGGCACCTACCCGGCGCCGGCCGATCGGCCACCTCCCCCCGGCATGCCCGGTACGCTCGCTGGTTGTGCCCGCCGACGCCGATCTCGCCATCTCGGTGCAGGGCCTCACCAAGTCGTACGGGAGCGTCGAGGCCCTGCGGGGCATCGACTTCGACGTCCGTCGGGGCGAGGTACTGGCCCTGCTCGGGCCCAACGGTGCCGGTAAGACCACCGCCGTCGAGATCCTCGAGGGCTACCGCAAGCGGGACGGTGGCACCGTGTCGGTGTTCGGCATCGACCCCGAGCGCCGCGACCGGGGGCTGCGGGCCAAGGTGGGCATCGTCCTCCAAGAGTGTGCGGTCGACCCCTACCTCACCGTCACCGAGGCGATCACCCAACGGTCGGGCCTCTATCCGCGGCCGCGCCCGGTGGGCGAGGTCATCGGGCTGGTCGGCCTCGAGGCCAAGGCCAGGGCCCGGGTCAAGACGCTCTCGGGGGGGCAGCAGCGCCGCCTCGACCTGGGGCTGGCCCTGGTCGGCAACCCCGAGCTGATCTTCCTCGACGAGCCCACCACCGGCTTCGACCCCTCCGCCCGCCACGAGGCATGGGACGTCGTCCGCGGCCTGTGCGCCGAAGGGCGCACGGTGGTGCTCACCACCCACTACATGGACGAGGCCCAGGTCCTGGCCGACTCGGTCACCGTCATCGCCGCCGGCCGGGTGGTGGCCTCGGGGTCGCCGGACACCCTGGGCGGGCGGGACCACGGGATGACCACCGTCCGCTTCGTGCTCCCCTCCGGTGTGTCGGTGGGCACACTGCCACTGCCGGTCGGCCTCGAGCCGCAGCAGCGCGGCGGCGTCGTCGAGTTCCGGATCGACGAGCCCACCGAGGTCCTCCACGCGCTGACCGGGTGGGCGGTCGAGCGCGGAGAGGTGCTCTCCGGGCTGACGGTCAACCGGCCCTCACTGGAGGACGTGTACCTGGCGCTGACGAGCAGGGACCTGCCGTGAACGACCTGATGATCGCCAAGGAGCAGGTGCGCTACGAGCAGAAGGCGTACTGGCGCAACCCGATGGCCGCCGTGTTCACCTTCATGTTCCCGGTGGTCTTCCTGGTGGTGGTGGGCACCTCGGCCGGCTCCTTCCGCGTGCCGGGCACGTCCCTCCGCTACGACCAGTACACCGTGGTGGCGATGCTGACCTTCGGCCTGATCGCCGCTTGCTACACCAACCTGGGCATGGTCGTCTGCAACCGGCGGGACTCGGGTGTGCTGAAGCGCATGCGGGGGACCCCCATCGCCATCGGCTCGTACATGGGCGGCATCATCGGCAGCATCATGATCAACGTGGCGGTGCTGACCATCGTCGTGGTCGGCATCGGCATGTCCTTCTACCACCTCCACTTCCCGTACCACCCGCTGGCCACCGTGGTGACGCTGGTGGTCGGCATCGTGACCTTCTGCGCCCTCGGCCTGGCCGTGACCATCATCATCCCCAACGCGGACGCCGCCCCGGCCGTGATCAATGGGATCTACTTCCCGATCATCTTCATCTCGGGCGTCTTCTACCCGATCAGCAACGGCTCGGTCCTGTCGAAGATCGCCGACTGGTTCCCCATCCGCCACATGATCACCGCCCTGGTCAGCGCCTTCGAGGGCGGCCCCGGTTCGGGTGTGCGCCCCCGCGACCTGGTGGTCATGCTGATCTGGGCTGCGGCCGCCCTGGTGTTCACCGCCCGGCGGTTCCGCTGGGAGCCGAGGCACCGCTGAGCCGTCCGGCCGGTGGTGCGCGCCCCGGTACCCTGAGCAGGTGAGCCTCCGCTCGCTCCCCACCCTGCTGCGCAACGAGCCCGCCATGACGCGGGTCGTCGGCGCGTCCAGCGCCACCCTGGCGGTGGCCACGCCGGCCCAGGCCTTCGTGCTGGCCGGCCTCATCCGCCTGGGCACCCGGCGGCCGGTGCTCGTGGTCACACCGACCGGGGCCGCCGCCGACCAGCTGGCCCACGATCTCCGGGTGTTCTCCGGCGGGTCGGAGCCGACCGATGCGGGCCCCGGCCGGGTCGAGGTGTTCCCGGCATGGGAGACACTTCCCTTCGAACGGGTCAGCCCCGACGTGTCGACCATGGGCCGCCGCCTGCGCCTGCTGTGGGAGCTGGGCGGCCCCTCGGGCCCCTCGGACCCCTCGGGCCCCGGTCGACCGGGGCCGGACGTCGTCGTGGCCCCGATCAAGGCGGTGCTCCAACGGCTCGGCCCCTGGCGCACCGCGGCGCGGCCGGTGGTGGTGGCCAAGGGTGACCGGGTCGTGGTCGACGAGCTGGTGGTCCGCCTGGTGTCCATGGGCTACCGCCGCGAGTCGATCGTCGAGCACCGCGGGGAGTTGGCCGTGCGGGGCGGCATCGTGGATGTCTTCCCGTCCACCGCGGACGAGCCGGTCCGCCTCGACCTGTGGGGGGACGAGGTCGATCGGCTCACCCGCTTCGACGTGGCGGACCAACGCTCGATCGAGGACGTCGGACCGGTGGAGCTCTTCGGCTGCCGCGAGCTGGTGACCGACGAGGTGACCCGCAGGCGGGCGGCCGAGCTGGTGGGGACGGCACCGTGGGGGCGCCACCAGTGGGAGCGCCTCTCCGACGGCGACCAGTTCGACGGCATGGAGTCGTGGCTGCCGTGGCTGGCCGACTCCGAGGAGCTGATCTGCGACCTGTTGGGGGACGATGCCGTCATCGTCCTGGTCGAGCCCCGCCGGGTCCGGGACCGTGCCGGCGAGCTGCTCGACGAGGAGTCGGCCCTGGCCGACGCGCTGGCGTCCACCTGGGGGCTCGAGGCCGGCGACGGTGCGCCGCGCCTCCACGTCCCCTTCGACCGGCTGCTGACCGGGACGAACGCCGGCGTGATCTCGCTGGTTCCGTCGGCGGAGGGCCCGGACGTGCCGTCGGTGGAGAGCAGGGGGTGGGAGCCGATCCTCGGGGACGGTGCCAAGCTGGCCGCGCAGGTCTCCACCCTCGCCGGGGCCGGCTACGCGGTGGTGCTGTGCTCGACGACCGACGGGGGTGCGAAGCGCCTCTCGGGCATCCTGGCCGAGGAGGGGCTGACCGTGCCGGTGGCGGCGGACGCCACCGACCTCTCGGCTCCCGGCGCACGCATCGTGGTGGCGACGGTGGACCGCGGATTCGTCCTGCCGGGCTGCCGGGTGGCCGTCCTGACCGAGTCCGACGTCACCGGCCGCCACCGTCCCCACCGGCAGGCCCGGACCCGCGCCCGTCCCGTCGACGGGTTCTTCGACGACCTGGCACCGGGCAGCTACGTGGTCCATCGCCAGCACGGGGTGGCCAGATACGGGGGCATGGTCACCCGGACCATGGGGGGCTCCACCCGCGACTACCTGCTCCTCGAGTACCGGGGCGGTGACCGGCTCTACCTCCCGACCGATCAGATCGAGCTGCTCACCCCGTACGCGGGTGGTGACTCGCCGACCGTGAGCCGCCTGGGTGGGTCCGAATGGCAACGCACCCGCTCCAAGGCGCGTGCCGCCGTGCACGAGGTGGCCGAGGAGCTGGTCGCCCTCTACCGGAGGCGCCTCGAGGTGACCGGCCACGCCTTCGGACCCGACACCCCCTGGCAGGCCGAGCTCGAGTCGTCGTTCCCCTTCATCGAGACCTCCGACCAGCTCCGCGCCATCGAAGAGGTCAAGGCCGACATGGAGCGGCCCCAGCCCATGGACCGGCTGGTCTGCGGTGACGTGGGGTTCGGCAAGACGGAGGTGGCCATCCGGGCGGTGTTCAAGGCGGTCCAGGACGGGTACCAGGCCGCCGTCCTCGTACCCACCACGCTGTTGGCGAGCCAGCACGCCCAGACCTTCGCCGACCGGTATGCGCCGTTCCCCCTCAAGGTGGAGATGCTCAGCCGGTTCCTGACCCCGGCCCAGGCGAAGGCGGTGCTGAACGGCCTGGCCGACGGTTCGGTGGACGTGGTGGTGGGGACCCACCGACTGCTCGGGGAGGACGTCGCCTTCAAGAAGCTCGGGCTGCTGGTGGTGGACGAGGAGCAGCGTTTCGGGGTCAGCCACAAGGAGTCGATCAAGGCCATGGCCGACGGCGTCGACGTCCTCACCCTTACCGCCAGCCCCATTCCGCGCACGCTCGAGATGGCCCTCACCGGTATCCGCGACCTGTCGATGGTCAACACCCCGCCGGCCGCCCGGCGGCCGATCCTGACCCACGTGGGCGAGTTCGAGGAGGCGGCCGCGTCGGAGGCCATCCGCCGCGAGCTGCTGCGCGAGGGCCAGGTCTTCTACGTCCACAACCGGGTCCAGGACATCGAGGCGGTGGCCCAACGGGTGCAGCACATGGCCCCCGAGGCGCGGGTCGCCGTGGCCCACGGCCAGATGGACGAGGGGACGCTGGAGAAGGTGGTGTTCGACTTCTGGGAGGGCGCCTACGACGTGCTGGTGTGCACGACCATCATCGAGTCGGGGATCGACATGCCCACGGTCAACACCCTGGTGGTGGACCGGGCCGACCTGTTGGGGCTGGGGCAGCTCCACCAGCTGCGCGGCCGGGTGGGCCGGGCCGGGCAGCGTGCCTACGCGTACCTCTTCCACCCGGTCGACCGGGTGCTCTCCGAGCAGGCCTACGAGCGGCTCCGCACCATCGGTGACCACACCGAGCTGGGATCGGGCTTCAAGATCGCGCTGCGCGACCTCCAGATCCGGGGAGCGGGCAACCTGCTGGGGCGCGACCAGACCGGCCATATCGCCGCCATCGGCTACGACCTCTACGTGCAGATGGTGTCCGAGGCGGTCTCGGAGTTGAAGGGCGAGCCCCGGCCGCAGGCAGTGGACCTGTCGCTCGACCTCCCCGACGCCGCCCACCTCCCGGCGACCTACGTGGCGGCCGAGGACGTCCGCCTCGAGGCCTACCGGCGGTTGACCGGGGTGCGGACCGTCGAGGAGGTCGGGGATGTGCGCGCGGAGTGGGAGGACCGGTTCGGCCCGCTGCCGGCACCGGCCGCGGCCCTGCTCGACGTGGCCCGCCTGCGGGTCGAGTGCCTGCGCCTGGGGATCACCGACCTGGCCGTCGCCGTCCCCCGTCGGGGCGGCCCCGGGGGAGCGGGCGGGGGCCCGGGCACCCGGTCCACCGTCAAGGTGTCGCCGATCACCCTGCCGGCATCGGCGGAGGTCCGACTGCGGCGGGTGGCCCCCGGTACCACGTATCAGCCCGACCTCCATCGCCTGCTGATCCCGATGACCCCTCCGGCCACGGGAGGGGAGTACGCCCCGGGCCTGGTGGCGCTCCTCGGCGAGCTGTTGCCGGTCGACGGGTAGCCGGTTCGCCGGTGCGGCTGATCCTGTCGAAGCCGGCACCGTGTCTGCACCCGGTAGCATCGCCGCCGTGAAGCGTCTCCTTTCCGGCACGGTTACCGCTCTCGTCGTGCTCGCAGCGGGCGCCCTGGCCTCCGCCTGCGATGTGACCCCCTCGGCGGCATCGGCCAACGGGGCGACCATCTCGGTGACCACGCTCAACTCCCAGCTCCGGGCCCTCCAGAGCACAGTGGCCGGCGCCTGCCTCCTCCAGCTGGAGAACCCCCAGCTCACCAGCTACTCCGGCGAGGGAGCCGGGGGCTCCGGCACCTACACGGTGGCCTTCGCCGACGCCGTGCTCGACAACCAGGTGGGCGACCTCCTGGCCGGGCAGTACGCCGCCGCCAGGGGAATCACCGTCTCGTCCTCGGACCTGGCGACGTCGAAGTCCGACTTCGAGGCGACGCTCGACGGGGAGATCAGCGCGGCGGTGCAGCAGTCGGGAGCGTCGGGGACCACGTCGTACTGCCAGCTGCCCAACGGGGCGAACATCACCGGGGCCCAGCTGCTGGCGGGCCTTCCCGCTGACCTGGCGGCAGGCCAGGTCCACAACCAGGCCGTGGACGACAAGCTGCTGGCGCAGGGCGCCGATCTGTCGGCCAGCGCGGTGTTCGGGTACTACCTACGCAACCCGGCGCAGTTCACGGTCGCCTGTTTGAGCGTCATCGCCACCGACACCCAGGCCCACGCCAACCAGATCGTGGCCCAGCTGAATGGAGGGGCCCCGTTCGCAGCAGTGGCCAAGGCCAGTTCGCTCGATTCCCAGTCCGCGGCCAATGGCGGCGCCCTCGGGTGCAACTACACCGTGGCGCAGGTGAAGCAGGCACTGCAGGTACAGGCGGTCACCGCGGGGACGCCCCTGGCGCCGGTGCAGGACACCAGCAGCGGCGAGTGGATCATCTACGAGGTGACCAGCCAGTCGGTCGAGCCGCTGTCGGCCGCCACCTCCGTGATCCGTCGCGAGCTGCTGCAGACCACCTCGAATGTGAACCGGGTGAGCAAGGCGGTGGTGGGCTTCGCCCGCCACTCGGACGTAGCGATCAACCCGCAGTACGGGACGTGGAAGGCGCTGACGATCGTGGCCCCGGTGGCCCCGCCGCCCGAGTACCTCCTGGCCTCCGTCTCGGGCGGGTCGTCCGGCTCCTCCTCCTCGCTCTCCGTGAATGGTGCGGGCACCGGAGGCACCGGAGGCACCTCGGGCACCTCCGGCGGCGGCTGAACCGCCCGGTGCGCTTTCCGGCATGACGGCCCGAGAGCCGGTCGACGCCCCTCGGATCGACGTGGTCGGGCTCGGCCCGGCCGGGCCCGAGTTGATCACCGCCGAAGCCCTGGCGCTCATGGCGGCGGCCCCGGCGCTCTTCCTCCGGACCGCCCGGCACCCGGCGGTGGCCGGCCTTCCCCCTACCCGCTCGTTCGACCACCACTACGAGCGGTGTGACACCTTCGAGGAGGTCTACCGGGCCATCGTCGACGACCTCCTCGCCGCAGTGGCAGCAGAGCGTGCCGTGGTCTACGCGGTGCCCGGCTCGCCGATGGTTGCCGAGCGCACCGTGGCCCTGCTGCAGGAGGCGCCGGCGGTGACCCGCGGCGAGGTCGTCCTCGTCGTGCATCCGTCGGTCTCGTTCCTCGACGTGGCCTTCGCCCGTATGGGGGTGGACCCGGTGTCCACCGGGGTCCGGCTCGTCGACGGCGAGTCCTTCGGCGTCGACGCGGCCGGGGAGCGGGGCCCCCTGTTGGTGGCCCAGTGCTGGAGCCCCTCGGTCCTGTCCGACATCAAGTTGTCGGTGGAATCGGCACCCGAGGCTCCGGTGACCGTCCTGCACCATCTGGGACTGGCCGACGAGCGGGTGTGGGAGGTGCCGTGGGACGAGTTGGACCGTTCGTTCGTCCCGGACCACCTGACCTCGCTGTGGATCCCGCACCTGGCCGCCCCGGTGGCGCGCGAGCTCATGGACCTGGACGCGCTGGTGCACACGCTGCGCCAGCGGTGCCCCTGGGACCGGGAGCAGACCCACGGCTCGCTCGCCCGGCACCTGCTGGAGGAGAGCTACGAGGTGCTCGAGGCCATCGACACGCTGGCCGCGCTGGATGCCGCGGGCGATCCGGCCGATCGGGCCGGATCGTCCCCGGTTGCGCCGGTCGCCGTCGAGCCCGAGGCCGAGGAGCGGGCGGTGGCCCACCTGGAGGAGGAACTGGGCGACCTCCTCTTCCAGGTCTACTTCCACGCCACCCTGGCCGCAGAGGCAGGCCGCTTCACCCTGGCCGACGTGGCCCGGGGCATCCACGACAAGCTGGTCTCCCGCCATCCCCACGTGTTCGGCGACGTGACGGCGGACACGCCGGAGGCGGTGGCCGCCAACTGGGAGGCCCTGAAGAAGGCCGAGAAGGGCCGGACGAGTGTGACCGAGGGCATCCCGGCCGCCCTGCCGGCGCTCGCGCTGGTCGCCAAACTGCAGCGCAAGGCACTGGCCGTCGGGATGGCGGTGCCCACGGTGGCCGAGGAGGCGATCCTGGTGGCGCAAGGCGTGTCCGCGCTGGCCGGGGCCGATGCCGTCGGAACACGCTCGTGGGGGATCACCGACGGCGAGGGCGGGCAGGCAGATGACGCGGCCGAGGTCGCAGAAGTGCTGTTCTCGCTGGTGAACGTGGCGCGCAGCCTCGGGGTGGACCCGGAAACCGCGCTGCGGGCCCGAGCTGCCGACTTCCGGGCCTCGATCGAGGGCCGGGGCTGAGCCCGGGGCCCCATCCGGAGCGGGGCCACGCCCAGGGGGGTCCACTGCCGCAATCGACGAGAATACCCAGGTCCGGGTGGTTTCGAGTGGTACCGTTTCGTCACACCGCGAGAAGGAGCGACAGCGCACAGTGAGCTTCATCGAACAGGTATTCGGCCGGGAGGTCCTCGACTCCCGTGGCAATCCCACGGTCGAGGTCGAGGTCATCCTCGACTCCGGATCGATCGGCAGGGCCATCGTCCCCTCCGGCGCCTCCACCGGGTCGTACGAGGCGGTGGAGTTGCGTGACGGTGGCGAACGCTACGGGGGCAAGGGCGTGCTGGACGCGGTGGCCAACGTCAACGGCGAGATCGCCGACATCCTCGAGGGATTCGACGCACTCGACCAGCGGGCCGTCGACCTGGCCATGATCGATGCCGACGGGACACCCAACAAGGGCCGCCTCGGCGCCAACGCCATCCTGGGCGTGTCGCTGGCCACCGCCAAGGCGGCCGCCGATGAGCTGGGGCTGCCCCTCTTCCGCTACATCGGCGGCGTCGACGCGCACGTGCTGCCTGTCCCCATGATGAACGTGGTCAACGGCGGGGTGCACGCCGACAACTCCATCGACCTGCAGGAGTTCATGATCATGCCGGTGGGAGCGGCCTCCTTCTCCGAGGCCGTTCGATGGAACGTGGAGACCTATCACGCCCTGGCCGGGGTGCTCAAGGGGCGCGGCCTGTCCACCGCAGTGGGGGATGAGGGCGGCTTCGCCCCCAACCTCTCCTCCAACGAGGAAGCGGTCCGGATCCTGGTCGAGGCGATCGATGCGGCGGGCCTGGTGCCCGGCCAGGACATCGCCATCGCCATGGACCCTGCCGCCAGCGAGCTGTTCTCCGACGGTCGGTACGTGCTGGCCGGCGAGGGCCGCACCCTGTCCCCTGCGGAGATGGTCGACTACTGGGTGGACCTGGTCGGACGCTTTCCCATCGTGTCCCTCGAGGACGGAATGGCCGAGGACGACTGGGACGGCTGGGCGGCGCTGACCGAGCGGTTGGGAACGCAGGTCCAGCTGGTGGGCGACGACGTGTTCGTCACCAACGAGGAGCGGCTGCGTCGGGGCATCGACAGTGGCACGGCCAACTCGATCCTGATCAAGGTCAACCAGATCGGCACCTTGACCGAAACCCTGGGGACCATGTCGCTGGCCACCCGCTCCGCCTATACGTGCGTGATCTCGCACCGGTCTGGCGAGACCGAGGACACCACCATCGCCGACCTGGCGGTTGCCACCAACTGCGGCCAGATCAAGACGGGTGCACCGGCGCGTTCGGACCGGGTGGCCAAGTACAACCAGCTGCTGCGCATCGAGGAGCTGCTCGGCGAGTCGGCCGCTTTCCGGGGCGGCGACGCCCTGGCGGCGAGGAGTGCCGCCCCGTGAGTGGCCGCGTCCACGCCCGGTCCAAGGGGTCGAAGGGTCCGGCCAGGACGGTGCAGGCGAGACGGACGACGAAGACGGTCAAGACGGCGGGCAAGCCGAAACCGCGGGCGAAGACGGCGGTCCGCCGCCCGGGGGCCGCAGGCCCGAGACGCACCGGCCCGGTGCGCTCGACCGGGATCCGCAGCCGACTAGCCCGGGCGGCCGGGCCCGGCGCCACGGCCAAGCGCAAGCCGGTGTCGCATGTGGTCCGGCGGAACCGGGTCCCGGTGGCGCTGGGCGCACTCGTCGCTGTGGTTGCGCTCGGCACCAGCTTTCCGGCCTCCGCCCTGCTGTCGCAGCACCGGCAGCTGTCTGCTTCCGGGGCCGAGCTCTCACAGCTCCAGCACGAGAACCGCTTGCTGACGGAACAAGAGCACCAGTTGAGCTCCACCGCGGAGATCAAGCGGCTGGCCCGGCAGGACTACCAGCTGGTGTCCCCCGGGCAGTCCCTCTACGAGATCCTGCCGGCGGCGGGACACGCCACCACCACGAGCCCCGGCGGCATGGCAACCGGCGACCCAAGCCTGCAGCCCCTGGTGGCACCGTCCGATGCCCCCGACATGTCGCCCGATCCCGGACTCCCGCAGACGCCGTCGAGCTCCGGACCTGCGGCTTCGTCCGCGCCGGCCGCCGGGGCTACCGGGACTACCGGATCGGCGAAGGTCGGCACCTCGTCGTCGGGAGGGTCGACCGTGGCACCGCTCCCGTCGAGCTTCTGGTCCCGGGTGACCAACACGCTCGAATTCTGGAAGTGACCCCACCACCATCGGCCGACCCCGGCGGGGAGGGCGTGAGCGAAACGGACCAGCAGGCCGTGGCCGCGCTGCTGGGCCGCCGGCCGTCGGGGGAGTTCGAGGTGGTGGTCCGAGCCGAGGACGGCGCTCCCGCGGTGATCGCCAACGCACCGTTTCTGTTCGACGGCACGCCCATGCCCACCCGCTACTGGTTGGTCGACGCGCATCTGCGCGAGGAGGTCAGCAGGCTCGAGTCGCGGGGCGGGGTGCGCCAGGCCGAGGCTGCGGTGGATGCCGACCGGCTGGCGACCGCCCATGCCCTGTACGCCGCGGAACGGGATGCTCTGATCGACTCCGGCCACAGCGGCCCGCGACCGTCGGGAGGGGTCGGCGGCACCAGGCACGGTGTCAAGTGCCTCCATGCTCACCTGGCCTGGTGGCTGACGGGGGCCGACGATCCGATCGGGCAGTGGACGGCGGAGCAGATCGGTCTCCACCCGGCCTGATCGAGGTCGAGTGTGCACCGTCTCAGGGTGTGGTCTTCCTCTGTTTGCCGTGGTAGCAAGGGCACATGGATCCTGACGGTCGGGTGGCGGCCATCGACTGTGGCACCAACTCCACCCGCCTTCTGGTCGCCGGCGCCGACGGGAGGCCCGTCGAGCGCCTGATGCGGATCACCAGGCTCGGAGAGGGCGTGGACTCGACAGGGGCGCTCGCTCCCGAGGCCGTCGAGCGCTGCCTGGCCGCGCTGCGGGAGTTCCGAGGGGTGACGGACCGGTACCAGGTGGCCCGGGGGAGGTTGGCGGCCACGTCGGCCGCACGGGACGCCTCGAACGGCGACGAGTTCCTCGAGGCAGCCGGTGAGATCGCCGGGTTCCACCCCGAGTTGCTGGCGGGGACGCAGGAGGGACGGCTGTCGCTGGCCGGAGCCGTCTCCGATCTCGAGCCCGACGGGGGGCCGTTTCTGGTGCTGGACATCGGCGGGGGCTCGACCGAGCTGGTCACCGGCACGGACGCCAACGATCCGGAGCTGGTGGCGGTCTCCCTGCAGATGGGCTGCGTGCGGGTCACCGAGCGGTTCCTGCTGCACGATCCGCCGACGCCGGCCGAACTGGTCGAGGCCGAGGCGATGGTCGGCGAGTCCCTGGAGTCCGCCATCGCCGAGCACCCGAGGTTCCTCGCCGCCCACCGGCTGGTCGGGCTGGCCGGCACGGTGACCACCCTGGCGGCGCTCAACCTCGGGCTTGCGGAGTACGACCGTGACCGGATCCACCACTCGGTGCTCTCTGCCACCGAGGTCTACGACTGGTACCGGACACTCGCCCAGGAGGTCCGGGCGGCACGCCTCGACCGTGCCGGCATGCCCCGCGGCAGAGAGGACGTGATCGTGGGCGGGGCGATGATCCTCTCCGCGGTCATGACCCGGTTCGGGTTCGACGAGTGCCTGGTTTCCGAAGCGGACATCCTCGACGGGATGGTGGCCAGCCTGTTGAGCAGGGGTGATTGATCAGGTGGTGACGGCAACCGGCGCGGTCGCCGGGGTCAGGCCGCAGGCCTCGGCGACCCGTTCGACGAACCGGTCGGTCGAGCCGTACTCCTCCTCGGCGTAGGAGAGCCCCTGTGCACTGATGGTGTCGTGGGTCGGCGGCTCCAACAGCGACTCGACGCACCAGGCGAGTTCGGCCGGGTTCTCGAACCAGAGTCCGCCCCGGCCTCGTTGGGCGTGCTCCCTGGCCCGGCTGTCGGCTGGCACCACGATCGGCGTCCCGTAGAGCAGAGAGTCGACGCACCTCCGGGCGAACAGCCGACCGGGGCGCAGATCGACGGTGATCCTGGCCCAAGCCATCAGGCGGGCCAGGTCGCTCGATCGCTCGATCGGCCATCCCTCGTTGAGGCGCCCCCCGTGCCACGCACAGAAGGCGTCGGTGTGGGTGATTCCCACGGGCCGGTCGGGGAAGCTCAGCCGCAGGACACGGCTGAGCTCGTACTCCGGGTGCTCCTCGTCCTCGGAGTCGACGCCGGTCAGGACGAGGAGGTAGCCGGTGTCTCCCACCCAGCCGTTGGGCTCACTGAGGGCGCTGGGGTTGGCGCTCAGTGGTGCGCCGATCCGACGGACCGCGTCCGGGCGCCCATGGTGTTCGACGATGGCCATGCGCTCCGACTCGGTCACCGCCAGCACCGTGTCAGCACGGGCGAACACCGAGGCGAAATGCGGGAACGCGATGCTCTCGGCGTCTGCCCCCAGGGCCAGCAGGGTCACCGGAAGGCCCGGATCGTGCCGATCGACTGCGTTGAGGGCGCCGACGTCCTGGTGGCCGGCGATCACCGCGAGATCGGGTTGCAGCGCGGACAGGATGTCCGACGCGTCGCCCCACGGTCCGACCAGGCCCTGGTCGAGCAGGGAGGACAGCTCGGGAGACCCGAGGACGTCGCCGCTGGCACCGGTTTCCGACAGTCCCTCGATCAGCAGGTCCCGGCGGAGCTCCGCAGCCGGCTCGATCGGCGTGGCCATCCGGTGCAACGTGAAGACACTGTCGGTCGAGGTGCCTGCCGTGCTGCCCTCCGGCGTGATGACGTGGACATCGGCCACCCAGGCCAGGGCCCCGGCCACCTGGCGTGTGATCCAGCCCTCCTCGGTCTTCGACTCCCAATGGGCAGCGAGCAGCGCGACCACCGGCCGAAGGCGGCGCCCATCCGCGGTGGGCGTCACCGTCATGGGGACGCGACCCACGGCGCCCAGGCAATCGAGCGTCCCGATGTCATGGGGCGGACGCTGCGTCCTTTTGGTCTGCCCCGTCCTTTCCGTGGCGACCCGCAGTCGTGGCCGCCGGGGACACCGTGGCCGCCGCGACCGCAGGGGGTTCGAGATGGAGCCACAGGGCGAGCTCGGCCAGGTTGCGGGCCTCGGCCACCTGGCGGTCGAGGAAGTCCTGGTTGAGCTGCTGGCAGCGGAGGGTGAGCTCGTCACAACGTCGCTCGAGGGCCTCGTTCACCCGGACCATGTGGGCCAGGAGGTCCCGCTCCTGGCGGAGGTAGGGACCGAGCACCCGATAGGTCAGACGGCCGAACAGAGTGACGATCTTCCCCCGCAGACCACCGCCGGCCACGGCCGGGTCGAAATGGTCGGGAAGGGCCCAGTGGTGGTGAAGGAACTCGAGGGAGCCGCGGTTGCGGGCCTGCTCGTTGTCCTTGGTGCGCCTGATCATGTTGGGTTGGAGGGGCTCCCAGAACAGGGTCCGGTGCTCTGCCTTCAGTCGCTCGAGTACCTCTTCCGGGTCAAGTGCGGGTTGTCCCACGTTCTGGCTCTCCTCCTGTCGGCCGCTGCACGATGCCCTCACTGTCCGGGCCCTGGAATCTCATGATGCCCAACCGGTGGGCACGGTCCCCGCTGCGGGAACCGCCCGGATCTCGGCCTTCCCGTCAGGCCGTCCTCCGACTCCCGGCTCGCGACAATCCTCTCTGCCCAGCCCGTTCCGAACCAAGCTGCACGCTGGGATTCTACCTGTACGGCGAGTGCCTCCCGGGGACGCCGGCTGGTGATCAGCTGGAACACGGCCATGGTATCGTCAGCCTAATTGTGCCGAAACCGCCTCAGAATGCCCCCCGGGTCGTGCTTGACGTGATCGATCCCGAAACGGGCCGGTCGGACCGAATGTCGGACGCCCTGGGCTGGATGGCCGACCGGCTGGCCGAGACCCTCCTGCTCCCTCGGCCCGCCAAAGAGGACGACGAGGAGGAGGAGTGGGGGGTCGACGCCGCATCGTTCGCCCCGGACTACTGGCACTGGCAGCACCAGTGGCACCTCTATCGCATCGACCATGCCGACACCCTGCCCCCCGAGGACCTGCCGGTCGACGGCCCGCTGTTGAGCATCGTCGTCCCTGTGTACCGGCCGTCGCTCTGGTACTTCCGCGAGTGCGTCCAGTCCGTCATCGATCAGACCTATCGGAACTGGGAGCTCTGCCTGTGTGACGACGGCTCTGGCGACCCCGAGTTGACGTCGACGATGGCCGAGTTCGCCGCCGCCGACCCGCGGATCAAGGCCCTGGCCCTCGAACAGAACGGCGGCATCTCGCGGGCGACCAACCGGGCACTGGTGGCCGCCGTAGGGGAGTTCATCGTGTTGATCGATCACGACGATCTCCTCACGACCGATGCCCTGGCTCGGATCGCCGCCGTGGTCACGACCGAGGACGACGCCGATGTCATCTACTCGGACGAGGACAAGCTGGACGAGGTGGATCGCCAGTATCAGCCCCAATTCAAACCCGATTGGGACCCCGATCTGCTGCTCTCCTACCCCTACCTCGGGCACGTCACGGCCATCCGCCACGAACTCCTGCGGCGCGTCGGAGGGTTCCGTCCCGAGTTCGACGGGAGCCAGGACTTCGACGTGATGCTCCGGGCCACCGAGGTGGCGCGACGGGTGGTGCACATCCCCAAGGTCCTCTACCACTGGCGGGTGGTGGCAGGCTCTGCCGCCGGCGACCCTGACGCCAAGCCGTGGGCGTACGCGGCCAGCCGCCGGGCGCTCGAGGACGCCGTTGCCAGGCGCGGCATCGACGGTGTCGTGGAGACCGGAGCCTTCCTCGGCTCCTATCACCTGCGCCGCCGCATCCATGGCTCGCCGACGGTCAGTGTCATCATCCCGTTCCGCGATCAGGCAGCACTGACCGCGGCCTGCCTCGAATCGCTGGAGAAGGCACCCGGCTACGGGATCAGCGAGGTGGTGCTCGTCGACAACGGGAGCACCGAGCCCGAGACCCGCGTCCTCCGCCGGCAGCTCGAAACCAGGCCGGCCACCCGGTTGATCGACTACCCCGGGCCGTTCAACTGGGCCGCCATCAACAACGTCGCCGCCGCAACGTGTGACACCGACATGTTGTTGTTCATGAACAACGACATCGAGGCGACTTCGGAGGGTTGGCTCCATGCGTTGGTGGAACTGGGCCAACGCCCCGAGATCGGGGCGGTGGGGGCGCGGCTGATCTACCCGGACGGGCGGGTGCAGCATGCCGGGGTGGTGCTCGGGATGCAGGGCATCGCCGCCCACATCTTCAACGGGCTCCCCAAGGGCCGGGCGGGCTACTTCGGATGGGACCAGACCGTGCGCTCATTCAGCGCGCTGACCGCGGCGTGCATGCTGGTGAGGCGGGAGGTGTTCGAGGAGATGGGCGGCTTCGACGAGGCGTATCCCGTGGCGTTCAACGACATCGACTTCTGCCTCCGCCTCGGGCAGGCCGGCTACCGATTGCTCTACACGCCCCATGCCGAGCTGACCCACTACGAGTCGGTGAGCCGCGGCCTCTCCGGCTACTCCGCGGACTTCCAGCACTTTCTCTCCCGGTGGGGGGACCTGATCCGCAAAGACGACCCGTGCTACAACAAGAACCTCGGGCGCTTCGACCCGTGGTGCGGATTCCGGGCGCCGGGTGAGGACGAGGAGTGGCTCGCGGTGATCGAGGGACTGACGCCGGTGGCAGCGGGTGAGGGCGAATCGGCAGTCGCCACCGGGCTCACCGATGCGGGCACGCAGGCCGACGGCTACGGCACCACGTGATTGCGGTGAAGGGCACCGGCGACGGAGCGAATGGGCGCGGTGGCCCGCCAGCTGGTGCTCTGGCGCATGTCCGCCAGTTCCGCCTGAAGGGCCGCTTCGGATGTAGCCACCTCGGCACGGGCCGTCTCGAGATGGACGAGGGACCCCTCGGCGGACACGGCGCGCTGCTGCGTTAGTGCGAGCTCACCCTCGAGTGCCTGGATCCGGGCCTCGGCACTCTCGAGGGCGGCCACGGCTGACATGAGTTGCGCCTCCAGAGAGGCCAAGGCGGTCGTCATCCCGTCGATTTCGATCTGCAGGGTCTCGGCCTTCGAGCCGGCGCGATCGGCTCGGGCTTCGGCATCGGAGCGCTCGGCGCGCGACTGCTCGGCCAGCTCGCGCGTATCGGCCAGCAGGAGAAGCAGCGTGGAGAGCTCCGTGGCCGACAGGCCCTGTTCGGTGGTAGCCACCTCCGGCAGCCCGGATGCGCCCATCCCATGTTCTTCTGTCATGTGGACCCAGGCTAACGCAAGGTCAATCCGTCAATCGATGGGGACGGGACGACCGTCCACGGCATCGAAGTGGTCGTTCACCAGCTGGACGAAGCGCTCGATCGAAGCGTCGACGGAATGTAGCGATTCGAGGTAGCGGGGGTAGTACCGGCAGGCATCCCGTCGCGCCCGGTCGAAATCCGCCTCGTCCTCCCATGCCATGCCCGGCCTCATGGCGATCTCATGGCGCGACCACGTTTGATCGCCGATGAGTATCACTGGTGTGGCACACATCAGCGCCTCGTCGATGATCGACGTGAGCCAATCACAGGTGTAGAGGACATCGGCGCCACGAAGCAGCGCTGCCAACTCGGTCCTCTCGGCGGGCCACGAATTGGTGATCAGCGTCTTGTCGGATCGGTCGAATTCCCCGGGCAGTCTTCCTTTTCCTATCCACAGCAGACTCCCTGAGCCGGGCCGATCCTTGGGAAAGAACGTGAAGGGGTCGATGAGGGGAACACTCACCACGGCATGTTCCGAGGAGATCTGTTGGTCGAACGCGACCACCAAGTCATCGGGCCCCTCGCCCATCGGGCTTCCGGTGAACCAGCCAGGGCGGTTGAGGAGCCACCGCACGACGCGCTTGGCCTCGAACGGGTTGCCGGTCACGATCTCGGGATAGACCATGACTGCGTCGCTCATGCTCCGGCCCCTTCGCTGCGGCGTCAACCAGTCTGGCCGTGTGTCGCCCATGACCCCGATCGAATGAACGAACGCCTCGTAACCCAGGGCGTTGAGCCGATCGCACAGTCGGTGCAATGCCACCACGCCGCCATGGATCTCGGTGTAGTCAGGAGCGACGACGATGAACTTGGTCAGCCTGTGGGAACCCCGCCCGAGCGTGGACGGAGGAAGCCAGTCCTGGTGCTCCCCGGGCGCTGTCGTGCCAAGACGCAAGGAGTACACCGGTGGGGTGTCGGGCGTCTCCGAACGTGGGGCGTCCGATGATCCCGACCATACGAGCCGTGGCTGGAAGCCCGACAGTGTGGCGATCGTGCCGAGCGGTCGGTGGGGGCCGGGGTCCTCGAGCAGTGCTGTCAGCTGGCGGCGATCGAGGATCTCCGGTTTCTCTCCGGCTCGCACGATGAGTACGGGGAAGTCACCGCCCTCCAGGAGGCGGGCGAGGTCGCGGTTGGCCGTCCAGCCTTCAGGTGTCGGCAGTCCGCCGCCGGCGTCAATCGGGGGCGGATCCAAGGGGGAGGCGAGGATGGACACCCGGGCTGCGATCCGGCCGGCCACGTCGGCACTGGCGGCCACCTTGTCGGGGTCGTCGTCAGGCAGGATGGCCACGTGAAGTGGCAGGAGCGGTGGCATGGAGGCCTCGGTGGTGATGAGCGATCGCCATGATTCGCTGATCCCCCGCACCAGTTCCGCACGATGGTCGAACAGTGCCCCAGGGCCTGCGGCCCGGGGCCGCCGGAGGAGGGCTGCTGTTCGGCGGGTGTGACAGATGAGCGCCTGTACGGCCTCGCCCGGCCCATCCACGAGCCCGAGTTCCGAACCTGCCTCCATGATCTCGGACCACCGGCGCCATTGTGGGTAGCCCTCGGTGGGAGGACGGGGGCCGACGTTGACGCCGACCTCGGGGTCGGACCACACAGATCCCCGGGTGAGCATGGCGAGCAGGATGCCGTAGAGGTCCCGTTCGCTCGCTCCTCCTTCGGTCAGGTGCCGTTCCAAGTGATCCGAACGTGGTCCGACCGCCGCGCTCGTCCGAACTACGAGGACCGAGGGAACGGTGTCGAGCGGCCAGCCGTCGAAGAGGAGGGCCCGGGCGAAGGCCCGCCCGTCGACGATCCGGGAGTCCGTCCCGGCCGCCGCCGACAAGAGCAGGGCCCTCGTCTCCGTTGCCTCCCGCTCTTCGTCAGGGCACGCCAACGAAACGGAGAGCACCGCCTCGGTGTGATCGTGGAGAGCCCGGAGATGGCGCTCGAGCGTTCCCTCCACGACGGCGGCCTGCGCATGAAGGATTCCGAGGAACTGCGTCGAGCATGTGTTGAGCACGTCGGCAGGACGGATCGATCCGTCCAGGAACGTGACGGAGGTCGACGCATCCCCAATTGATCCGGCAACGTGGTCGCTGCCCTCGGCAGAATCGCCGGCAGGAGGGGACGTGGCGATCACCTGCACGTCCGCGGCCTGGCCGGTGGCGATGACGCTGCGCACCGCGCCGAGCACCGACGACCAGCTGGCGTCGCCCTGTGCGACCAGGACCGTGAGCGAGGAAGTGCGTACCACGGGGTTAGGTCGGGTCAGGTCGCCGGTTGGCCGTCTCGTAGGCCTCGATGTCGTTGAGGCTGTGCTCCCTCATGGCCCTCGTGGGGTCCCGGTAGTAGTGCCGGTACCAGTCGACCGTCCGACGGACCGCCTCCCCGAGGTGCCACCGCGGTTGCCAGCCCAGCGTCGAGATGGCCTTGTCGATGGCGATCCGCAACGTCTTGGCCTCCACATCGGAGGAGGAACCTGGTGGAACGGTCCAACGGCCGGAGCCCCAGGCGTCGATCAGGGCGGTGGCGAGGTCGGCGACCGTTGCCTCATCGTTGGTGAAGGGGCCGAAATTCCAGGCTCCGACCCACGTGGCCGGGTGCTCGTCGCGAAGGAGCCGCTCCGCGAGGGCGAGGTATCCCGACAGCGGTTCCAGGACGTGTTGCCACGGCCGTGTCGAGCCCGGGTTCCGGACGATGAGGTCTGCACCTGCGGACAGGGCACGGACCGCGTCGGGGACGAGCCGGTCCTCCGCCCAGTCCCCGCCACCGATCACGTTCCCGGCTCGCACCGACGCCAGGCGGACGCCGTGTTCGGCAATCCGATCCACAGGGAAGAACGACGACCGGTAGGCGTCAACCACTAGCTCCGTCCCTGCCTTGCTGGCGCTGTAGGGGTCGTGGCCACCCAGGGGATCGTTCTCGCGAAACCCCCAGACCTGCCCGTTATTGCGGTAGCACTTGTCGCTGGTGGCGACCACCACCGCGCACGGGCGATCGGCAAGCCGTACCGCGTCCAGGACCGATGCGGTGCCGATCACGTTGATGTCGAAGGTCTCCCTCGGGTCCACCAGGCTCGTCCGCACGATCGGCTGCGCTGCCAGGTGGAAGACGACATCAGGGGCGCAGCGGCGAACCACATCGGCCATCAGGTGGGCGTCGCGGATATCGCCCCTCAAGTCTTCAACGAGTAGATCGGCGAGGTTCGATGCTTCGAAGTGGTTGGTATCGCTTGGTGGCTCGAGGGCATAGCCCGTCACATGGGCACCGAGTCGGTGGAGCCAGAGTGCCAACCACGATCCCTTGAACCCAGTGTGCCCGGTGACGAGGACGGACTGCCCTTCGAAGGAGCTCAATTCATTGAGCATGTTGTCAGCCATTTCACTAGTGTCGGTCAGACTTGGCACCACTGACCATGTCATCGATCGAGTGACCGGTAAGCGAGTCGACTTCGGCAATGAGCACCGAACCGAGGCCCAGGTCAGAGTCGATCGGAGGCATGGCGACTTCGCTCTCCTTGCGTCCTCCGCCGGCGACGAGAACGGACCCCAGGAGGACCCCTGCGAACCCACCCAAGCGAAGAGCCAGTGTCATCGGATCCTTTGGAAGAGGCTCACCAAAGACGATCATGCCGACCGCAACGAGATACGTGCTGCACACGACATCGGACATCGATCCCATCACTGCGATGCGAAAACGTTGGAGGCCTGTCTGATACACGATCATTCCCAATACGGAGAAGACCAGGAACACATAGGGATATACCGATGTCAGGATGCTCGGCACACTGGCAACCAGACCGTGGCGCACCACCAGGGTGGAGGCTCCCTTGGTTCCGAGTGCTGCTGCACCATAGAGAAGCCCTGCGGCGGTGCCGTAGAGGAAGCCCGTTCCGCCTCGGCCCGTGCGGATCGCCCCAACGACGAGAACTGCTACGACGAACGTCGGAATGGCCGCCACGAGAACGCGCATTCCGGAGCCGGAAAGACCAACCAAGTTGGTCGTCGCACTCAATGAGGCCGAAATCGAGATCACTGACGCGACGACAATGGAGAGTCCAATCCACTCGATCCGTTGCATGCGCTCTCCCAGTCTCAAACGCGAGAACACAACTAGTAGGACAATCCCCGCATTGAAGATCGACTGGACTACTGGAATGGGAGCCAGAGCGAACGCCATGACCTCCAGTGCGACGCCGATGAGGCAAAGGGTGAAACCCGCCAGCCACGTCCGGGAGGACACGAGCGTTCGAAGCAGGTGCCCACTGCGTCGAGCCGAAACCTCCGGCATCAGTGCGACGGCATGCTTTTGCACGATGTTCCCACTGTTGAGCACGATGGCGGCAAGCAGACTGAAGACAATCCCTGCGGCCATGGTTACGAACCGGTGGAGGTTGAAGCAGGACTGCCATCTGACGGCGCGACGCTGGGTGGTGGCTCGGAATGTTCCGGGTCGATCGCGAGATGACCGATCGATTGCTTTGGAACTGGCTCTCTGCCCGTCAGGTTGCCGTTCGAGACAACATCGTCCGAAAAGGGACGTTGAGAGGATCCGCTGAAGCCAAGAGTCTGACGGATGACGAAGTTGGGCCGCCCCTTCACTTCCTCGTAGATCAACCCGATGTAGATGCTGACGATACCCAATAGGCAGAAGAGGATTCCGAAGAGCATGACCATCAAAGCCACAATTGTCCCAAATCCAGGGAATGGTACTCCGCGGGTGAGCCAGTCGATTGCCAGGCCCGTCAAGGTGAGGAGGGACACAACGAAGAGGCCGACTCCGACCAGGGGGATCATCACCAGGGGTATCTGTGAATGGGCGAAGACGGCCTTGATGGCAAGTTGCAGTACTTGAATCGAGTGCGCCTTTGACGTCCCCGCGAACCGCTCCTCTCGCTCGTGTTCCACTCCGATCGATCGGAACCCAACCCACGCCACCAGGCCGCGGACAAAGCGATTTCGCTCGTCCATGCTGCGGACTTGCTCGTAGACCCGGCGATCGAGCAGTCGGAAGTCGCTGGCGTTCGCAGGGATCAGGTGTCCCGTCAACTTGCCGATGATCCAGTAGAAGAGCCGGGAATTCATCCTGCGGATGATGCCGGTGCCCTTGCGTGCCGTCACGATGCCGTATACGTTCTCGTATCCGGCCTCCCACTGGGTCACGAACTTCGGGATCATCTCAGGTGGATCTTGCAGATCCGCAGTCATGAGCACGACCGCATCACCGTTTGCCGCTGACAGGCCTGCCGTAATCCCGCCGTCCATGCGGAAATTTCGCGCTAACTGAATGACCTTGAAGCGGGGATCACGCTGGCGAATCGCCTCCAACCGCTCGAACGTGTCGTCCTCGGATCCATTCTCGACGATGATGGCCTCGAAGTTGTAGTCGGCCAGCTGGTCGAACACTACTGTCAGCCGGCGTGCCAATTCATCGATGCACTCGCCCTCGTTGTACGCCGATGTCACTACCGAGATCTTTTTGCGCACGGGCAACCTAACTCCGCCAAATCCTTCGCCGAGACAGCGACGCTCCGCTCGGCCCACGAGAGCAACCTAGGAGACTGCAGAGCACCACTGTAGTGAATCGTACCGCTGGTGGGGACGTGTTGTCGGGTATCCCAGGCAAACTGCCACCCAGGAGGAGCAAACGGTCACCCAGGAGGAGGATGACCTTGGCGGCGATCGGAGATCGAGATCGAGGCTTTCTGCCCCGTTCATTTTGGCGTGCCCGTGAGCGGTTGGAACAGCACGGTGGCAAAGACTACGACTGGGATGCCGATGGGGCGGCCGAGGTCCCGCTTGGCGTCGCACGCTTGACAAGGGTCGCCTGTCCATTGAGATTTCGCATGATGGCAACTTCGGGACGTCCCTGCAGTTCGTCGATGAAGTTTCGGATGCCGTCGGTGGACGCAAATCCATAGTCGTCGAAGACGACGATGGCACCGTCGACCAGCCGGGGCAACAGCCATTCAAAGCTGTCTTTCGCGCTTCGGTAGACGTCCACGTCAATATGGGCAAACTTGAACATCCGACCATCCAGAAGCTTTCCGGTTTCCTCCGGGAACATGCCGGCCAACACTTGCACCTGCTGCAAACCCAGCTGGTTCGCCAGCCCCTCCACCAGATGTTGGCTGGCATCTGCGTGCTCGCCCCCGCGATAGATAAGATCACGGGGTCCAGCCTTCACAACTCCACTGAACGTGTCACACAGGAAGACGGTGGCAGTCGGGGCCATTTGGGCAATACGAATACTCATCATGCATCCAGTGCCTCCCTGCCAGCATCCGATCTCAATCGCATCGCCCGAGAGGTAACCAACTTGACCGGCCAATTGCCAGATCTCATACAGCCGCATCTCGTCCATCAGCGTTTGGCCCGCCACCCTGGCTAACACGCTGCGAAACTCGGAATCGACCAGCCATGGACTGTAGGTGGCATTCGAGATCAGCGTGGCATGCTCCGGGTGGCCCCGAAGGTTGGGGTTCACGAGTTTGCGCACCCCATGGATGGTCGCTCCAACGGAATCGCGGGCCCGATCGGAGAGTTTGATCCGCCAGGTTGGCCTGTTCTTGAAGCCAGCATTGGTCCTTCTGGCCTCGATGGAGGCCCTCCGGCCCGCCAACGGCCCTTTGCGGCGAGAAGCCGTGCCTTTCGTCGCCGCAGGCTGCCGAGATCCGGTGTGGATGTCCTCGTGCACATGACGCGCCACGTCGGACGGCGCTGACGGCAGAGACGCCATCCCGGGCTGGAACCCCGACTCCCTCGAGGACGGATTCAGTTTCGCTACGACGCCGTAGCGACCAACTCGCAAGCCACCGACTTTCGCCGAACGGTCAGCGTGCTCAGCAACGATGGTGAATCCGGTCCTTTGGAGCAACGAATGAAGCGACTGTTCAGAGAAGTAGTTGATATGTTCGGACTGCTTCACGACACCGAACCAGGGAATTGTCGAAAGAAATTGCCGACTGACTCCGCTTGCGAAGTCGAGTGCGATGAACGAAAGCCTATGCCGCACCAATCGCTGGAGGTATCGCTGGTAGCGGTAGCTCGTTTGCGAACGCCGCACCCCAAAGCGGTCCAGTGGGACTTCTACATAGAGCCTTCCATCATCCGCCATCGCATTTCGGATGTCCTTCAGCGGGCTGACGGGATTGGGAAGGTGCTCGAGCACCTGAGCGATGATGACAAGGTCTGCCTTTTCATCACCCAATTCTCCGAGCGACGATATGTGCTCGACACCAGCCGGTAGCGAGCGATCCGAGACATCGCATACCAAGCGGTGATCGATCGGCACGTCGGGGAAGAATTGTCCTTGGTCGCCACCAAAGTCCACTGCGATGTGGAGGTGCTCTGGGATTCCAGCCCTCTCGAGGACATGCATCATGAATTTGCGCCGATCATCCACCGACTCAGTTTGCGTCGAGTAGGCATCGTTGACCTTCCGGGAGTACCAGGGCTCCCACTGTCGCCGTAAATCGAGGTAGTCATCACTTCGATAGTTGCTATAAAGTAGTGACATCTGGTCATCCTCATAGCGCAAATCAAAGAAGACTAAATTGCACGAATCACATTGGCAGTATCGACTTGTATAGCCTACTGGAAGATTGAACAGCTCCGTCAGAAATGGTGCAACAATTCCGTAACTGATCACCTGGGCTGTGCTGCCGCAAATTGGACACTCTACATCGACGAATAATGCAGCAGTGACAGTCGCGGACGGCATCTTACGGTAGGCATGTCAGGATCGAAACAATGCTGGGCTGACAGCGTCGATTGTTCGGTTGCTCAGAAGGGCGATCGGCAAACGAGTGGCGATGGATCGCCGCCCGTGGAAGGCAGCAGGCGCAACGAATCGCGCTAGTCGATGGCCGATAGCAAAGGACAGGAGCGAAGCGGCGTGCGAAGCGCGGACCAAGTCGGCCACAGCGTTCGGTCTCGAAGTACACGGGCCCTGGATGGGTCACTGCCTGGTGGTCGCTACATCCCATAGCGTTCGAATCGGCCGATGGGGTGGGTGGAACGCTGCGTGCCATGTGCATCGGAATCCTAGTCACTGGTGGTGGATGGTTCCGGAAAGGGAACACCTGAGCAGCCGTCCCGTCTGACCACCTGGGTGCTCGTTCGGTACTCCCATCTAGGTCGCCGCAGAGGTATCACCGAGCTATCGGTCGGAACCAACTCTTTGTCTAGGGCTGGCTGATCTTGTCTAGGGCCGGCCGTTTGATCTTAGCGCATCGACGGCAGCGACCAGCTCACTCGGCGAGCTGATCATGAGCATTGCCCCCGCATCGACCAGCTCCTGTTTGCTTCCGTATCCCCATTCGACACCGATGCTTGCCAGTCCCGAAGCGTGGCCACCGCTGATGTCGGCAGCTCGGTCCCCAACCATGGCCACGATGTCGGTGCTGACTGGAATGTCGGCGACAAGCCATCCGATGACGTCCTCTTTGAGGAAGCGAGAGCCGTCCAATTCCGCTCCTCCGACACGACGAAATAGGTGGATCCACCCTGCGTGTTCCAAAATCTGCGTAGCCATAGTTCGTAGCTTACTCGTCGCAATATAGAGTTCATATCCTTCGAGTGTCAGGTCCAGCAGCATGTCATCTATGCCTGCATACTTGGAAAATTCAAACAGACCCTTAGTTCCGTAGTGGTCCCGAAAGATCTGGATACCTCTGCTCAACCCTTGGTCGCGCAACCCGAAATGCCTACGAAGGACTTCTTGAATCGGAGGACCGATAAACTGACGAATGTCCTCATCTGTCATGGCGTCCAGGTTCAAGGCGTCGAATACCACACGATAGGCGCTGGCGATACCTGGAAAGGAGTCAATCAGGGTACCGTCCAGGTCGAAGAAGATTGCTCGCGTTGATTGTCGTGGGTTCATCGATTCAGGGGATCATCGGTAAGAGAGGGAGAAGCACAGTAGTGCCACGCTAATCTGAGCCAACGGAGCCAAGAATACGGGAAATTGCAAAACTCTGCGGATCGGTCCGGGATCATTGTTCAGTCCATGTACTGCACGCCTGGGTCGTACCCATATGGTAACCAAGAGGATCAACAGGCAGATCGGCGTTGCGAGTGTGTTGCCGTTTGGCCCAAACTCTGCCACTCGGAATGCCGTGCCGGCGATGTTGAATGGGTAAATGGCGACTGCGAGCATGACGATAAACGGAAACGCTCCTGTGAGAATTGAAGGTCGTTGACTGTTCGGTAGATGATCGTCTTCCTTTTGGGGCTGTGTCATTGCTCTGGACGCCAAGGGAACCAGCAGGAGAAGCCAGGCATAGCCGAGGGAGAAACTGGGAATGAGCAGCACGACGATTGCAAGATAGACCCACTGCATTTCGGTAGAGAGTCGATTCCGTCTCCAGATGAACCATCCCAAAGTGACCACCAATGCTGCACCGGTCACTAGGTTGTAGTGGTTAGCGATGACGTGCATCGTTGGCGAGAGCCCCGGTATCCGCGCTGCGGCCAGGGTCAGAGCAAAACCATACAGAGATGAGTTGTTTCGAAGAAATGCTCCACCGCTCCAAATTTGGAGATTCCCCCCAGATCCGTAACTGACAATTCCGTGATAGATCTGAGTCCAGAAATGCAAGCTCATTGCGGAAGTGCCGACTAGGGCGATGGCCATGGCCAGGTTGATGACCACTCCAATGAGTGCTGCGCGCAGAGCGGATCGGTAGTCGCGGCGGCAAAGGTAGATAAGGAGGAATAGGGCCATATACGGCTTGATGGCAATGGCAACACCGAGGCTGACGGCGGATACTCCGGGTCGTGTATCAATGTAATATAGTGAGAAAATGGCCAGGACATAAACGAACACTTGAGGCTGGCCCAAATCCAGCGCCATCAGGCCCGGGACTGTCAGGGTAGTTGCTGTTAGATAGAGAACGGCGAGCAGAGAGCTTCTCTTGGCGATTACTGCCGCTGGCAATAACCAGCAAGCTGCGAGTAGGACCAAGTAGGCATATCCGGCCAAGGGATATGGTAGCCAGGAGGTAAGATATGCTGGCAGGAAGTAACCTGGATTCAGACTCGTGTGAAAGATATGCCCGGTGTAGGGAACATGGCTCTTCATGAGGTAGAAGAGTTGGAAGAAGTCCCCGAAGTAATGGGTTCCGATGAGAGGTGCGTAATGGGAAGACAAGGGAAGCCATCCTGGCCTGTCATTAGGAGTCCAGAATCCGAGGGAGAACTTGGCAGAGGAGTTCCCAAAGTAGGAATTCGAAACCCACCAACCGGCGAGTGCCAGAAGAAACATCAGAATCGAGAAGATCCAGATTTGAGATAGGCGGTAGTCGCCGAACCTGATGGAGATGAGGCTGCTCTCATCTTGGGTAGAGAATGGCCGTTGCTCCGTTTGCGGCGTCAACAGGTCATGTTCCGTGGGTCCAGGCATCTCGTTAGGCCCGAATCTGCAGCATCGGCGGCTTGATGCTGCTCATCCAATGCCATGTGAGGCCAGATGTTGCTCGATGGTCGAGCAGATGTGGTCCACGTGGGCCTCGGTCATGCCAGGGTAAACGCCGAACCAGAACGCGTCATTCATGAGCCGGTCGGTGTTGGGCAGATCGCCGATCTGTCGGAACCCGGTGCCTGTTTGCCTCATTTCGTCGAAACAGGGCTGTCGCACCAGGTTGCCGGCAAAGAGCATCCGCGTCTGGATGCGTGCCCCCTCGAGGGCCTCTACCAGGCTGTCGCGTGTCACCGAGGTGCCGGGCTTGACCACAACGAGAAAGCCGAACCAGCTCGGTACCGAGCGCGTGGTCGGCTCCGGCAGGCGGAGAACGTCGCCGTATCGGGCAAGTCGGGAGTGGAAGAGCTCAAAGTTCCGTCGACGGGCAGCGACGAATGAGGGCAGTTTCTCGAGTTGCGCAACGCCCACGGCGGCCTGCATGTCGGTCATCTTCAGGTTGTATCCGAAATGGGAGTAGGTGTACTTGTGGTCATAGCCTTGGGGCAAGGTTCCCAGAGACCAACCGAACCGTTTCCCGCAGGTATTGGAGCGCCCCGGTTGGCAGTAGCAGTCCCGGCCCCAGTCTCGGATTGATTCGGCGATTGCAGCCAGCTCCTCGTCATCGGTGTAGACGGCTCCGCCCTCGCCGGTGGTCATCTGGTGTGCTGGGTAGAAGCTGCTGGTGGCCAGGTGACCAAAACTCCCGGTCCGACGGGTTACGGGAGCCTCGCCTCGCCTCGTCTCGTATTCGGAGCCCATGGCGTCGCAATTATCCTCGACCAGCCAGAGGGCGTTCGCCGCACAAAAGTCCAGCACAGCGTCGATGTCGAACGGATTCCCGAGAGTGTGGGCAACCATGATCGCTTTGGTCCGAGGGCTGAGGGCCTCGGCCAGCTGATCCGTGTCGATGTTGTCGGTGAGCGGGTCGACGTCGACGAATACAGGCACCACTCCGTGCTGGATGACTGGTGCCACCGTGGTCGGGAACCCTGCGGCGACCGTGATCACCTCGTCGCCCGGTCGGATGCGGCGATCACCGAGGCGAGGTGAGGTGAGCGCGGAGAAAGCCACTAGATTGGCTGATGATCCCGAGTTGACGAGGCGGCAGTCCGCGACGCCAACGAACTCAGCCAGACCCTTCTCGAGTTGTCGGCAGAAACGGCCACTGGTGAGCCAGAAGTCGAGGCTGGAATCGACCAGCGATACCACCTCGTTCTCGTCGAATACCCGACCCGCATAGGGCGCCGGGGTCTTCCCGGGGATATAGGGCTGGGGGGTCCACCGTCGGCGGGAGTAAGCTGCGACCTTCTCGAGGATCTCTGCACGGAGGGCGGCCACCGTAGGCTCGGTGTCCGGACCAGACTCAGGACCGTCATCGACCTCGAGTTCACCGCCCGACTCGTCTGAGCCTCGTCCCGACGGAGGGGAATCACTAGGCACAACCGGAACCTCGATTGTAGACGGATCTGTTGCAGGCTCGGCGGAGATCTCGGCGTCAGAGGGTCGGTCCGTAGGGAGTGACATCAGTGCACTACCTTAGAACCTGCACCAACACGAAAGGTACATGAATGAATCATCTGGAACGGCAGATGCTCGACATCCTGAAGCGGGGACGAGACGAATTCGGTTATGCGGCGGTCAAGGCTGAGTTCGAAGCGGAGGGTACCCGAACAGACGAGCTCCTCCGTTTGATGGAGATCGCCCGAAAAGCCGGTCTTGAGCTGGGGTTGAAGGTCGGGGGATGTGAAGCGATGCGAGACCTGATGGAGGTAAAGCAGATCGGGGTCGAGTACGTCATCGCCCCGATGATCGAGAGTCCCTACGCCCTTTCGAAGTACATCGATGCCAAGAACATTGTGTACACGGAGGACGAGCAGAAGGACACGAAGTTCCTCTTCAACCTCGAGACGGAGACGGCATTCCATCTTCTTCCCCAGCTGGTGGCGATGGCGCAGAGCGAAGGGGGCGTTGACGGCGTTGTCTTTGGGCGGGTCGACTTCACTCTCTCAACCGGGCGCCATCGTGATGAGATCAATACTGACGTCATCACGGAACACTGCATTGAGACTGCTAAGTTCCTTGAAGGTACGGGGTTGGACTACGTCGTCGGTGGAGGTGTTTCAGCGGATGCCCTTTCTGCCCTCCGTCAGATCCGGGATGTCTACCTGTCGCGCTTCGAGACCCGGAAGGTGATCTTCGGTGCCGGCGCTCTCGATGAGACGAATCTCGAAGAGGGTTTGATTGGCGCTGTCCACTTCGAACTGCTCTGGCTGCTGAACAAGCGTGACTACTACAGCGCCATCGGGCAAGAAGATGCGAAACGCATCGAGATGCTCGAACAGCGTTGGCACATCCTCTCATCCGAAGCCAAATCCTGAGCTCGGGCCGGCCGGCAGTGCGCGTCGCCGACTACATCGCCAAGTTGCTCGCGGACGGCGGAGCCCGACACGTGTTCATGGTGACAGGCGGCGGGGCGATGCATCTCAATGACGCATTGAGTCGCGAGCCTCGTTTGACGCCTGTCTTCTGTCACCACGAACAGACATGCGCGATGGCCGCAGAGAGCTATGCCCGGCTGTCGGGTCGTCCGGCGATCGTGAATGTGACGACCGGACCCGGTGGGATCAACGCCCTCAACGGCGTGTTCGGTGCCCATGTCGACTCGTTGCCAATGGTGGTGATCTCGGGGCAAGTGAAGCGAGAGACGCTGACGACCAGCTATGACCTGCCGTTACGCCAGCTAGGTGACCAAGAGGTCGACATCGTGGCCATGGCGACGCCAGCGTGCAAGAGCGCCACGCAGCTCGACGACCCTGCCGACGTCCGGTTCGTTGTGGAACGCGCCGTGTGGCTGGCCCGCAGTGGCCGGCCCGGCCCGGTGTGGATCGACGTGCCCATCGACGTGCAGGCCGCCCCAGTGGACATGGCCATTCAACGCCGGTTCGACCCGTTCACGGACGGCCCGGCGGCACTGCCCCCTGCCGAGTCCGGTGTCACAACAGGTGAGAGGCTCGCTGAACAGCTGTCCCTGGCGTTGGAGTGCATGGTCGGGGCAGAACGGCCGGTGGTCTTTGCGGGTGCCGGCGTGCGCCTGTCCGGTGGACACGAGTCCTTCCTCCGGGTCATCGAAAAACTCGGAGCTCCGGTGGTCACCGGCTGGAATGCCCATGACGCCTTGTGGACCAGCCATCCACTGGCCGTCGGCAGACCGGGGTCGGTGGGGGATCGACCCGGCAACTTCGCGGTGCAGAATGCCGACTTCCTCCTGGTGTTGGGAAGCCGTCTCAATATCCGGCAGATCGGTTACAACTGGCATGCGTTTGCCAGGGCGGCGTACACGGTGATGATCGACTCAGATCGGGCGGAGCTCTCGAAGCCCACACTGTCGATCGACCTCCCCATTCACGCAGACCTGGCGGAAGCGTTGGCGCTTCTCGATCGGGCGGAGTACCAACCGAAGCCGGCCCACCGTGAATACCTGGCGTGGTGCCGTGACCGGGTGGACCGGTATCCGGTGGTCCTGCCCGAGTACTGGAAGTCCGACGAGCCGGTCAACCCCTACTGCTTCGTGCAGGCCCTGTTCGACGAGCTGAAGGAGAGCGACGTGGTCGTGGTAGCCGATGGAACGGCATGCGTGGTGACGTTCCAAGCCGCTGATCTCAAGAAGGGTCAGCGTCTCTATACCAACTCGGGGTGCGCGTCGATGGGGTACGAACTGCCGGCAGCCATCGGTGCGGCCTATGCCAATGGCGGTCGTCGGGTGGTCTGCGTGGCCGGGGACGGCAGCTTGATGCTCAATCTGCAGGAACTCCAGACCATCGTCGGCAATCGGCTTCCGGTCAAGGTCTTCGTCCTCAACAACGATGGTTACAGCTCAATCCGCCAAACCCAGCAGAACTACTTCCCGGACAACATCGTCGGCTGCGGACCCGGATCGGGTCTGACTTTTCCGGACTTCGTGGTATTGGGCTCGGCGTTCGGCTTCGAGACAAGGCGTTGTCGCAGCCTCGCCCGATTGCCTGACGCGATAGCGGGCACGCTTTCGGGTGACGGTCCTCAACTGCTGGAGGTAGTCCTCGACCCCGAACAGCCGTTCTCCCCCAAGCTCTCCTCGCGACAGCTGGACGACGGCCGGATGGTGTCGTCACCGCTCGAGGACTTGGCGCCGTTCCTTCCTCGGGACGAACTGGCGGACAACATGCTCATCCCCTTGGAGGAGTAGGCGAGGCCGTGCCATCGGTCACGCATCAGTCGACACCCCCGGATCGACTTGCTTTCTCGCCGCCTGTGGCTGCCCGACTCCGTGAGTCGGACCTCGATGTGATCGTGACAGGCGGGGGAGGGTGGCTTGGTCAGGCCACGCTCGAGATGTTGGAGTCGACCTTCGCCGGCCGGACCGGGGCCCGGGTCCACGCCTTCGGTTCGTCGCGACGCACCATCACCCTCCGTTCGGGTCGTCAGCTCGACATCCATCCGCTCGCCGAGCTGTCCGAGTTGACTGTGGGGGCGCATCTGTTTGCCCACTATGCCTTCGCCACCAGGGAATTCGTGTCACGGCTCGGTGTGGAGGCCTATGTGGTTCGTAACCGTGAGATCACGGCGCTCGTGGCCGATCAACTATTGAGGACCGAACCGGTCGGTCTGTTCGCGATCTCCTCGGGTGCGGTCTATCTCGGCGACAATCCGTCAACCAACCCCTACGGTGTTCTGAAAGCCGAGGACGAGCGCCTCTTCCTCGAACTGGCACGTCGGGACCGCAGGGCACGGTACGCCCCCAGGATTGTGATTCCCCGGTTGTTCAACCTGGCCGGACCATTCCTGAACAAGCCTGATCGCTACGTCCTGGGGTCCGTGATCGAGGACATCGGGCGAGGCGGGCCGATACGGCTCACCGCCAGTCGGCCGGTGGTGCGCTCGTACGTGCACGTCGCCGATCTGATCGACATTGCCTTCGGGGCGATGGTCGGCGAGGGGCCGGTGCCCGATGGGCCGTTCGACGCTGCCGGGGAACGGGAGATCGAAGTGGGGGAGTTGGCCGAACTGGCCGCCTCGGTGCTGGGTCAACCCGGGATGGCGATCGAGCGTCCGCCTTTCGACGGTACCGCGCCCGACCGTTACGTAGGGGATCCCATGAAGCTCCGTTCCCTGGCCGCGGCTCACGGGGTAGATCTGAAGCCGTTGTCCCGGCAGATCGAGGACACCGCTCGGTTCATGGGGCTCTGAGACCTCCAGTGGCTGCTCAGGCGACCCTCCACGGGGCCCTGCCACTCTCCCAGAGTTCTTCCAGAAGGTGGAGCTCACGCAGGGTGTCGACGGGCTGCCAGAACCCGTGGTGGCGATAAACCGACAGCTGGCCATTGTCGGCCAGCCTTCCCAAGGGGCCCTGCTCGAACAAGGTCTCGTCGCCCTCAATGTCCTCGAGGACCTTGGGCGAGAGAACGAAGAAGCCGCCATTGATCCAATTCCCGTCCCCGCTGGGCTTCTCGAGAAAGGCGGTGACCTGGTCACCTTCGATCTCAAGTGCCCCGAATCGGCCGGGCGGCTGGACAGCGGTAACGGTGGCCAATCGCCCCTGGGCCCGGTGGAACCCGATCAGCCGGGTGATGTCGACATCGGCGACTCCATCCCCATAGGTACAGCAGAAGTCCTCATCGGCCACGTAATCGGCGATGCGCTTGAGTCGACCGCCGGTCTGGGTGTCGAGCCCAGTGTCGACCAGGGTGATGCGCCATGGCTCGGCATTCGTCTGATGCACTTCCATTCGGTTCTCACGGAGGTCGAACGTCACGTCCGACATGTGAAGGAAGTAGTTGGCGAAGAACTCCTTGATGACGTAGCCCTTATAGCCACAACAGATGACGAAGTCGGTTACCCCGTGGGCAGCGTACGACTGGCAGATGTGCCAGAGGAGTGGCCGCCCACCGACCTCGACCATGGGTTTGGGTCGGGCTACGGTCTCCTCGGTCAGCCGGGTGCCGCGGCCGCCGGCGAGAATCACAGCCTTCACCTCGGGGCTCCCAACTGGTTCAGACCTGCCGCGGGGTATGGCGCCATGAGCATCGGTCCACTCTACGACCAAGCAGATGATTGGGCTGACCACATCCCGTCCGAGCGCTGACCTTGGGCTCCATCGCCGCGCGTTTCCATCCTGGGCCCAAAGGGAGAGGTCCCTGGCGATAGCATTCCAGTTGTGCCGAGCGCAGCTCCGCGGTCGAGCGTGGCAACACCCGTCGGTCGGGCGCGTTGAAGAGGAGAGGCGTCTTGGGTGTCCATGCGTTCACGATCGTCTCTCGGGCATATGTGCCGCATGCCCGAGTACTGGCACGATCCTTTGCCGAACATCATCCCGATGGTCGGTTCTGGGCCCTGTTGATCGATGATATCGAGCACGAGGTCGACGAATCGAGCGAACCGTTCGGGGTTCTGCGCCTGACGGACTTCGATATCGAGCTCGCCGAGCTTCACCGGATGGCCATGCTTTTTGGGGGCCGACTCATCGCCGCTATCAAACCGTGGGTGTTCGAGCACCTTCTGAAGGCCGGTGCCAACTCGGCCATCTACATCGACAGCGACATCATGATCTTCGACTCGTTGAAAGCGATGGCAGATGCGGCCGAACGACACGGAGTGGTCGTGGTTCCCCATGTGCTGACGCCCATGCCGCGCGACGGCCGCCTGCCGAGCGAAACCCTCGTCTTGGGGGTTGGCGCGTACAACGGCGGCTGCTTCGCGGTGGGTGCAGTAGGCGTGGCATTCCTGGAGTTCATGAAGGAACGGCTCTGCCGGGAGTGCCGCACCGATGTTCCCGGGATGCGAGTCAATGAGCAGCGTTGGCTCGACTTTGTCCCCGCTCTCTTCGACCACCATGTACTGAGAGATCCGGGTGTCGACGCGGCACCGTGGAACATCCATGAGCGTCGATTGACACTCGTTGAGGGGCAACTCTATGCAGGCGAAGAGCCGTTGCGGGCTTTCCATTTCAGTGGTTTCGATCCGCGGATGCCAACGGTCCTGAGTGCCCGCGACTTCTGGGAGCGGCCTCGAGTCCAAGTGCGGGATGAGCCACTGTTGTCCGAACTGTGCGATCGCTACGCCCACGCGCTCAACGGGGCCGGATTCGGACGACAACACTGTATTCCGTTCGCCTATGACTTCCTTGCCGACGGCACGCCCGTCTACGCCAGCCTGAGGCGGCTCTACACTGACGCGCTACTCCACGCGGAAGCCACCGGCGGATCCGGGCCTCCTGATCCGTTCGAGGCCGTTGACGCCGACGCGTTCAGGAGTTGGGCCCAGGCTGCCTACGCGAAGGCCGGAGAGGAGGTCCCGGAGCGATTGGCCCGGAAAGGCATGGGGCCGACGACCGCCGAGGACTGGATCGGCCGCATGGCAGAGGGTGAAGCCGGAGTGCGAAACCCGATAGGTGCGGTGTGCATCGACCCCAGCCGGAGAGGGGTGGTGCTGGTCGGTCCCGGTGCTCTCGCTGATGCAGGCCACTACCGAGCCATCGTTGAACTCTGGCTCGGGGATCGATCAGCCGTTGAGATCGTGGACTCCACTGTGTTGCTCATCGAGGCGCTGGTAGACGGTTTCGTGCTGAGCTACGTATCGGTCGACCGCCGAGGCAGCAGCTCGGTGGCGCTCGACTTCGTGATTCCTACAGAGTTGCAGGATGTGGCGCTCAGCGCAGGAGTCGAGATGAGCGTCCAGTGCTTCGGTGGGGCGAGCGGCACGATCCGGGCCGTGCTGGTCGAGCGGGTGGGCGACGTGGCCACCACCGAGTATGTCGTGCCATCCGACTGGCTGCCAGCCATGTGGGTCGGCGACGTGGGCGAACGGACAGAATCGCAGGTGGTCAGGAGCTCAGGACGTGCCGGTTTCATGGTGGAGGGTCCCCTGTGGCGACTCGACGGAGGACGCTATCGCGCCGAACTGGGCCTGCACCCCCTGGTGAACGCCCATGGAGGTCGGCCCAGTGGCGGGACTACGGTGGTGGCTCTGGCGGAAGTGGTCATCCACGGCTATGTGATGGCGTTCCGGGCGGTGACCGGGGACGACCTCGCGGCCGGTCGCGCCGCCCTCGAATTCGAGTTGGCGGGGCGGTGGGCCGATGACCGGTACACCCGAGTGGAGCTACGGGTCAGGGCCCAAGCGGAGCTCGATGCCGTGCTGGACTCGGTGCGTGTGCAGCGCATCGGCGACGTCAACCCCGTCGCCGTAGTGGGAGAGACCGACTGGCTGCCGGCGCTGTGGATCGACGACAACGCGGTTCGAGTGGGAACTGAGGTCCATTCTTTCGACGGCAAGGTCGGGGTCCTCGCCCATGGTCCCGGATGGCGACTCAACCCGGGGTGGTACCGCTTCGATGTGGTGATCGAGGGAGCAGAAGGCGAGATCTCCGACACTGATCCCACCGGCGTGGCGCGTGTGCAGGTGCTGTGCGATGGGGCCGAGGTGGGCGAGCGCCTGGTTACCCTTCGTGCGGCGGATCGGGAGAGAGGCGTCGAGAGTACCTACTCGATCGAGTTCGAGGTCCTGGCGAGGGCAGCTCCTCCTCCGCTGCTCGAGCTGACACCCGTCGTCGACCTTCGGATCTCCACCGAAGGCAGCGAGCGGATCTTCGTCCGTTCGGCGATCCTGTCGCGGAAGGAAGAGTCCGTGTGATCTCTGGAACCGTCATTACTCGAGCAGAGCTTCCACGAGCCCGGGTGCTGGCCGGGTCGTTTGCCCGGCACCATCCCGGAGAGTCCCTCAGGGTTCTGATCGTCGACGACGTCGCAGGACGGGTTGCCGTCGATCCGGAACCGTTTCGGACGATCACAACGGACGACATCGGCATCGCACGCGAGGAGCTGCACCGTATGGTGATGCTCATGGGACGTCGGATCACCATCGCCCTGAGGCCGTGGTTGCTGGATCACCTGCTCGGACTTCAGGGTGGTCCTGCGATCTGCATTGACAGCCACGTCATGGTCTGTGACAGCCTGTCGCCGGTGGGGGAGGCCGTCCCGGCCGACGGGGTGCTGCTCGTTCCCCACGTTCTGGAACCGTTGCCCCGAGACGGGCTCGATCCCGACGAGACGGCGATTCTGGGTTTTGGCATGTTCAGTTCGGGGATCTACGGCGTCGGGCCTGCTGACGGTGGGTTCATCAGGTTCCTGAAGGAGCGGCTCCGGCGGGAGTGCCTCGTCGACATCCCCCACATGCGGGTGCTAGACCAGCGTTGGCTCGATTTCGTCCCTTCGTTCTTCCGATATCACGTCGAACGAGACTTCGGCGTGGACGTCGCCTACTGGAACCTTCACGAACGACCGCTCACCCGGTCGGACGGCCGGATTCTGGCCGGGGGAACGCCTCTCCGTTCCTTCAACTTTTCGGGTTTCGATCCTCGACTCGAGGGTATGATCGGGTCGAGTGAGGCGACGAGGGCCCCGCGCGTGATCGGCTCGGCTGACCCAGTGCTGGCCGAAATGTGCGAAGAGTACCGTCGAGAGCTGATCGCTGCCGGCTTCGACGATCTGCACTGGGCCCCGTTCGGCTTCGACTCGTTGCCAGGCGGTGTGCCGATCTACGACAGCCTCCGCTCCATCTATTCCGATGCGCTGATGGAAGCAGAAGATGCCCACACCCGACTCCCCCCGGATCCTTTCGACGCGGTCGGTACCCGTGACTTCCGAGCGTGGTGCAAGGACGCGTATGCCAGGGCCGGGCTGCAGTTGCCCGTTCAACTGCGTGACACACCTCGGTCGGCGGTGCCCATGCTGCCGGCAGGGGGATGGCGATCGCGCTTTCAGCGGCGTGCCGGGCGTGCGGGACCCGATGCGATACCGAGTGCGAGCTCTACGTCGCAGGTCGGGCCGACCGTGGACCACCTTGCCTCATTGCAGGCGGGCCCCGCCGGTCGGTGGGACCGATTGGAGGTCCAGGTCGATCCGTTTGGCGAAGGGGTGGTCGCATTCGGCCCGCTGGGCCGGCTCGACCCGGGTTGCTACCAGGTCACGTTGGAACTCGCGCCCGGGCCCCGCCAGCTCGGGCGTTCCGATCTTGACCAGGCCTTGGTGGTCGAGGTCAGAACGGAGGGATACCTGCTGGGAGGGAGGGCCGTCACCTTCGGGGAGATGGAGACGGGCAAGGTGTGCGCTGACTTCTCGATCCCGCGGGGTCTCTTGCGTGAGGCACTCACTGCCGGGACGGAGGTGGGCGTTCGCTCGCGCGGTCAGGTCACCGGCTCACTCGGAGCGGTCTTGGTCGAACGGGTCGGCACTGCGAAACCGGGTCTGCCTGCCCGAAGCGACTGGCTGCCGACGATGGACGCCGGCGAGGCGGGACGGCGTGCCGGAACCGAAGTGAACACGCTCCACTACCGACGGGGTCTGGTCGTTTCCGGCCCATACTGGCGACTCCAGCCCGGTCGTTACAGGGCCCTGCTGCGAACACGCTTCGCACCGGATGCGGCAGTCGAGACCTCGAGCGAGTTGGAAAACGCTGATGTCGTGGCAGTCGTGGCAGTCGTGGACACCGTGGAGGGCGAGACCATCTTGGCAGAGGTGCATCTCAGCCGGCGGGACCTGTTCGGCGGGTCGACGGAGCTTTCGTTCGAGATTGCTCGGGACCACGACGAACCGGGTGCACGAGTAGGGCTGCGTGTCCGCACCGAGACAGGAATCGCTGCAGTCATCGAATCCGTGACGGTGGAACGCACCGGGTAGGCGAGCGAGGTCGGCAGACCAATCTGACACTTCGGCTATGAGTCTCCATGGCCATGCCGGCCACGACGAAGAATAAATTACGTGCGAGGGCGACCGGTGGCAGTCGCCGTACCCTCATTGCTGCCCTCAGCGGGAATTGCGAGGCTGGCGCGGGTACCTTGGGGGACCGACGATTGTCGCCATGACCACGAACCCCAGCATCCGCTTCACCCGGTCCCTGACGCGGTGGCCTCCGAACCAGCAGGAGGTGAGCAATGAAACCGATTAGGGACAAGGTGGTTGGACTCGAAGTCCATCGAGATACCAGTCATAGCCTGTTGCCAGGTCCAACAATCCAAGCGCGACATCAAGTTGATTAAGCGGCATCCGCATCGGGCGTCTTGCATGCACCTGGCTCGGAGCCCGGTCCCGATGGCCGCCATCCGAGCAAGCGGATCGCATCCTCCCCGTCGAGCCTTCGCTATGCCACCAGCACGATGCCAGCACGGACGACCTCGAGGCGAGCCAACTCATCCTGTTGGAGCTCCTTCGGCAGCTGCCTGAAATGAACGGCCGCCTTCTCCCACCACAGCTACCGCCAGTGTCTCCCCGTGCGATCTCCGTGCTTCACGACGCACATCTGCGTGAGTTGCAGGTCCTGCAGCCCTCCCTGGGAGCTTCGGCCTGACACGCTCCTGGCCCGAGCGAACGGCAAACCAGGGAAGGTGTCTCAGCGCTACCTGGGTTCGGCCGAGGAGATCGAGGCCCGACTGGCTGGAGCCTGTCCCGGCGAGCCACACCGCTCCCGCCACCTCTCCTTCGGCGATCGCGCCGCCGTGTGTGGTGTGCTCGATCGTCTCGGTGTCGGCGACATCATCGACGAGGTGGTCGGCCCTGGACGCGCAATGCCGGAACAAGCGTTGGCACCTACATCACTTTCACCACCCTGAACCGGATCGTGGCTCCCCGTTCCAAGCTGGCGGTCTCGGAGTGGTGGGACAAGATCGCCGATGACCGACTGGTGCGTCTGCCTTTCGCCTCTCGGGATCATCGACGGTTCTGGGATGCGATGGATGCGATCTCCCCTGAGCAGCTCACCCAGATCGAGTGGCGGATCGGGGCGCAGACGGTCACCGAGCTCGCAGAACGTCTCGGTCGGGGCAAGACCCGAAAGGACCCCGCCGGCGTCGAAGCAGAGATCGCGTCGATCATCAGGCCCGGTGGGTCCCCCGGGTCATCACCACCACACCGGCTGGATCAGGTCCTCGGACTTCTCCCTCGCCTTGGCCACCGACGAGAAAGCCCGCAAGCAACTCGAGGACGAGCCCTTCGGAAAGCGGATCCTGTTCACCGACCGAGACGGGTGGCCGGTTACAGAGGTCATCGCCGCCTACCGGTCCCAGTGCACCGTCGAGTCCGACTTCCGCCAAATGAATGACCGCCAGGTCGACTCGTTCTCCCCGATGTTCCACTGGACCGACAGCAAGATCCGGGTGCACACCTTCTACTGCGTGCTTGCCCACGGCGTCACACGCCTCATGGTGCGAGAAGCCAAGCACGCCGGGCTCGACATGAGCGTGCGTCGGCTTCACTCGACCCTCGGACAAATCGAGGAGACCGTGCTGCCCTATCACGGAGATCGGGGACGGCCACCGGCCCGACGGATGCTCACCGAGATGGATCCTTTCCAGCAGCGCCTCTACGACCTCTTCGGACTCGACAAATACGCACCGAAACGCTGACGTAGGTACTACACCAACTCCAAGCAAACACCGTCTCTGACCTGCGACGAGGGCAGCTCACGACGGTCTGTCCAGGAAACGGGGGCTAGGACGCGGCTATGTCGACCATCGACTTACCGCCAGGCCCCACGGTGACGAGACCACTGGCGGCGTCCCCGTAGCCGGTGACGGCGCCGGTGGAGGTCACCACCCAGTACCCGAACCCGTCCACGGCGACGGCCAGTGCCGCGATCGGAGCGCGGGCGTGCATGACTGCCGGACCGAACAGTCGGGCATTGCCAAACGTGGCGATCGTGCCCTGCTTGGTGATCAGGTAGTACCCGAGCCCGTCCGGTGTGGTCGCCATTGCTGCCACCGATTGGCCCGGGGGTATAGCGAAGTTCCCGAAGCTGGTGGCGTGGCCGAAGGCGCTGACACCGCCGCTCGAGTTGATCAGGTAGTACCCCTCGCCGTTCGGAATGGCCTTGATGCCCACCACCGGCGCCGAGCCGGACGTGGACGTCACCGGGCCCAGCGAAGGGGCACCGAAGCCGCTGACCGTGCCGTCGGCCCGGGCGATCCAGTATCCGCCGGTGCTGGCGTCGACTGCCACGCCGACCACGTCGGCCACCGCACCACTGCCTGTCGGTATCGAACCCCGACCCACGGCATCGCCGAAGGTCGTGATCTGTCCGTTCGTCGTCACCAGGTAGTAGCCCTGCCGGTCCGGCGTGAGCGCCAACCCGGCGGTCGGCGCTGTCGGCCCAGGACTCGGCACCGATCCGAAGTTCAGAGCGGAACCGCCGGTGGTCACCCGACCGGCGGCGTCGACCAGGTCCAGGCCCGGGCAACTGGCAGAGGCAGCGGGCACCGTGGGCGCGGCCGACGCATCGGTGAGGGGCGCGCTGACGTCCCAGAGGCGATAGTCCCATACTCCCCAGGTGGCGCCCAGGTTGTTGTTCGCCACAGCGTAGATGACCTCCAACTGGCGGCTTGATGGCAGGTCACCGTTGCTCGTCCGGACGATGCCCGAGTTGTGGTTGTAGGTGTTGCCCGACAGGCACTCCCCGAAGCTTCCCTGCAACCGCCAGGACCCGGTCCCCCGGAGAAGGTTGTCGATGCTGATCGTGGCCTCGGTGACCGCCGGGGTGACCGGGGGGCCATTCAGGGTGGTGTCGTAGGGGCCGTTGTCGAAGGACAGGACGACGCGGCGCCCAGCCGGGTCGTAGGCGATGGAGGCGTCGTGGGGCCACGTGCCAAGCCCGGCCTGGGTGACCGCCTCGACCTTTGCGCCGCTCGGCAGGGCGACGAAGCAGGCGGTGCAGGGGCCGGTCTTCGGAACGTTCGACAGGTTCAGCTCGCGGAGCACCAGGCCTTCCGCCGGGTTCGAGTCGTTCCCCGGGCTCCCCGAGTTCCCCATGTAGGTGAGGAGGATCCGGCCGCCCGCGATGGTGGTGGCGGCCGGCTCACCGAGGCAGTAGAGCGTCTGCCCAGTGCTCCTGTTGACCGGGCAGTTGTTGGGATAGGCGTTCTTTCCGAAGTCGTCGGACGTCTGCACGAACGGCGTGAGGTCCGGGTGGTAGGGCCCGGCCAGCGAGTTGGCAAACGCCACGCCGATCACGTTGGTGGAATTGCTGGCCTTTGATTCGGCGGTGAAGAACAACGCCCACCGGTACGGCGTGCCGCCGAAATGGAATTGACCGCCGATCACCTCGGGCTCGCAGGTGTGGAATGCGAAGAAGTTGTTCCGGGCGGGGCCGTCCTTGGGGCCGAAGACGATCGTCGGCCGACCGTACTGCCACCGGCCGTTCACCAGATGACCCACCGAGAGCATGATGTGGTCACGGACCACGCCGTTCGGCGAGTTGCCACAGTAGAAGACGTAGCGGGAGTTGGAGCTCGTCTGCACCGTGCTGGGCGCATAGCTGTAGAAGAGACCGGCACCGGGGTCGATCCCGGTGAAGGCGGTATGGGTCGGCATGTAGGAAACCAACGTGGCATGGACGGTGGCGCCCGCAGTTCCTGGGAGGAGGACGAGCAGGGTGCCACAAAATGCAGCGAAGAACAGGCGGATTCGGCGGGGAACGGTGACTTCTCTCTCCTCCTGCTCGCGTCAGTGTCTGCCCGCGCCGGAGGTACTTCCGACCTGCCGGGTGGGCGCACCGGACTGGTCGATGACCGCCGGCGCATTGCTTCCGAAAAAGGGTAGCCGAGCCGGACTCCTAGACCATGGCAGGGTCGCCGCACTTGCGGGTGCCCGGACGGGCTCGCTCGACGTGATCACCCGAGCCCGGTGGACCCGCATCGACAAGTGATCACCGTGCTGAGGCGAGGGCCTGCGGGGTTGGCGAGGACGGCTGCCGCCCGTGACGAACGACGGCCAGATGGACCACGGCGCATGTGCCGCCCGCCATCCGCCCGATCTCCGTGGGCTGGGCACCGGGGTGGATAGAGTCTGGGGGGAGCGGAACCTTGTGGCCGCCAGGGCCCGGTGGGGAGAGGACGATGGGCTTTGCCTGATGCGGCGACGGTGACGGTCGTGACCCGGACCCAGGATCGGCCCATCCTGCTGGATCGCGCCGTTCGGAGCGTCATGCAGCAGACGCTGGGGAACCTGCAGATGGTGATCGTCAACGACGGCGGTGACCCCGGTGCAGTCGAGGAGCTGGTCGAGGCCCGCCGGGACCAGGTGCAGGGGCGCGCCAAGGTGGTGCACCACGAGGCTCCGCGCGGCATGGAGGCGGCGACGAACACCGGTCTCCGGTGCTCCGACTCCCGGTTCGTCGCCGTCCTCGACGACGACGACACGTGGCATCCGCGATTCCTCGAACTCACCGTGGCCGCCATGGAGCGCACGGGTTCCATGGGTGTGGTCACGGACACGGAGGCCGTCTACGAGGACATCGACTACGGGGACATCCGTTTGCTCGACTGGTTCCTCTTCGACCCGATGGCCGATGTGGCACCCTTCGGCGCAGCGGGCGGCGGCCGGCGGCCGCTTCCACCCACCAGCCTGTTCCGGCTGCTCTCGGGGAACCAGTTCCCTCCCTGTTCGTTCGTGTATCGGCGGGAGGCGCTCGGCGAGGTGGGCTACTACGACGAGAGCCTCCCTGTGCTGGGCGACTGGGACTTCAACATCCGCTTCCTGCTCCGTCACGACATCCACTACATCGACGAGCCCCTTGCCCACTACCACCACCGCAAGGGCCAGTCCGACGAGCTCGGCAACTCGGCCGGCCACGGCGGCGACCTCCACGAACGGGTGCGGGAGCAGTTGCTCAACCGCTATCTGCGCCAGGACATCGAGCGCCACTCGGTGGGCATCGGCGTCCTCGCCAATCTCCTGCACTACCTGCGGGCCCAGCGGGCGAGTGCCCTCGTTGCCGATCACGCGCTGGTGACGAAGTTGGACTCGATCGAGCGGTCGGTCGGGGCGCTGGCCGAGTCCATCGAGCGCTCGCAAGTGGGAGGGTTCCAAACTGCCACCTCCCCTTCGACCAGCGGACTCCCTTCGGAGAGCTGACCGGAATGAACGACCTGCAGGCGATCGTCAAGGAAGCGGACGTCGTCTCCTTCGACCTGGTGGACACCTTGCTCGTCCGCGACATCTGCCGGCCGATCGACATCCACCGCCTGAGCCACGAGTGCTTCAACGCCACCTCGGGGAGGTACCTCACCGAGGAATTGGCTCCCCGCCGGCTCGACGCCGCGTCGGCCCTGCAAGTGGAGGCGGAGGAGGCGGGACGTTGCCGACAGTCGGTCACCTTCGACGCCATCCACGAACGCATGGCGGAGCTGATGCTGCTGGACCCGACGACTGCCGCCCTCCTGGCCCGCTCCGAGCTCGACACCGAGCGCCGGCTGTTGCGGGCGAACCCGCGGATGCTCGAGCTGTACGCCTTCGCCGTCGAACAGGGCAAGCAGATCATCTGCGTGAGCGACACCTACCTTCCCCGCTCGTTCCTGGAGGAGGTGTCGGCCGAGGCGGGGATCACCGCGGTTTCCGATCTGCTGATCTCCTGCGAGACGGGTACGTCGATCTCCGACGGGAGCTCGTGGGCCGAGATCGTCCGCCGGTTCCCCGAGCGGCACGTGGTCCATGTCGGGTCCGACGGGCCAGCGGCTGCCGCGGCCGAGCGACACGGGGTGGAGGTGCACCACGTCCCCCGTGCTACCGACGGGTACCGCCAGCAGCACGGGCCTGCCGCCGCGCTCAACGGTCCGCTGGTGTTCCACCATCTCGAGGTCGACGGGTTCCGCCTCAAGAACCTTCACCGGAGCCTGCTCAATGCGCCCGTAGCGCACAAGGTCATGGCGGACGACGTTCCCTCGGCGGCGTACGTGGTCGGCTACGGCGCGTTGGGGCCGCTGATGACGGGGTTCGTCCAGTGGCTGCACCGAGCTGCCGGGCGGAGCGGTTGTGACAGCCTGTGCTTTGCCGATCCCGACGGGCGGTTCATCGCCCACGCCTATCGCGCATGGTGGGGTGGAGCGGCGCTGCCATCCCACCTGCTGTCAGGCGGGGGCAGCGGGGTGGGTCCCTCCGGGGTGGCCACGGACTTCGCCGGAGGTGGCGGCTCCACCCGCCCGGCCGCGGTGGCGATCGGTTGGGACAGCGCCACTGCTCGGTGGGACGGTGGCGTGCTCACGGGGCGTTGGGAGCGGCCGCCGGTGGCCGGGCTGTGTTTCGGCGTGGGGCCAGTGCCAGTGCCACCCGACGACGCCATGCCCACCTACGCATTCGCCGACGGGCGGATCGAGGCGCTCCGCTCCCTCTACGACGACATGCTCGGAATGTCGCGGGGCTTCCTCGAACGCTGCCTCGGGACGACGGCCGCCCTTTACGACGACGCCTCGGACGGGGGCTCCAACGATGCCGTCCTCCTGGGCGCCGTCCAGCAGGGCGCGCTCGACTATGTGACCGCCTTTCGCCGGTTGACCGACGGACTCCCGAGCACGGTGGCCGTCGTCGACCGCCAGACCGCCTGCGAAAACATGGTGATGGTCCTCAACTTCCCGTTGCCGCAGGCCGAGCGGGTGCTGGACCGGCTGCGACCTGTCACCCGCCCGCCCCTCTCTGGTTAGCTGTCCTGCCGGCCGAAACGGTGGCGGAGCGCTCCGTACATGTGGCGTGGCAGGGCGCCGATGCGGAAGAGCTTGGTTCGGTACACGGCATCGAGCTCGTGGCGGACCGCTCTGAGCTCGGCTTCGGTGCTGTCGGTGGGCAACGCCGAGCCTCCCGGCATCGGTAGGTAGGCCCCTGCGAGTGCGACGCGAAGCTCTCCCGTGAGGATCGGCGTGGGAAGGTCGACCACCAGAGCGCTGTCGGCGTCGAGGGCCAGCACGCCGGGTGCCACCCACCGCACATCGGCTGTGGGAAGACGCCCCTGGTCGTCGCCGTGCTGCCAGCGGTACTCGGTCGTCACGGCGCCCCCGGGGTTGGTGGTCACGACCTCGAAGAGATCGAGCCGCAGCAGTGAGGAGTGCTCGCTCGGTTGGACGACAACCCGCCCCAGTCCGGTTGCCGGACCGCTCCACTCGACCAGGCTCAATCCCTGCCGGTTGGAGGCGACCGGCAGGGAAGCGGCCGTCAAGTGCGGCGCGCCGCCGGGCCCCTCAAGGGTGATCCGGACATCGCCGGCCTCGGAAGGGGCACTGAAGCGGCCCGGGTCCACCGTGCCCTCCCGCATGAGCACGACAGAGTCCGCCATCTCGTTGTCGACCAGGGCGGCCGCGCCGCCGACCCAGTAGAGCTCGCTCGTCGCCGCCCAGTGGAGGTTCTCGGCTGTCCGGTAGGCCAGGGTCGGCAGAAACCGCTGCGGCACCAGCTGGTCGACCTGGCGGCTGCCGAAGTTCTCCTCGTGTTCCCACCAGCTGAAGATCTCGGCCTCGTCCCGGTTGGGCTGGGACAGGAAGCGCTTCAAGATGAGCCCGATGATCGCCGACCCGGCAGGAGTGGTCTCGAAGGGCTCCTGAGCGCCCAGGTCGTTACGGCGGTAGCCGAGCCATTCGGTCTGGTACGCGTCGATGCCCGCTTGGACGAGGTCTCTCGAGGCCATCTCCCCCGGCCTGACGGACACCGGTCCGAGGACCGGTGTCCCGTCCTCGGCGATCTCGAGCAGGGACCCCTCGTCGCACATGCAGACCAGCTCGACCAGCTCGGGGCCCCCGGTGATCGCAGCCACGTCGAAGGGATCCGTCCCCACGTCGCCGAGGAAGCCCTCGAGGGCCGTCCCCCGGAGGACACGTTCGGCCGCTCCGACGTGCGCTACGAGGTACAACCCGTGCAGGGCCAGATCCGATCCCTCGGAGGAGAGCATCCCTTCCAGGCATTCTTGGATCGTGCCGGACCACCCCACGTCCACGATCATCACCGGCCCGCTCCCTGGTCCGGCTGCCGCCTCGAAGTGGGCCACCAGCCGGCGTCGGCGTTCGGCGGACCGGGCGACCACCTTGCCCACGAGTGCGGGTCGGCCGAGTACCAGGTCGACCAGGGCCTCACTCGTCCCCGGCGCCCCGTTGGTCGCTTCGAACTGCTGTGTCAGCCGATCCAGCTCGGGGACGTCAGCGGCCTCCAATCCGAAGGACTCCAGGATCTGTCCGGGTGACGGGGCCCGAAGCCTGTCCAGGAAGGACCGGAGCTCCCCCTCGGAGCCCTCGTAGATGGCACCGCGGGCGCAGGCCTCACGTGAGACCCACGCCGTATCGGTCCGCAGATTGCCGCCATCTGCCGCCTCTGCCCGTTCGATGAGGCTCTTGAGGAAGCGCCCCTCACGCATCAGGAACACGACGCGCTCGGAACCAGCACGGGCGGCCCGCTCTCTGACCCACTGGGCGAAGCCGGTGAACACCGGGCCGAGCACTGCGGTCCCCGTCTCCCAGGCCACCTGCTCCCGGTCGCCCACGGGGCGGGGCGGCGGCAAAAACGTCGCCCGGCGCCGAAGCGCGGTCAGGCCTCCGTCACCTGCCCGTTCGTTGCACCACGTGCTGGCGTCACCCGGTTGGCCGACTACGCGTTCACGGATGTCGATGGCGAGATACCGATCGGTGCTCATGGGGTAGTGCACCGCCCGGACGCCGACCCGCTGGGCGCACGACACATCTGCCTCGAGGTTGTCTCCCAGGTGGACCAGCTCGTCCGGCTCGATCCTCAGGTCTTCCACGACGACCTTCCAGAGCTCGTCGCCCTTGCCCGTACCGTGGTCGCTGGAGGTGTACACGCCGGCCAGCGGGAGTTCGCCGAGTGAGCAGGCGGCGAAGAGGGAGCGCAGCTGGGCGGCGCTGAAGTAGGTATCGGACACTGCGATCAGGCGCAGGTCGGGTAGGGCTGCCCGGACCTGCTGGAGGTAGCCGGCCAGCCGGCGGTCGGCGAAGGTCACCTCCTGCTCGATGGCCAGCTCGTGACCGGCCGCTTCGACGACGCTCAGCGTCGGTGTGACGCCGGGAGCCAGTACAGCATGGATCTCGGACAGCGTCGCTTCCACGGATCCACAGTCCCGCTGCTTGCGCCGGCGAGCCTCCTCCTCGGCGAGAATCCGCAGCCGGGCGTACGCACGCGGGTCGATGTGGGGGGCCAGGGCACCCCTTTCGGCCAGCCGGCGCCCGACCAGGAGGTGGACGTCGGTGGGCTTGGGCACCCGGCGCCACAGGAGCGTGTCGAACACGTCAACCGAAAGAACCCGGGTCCGGGCGGAAGCGACCGCCTCGTCGATCGCCTCGAAACGGCGGTCCGGAAGCCGGCCGCCCGCGGTGCCCGGCTCTGGGGTCCTCAAGACAACCATCGTATCCTGAACACTACCGAAACCCGGTTGAAGGCTCCTCTCGAAATGTGCCACGGCCGGGTCGGGCGCGCTCGTCGAGGTGGTGCCGTGCCCGCGCTGCTCCGAACACCGTGGGATGCCCTCCGGGAAGCACGGGGAACAGAATTCGGTGATCGGGATGAGGTGTCGGCCCCGGCACGCTCAGGCAATCGGACGAGGTGCCCGGAGGGCTGGGGAGCCTCCCGCTGTTATCATCTTCCCGGAATGGATTCCGATGGCGCGGATTGGAAACACTCGCCGCCTGGGGCCGCGAGCCGAACCGAGGAGATGCCCGCAACGATGAATCACCGGTTGTCTCCCCGCCGAGTACTCGTCCTCGGAGGAACGGGCTTTCTCGGTTCGGAGATCGCCGGGCGGTTCATCGAGCAGGGATCGTCGGTGGCGGTGCTGGCGCGTCACGGCCCGACCGGCATCAAGAGGAAGAAGCTGCGGACGGCAGATCTTGTGCTGGGTGCGGCAGAGGATGAAGAGGTCTTGGAGCGGGGCCTCGAAGATGCCGACCACGTAGTGCACGCATTGGGGTGCCCGCTTCCGGCGGGGTCGAATGGTGATCCCGTAGATGACCTCTTGCAGACGGTGCCGACTCTTGTCCGGCTTCTCGAGATGCTTCGGCGGCGGCCCGGGATCAGCCTCACGTTTCTGTCGTCCGGGGGAACCGTCTACGGCAATCCGGTGAAGGTCCCGGCAGACGAGTCGACCCGCTGTGACCCAATTACTGCGTACGGGATAACAAAGCTCGCGGCGGAAAAGTACATCGGAATGTACTCCGATCGGTACGGCATCGATGCGAGGATCCTCCGGATCTCCAATGCGTACGGTCCCCTGCAATCGCCTGAAAGGGGTCAGGGTTTGATCGCAGCATTTTTGGATGCAGCCCGATCGGGCCACGGCGTGCGAATCTTCGGCGACGGGACCGCGTTGCGTGACTACGTCACCGTCGAAGATGTTGCGAACGCAGTGGTGCAGCTCTACCGATGTTCGGATGGGCCTCGTGTATTGAACGTGGGTAGCGGCACCGGGCACTCCGTGCGCGACGTCTTGGCGATCGTCGGGCATGTAACCGGTCATCCACTACACGTGGATTGGCTCCCAGAGCGCCTCTTCGATGTGAAGGCGATCGTGCTCGATGTGACCACGCTCCATCAGCTCATAGCCTGGAGTCCGGTTCCGTTGGAGGAAGGCATCCCTCGCATCTGGAACACGTGGCAGTCGTGGTCGGCCCCGCTTGGGGAAGACCTGCCTCTGTGATCTGGAAGGAATGGATCGAGGACGCCCGTGACCTGCGTGCTCGGGCGCGGCGGGGGCTGGCTGCATTTTCCGAGTCTCCTCCTCCGGGAAGTGGTCAGACCTCGCATCTCACCGGCTTTGTCGACGAGCCCCGGCCGGGCTCCGTCGTCAGACCTGGGCCCGTTGTTGTTCGGGGTTGGCATCGGAAGGGTGATCGCCCGGCGTCGGCAGTCGCGGTGTCGGTGAACGGGGAAGAGGTCGATCGGGGAGAGATCGGCGGTGATGCGCGCCCTGATGTGGCGGAAGCGACAGGCATCCCTACTCTCGCCGGTGCCGGCTGGTCGCTCGTCGCTGATCTCGGAGACCTTCCCGACGGCGATGTAGAGCTCGCTGTGCGGATATGGGGAGCGCCGGGCGACTCGCCAACGGACTTCGAACCGATAACGGTCCGAGTCGCAACCCCATCGCGAGTCGAGCGACTGCAGATGGCGCCATCGGCCCTCCGTGACCAGTTCTTCGGGCTGCTCGATCTTCCCCCTGAGGGGGAGGAGATCGGGCCTGGCATCGTACGCGTGGTCGGATGGGCGCTGACGGAGCCCGCTCCCGTCGAGCGTGTGCAGGTGGTCGTCAACGGGCACGACTTCGGCCCCGCCCGGCTGGGGACCGAACGTATGGATGTCGCACGGCATCACCGGGTTCCTCATGCACTGGTGTCGGGGTTCGAGCACCTGATCGACCTGGGCGAGGTTCCGGATCTCGGAGACACCGCGACAGTGGAGATCCGGGCAACGATCGGCACGGTGTCCGAAGCTGTGCTCGCCACTCGAACCTATCGGATCCAGCCTTCGACACCGGTCTCGACTGAGCCATCCCAGCGTGGGCGTCGGGTGACCGATGCCGAGCGCAGTCGATTGGTGCGTAGCCGGACCGACCGCCTCCTTGCCGGTGCGAGCGCGGGCGATGAGGGGGAGTTGAACCTGGTCGCCTTCACCCATGACATGGGGTATGGAGGAGGGCAGCTCTGGCTGTCTGAACTGCTGTATCAAGCCGGCGCAGGTCGCGCGTTCGAGTGCACAGTCGTCGCTTCGAGGGAAGGCCCGCTGGTTGACGATCTCGAGGCCATGGGCATCGAGATCTACGTGACGCCAGATGCCCCCGTGAACGACATGCAGTGGTACGAAGCCCGCGTTGGGGAACTCGGAGTGTGGATCAGGGACCGAGGCCACAACGCGGCGTTGGTCAATTCGTTCGGATCATTCTTCGGGGCGGATGTCGCGGTGCGCCTGGGACTTCCCACGGTGTGGGCGATCCACGAAAGCTACACACCGTCGGTGATCTGGTCGGTCGCCTTCCCGCCCGATTATGTGCACCCAGACGTTCGCGCTGCCTTCGATCGGGCGTTGTGCCAAGTGCAGGCGGTCGTGTTCGAGGCCGAGGCGACGCGCCAACAATACGCGGAAGCAACGGGTGCAGGACGGTCACTTGTCGTGCCGTATGGGGTCGATCTGGCGCGTATCGAGCTGTACAAGAAGGACCACAGCAGGGAGGCGGCCCGGCACGCTCTAAGGATCCCGGAGAATTGCAAGGTGCTCCTCGTCATGGGCACGACCGAGCCGCGCAAGGCACAAACCATGCTTGCCGAAGCGTTTGCCCAGGTGAGCGGTGATTGCGATGAGGCCATACTGGTCCTCGTCGGCGACACGGGGACTCCCTACGCAGCGGCCCTGAAAGCGTTCATCCGGCAGGCAGGAATCCAAGCTCAGGCACGGGTCGTCCCGGTCACAGAGGATACGTATCAGTGGTACAGAGCCGCGGACGTGCTCGTGTGTGCGTCGGATGTCGAGTCGTTGCCGCGCTCTGTGCTGGAGGCCATGGGCTTCGAGGTCCCGGTTCTGGCGACGTCGGTCTTCGGCCTCCCCGAGTTGCTAACCGACGGAGAGACAGGGTTTCTCTTCGAGCCCCGGGACCTTGCGGCTGCAGCTCATGCTCTCGAGCGGATCCTGACCGCCAACGGTGAGCAACTGGCCCGGGTGGGGGCTGCAGGGCACCGCCTGGTGACAGAACGACACGATTCGAAGGGGTATGCGTCAGATATCCTGCGGCTCGTGGAGGGTCTCCGCAGAACGCCGGAAGCGCTCCCGTCCAGCATTCTCACCAGTGGCACGGCCACGTGGGACAACGAATTCAGTTCGGCCGAATCGCCTCGGCCGAAAAGCTGATTGGTGAGATCCACTGTGTGCCGAAGTCCGAGAACGACCCGATCAATGATGCGACCTCCACCATCATTCGCACAATGATGTCGCGTTGGTCACCATACCCGTCAGGATTGTGCCCCATCATGTAGCCAAGGTCGGCTGTCAGCTGGGAAATCGCAGAAAAAGCATCGTTCATAGGTGCAATCTCGCTGGCCTCCAATCCGACACGAATCTCCTCGCTCTCGTGCGCGCTCGGTACTGCAACCGCCATGCTTGGGCCTCCAACGGTTCGTCGCTCGGGTGGTGCCGGCCATCATGACCGGTCCGTTGCGACGACCGTTGGAATTCGCCCTCTGAGGATTCGAAGGTGAAAATGGATCCACGCCATGTCTGTCAGGTCCTCTCCGCCTTGATAGTCCTCCTTGGAGTCCCGGTGGCGCCTTGACGGGGGTGTTCAGGATTCCGGGTCAGGCTACGAAGTGCACAGGGCCGCGTGAAGCCGGATGTCGCGCTGTACGTCGTACCAGGCGGTCACCGTGCCAACGGTCATCGAGGGCTTGCCAAGTGCCTGGGCGAAAAGGGAGTTGACGACCTCGGGTTCAGCAACCAAGGGCGTGGCCAGCACCGTACCCACGCTCTGCCTGCCCAGGAACGCCTGGAGGTCGCAGGCTAGACGCACCTTGCTCGAGGGGATCGGCCCTGATGGGTACGCAGCCCCACCGGTGGCTTGAGACCAAAGGAATCGCTGTACATCTTCAGGTCGCAGGATGGCCGGAAAGTTGGTGGCGCTGCCATCCGGGCCCGGGAATAGCCCGTACCCTCCGATGATTCTGAACCGCATGCCTGCCACAGCCTGCCAGAGCTGTCCATGCAGGCTTTCCACCGACGGGTATGGCGAGATCAGGACGATGCTGCTCGCCGGCACTCGATTCAGGGAGTCACTGCTGAAGTAGGCGGGGACGGCAGTCGCCGAGGTAGAGAAGGGCCATCGCGGGACCAGTGAGATGACACAAGCAATGGCCAGGATGCCGACAACCCACAGTCCCAGAGCCGCGGGGCTCTTGGTCGGCATCTGTCCCCGGCGCAGAGCAGCGGAGCGTTCGGCGCCCCGAGCAAAGACTCTCGTGCGCATCTCATCCATTCCGAGTGCTACGAGGAGCGCGGCGAAGAGTGCCGTGTAGAGCGCAAAGCGCGCGGCGATGACATTACCGACCAGCGGGAGATGCCCGAGAAGAGCGAACGGCAGTGGAATCGATGTGGTGTGGTTTGCCACCACCAGGCGAGAACCGAAAGACAGCAGCGTGGTGGCGACGGTCATCAGCGCAGCAAATCGAACCCATCGCCTGTGCCGGCACTGCACGACGATGACAGCCATGACCACGAGGAGCGGGAGTCCAAGGTAGCTCCCGTTCTCAGTGATGTTGCCAAAGAGCAGCTTGCTTCCCTTCTGGGCGAGTGGTCCGGGCGCGAACTGCTGCATCGACGTCGGAGCCACCGTTCCGAGCAGGTCGGCACTGACGCCACCCGGGTAGGGAGGGCCGAGGTACCGGTGGGGCCCCGCCAGCATCACCCAGACCGGATAGGCAATGCACACGGCCACGATGGCCACGGCCACGAGGAGTCCGAGCCTCCCCTGGCGTGCGGCAAGGCGCACTTGGCGGGGTGATGCGATGACCAGCACCACCATGGCCACGCCGGTGACGATGACCGTGGTTGCGGCAACTTCTGCCGAAATGAAGAACTGGGAAACCAGGAAAGCGCCGAGTGCCGCTCCCCAGCGTTGCGGGTGTTCCTGGCCTGGCCGAAGGGTCTCGTAGGCGGCAAGGAGTATCAGTGGCGGCAGCGGGACAAAGGCCAGATTGAGATGATCGAGGCTCTGTGTGACCACGTAGGGGGAGAACCCGTAGAGGGCTCCACCGACGAAGGCGGCCACGTCCCATGTCACCCATCGCCGCAACACGAAGAACATCGACGCCGCCGAGAGCGGGAAGGCCAACCATAAGAGCAGATTGAGGCTGGCGATTGGGCTCACCAGAAGTGTGAGAGGAGCGGTTAGCAGCCCCAGCAGCGGTGCCGAAGTGTTCTGGACCAGGTTGATGCCCATCGGGTAGTTCAGCCACGTCGTCGCGAAGATGTTGTGGCCGTGGAGGAGCGCGTAGGGGGTCCAGGCCAGGTACCACGTCATCTGCTCGAGATCTCCGTATCGGATGCGACTTGGGTCGCCGGGCCATGTCGGCCAGTTGGCTGCCAACCCCAAGCCGGCGTAGACGATCACGGCGGCGATCGGCCGCCACGACAGTCGCCGGTCACGGCCGTGGTGCAGGATGCCGGAAGAAGCCGCGCTTCGATCCCCCTCGTTCTCCGATGCCGGTTGCTTGTCGGACGCGACTGCTCGTGACACGCTCAGTCGCTTCCCTACTGCGGTGCTCGCCCAGAAGGGAATGCCCACGGGCCACCACGCTCGAGCTTGGCGGCCTTGTCGATCGGACGCCACGGGGCATGCGGTCCGTACGGTGCGACCTGACCAGCGGCTCCCCGACGTCTCATCAATGCGCCGTTCTCAAACCTGAGTTGCGTCGAGGGTCATGCGTCACATTCAGGTGATGGAAGCACCATTTCCAATTCCGCCTCAGATGCTCGCCGGGTATTCCTACGAGCCAAGATGCTACGGCAAGTTCACGAAAGTGTTCGCAGATCACCGAGCAGGTCGTGGAGCGTCGTCGGTGTGTCTGTGGGCATGGGACGAAAGCATCGTTTCCGCCGGTCGCCACCGCTCCGACGCGTAACGGCTCCGACGTGCGGGGGTGGTCGCCTGGCTCCTCACCCGGACTCGAACAGTTACGATGAGAGCCCCGAAGGAGGACGATGCCCGAATTGGCGCAAACAGCGTCCGAGGCCAGCTACGCTGCGGCCTCGCTGAACCACGCTGCGGCACCGGTGGAGCAGGCGGCGTCACCTACGGACCAACCGAGCGACGGACCGGGCGACCTGCGACGACGGTGGCCGGCATCGGTGGTGCCCCTGGTCGTTCTCATCGGCACAGCGGTGGCCGTCAACCTGTGGTGGATCGACACGTACCGCCGGGGCCTTCCGTTCGACATCGACGAGGCCGGCTATCTCCAGCGGGCCTTGACCGACGCGTCGTTCCTCACCACCGGAGGGTTGGGCGGGTTCCTTGGCCACCTGCACAACCCTGACCCGCAAGCACCCCTGCTGCCGGCGTTCGCCGCGGTGGTCCACTGGATGACCGGCGTGGGTCCATTCGGGCTCATCGCCACCCAACAGTTCTTCTACGTCGTGCTGCTCGTGGCGACCTGGTGCATCGCCCGGCGGCTGGGAGGGCGGATGCAGGCGCTGGCGGCCACCGCGGTGGTTGCGGCGGTTCCCGGCATCTTCGAGGCGTCCCGGACGTTCGAGTTCGGCTTGGTGGCAGCCTCGATGTTGACGGCGGCTCTGGCGGCGCAGCTGTGGGCCGGGCGGTTCGATCGCCTGTGGCCGGTGGTGGCATGGGGAGTAGTGCTGGGATTCGCAGCGCTGTCGCGCACGATGGTCCTCGGCCTCCTGCCGGGCCTGCTGGTGGCCCTGGGGGTGCGCCTGTGGGCAGTCGGCCTGAACCGCCGGCGGGTCGGTAATGCGCTCCTCGGCCTGGGTGTCGCCCTAGTGGTGGCCTGGGGGTGGTACTCGGCATCCTGGCGGAACGTGCTGAAGTACCTTTCCAACTACGGCTACGGCAGCGAGGCCACCCACTACGGGAAGTCGAGCTCGGTGCTCTCGCTCGGCTGGTGGACGGCTCGTCCGAGCCATGCCATCCAGGCGATGTTATTCGCTCCCACGACCGTGCTCCTGGCCTTCTGCCTGATCGTGGCCGTCGTGGACTGGGGCCGCCGGTCCGCGGCCCGACACCGTGGAACGAGGCACGCCCAGGCCGCTGTCCGTCCGGATGCCCGAGCACACTCGCCCAAACCTGTCCCTGTCTCGAGCAGTGGCACGTCCACCGGATTGCCATCCCGGCTCCGCCGGATTGCCGCCGGGGACGTGTGCGCGGTGGCGATCGTGCTGGTGTGGTCGTTCTTCGCCCTGTCGAGCACGGCCAACCTGGGGTCCGGATTCGAGCTGACCATGATTCCGATGGCCGTGGTGCTGGTTGTGTCGGCCGCAAGCAGGTCGCGGCCGGCCACTGTGATCACAACCAGTTGCTGCCTCCTGACAGCGACGTTGGTGTTCGCGATCGACAGCAGCGCTCTGGTCACCGGAACACCGGTGGTCGCGCGGTTCGGAAGCTGGAGCGTCGTCGCCTTCGACGGCAGGGGATCGCTCGCCATCTACGCGGATACCTTCTTGCCCGGCCCGGTGCCGTCGCAAGCTTCGGTGGACGCGGTGTTGCGGGCCAACCAGCGGGTGACCGAAGCGCTGGCCTCTCTGATCGTCGCGACGACTAAGGCGCACGGGCGGCAGCCAGTCATCCTGCTGGCAACCGAGGATCCGTTCGTCAACACGAACTCCCTCGGCCTCGAAGTACAGCTCCAGACGGGACAGCAACCGGGGATGGGCCTGGTGCAGCCGCCCTCAGTGGCCGGGGCAAGTTTCGTCGGTCAGCTCACGGAGCCACGCTTCGGCGAGCCGAACATCGTCATGGTGGGCCCAAATGCAACGGATCGGATTGCCGCCACCTGGGGGCCGCTCCCCCATCCGCTGGCGGTGATTCCGGCACTGCGATCCACCGGGTTCACACTGGCGGGTTCGGTTCGAATGCCCGACGGCAGGACCATGCAGGTGTGGTGGAAGGACGTCGGACCGGTTTTGGGGTAGGTGGGAGTTCGCCTGGGGACCCCTGTCCCTCTACCGGTGATGAGGTCGGCAGGTCGAACACCGAGGGCCCACGACGAGCTCGCGGAGCGGTCTACGAGGTCCGTGTCCGGCGTTCCCTGCGAATCCATCGAGCAATGAGGGATCCGAGTAGGACCAGCAAGGCCAGACCGGCGGCAGCGATCGCCGGGATCTCGTGGGGCGGTAGATAGGTGAAGTCCACAGAGGTCGTGCCGGAGGGCACGGACACCTCCTGGAACAGTCCGGCAGGGCCCGCCCGGTCCTCCCGGACGGGAAGCGCACGGCCCTCCGCGGTCGCCGTCCACCCCGGGAGGTACTGCACCCTCCGCACCAGCACGGATGGCTGGGAGCAGTGCACCGTCGCCTGGTCCCATCCCACGCCGGTCACGGTGCACGGAGTGTCGACCCGACCCCCACCGGCGGCCGGAGCGGTCACCGCCAGAGAGAACACAGGTGCAGGAGCAGGAAGCTGCCAGATCTCGGCGAAGGTGTCGTGGTAGACGAGGCGAGGACCTGCGGGCCACGGGGGAGACCCCGCCGCCGGAAATGGCTGGCCCAGGACGTCGAGTCCGGTGGCGTTCTCGACGACGTAGCGGACGCCGACCGCCTCGTAGCTGGGAAGGTTGGCACTCAATTCCTGCGCCGGCGTGGGGCCGTTCGGGTCGATGCGCGCTCCGCCGGTGAAGTTCCGCGGGGGCGAGTTGGGGTCGAGGCGCGCGCCGATGTACCGGCTCCACGCCGTGGGGACGGGGTTGTCGGTGACGTTGGCCTCGGCGATGTCGAAGTAGGACCCGTAGTCGGGCTGGATGGGCCCGAGGGTGTAGAAGCGATGGTCCCCCAGGTTGGCCTGGAGCCAACTGACCGACCCGGCTTCGAGCGGCGTGGGTGGCGGGGCAGACAGATAGGTGAACCCCAGGAGGACGATCGATTCGGCAGCGACCACACCCGCCATCAGGGCGCGCCCCTGCCTCCTGCCGCGTTCGACCCGGCTGAGCCTCTGCACCCGTTCGGCGGGGGATGGTTCGCTGCGACGACCCGCCATGAGTCCGCCGACGGCCAGAAGGGCCAGGGCCACCGATGCGAACACCAGGCTGCCCACTGCGTAGATGTGGCGGTGGGCTCCCAGCGCCCCCGACGGACCGACGGCAGCGGTCAGGAGCGGCCACGCCGTAGCGGCGGCCCAGGCGGCAAGAACACCCGTGACGGCGGCAGCCGCTGCCAGCACCCGCCGTCTGGTCATGTTTCGGGCGATGTCGTCCATGCCCAGGGCAGCCAGGGCCACTGCGGCGAACTCCCACGATCCGTCGGCGTAGCGATAGAAGGCGGTGAGCCGGATGACGGGCAGGAGGGCCATGAGATGGACGACGGGAGGGAACCCGAAGGTGCGGAGCAGGCAGACCAGTATCCATGCGCCGAGGCCGAGCCGGAGGAGCCGCTGCCGCCGCCCGATGAGCCCCACGAGGCCGGCGGCAATGACGGTGACCGTGAGGAAGCCCCCGACACTGCCCCACAGCAGCGAGATCGTGTCGGTGGCCCCGGCCGGAGCGTGAAACCCGAAGATCGGCCCGAGAGAGTAAGGGAGGATCAGTTGGGCGAGTCCCGTGGGGGCGAGGGACACGGATGCGAACTCACCGTTGTGGCCACCGACGTCGGCGTAGGGAAGATAGCCGGCGAAGGCGATGAGGAGCGGTGCCGCCAGGGCCACGCCGGTCGCCAGCCCGGCACCGAGCTTGGCTACGATCCGTTGCCACGACGCCCGACCCGGCCCGGCCAACCGGAGGACGGACCACCAGGCCACGAAGAGGCCGTCGATGAGGGTCGTCTCGGGGAAGCCGGCGAGGATCGAGAGGGCCAGTGCCACCGCGAGGAGGCGCCAGCCCCCGGGTCGACCGGCCCTGCCGGCATCGACGGCGCGTTCGACGCCCAGCAGGCAGAGGGGCAGCAGGGCGACCGGGCGAATTGGGGCGTGGGCAAGCCAGGCGTACGTCCCGCAGAGGCCGAACGCCACCCCGGCTGCCGTGGAGAACGTACGGCCCACGCCCAGTCGCCGGATGAGGAAGTAGGTGGACCATCCGGTGGCTGCTTCGAGCGTCAGCTGGAGCAGGAGCAGGCCCTGGTGGAGGGCGAGCAGAATGGTCAGCGGGAAGAACGCACCGCTCTGCATCTCACCGGCCAGCGGCGCCCCGATCCCCTCGAAGGGGTCCCACCACGGGACGTGCCCGTGGAGCCAGTCGAGGGCGGCCAGGTGGCCGAGGGCCTGGGTGGTGTACCCGGCGTTGGGGTCGATGTAGGGAAGGCCGGGCAGCCGGCCCGAGGTGGGCGGCGTCAGGTAGGCGTTGATGACGAGCGGGTTGGTGGTGACGACGTGCAGCAGGAAGGGGAGGTTGGCTGCCAGGACGGCGAAGAGGATGCACACCAGGGGGACGAGGTTGGGCGATCGGCGGGCGAGCCACCTCCGAATTGCCCGACCGGGTCGGCTCGTCACTGGCACCGCTTTCTGCCAAGGGGTGGCACCACCGGACTGCCGGCCGGGTGCCTGGGCGAGTATACGAGCAAGGATCTTCATCACCCGGACCGCCGGCGTGCATCGTCGTGCCGCGATCGGACCATCCGGAGCGTCACACTGCCCGGCGGCGCGCGGCCTGCGTCGCGAGACCCGCCGGTGGCCGAACCACTCCACGGGTGGACCGACCCGCTGCGGCAATTGTGCTGGTTGGGCCCATTGTGGTCAGGGGCGGCCACCGATTCCCCCGTGCCGGGCTGGCATGTACCTGCGGTGATTGACCTACCATTCGATGATGAGGTCTCGGGCCTGCACGGGCGACAGAGTGAGGTCAGGATGGGCAGACCTCCTGGCCCGGGGCGCCTCAAGGGGGATGCCAGCGGAGGTCAGGTCGAGGATGGAGCGGGAGTCGGCAGTGGGCGAACGGGTGGGATGGTCATGAGTGCCAGCCTTCGTGCGCCCGCCGTGCGATCCCTCGAGCTGCCCGGGTGGCGGATCCGGCTGGCGACCCTCGTCGAGGGGGACTACGAGGCGTGGCTGGCGGTCCGGACCCGATGTCGGTCATGGCTCATCCCGTGGGAACCGAGGTCCAAGGGCGCACCCCCTGCGCCGGAGGATGCAGCCAGCTTCGTGGCCCGATGCGGCATGCGCGAACGTGAGCGCCAGCTCGGGAGCGGGTTCGGATTCGGGATCTTCGTAGACGGTCGCTTTGCCGGAGAGATCACTCTGTCGTCCATCCAACGCGGACCGTTCCAGAATGGCGCCATCGGCTACTGGATCGACGAGGAGCTGGCCGGATCGGGACTGATCCCCGAAGCGGTCGTCGTCGTGCTTCAGTTCGCTTTCGAGACGCTTCGGCTCCACCGGATCGAAGTGGCGATCATCCCCCGGAACATGTCCAGCCGTCGGGTGGTCGAGAAGCTGGGCCTGCGCATCGAGGGAGTGGCCCTCGGCTTCCTCGAGATCAACGGCGAGTGGGAGGATCACGTTCGCTACGCCATGACGGCGGAGGAGTGGGCGGTGCGCGCCCCCGAGCTGCGCACCACCTGGCTGAAGAGGAGCTAGCCGGATGGCCGACGACCGCGTGGCGAATGAGATCATCGAGGATGCAGTATCCGGTCGCCGCCGGGGCCCGGCCATTGCCGTACTGATCCCGTGCCTCAACGAGGCGGTCACCGTCGAGGCCGTTGTGCAGGACTTCCGGAAGAGCCTGCCGTCGGCCACGGTCTACGTGTACGACAACAATTCGACCGACAACACCCCACTCATTGCGGCGGATGCCGGCGCGGTGGTCCGCCATGAGCCGCTCCAGGGGAAGGGCAATGTAGTACGAAGGATGTTCGCCGACATCGAGGCCGACATCTACGTGCTCGTCGACGGCGACGATACTTACGACGCCGCATCTGCCGACACCATGGTCCGGTTGATGGCCGAAGAGGGGTTCGATCTGGTCAATGGGGCCCGCCGGTCCGAGGACGAGGGGTCGTTCCGGCGGGGACACGCCTTCGGCAACGCACTTCTCGCCGGCCTGGTCACCAGGATGTTCGGTCGTCCCGCCGGCGACATGCTCTCAGGCTACAAAGTGTTCTCGCGCCGGTTCGTGAAGTCGTTTCCGGTGTCCTCCTCCGGTTTCGAGATCGAGACGGAGCTGACGGTCCACGCGCTCGACCTGGAGATGCCCATGACCGAGCTGGTCCTGCCCTACCGCGAGCGGCCGGAGGGATCGGAGAGCAAGCTCTCGACGGTCGGGGACGGTTTCCGCATCGTCGGGACGATCGTCCGGCTGGTGCGGTCGGAGCGGCCGTTGGCCTTCTTCACCGCCCTGGCCGGCCTGTTGGCCGTCATCGCCGTCATCCTGGCGTTCCCCCTGGCCCTGACCTTCGTCCACACGCACCGGGTCCCGAGGTTCCCGACCGCGGTGCTGGCGACCGGCCTGATGATCCTGGCGTTCCTGTCCATGGCGTCGGGTCTGATCCTCGACACCGTGACCAGGGGACGGCGGGAGGCCAAGGTCCTCCGCTACCTGGCCGTCCCGGGCCCGCGCTGCCTCGACGCCGGGTACTGAGCGCCGCCGCCATCACCGCCGCCACGTCCCCGCCACCGCCGTCCGCGCTGCATGCGACCGTTCCGGGCCGGGAGGTCCCGGCCGGCGGGCCCCCGGTCGCACCTACCGGATGGACCAGGTCCCCGAGAAGCTGAAGAGGAAGAATGCCCAGATGCAGATCAGGGAGGCGGTCGCCCCGGCGCTCACCACGACCGGGAGGAAGCGGGCTCGGAAGGTCTCCGTCGCCTCGCCGACCAGCACCAGCAGGATGGGCAGGGTCGGATATGTGTAGCGGGCGAAGATCAGCCACTGCTCCCCGTACCGGATGTACCACATCTCCAGGACGCTGAGGATCCAGGGCAGGCCCAGGATGCCCGAGCGGATGGTCCACAGGCGCCGCCCGAGCCCGAGAGCCAGCACGAGGCCGGCGGGTACCAGAAGGACGACGAGGAGCTGGTCGAGGTAGGCGAGCGCCGCATGGCCGTAGAGCGCATTGCCCCACTCGGCCGGGAGGGTGGGATCGAGGATCGAGTTCACCGTGTCGTTGGGCAGTTGGCTGATCGAGTAGTGGACGTGGTGCGGGTTGTTGATCTCGGTCTGCTCCTCGATGGCGATGGGGCCAGCGGTCAGCATGTGGTAGTTGGCCTCGTTGAACGCGAACCACGGCGCCACCAGTACGAGGGGGATGGCCACGGCCACGATCAGGGGTCGCCACGAGCGGAAGGATCGCCGGTGCCACACCTCCGCCACCACGACCAGTGCGAAGACGGGGCCCAGGATCACCATCTCGAGCTGGGTGAGCACGCACAGGCCCAGCACGGCGCCCGCGACCATGTAGCGCCCGGTGGCGTGCCTGTCCCACGCCACCCACAGCTCGGTGGCGAAGAGGATCGCCAGGAGCACGGCCAGGCCGACGTTCCCGATGGTGGCGAACCGGACGACCACCCCGGGGAGGGCGAAGAAGACCATGACGATCGACCAGCCGATCATCCACCGCTCCCTCAGCACGGCCCGGGACAGGCGCGCGGCGAGCACGACCGACACCAGCAGCAGGAGCACGCCGTAGGCCCGGAGGGCGTAGACCTTGTCCTTGTAGTTGCCGGTGATGTCGAAGGCCGGGACCGCGGTGATGTAGTAGAGGGGCGGCTGGAACGCCTCGTAGCTGAGGCCGCCAAGGCCGTCCGTCCTGGGGTTGATGGTCGTCGGCCGCGGGTAGATGCCCTGTTCCAATGCGAGCCCCTGCAGACTGGTCTCCGTCTTGCCCAGCACGGGCAGCGATCCGTGCTGGGCGATCTGCTGGACGTAGGAGTAGTGCGCGTCCTCGTCGATCACCGACGGGAATTTGAACTGCGCGGCGACGACGATCCCGGCGGTGACGATGATGATCACCTGGACGGCCAGCAGCGCGACCAACGCCCGTCGCCAGAACGGGGAGAGGCCGGGCGGCGTGGTCCCCAGGGACACGCCCGGACCGCCGGACCGGACGTGGGATCTGGTATGCCGGCGACGGGGTTCGGCCGTCGGCTCCTCCGACCTGACCCGCTCCTCGGCCGTGGCAACCCCCGTCCCGGCCTCGTCGACCGCGACGGCCCCGACGACCGCGACGGCAGCCGCAGCGGCGCCGCCGGCGCCGTCGGTGGGTTCCCCGGGCTCCCCGGCCTGCCCGGGCTGCCCCGTGTTGGTCTCTGTGGTCACCCCGGCAGTGCTCCTTGGGTCAGCGGTGTCTTGCAGTGGCAGCGGCCGTGGCGACCGGGCCAGGGAGGAACGGGACGCCTGCATGGTAACGGTCCCGGGCGGTCGGGAGTGGTAGCGGGAGCCCCACGGCACTGCTCTTGGTCGGTCCAGCCTGGGCCGAGGCCCGGGGAGCCCGACGGAGCCCGTGGCGCTCAGCCGTCGATGCCCCGGACCACGGCAGGGGAGTGGCGGAAGAACTGCTCGACCTCCTGCTCGTAGCGGTACTCCGGGGCGCCCGAGCCCGACCCGGTCGCCCGGCGCAGGTTGTTGGCCCGGGCGAAGCTGTCCACGGCCCCGGCGCTGGTGTAGCGGTACTCGAAGCCGGTGGCCGCGAAGCGGGAGGTGTCCACGCCCCGCCCGAACCGGATGAAGCCCTCCATCTCCGGCGGGAACTGGATCACCCCCGCCCGGCGGAGCGGTGCCGCGAAGGCCTGGGGCCGGAACGGCGACAGCGGCAGGAGGCGCGCACCCCCGATGGAGGCCACCTCGCTCCACGGCAGT
>Ga0224558_1000087_pt1 | contig 103053 bp, 82 predicted proteins | sample 714S32024metaG_FD_180682 | JGI IMG/M metagenome (GOLD analysis project Ga0224558, IMG submission 180682) | Peat soil microbial communities from Stordalen Mire, Sweden - 717 S3 20-24 | ecosystem: Environmental > Terrestrial > Soil > Wetlands > Peat | place: Sweden: Norrbotten County, Stordalen... | reverse complement strand
ACCGCAAACGCTTGGCCCCCCTGGGGGCGTAGTGTCTCCGGAGGCCGGGAAATAACCTCCGGAGACACACAACGAAGCACCGCAAGCCGCATTTATCTCGCAATTTACCGCCGCTTGAAGAAAATCCTGGCAAGAAACGCCCTCATGCCTTCCTTGCTGAAAAAGAAGAGAGCTTATTCAGAGGTTCGTTAAAGGGCTTACAGAAACGCGCCGCCTTGCTCATACGGAGGAGGGCTTTATTGATCCGGCCCTGAGCGTAGTCGAAGGGGACCTGCTTTTTGCAACTCTTGCGGCTAGGGCTGGAAACGTGTCGTATTCCAATGGGGCCAGATCAATAACGCGAAAGAGCCAATCCCCAACGGGATTGGCTCTTTCGTTGCCAGACAGGCTTGGATTTTGGTGGCCCTGCTCGTACCGTGTGGTTTTGAAATGCAAGCGCTGACAATTGCCTGCCATGGAAATCCGAGTGCCGGGTGCCCCAGGTCCCGCTTTCGGAACCTGGGAGATGACGAACTCACACCATCGCGGTCCTAGCGGCTAACTTCCCCCTATATCGCCAGCCGTCGCTAGATTCGAGAGCAATTGCACTGTTACGCGCCGGTTTTGCTTGCGCCCTTCGGGAGATGTGTTCGGCGCTACTTCCTTGTCCTTGCCAATCCCGATCAGATAAAACCGGTGCGCGGCGATCCCGTACCTTGCCGCAAGGTATTGCACCACCGCATCTGCGCGCCGCTGGCTCAGCTCGTAGTTATACTGGGCCGATCCGGTTGAATCCGTCCCGCCCGTCACTTCAAGAATGTAACTCCTGGCGGAACCAACGCGGGCGGCAAAGCTGTCCAACTGCTCGCGATCGTTCCTGGTCAGAACCGATTTGTCGAATCCGAAGGTCACCGTAACATCCGTGACAGGCTTGTAGCTATCCAGCCCCTTGACCACGCTGTCGAGCGAATCCGCGCGATGGACAGCATCGTTGGCCGCGCTCTCCGCATCGCCGGCGGTTTTGTTTGCGCCCTCCGCGCTCTGGCCCGCTGCCTCGGCCGTGCCCTGCGCCTGCCGGATACCTGCCTGCGCCCGGTCGTCCGTGGACCTAATTCGCCGGTTGTTTTCCGCTGTCTGGCCTTCCAACTGGTCCGTATGTTCCACCAGGGGCGCCGTCTGATTGCGCACGTATTTCTTGGTCGCGCAACCGGCCGCGCCCATTACCGCCAAACTCACGGCCAATCCCAATGCTGTTAGTTGATTTCTGCTCATAGTCCTGCTCCTTGTATTCCTGTCTGGGGATTCGTATTCCTATCTGGGGATTTCTGTCAGACGTCTTGCCCATAGCATCCAGCAATGATTGGACCGGCATCTCCCAGAGTATTGTTGGATACAGTTACAGGGCCAAACACTAAAACCTATATGTTGTTGTAATTAAAACGCAATGCCGGGAAACTGGCGAAGGCTTCTGCTTTTGCCAGGGAATAATTTACCTAACCAGGTAAAGATTGCCGGTTGCAGGGCAGCCAGGGGCGAGGAAAGTTGTTCGCAGATTGAAGAGGAAAATCCGGCGGGAGTTTGGCAGCCGCGCGCCAGAGCAAAAACAGGGATACTATGTCCTGATTGGCTTTATTCAAGGTCGCCGCTCCCTGTTGGTCGCGTCGACTTGAGTGTTGCGGTTTCGGGACACATCTTCCCTGGTTTTGCTCCAGCCTGGTTTTGCTCCAGCCGCCGCGTCAGGTTATGGAGTACTTTCCGCTGACCATATCCTGGGCGGCTTCGAGGATGCTCTCCGGACGGCCGAGATCGCGCCAGTAACACTCATCGGCGCGAAAGGCGATGATCTTTTCTCCCTGGGCGGCAAGTTTCATATAAGTGGCAATAATAGAAAATGCGCCTTCTTCTTCCATCTTCGCGAATAACCTGGGAGAAATGACGTGGATTCCGGAGAAGGCCAGCGCCTGTGCCTCGCGCGCCGGCCGCGCCCATTCAACTTTGCCGTCTTCAGCATTCCGGGCTTCATCGTTCGAGGATTCTGCCTTCAAGGAGCCTCCTGTCCGGTGGCCGCAGAGCTGCTCCTGCTCGTCGAAGAGCAGACAGCGCGAAGTGGCGCGGTCCTGAACGGCCAGCGTGGCGAGGGCCGAGCGCTCGGTATGAAAGCGCATCATGCGCCCCAGGTCGATAGAGCTGATGACATCGACGTTGTGCAAGATAAAGGGCTCTTCGTCACTCCCGCTGGCCGCAAAGAAATGCGCGGCATTCTTCAAGCCGCCGCCGGTGTCCAGCAGCTCCTCCTCGCGCGAGATTTCAATCCTCATGCCGAAGTTATCGTGGGCCCGCAAGTAATCGGCGATCATCCCGGCGTAGTGGTGCGTGTTGACGATCACCTCGCGCACGCCAAAAGAACGCAGGCGGCAGAGGGCAATCTCCAGCAGAGTGCGGCCGGCAACGGTGACCAGCGCCTTGGGGCGGTCGTCGGTGAGTGGCCGCAGGCGCGTGCCCAGACCGGCGGCCAGAATCATCGCCTTCATTAACTCATCTTCTCCGGTGTTCCCATTTTCTCCAGCTCGATGTGCCGCACCACCACTTCCACACCGCTCGTGCCGCGCAAGTGCTTCGCCAGCTGCTCGGCCAGATAGACGGAGCGGTGCTGGCCGCCGGTGCAGCCGAACGAGACCATGAGATTTTTGAAACCGCGGCCTTGATAAGTGCTCACGCTTCGATCCACCAGCGCGAGAACGCTGGAAAGAAACTGGCGCACGCTCTCCTGCCGGTTGAGATAGTCAATCACCGCGGCGTCCTGGCCGGTCAGATGCCGGAATTGCTCTTCACGCCCGGGATTTGGCAGGCTGCGGGCATCGAAGACAAATCCGCCGCCATTGCCGGACTCATCGGAGGGCACTTCACGGTGAAAGGAGAAACTGAAGACGCGGACCTTCAAACTCTCATCGGTCGAGGCCAAGCCCTGCAGTTTCTCCGAGGCCGCGATGCCTTGCAGCGCCTCCATCAACGCCGGCAGCGCAATGGGCAGCTTGACGTGGCCGGCCAGCCAGCGCAAATTCTTCAGCGCATAGGGAACGCTCTGCAGAAAATGGGCCTTGCGCTCGTAAAATCCCCGGAAACCATAGGCCCCGAGGGCTTGCAGGATGCGCACGTAAACGTAGGCGTAATAGTGCTCCATGAACGCATTGCGATCGACAGGAATGTAACTGCCAAGGCAATCGAGATAGTAGTCGAGCAGCTCCTGCCGCATCTCCGGCGGCAGATCGGCCTTGCCATCATAGAGCAGGGAGGCGATGTCGTACTGCAGGGCGCCCTTGCGGCCGCCCTGGTAGTCCAGAAAGAATGGCTGCCCGTCGCGCAGCATGATATTGCGCGATTGAAAATCACGATAGAGAAAATAGTCGTGGCTGGCGCCCAGCAGAAACTTTGTCAGGCGGCTGAAATCTTTCTCCAGCGCCTGCTCGTTGAAGGGGATGCCGGCCAGCCGCAGGAAATAGTACTTGAAATAGTTTAGATCCCAGGCGATGGACTGGCGGTCGAAGCTGGGGCGAGGGTAGCAGAGCTTGTAATTCAAGTCGCGGCCGGCCTCGACCTGAAAACGCGGCAGCATGGCCACGACTTTGCGATAGGCCTCCACGGCCCGCGGAGCGACGGCCTCGCCGGTGCGATTTTCGCCGAGAAATTCGAAGAGCGTCGTGTCGCCCAGGTCTTCTTCCAGGTAGGCTCCCTGGCTTAAATCCTCCGCATAAATCTCCGGTACAGGCAATCCGTGGCGGCGAAAATGCCGGGAAAATTCAAGAAAGGCGAGATTCTCCTCCCGCACGGGATAGAGAATGCCGATGGCGCTCAAATTTCCGCCGGTGAGCCTGACGATGATGCGCCCCGAGCCGCCGAGTTGCCCCTGAAGCGGCTGCGCGTCTTCGGCCGGCAACTGAAAATGCTGCTCGAAAAGCCGTTTTAGAAGATCCATGAATTTTCCAGAATTGCTCAAGCTGCTTCACCAAGATACCCAGCCCGGGGCGGCGCGCGCAAGGCGCTGAATTGGCAGCAGAGCAGGGAACTCAGGATGGATAAAGCTGGATAGAGAAATTCGGGCAGGAATTCAGAGCGGTTCTCCCATTTACGCGCCCTTGTCAGAGCCACTCAGCGGTCGTGTCTTCAAAGCAGAGCAACTGGAGAACCGCTGTGATCGTCAGCCGCTGCGGAAGCCGAATCCGGGCACACTTGCCCTAGCCGGCAAACCGTCCGGTCAAAAGTTGGAGCCGCCCGAGGCGGCCTTGGATCAGCGCAAACTCAGTGAGCCGCCGCCTTTACGCCCAGGCTGTTCAGTTTCACGCGCGCCTGAGCGGCCTCGGGTGTCTGCGGATGACGCCTGATGAGCAGGCGCAGTTCGGTGATGGCGGCCTCCTTTTTGTCCATCTGCAACAGCGCCAGGCTCTTGCGCAGTTGCGCGGCGGGAGCCTTGGGGTTGCCGGGAAAACCTTCCAGCACGGCGTTATAGGCCTTGACCGCACCCGTGTAATTCTTCTGCCGGTAGGCGATTTCACCCAGGTAAAACTGCGCGCTGCCGGCCATCTCGTCCAGTGGATAGTAGTGCAGCACGTCCTGAAACTCGCCGGCAGCCACCTCGTACCTGGCGGCGTTATAGTCGCGCACCGCGGCCTGGAAAGTCTCCTTGAGCGGCGGCGTTTGAGCGCCGGGCTGATTGGCGGGCAGTGCGGGAGCGGCAGGCGCGTTCTCCACGGGGGCGCCGCTCTCCGCGGGAGGTGGAGCCGCGGCCGCACTTCCAGCGGCGGACGGATTCTGCGTGCCCTGCAACTGCGCTTCTAAGTCCTGAATCGATTTATCCAGCTTGGCGATGCGCGACTTCACCTCGTCCACCGAGTCGTTCAGCGACTGCACCTGTCCGGAGACGGTGTCCATCTTGCCATTGTTCGCGTCGCTATCGAGGGCGATCTTCTGCTGCAGGGCGTTGACGGCGGCGGTCATCTGGTTGGCATTGTCGGCGCTCTGCTGCACCAGGTTCTGCAGGACGCCAAAGCGCGCGTCCAGCGTGGACTGAATGCGCTGCACCAGGTCCTGCAGTTGCTGCACCTGCGTTTGCAACTGAATAATCTCCTTCGAGGCGGCGTGCGCGGGCAAGGGCGCCGCGGCCAGAAGCAGGGCAAAGGCTGCCGCTGCCAGGAGACGATTGCGAAGTGTGCGTACTCTCTGCATAACTCACCTATGAAGCAGTAATCAGTAGTCAGAGGCCAGTTTACAGCCGGATGCCCCTGATCCCGGAATTGAGAACTGGGGGCACCCGGCCGATTGCCGCACTCTGACTACTGACCACTGAACAACTGACAACTGCATTCTACTGATCCAGCGAGAATCCGGCACGGCGATTGAGCTGCCAGCAGGCTTCGGTTGACGCGGCGCAGAAGGGCTTTTCCTTGCCGTAGCTGATGACGCGGATGCGATCGGCCGCAACGCCGGCCGTCACCAAGGCATTCTTGGTCGCGTCGGCGCGGTTCTGGCCCAGCGCCAGGTTGTACTCGTCGGAGCCGCGCTCGTCACAGTAGCCGCCGAGGACGATTTTGATCTTCGGATGGCTCACCAGGTAGGAGGCGTCACGAGAAAGCGTGGCCTGCGCATCGGCGCGGATGTTGTAGACGTCGTAATCGAAGAAGATGTCCTGGACATTGCCCTTGAACTCCTCTTCCGCGCTCATGGTGCTGCTGGGCACCGATACGACCGGCGGCGCGTTCACCGTCACGCGCGCGGTAGCCATGGCCGTGCCGCCATCGCCCTTGGCTATCAGGTTGTAGGTGGTCGATTCCGTGGGGGTTACGGTCTTGACGCCCGAGGTGGGCACATCGCCAATGCCTTCAAGGGAGACATTGGTGGCATTGGTCGTGCTCCAGCTCAACTGAACCTGATCGCCGGCTGAAATCACCGTGGGAGAGGCCGTCAATTGCGCAGTGGGAGCGGGCGCGGCTGCCACCGGCGGAGCCGTCTGGGCGGGCAGTGACGACTGCTTCTTCTTGCAACCTGCGACTGCGACCAGGGCGGCGAGCATAACAACAGGAACGAGAATGCGATTACGTCGGTTCAATGAATTACTCCTTCCGCAAATTCGAGATTTCTTTTCCTCGGGGGATGGTCTCTTATGCCGCCGCATCCAGGGCTGCCGCTCTCAATCCAGCGGGCAAACGCTGATTTTAAAGCGGTAAGCCAGGACGCAATGGCTCAAGAACGCACTCCTGAGATAGACGTTGCTGTTTCAGCAGACACTCACGCCCCCTCCAAAAAACTGGCGCCAGGCGAAGCTGCCGATGAGTCTCGATCCTTCAAATCAAACCACTTCTAATCAAACCCCTGCCAAACGAACCCTGCAAGGCGTACCCGGCAGCGGTCCAGGGAGTGGTACCATCATAACGCGGAAAACCTGGACCGAACGGCTCTGCTTTCAAGCCGCGAGCGTTCTTCCTTCGTCCACGGCTCACTTCCAGCTCCAGTTGGGCATGAAGTTGTTGCCCGCGCGGGTCAATTGCCGCTGCTCGGTGCCGTCGGCCAGCATCGACCAGATTTCGCTGTGCCCGCCGATGGCCCGCTCGAAGACGATGTGCCGCCCGTCCGGCGCCCAGGAGGGATAGTCGTTGCTGCCCGCCGCGTGGGTCAGTTGCAGCCAGCGTTTGCTGGCGATGTCCATCACATAGATGTCCTGCCCGCCGGGCGCGCCGGGGCCGTACTTGCGATTCCAACTGAAGGTGAGGAACTGCCCATTGGGCGACCAGGAAGGCGAGATGGCGTAGCCCCCGTCGGTCATGCGCTGCACATTGGCGCCGTCCTGATCCATGATGTAGATCTGCGGTAGGCCGGTGCGTCCGCCGACCCAGGCCAGTTGCTCGTTGGTGCGCGGATTCCAGGCGGGCGAAACGTCCGGCCCGTGGAAGGAGGTGATGCGGCGCAGATGGCCGCCGCTGGCGTCGGCCATCCATATTTCAGAGTCGCCGGAGCGCGACGAGGAGAAGGCGATCTTCGTTCCGTTACCCGACCAGGCCGGGGACTCATTGCTTCCTCCGGCCGTGCCCGCCGGAAAACTCACCATGCGATCGAGGTCCAACGAGTACATGCGGATGGCCCAGCCTCCGCGGCCCAGAGAAGCGAAGGCGATGCGGGAGTTGTCCGGCGAGACGCGCGGCGAGAGCGAGATCGCGCCCAGGTGCGTGATCTGATGCTGGTTCTGCCCGTCGTAGTCCATCCCCCAGATTTCTTTTGTTCCGGTGCGCGAACTTACAAAGTAAATCTTGGTCTCGGCGATGCCGTCGATGCCTCCGCCCAGGCGCAGGATGATCGCATCGGCAAAGCGGTGGGCAATGGTCCGCGCCATATCCTGGCTAGCCTGTTCGTTGTACTGCTGGGCCAGCACCTGCGGGCTCGCAGTGTTGCTCGCATCGTCGAGCCAGCCGTAGACGATCAGCCGGCCGTTGTTAGCCGCGAGCGCGCCAAAGGCCACCATGGCCGCATTGGACGGCGCGGCCGACCATTGCGCCAGGTTGATCTCCTTGGGCGAGCCGGGCGTGGTCTCCGGGATCATGCTCTTCGAGACCAGGTCGAAGATGCCGGCGTTGGCCAGGTCGGAGTAGAGCGTGGCGTCGAAGGCCGCCTTCAAGGCTGGGGTCTGCGGATCGCCGCCCACAGGCTTGAAATCCGCCGCGGCCAGGCGAATGCGATTGTTGCCCAGGTTAGAACCGGTATGAACCCAGTCCTGGGCCTTCAGTTGGGGCGACCCCAGGCAAAACAGGAGAAAAGCAAGAAAGGGAAGAATCCGGGAATGAGTTTTCATGATTTTCATAAGAGGAGCAGTCCTTCCTGGGGCGGAATAAAAGACGCGCGCGGCACGGCCAACGCTCCAGGACTCAGTACGTACAATCATAAGTGACATCGAGCCACTGATCGTTGGAACCCGCGGGCAAGGCCCCAAATGTGTCAACCCGCTGCGTGGCCCGCAGGCACGATTGGTCCAGGGTGGGGCTGCCGCTGGCCGTGTTGATCTTGAAGTTGGACGGAACGCCCTGGCGATTGAGGCGGAAGTCGATCTCCGCCATGGTGCCCTTGGGCGTGCGCGGGTCCACCTCGTAGCGATTCCAGTTTTGACTGACCTTGCGCTTGATGATCTCCACATACCAGCCGAAACGGCTGCCAAAGTCGCCGTTGTTGATGGTCACCGGCCCGTTTGCGCCTCCTTGCGCCGCCATCGATCGCGGCATCGACGAGCCCGCCTGTTCGCCGAACCGGGCCAGATTGTTCTGCTTCAGCTGCGGCTGATGCTGCTGAGTTTTGGACGCGGCCTGCTGCTCGGGCTTCTTCTGCTTGCCAGCAATGGGAATGGCCGTTTCGTCGGCCGCCTGTTTGGCTTTGGGCGCGGGCTCGGCCGGCGCCTGGCTGGGCGTCTCGGTGGCCAGCACATTCTGGTTGGGCGGCTGATCGGAGGGCAAGGGAAGGGCCGTGGTCAGGGTCACCTGAATCGCTCCACCGCTGCCTGGCGAGCCCCACAAGTCGTGGTGAAAGAGGCCGCCAAGAATGCCGTAAGCCAGCAAAGCGCCAGCCAGTGCGCCGTGCAGCAGCAGCGAACCCAACGCCGGGAGCGCGATGGGCTCCGGCGTCAGTTCCAGCTCCAGTTGCTCGCCGCCTTCTATCAGTGTGTCCATGCGCCTTTTCGATAGCCTGTCCCAGTAGCTGGTTCAACCATTCCGGCAGCGTTTCCTGGTGAAGGGTACGGGCTTCAGCCCGTATATTAAATGCTGAAAGGGATTGGGGCTTCAGCCCCTGAGGGAATGTTCTCAAGGGATTTTCCTTCCCTCAGGGGCTAAAGCCGTTGACCCGTTACTCTGCAAACGGACGGGTTGAAGCCCGTCCCCTTCACGTTCCGGTTCAAGAGTCCCTAGCTCCCGCCCGCCGGCTTCGTCTCCAGCGGCTGCGTCACAATCGAAATGTTGGTAATCCCCGCCTGCTTGACCGCGTCCATCACGCTGGCAAAGGCTCCGAAGGGAACCCGCTCGTCGGCCCGCAGGTAGATCACCCGCTTGACCGGATCCTGACGCGACGGGTCGCCGTCGGCCTGGCGCAGCTTTCCGGCCAGCTCGTGGATGTTCACCGGCTGATCGCCCAGGAAGATCTGTTGCTCGCGGTTGATCGTTACCACCAGCCGCTGCTCGGTGATCTCCTTGACCGTGCGCGTCTTGGGCACGGCCACTTCAATCCCCGATTGCAGGACTGGCGCGGTGATCATGAAAATAATCAGCAGCACCAGCACCACGTCCACCAGCGGCGTAACGTTGATCTCCGCCAGCGAACTCCGCGTCTGGCCGCGGCTACTTGTAAAGGCCACGGTCCACCTCCCGGACTGCCTCCCGGGTGGGTTCGGGGCTTGAGCTTCGTGGCGGAGTCGCACGTACCGGAATCTCATCCAGCGAGTTCAGCAGTTCGCGGCAAAAGTCGTCGGTCGCGGCGGCAAAAACCTTGATCCGCGCGGTGAACTGGTTGTAAGCCGCAACCGCCGGAATCGCCACAAACAGGCCCGCCGCCGTCGTGATCAGCGCCTCGCTGATGCCCGGCGCTACGGCGCGCAAGGTGGCCGAGCCCTCTGCGCCCAGACCGTGGAAGGCGTCCACAATGCCCATCACCGTGCCGAACAGACCCACAAACGGGCTCACCGAGGCGATGGTCGCCAGCCAGGTCAGCCGCTGCTCCAGGCCGGTTATGGCCTCGCTGGCGGCGGTCTGCGCCGACCGCTCCAGCGACGCGAGGTTGCGCGGCGGTCCCGAGCCGCCCGTCTGCCGCTTGTAGGTCTCGTACACGTCCTCGAAGACCTGCGCCAGCGGGCTCATCTTGCACTCGGCGGCCAGCGTCACAATCTCCTGCAGCCGGCTGGCCTTGCGAAAGCCGCGAATAAACCGGCGGCTCTCCTTGGCGGCTTTGCCAAAGGTGGAGATCTTGCCCAGTGTCACGGTCCACGAGTAGAGGCTGGCGATCAGCAGCAGAATGAGCACGCCCACGGCCACGGGGCCAATGTTGGAGATGATTTCCACAATCGCGCTCGAACCGTGGGTCAGCGACGGTGCCCCCTGGGCCACGCTACCATCAGGAGGCAGTTGAAAGACGAAATCAGCAATCAAAATCGGCGTTCACCTCACCTTTTACCGTATCAGACGCGATAGACCCCTCCAAGTCACCGCCGTGGTTCCAGTTTCACAGCGGAAACGAGGAGGCTATCGAGCGTTTTCACTCCAAATGCCGCTCTCGAATCAGCGGAAGAGCCGTCTTTTCTTAAGGGAAGAGCCATTCGGCAGGGAAGAGCCACTCGGCTGCATGGCTTCCATTGATTGATCCGGCCCTGAACGAATCAAACAAATTTGGGCGCCCCACCCTCGCCGCGCCTGCACGCCGAGCGGGCCATCGCGCTGCTTGCCGAGGCCAGGCGGCGGCCAGGCAGGAAAATCGCACCCTCGAAAACCCCGAGGCGCTGGACGCGCTCGAACTCGGTGCGCGCAGAATCGACTTTGTGGGCCTCAAATTCCAGGCCGCCGGCGAGTCCGCGGCGCTCTACGCCCAGACCCAGTCGCTGGCCCCCGACCCGAGCCGCTCGATCGAGGTCGAGCAGCTTCTGGAGATGATCGGATCGAGAAACGGCAGGCTCCAGGACATTCGCGATTGCTACACGCGGTTGCGCGGCCTCTATCAGCAGGCCTGGCTGCGCGACAACCGGCCCTATTGGCTGGAGAACAACCTGGCCCACTTTGATGCCGCCGCGCAACTGTGGATCGGCCGCTGTGATCGCTGGCAGAGCCAGGTCATCGAGCCGTGGTGGAATACCCGCACGCTGCCCACGGCGGCCGGGGCTGGGCTGCCCGAGCTGGGAAAGTAACTGCCCGAGGCGGGGAAGTATCCGATCAAAACTCGTTGTTGTTTCCCGGTTGGCTTGCTTCAAGAACGCCACTCCCTCCACTCACTCCCCCATACGATGACCTTTTCGTCAGAGTTGCGGCTTACTGGTTGCGCTGGCTGGAGTGCTCTGATCACAGATAAACCTCTTTTCTGGTTTTGTATAAAGGACTGTCCTGTGACCCCAGTCACAGGGATGGGTGAATGAGGTCACTGCGAGGCCTCCGTCCGAAGCGCAAACTCGAACTTCAATGGGGAGTTAGCCATTGGGGCGCAGCTGAGCGCCAATGGGGTTTTTGCTGCCTTTGCCACACTTGGCGTGTGATTGGCCGTTGATGAAATTTGGGTTGCCGCAAACTCGCATTATCAGGCGTCTTGGCCCGTCAGTGGCTGGCAGGCGGATTGCTGGAGCGGCTCGCCTTGGGGCCGGATACAATGCGGAGACAAAGGGAGACGGCGTCATGCAGCGCGAGGCAAGATCCAAGCGCATGGAAGCCGCCCGGGCGCATCCGCTGGGAGAGTTGCTCGAGTGCCCGCCGGCCACCTGGCTTCTGCTGAGCAGCTCGGTCCAATCCATCAGTTTTGGCGCCGGGGAGATCGTTTTTCGCCAGTCGGAGATCTGCCAGGGGCTCTACCTGGTCGTCTCGGGCCAGTTTCTGCGCCGGACCGAGCGGCTGGAGACGCGGCTGGCGCTCTCGCCAGCCCGTTCCGGTGATTTGGTGGAGTTGGCTGCCGCCCTGGGAGACGGCCATCATACCTACACGCAGACCGCGCAGACCGCCGGTTCAGTCCTGATGCTGCCCCTTGAAGCGCTCAACCTGGCCTTTCAAAGCTACCCACCTTTGCGAATGCAGTTGCTGGAGGAACTGGCTCGCGAGGTTTCACGCGCTTACGACACCTGCTGCCTGAGCCGCGCCGTCAATTCCCGGCGAAGAGCCTCCGCGGCTTGACCAGTTGTCAGGAGTCGAAGCCGATCCTGCGAAATCAATGATTTGTGGAATTTGAAGCCTCGCAGCTCTTTGATTTCAGAACGGGAAGTTTTTATCTCCGGCACTCTTTGAGGATGGTCATCTTCACTTTCGCCGCTCTTCGTGCCGAGCCTTCCAGGCCCTTGCTGGTAGTGCGCGGAGATTCAAGCTAAATCCCTGTTTTACGCCCCCTAAAGTGCGTTATACTCGTCTTTGCACAGCGGCGAACCCATGTCGGCCTTTCATCCTCGTCACCCACCGGAAGATTGTATGAACTGCGAGCATCGCCATGTGCGATTGTTCTGCAATCTCACACCCGAGGCGCTCGAGGATTTCGACGGTATCGGGATCATGATGAGCCACGCCCGTGGCGCCAAGCTGTTTTCCGAGGGCGATCCGGCACGTAACGTCTTTGTAATCTGTTGTGGCCAGGTGAAAGTCTCCTCCACCTCCCGCGACGGCCGCACGATGATCCTCAAGATTGCCGGCCCCGGCGACGTGATGGGTCTGAGCGCGGTGCTGGCCAATGTTCCCCACGAGGTTACCGCCGAGGCCATCGAACCCTGTCAAGTGAAGACCGTTCGCAAACAGGAGTTCGTCGATTTCCTCACGCGCCACGGCATCGCCAGCATGCATGCCGCGCAGTCTCTCTCCGGCGAGTACCTTACCGTCTTTCACGATGCCAAGCGGCTGGCTCTCTCTGGCTCGGCGGCTGGAAGGCTGGCCCGTCTACTGCTGGATTGGGGGCGTGCCGCAGCCCACGGAAGGTCCGAAATCCGCTTCACGATGGCCTTGACGCATGAAGAGATTGCCAGTATGGCGGGCACCTCGCGCGAGACCGTCACCCGGCTGCTCAACCAGTTCCGCCGCGACCAGTGGATTACCATCAAGGGCTCTTCCCTGACCATCATCAAACCCGACCAGCTCGAACGGCTGACCGCGTAAATCCTTCCCCAAGAATTTACCTCTCCGCGCCACATTGTATCCGCGTCGAAACGCGCTTTTCCTTGCTCGTTCCCGTGAATTTCTATTGACTGAGGACTTGCGGCCCAAAGTGGACTGATTCCCCAGGTTCTAGAGCGGTTCTCCAATTCACGTACACTGACCAACTCTGTGCAAGGTGGCTTTTTCTTGAGGAAAAAGCCACTCAGCGGCAATGGCTTCGGTGTATAGCAATTGGAGAACCGCTATACACGGCCAAAGTTCCGGCCGGCTCTATGAGCCGTTTCCAATGACCGCCGGGACCGCTGCCGCGCCGCCCAGAGTCGCCAACGCTTGATACATTCTGAGAATTGCCCGATAAGTTGAGCAGCAGCTCAGATTTGCGGACGGTTGCGCCCAGGGGAGAAGGCTATGCGGGCCCAGATCGACGAACAATGCGTGATCAAGGCTAACTCTCAGTTCTGGGAGCAGATGCTGGCCATGACGCTGGATCCAATGGTGGCACCAAGCAAATTTTGCGTGGCTGCCGGGCATGTGCTGGGCAGCGTGAATATGGGCGGCGTCTGGAAGGGGCGCATCGAGGTGCGACTGGCCGAGGGGCTGGCTTACCAGGCGACGGCGGCCATGATGATGCAGCCGTTGGAGACCGTGGCCGAGGCCGATGCGCTGGATGCCACCAAGGAGATTGCCAACATGATCGTCGGCACGATCAAGTCCTCGCTGCCCCGGCCCTGCACGATGACCGTGCCCGAATCCGCCGTGGAGGCTGAGGGCTTCAGTGGCTTGGCACAGACCGAGGACTCGCTGGTGGTGGCCTTCCACCACGAGAGCGGCGACCTGATGGTGCGCATCTGGGAGCAGGAATGCTCTTGAAATCAACGAGTTGGCCGCGTTAGGCTCCAGTTGCGGGGCGGGCGCATCGGAAAGGGTCGCACGATTCCCAAACCGGTTTAAAATGGCTCCTCAGTTGCTGGAGATGGCGGTTTGCACGGCGTTCTGGAGAGGCTCGCCGGCCAGGTAGCGGCGCAGTTCGCCGGCGGCAGTGCGCAGGGAACGGGGCGCAAACTGCGGGCTTGATCCGGCTACATGAGGCGTGAGCAGCAGGTTGGGGCAGCTCCACAGGGGATGGCCTTCGGGCAGCGGTTCGGGATCGGTGACGTCGAGCGCGGCGCGAATGCGGCCGGCCTGCAGAGCTTCAACCAGGGCGTCGGTGTCCACAATGGGCCCGCGAGCGGCGTTGACCACGAGCGCTCCCTGCCGCATGAGGGCAAACTGGCCGCGGCCGATCAGATGGTGCGACTCGGCGGTCGAGGGCAGGATCAAAATCACAATTTCCGCCCGCGGCAAGAGGCGGTCGAGTTCGCTGACGGCATGAACCTCAGGTTCTGTGCGCGCGCTGCGGGCAACGCGCGTGAGCTCGACGTGAAAGGGCTCGAGCATCCTCTCGATCTCCTTGCCGATGGCGCCGTAACCGACCAGCAGCACGGACTTGCCAGTGAGTTCTTCGAGCAGGACGGGCGGATAGATCGGCCGCGCGTCGCCGGTGATGCGGGCGTAGTGCGAGCTGGCCTCGAAGCGGCGCTTCCATTGGCCGGCGCGCTGCACATCAAGATAAAGCGGGAAGTACTTCAGCGTGGCCAGAATGGCGCTGACGGTCCACTCGGCGGTGGAGATGTTGTGCGCGCCGCGCGCATTGCAGATGGTGACACGCGGGCCTGCCAAGGGGGGAATCCACTCCGTGCCGGCCATCAGCGAGAGCACCAGCCGGACACCGCGGAGCCGCGGCCAGATTTTCATGGCCTGTGTGGCGTAGGGGTCGGGAATCCAGACGTCGATCTCGATTTCGTGGTCGAGACCGTCGGGCAGGGCAATGAGTTCGACTTCAGGAGGGAAATCGCTGAACAGCTCCGCGGCCAGGACGGCGGGGTAACCGACTCGCAGCATAGTGCCTCCTCGTGCGCGGAATACGCGCGCCAGGCTCTTATGCTAAACGGAAGAGCGCCTTGGCGCACGCACGAACCGCCGGTCGCGATGGCGCGGCAGGAGAAAAAATGAGAGATTTTTACTGCCGCGAACCGCGCGGACAGGAGCATATTCTGTTTACATGAGCTTCTTGCGTCGCGGATGGCGCCCATGCGCCTGAAGGCCAACAAAACGCGCTCCCAGCAGCAGCTTGCGATCAAGCTGCGCGTGGAGCAGGAAGAAAATCCGGGCTTTTTTACCTGGGAGCGCCAGCGGCTGCTGATTCATGCCGCGAAGACCGCGCTGGCCGCTGGGCTGTGCTGGTGGTTGGCGGAGCGATTCGGCCTGCACGACGGCTACTGGGGAGCGATCAGCGCCATCATCGTGCTGCAATCGAACTTCGGCTCGACGATCTCCGCCTCGCGCGACCGTCTCCTGGGCACGGCGATCGGCGCGCTCATCGGCTTTTCGTTCACCGGGTTTGGCGCGCTGCCGTGGAACTACATGCTGGCGGTGCTCACGGCGGTCACCGTCTGCGGATTGCTGGGGCTGCGCAGCAGTTCGCGGCTGGCCGGGGTGACGATCACCATTGTGATGCTGGTGCAGCAGGGGGGCTCGCACTGGACCATCGCGCTGGACCGTGTGGCCCAGGTTCTTCTGGGGATCGTGGTGGCGCTGTTGATTTCCACGCTGGTCTTTCCCGACCGCGCGCGGCTGCGCCTGCGCGATGGGTTGGCGCAGGAGTTTCTGGTACTGTCTGACTTCTTCGAGGGGATTCTCGAAGGCTTTCGCGGCGCGCCCGCCGTGAACCTGCCGGAGTTGCGCGAGCGGGCGCTGAATAAGCTGAGCAGCAACAACAAACTGCTGGAAGCGGCGCGCAACGAGCCCTCCGGCGGCCCAGGATGGCGCGAGGGCCTGGGGATGCTGGCACAGTTTGGCCGCTCGCTCTTCGATGCCCTGGTGGCGCTGGAACTCGCGGTAAAAGACAGCCACGAGGATGAGTGCGCGCAGCAATTGGAACCGGCCCTGGAGCGGCTGGCCGTGGACATTCGCACTCGATTTCATTACCTGGCCGAGTGCATTCACGGCTGGCGCTTTCACGTCCCGCCGCCGGGACTGCTTCTGGAGGAGGACATTACTCAACTGGAGGCGCGCATGGCCGAACTGCGGCCGAAGGGCTTGCAGTTTTCGCAGGCGGAGGTTCTGCGCGCCTATGCCGTGCAACTCCACCTGAAGCAGATTGCGCGGCTGCTGTGCGCCTCGCGCATCGAGACCAGCCGCGCCATCGGTGAGGCGCAGAAGTAGAGAGTTTTCACCGGGAGCGTAAGGTCTTGGTTCCCCCTCACCATTGTCCAGAGCGCTTTGCGCGTAGCGCAGCGAAGTCGAAGGGCTCGCGATTTGTATACTGGCGGCAAAGGTCGGGATTCGCCGCGCATCAGACCGTGAGCAGCTCGGTGTAGACGGCCATGCCGACCACCGCATTGGCGCCCAGGGCGTCCAGCGCATCGACCTCCTGCTGCGAGCGAATGCCGCCGGCGACGATCAACTGCCGCTGGGTGAGCTTGCGCAACCGCGCGGCCGTCTCGATGGGGAATCCCTGCATCAGCCCTTCGCCGTCCACATGCGTGTAAAGGAATGCGCCGGCGTGGGCTTCGAGCTGCGGAATCGCCTCGTCGGGGGTGAGCTCGACCTGCGCCTTCCAGCCCTTCACGGCGATGCGGCCGTTCTTGGTGTCGATGCCGGCGACAACCTGCGCGGCTCCGACGGCGGCGGCCAGCTCGGCGGCAAAATCAGTGTTCACCGCGCCCTCGGCGGAAAAAAGCGCCGAGCCGATGATGACGCGCCTGGCTCCGGCGTCGAGCACCTGCCGCGCGCGCTCGATGGAGCGAATGCCGCCGCCCACCTGAACCGGCAGCCGCTTGGCAATCTGGGCCACCAGGGCGGAATTGTCGCCCTGGCGCATGGCTGCGTCCAGGTCGATCAGTTGCACCAGCGGAAATTTGGAGAATTTTGCGATCCAGAACTCAAAATCATCAAAGGCCAGACGCAGTTTTTCGCCCTGCACAAGCTGAACGATTTGACCGCCCAGCAAATCAATCGAAGGAATCAGCATGGAAGCCTCACGGAGACGCCGGCCTTGGCCAGCTCTTCTTTGAGCGAACGCGCGCTCGAAACGCCGAAGTGGAAGATGCTGGCCGCGAGCGCCGCATCGGCCTTGCCGCGTCCGAAAACGTCGGCAAAATGCGCCACGGTTCCCGCGCCGCCCGAGGCGATGACGGGAATGCCGACGGCCTCGCTGACCGCCGCGGTCAACTCGCAGTCAAAGCCCGTCCGCGTTCCGTCGCAGTCCATCGAGGTGAGCAGAATCTCGCCCGCGCCGCGATCCTCAGCCTCGCGCGCCCACTCGACGACGCGGCGGCCGGCCAGCTTGCGTCCGCCCTGCACGAAGACCTGCGCGTCGCGCACCGGATCGGAGGCTGCGGGGTCGCGGCGGGCGTCGATGGCGACGACCACGGCCTGCGCGCCAAAGCTGCGGCCAATCTCCTCGATCAGTTGAGGCTTGGCCAGCGCCGCGGAGTTGATGCTGACCTTGTCCGCGCCCGCCTCGAAGACCTGCGCCGCGTCAGTGGCCGAGCGAATGCCGCCGCCCACGCAAAAGGGCACGAAGAGTTCGCGGGCCGTCCGGCGCACCGTGTCGAGCAGCGTTTGCCGGCCCTCGTGCGTCGCGGTAATGTCGAGCAGCACAATTTCGTCCGCGCCCTCGCGGGCGTGGCGCGCGGCCTGCGTAGCCGGATCGCCCGCATCGACCAGATCGACAAACTGCACGCCTTTGACGACACGGCCGTCGTGCACGTCCAGGCAGGCGATGATGCGCTTGGTCAGCATTGACCACCCTCCGCATTCCAGTTAAGAAAATTGTTGAGAATCTTCAGCCCGGTCGCGCCGGACTTCTCGGGATGAAACTGCACACCCATCACGTTGGCGCGCTCGACGGCCGCGGAAAACGGCTCGATATAGTGCGTGACGGCGGCCGTGTCGGCGGTGACGGGAGCCTTGTAGGAGTGTGTGAAGTAGACGTACTCGCCCGGCTCGACGCCCGCCAGAAGGCGCGAATTCGGACGGATTTCAAGCGAATTCCAGCCGACATGAGGAACTTTTTCCGGACTTTCGGAGAAATGGGTGCAGGATTCGGCGAAGTGGCCCAGGCCGGGCTGATTGGGCGCTTCGCTCGACCCCGCGTAAAGCCACTGCATCCCGACACAGATTCCGAGGAAGGGAATGCCGCGCGCGATGGCCGCGCGAATCGCGGCTGTGAGGCCGGTCGCGTCCAGACGCTCGGTGGCGGCGAAGTGGCCCACGCCGGGCAGCACGATGCGTTCCGCCGCTTCAACAAGCGCAAGATCGCCGTCGGTCACGACTGCCTCCGCGCCCAGGTGGCGTAGCGTCTTGAGCACCGAGGTCAGATTGCCCGCCTTGTAGTCGATCACGGTTACGCGCATCACAACAATCCCTTCGTCGAGGGCAGCATTTCGCCCAATTGCTTGTCGCGCGAGCAGGCCACGCGCAGCGCGCGCGCGAAGGCCTTGAAGATGCCCTCGATCTTGTGGTGGCTGGAGCGGCCGTACATGGTTTTGACGTGGACGTTGGCGCGAGCGCCGCGCGCGAAGCCCTCAAAAAAATCGGTCACGAGCTCGGTTTGCAGGTCGCCCACCAGGCGCGTGCGCACTTTTGTATCGACGGCGAAGGCCGTGCGTCCGCTCAGGTCCACAGCCGCAATCGCCAGCGTCTCGTCCATCGGCATCAGGAAGTAACCGGCGCGCAGGATGCCGCGCTTGTCGCCCAGCGCGCGGTCGAAGGCCTCGCCCAGCGCAATGCCCACGTCCTCGACGGTGTGGTGCTGGTCCACGTCGAGGTCGCCATCGCACTTCAGTTCGAGGTCGAAGGCGCCGTGGCGGGTGAACAGCTCCAGCATGTGGTCGAAGAAGCGAATGCCGGTGGAAATTTTGTACTGGCCGCTGCCTTCGATCGTCAGCTTGAGAGCGATGCGCGTCTCGGTGGTGTTGCGCTCGAAACTAGCGGTGCGCGGGGCGGCTGTGGAATCACAGTTCCCAGAATCAGGCTCTGGGGCGCCTGGAGCGTTGGCGTCGCCGGTCATTGAGCACCTCCTTCGATCTTCAGCGCGGCCAGGGCTTGGTTCAGCGCCACGGCGGCCAGGCGCATCTGCTCGCGTGTTCCGATGGTAATGCGCACACGGCCCTCGCAGCCGGGGTCGCTTGACCGGTCGCGCACCAGCACGCCCGCTGCGCCCATCAGGCGCGTGAACTCCTTGTGCCGTGCTCCGATTTCGACCAGGATGAAGTTGGCGCGGCTTGGCCAGCGGCGGAGGCCGGCTTTGTCGAGCGCGGCCTCGAACTCCGTGCGCGCGGCCAGCACTTCGCCGACGTACCAGTCGAGATAGGCTGCATCTTCGAGCGCGGGCGGCAGGCAGGCCAGCGCCAGCGAGTTTACGCTGTAGGGCGAGAGAACGCGCTTGATCCAGCGCATCAACTCGACCGGCCCGGCCAGCAGGCCGAGGCGCAAGCCGGCCAGGCCGTAGGCTTTGGAGAAGGTGCGCGCGACAATCAGATTGGGAAGACTGGGCAGATTGGGCGCTGTGCCGAGCAGATCGACGACGGTCTCGCCATAAAAGTGGAAGTAGGCCTCATCGACCAGCAGCACGGCATGAGGCGCGCGGCGGGCAATCTCGATGAGTTGCGCGCGCGTGGCCACCGAGCCAGAGGGGCTATTGGGATTGGCGATGGCGATGATCTTGGTGCGCGGCGTGATGGCCGCGAGCAGGCGCTCGAAAGGGAATTGCAAGTCATCGGCGGCGAGCACGGGGACCACGCGCGCATCGGTGGCCGAGGAATAGACCTCGTACATCGTGTAAGTCGGCACCGGCAGCAGCAATTCGTCGCCCGCTTCAAGAAAAGTCTCGAAGAGCACGTGAATAGCCTCATCCACGCCGTTGGTGAGCGCGACCTGTTCCGCGGCGAGGCCGAGATGCGCGGCCATGATAGCCTCGACCGGCGCGCGTTCCGGGTAGCGCGTGAGGTCGCCCGTACTGATGCGGCCCAGCGCCTCGCGCACCTTGGGCGAACAGGCCAGCGTGTTCTCGTTGAAGTCCAGCCGCAAGGCGTCGCGGCAGCCCAGCGGGGGGTGGTACTCCTTCATCGCCTGGACGCGCGCGCGGGGCGCCACCTGCGGTGGGGCCAATATTACCGTCGATTGTTCAGTCACGGTTGCTCCTTCTTCGAAGGCGCACGCGAATGGCCTCGGCGTGGCCGGTCAGGCCCTCCGCATCGGCCAACAGAGCGGCCTGCGGGCCGAGTTTGCGCATTCCCTGCGCCGCGTACTGCTGCACGGTGATGAGTTTGACGAAATCGTTGACGCTCAGGCCGCCGCGCACCCGCGCCATGCCGCCAGTAGGCAGCGTGTGGTTGGGGCCGGAGATGTAATCGCCCATGGGCTGCGCGGACCAGCGGCCGATGAAGACCGAGCCAGCATTCTGTACCCATTCAAGATCGGCGGCGGCGTCCACGGTGAGGTGTTCGGCGGCCAGACGATTGGTGATCGCGCGCGCCTCGGCGATGCTCGAAGCTAGGATGACCAGGCCATTGCGGTCAAGAGATTCGCGGGCCACGGGATTCAAGCGGCTGCGCACCTTGGCCTCGGCGATGACCTCTTTGGCCAGATCGGCGCGCGTGGTGATGAAGATGGCCAGCGCTTCGGGATCGTGCTCGGCCTGGGCGACCAGTTCCGAGGCGATCTCATCCGCCTGGCCGCGCTCGCTGGTGACGATAATCTCCGTGGGTCCGGCGAGCATGTCGATGGCGCAATCGAAGGCCACCAGCCGCTTGGCCGCGGTGACGAAGAGATTTCCCGGTCCGGCGATCTTGTCCACGCGCGCGACGCTCCCGGTTCCGTAGGCCAGCGCGGCCACGGCGTGCGCGCCGCCCAGCCGGTAGAACTCGGTAATCCCAAGCAAATGCGCTGCGGCCAAAGTCTCCGGCGCGGGCTTGGGCGAGACCACGGCGATGCGCTGGACGCCGGCCACCTGCGCGGGAATGGCGGTCATCAGCAAGGTAGAAGGCAGCGGATGGCGGCCGCTGGGCACATAGCAGCCCACCGCGCCCAGCGGGCGAACTAGCTGGCCGGTGGTGAGGCCGGGGATGGGCTCTTCGCTCCAGGAAGCGGGAAGCTGCGCAACCGCAAAGGCGCGAATCTGTTCGGCTGCCGTCGTCAGCGCCTCCCGCATCGCGGGTTCGATCGACTCCCAGGCGGCGGCCATCTCTTCAGGCGTAACGCGCAGAGCGTTCATGCCCGCCAGGCCGTCGAATTGCGCCGCATAGCGCAGCAGGGCGCGGTCGCCCTTCTTGCGCACATCGGTCACGATGCGTCGCACGACGGGCAGCACGGCGTCCAACGCCGCGCCGCCGCGATCTTCGAGCTGGGCCAGCAGCTCTTCTGTCTGCCGTGCGCCGCGCCCTTTGGTTCGAATCAACTTCATCATCTGTCTCCAGGAGTGGAAGAATCCCCGTGCAAGTTTGCTCTGGACCGACCTGCGTTTCGTGCCGGGTGCCCCAGGTCCCGATTTGGGGACCTGGGAAGCTGCGTTTTCACTCGGCCGCGGTGCCTAGAGCACGACCTTGTTGAGCGAGTACTCGACGATGCCGGTAGCCTGGGCTGCCTTGAGCTTGGGAATCACATCGCGGGCCACGCGCTCTTCTACAATCGTGTTGACCGCGACCCAATCCGAGTTGCTGAGTTGGGAGATGGTGGGCGAGTTGAGCGCGGGCAGCACAGCGAGCACTGCGTCAAGATTGCCGCGTTGCACGTTGAGCATAAGGCCAACCTGCGATTGCGCATCGATGGCGCCACGCAGCATCATCGCGATCTGGTCGATCTTTTCGCGCTTCCATGGGTCGGCGACGGCGTTTTTGCCGGCGATCAGATGGGTCTCGCTCTCCATGACCGTGTCGATGATCTTCAGGCGATTGGCCTTCAGCGAACTGCCGGTCTCGGTAACTTCGACGATAGCGTCGGCCAGCGTGGGCGGCTTGACTTCAGTGGCTCCCCAACTGAACTCGACCTTGACGTTGACGCCCTTGGAGGCGAAGTAGCGCTTGCTGACTTCGACCAGTTCAGTCGCCACGATCTTGCCTTCCAGGTCTTCGGCCTTCTCGAAGCCGCTGCCCTCGGGCACCGCGAGCACCCAGCGCACCTTGCGGCGGCTCTGCTTGGAGTAGGTCAGCGAGGTGATGCTGGTCAGGTCCAATCCGCTCTCGACTACCCAGTCGATGCCGGTGAGGCCGGCGTCGAGCACGCCGTGATCGACGTAGCGGGCCATCTCCTGGGCGCGAATCAGCATGCACTCGACCTCGGGATCGTCGATCGAGGGAAAGTAGGAGCGGCCGTCGGTGTAGATATTCCAGCCGGCGCGCTTGAACAGCGCAATGGTTGCATCCTGCAAACTGCCCTTGGGAATGCCGAGTCTGAGCTTGTTAGCCACGATTTTCCTCCGTCTTGCTATTTTGCGGGGTTGATTGGCCGTCGGCCGCGTCGAGGGTCAGGGGTTTGGTGAAGCAACTGACCGTGCCCTCGTGGCAGACCAGTCCGTCGCCCTCGACGACCACGCGGAACAGCAGCGTGTCGTTGTCGCAGTCGGTCGCGGCCGAGATGACGCGCAGCCGGTTGCCGCTGGTCTCGCCCTTCATCCACAGCTTCTGGCGGGTGCGGCTCCAGAAGGTGACGAAGCCGGTTTCAAGGGTTTTGGCGTAGCTGGTGGGGTTAAGAAAGCCCAGCATCAGCACCTGGCCGCTGGCGGCATCCTGCACGATGCCCGGGACGAGGCCGTCCATCTTGTCGAAGTCGATTACGGGATTTGTTTGGCTCATTTTTCCTGTTTTTCTTCAGCTTTTTGGTTTGGATTTCTGCCTGAACGCTAAAAAGCCCGCCGGCTTTGGTCGCCGGCGGGCTTCAGGTTTCTTCGATCTCTCTGGCCGTTTACATCAGGCCATAGCAATCCGCCGGCATGGAGGCTCCATGATGATGGTGATGACCGTGATGGCGGCTGCTCTGCATCTGATAAAAACCATAAAGGAAACGAGGGCGCGGTGTCAACCACAGCTTCGATCTGCAAATCATGGCCGTTTTGCGTCTCCCGCCCCGTGCGTCTCCTCTGCCGGCGTTGGGCTGCTCTCCTTCTGCAGCAGATCGATCACGTGCTGATACAGGCGGTTGCGCACCACGAAGCGCTCGGATGCACGAGTCACATAGCGCACCCGGAGATCGATACCCGTGCTGGACGGACGCAGATTCACCACCGGATTCGCGCTAAATCGGCTCAGGCCATCGCCGCGCGCACCGCGTTTCCACTCTTGCTCCGCCACGGCTGCACTCTTTTCTGTTTCTTTCTCCACCGCCTTGCGGATGCGCTCCACCATTTCTTGCGTGTCGTCGGATGCCGGGATGCTGACGGTTATCTCATCCCACATCCATTGCCCGGTGGTGGAGAAGTTGAAGTACTTTCCGCGAATCGCGAAGCTGTTGAGGAAGGTGATGCGGCGGCCGGTGGGATGACCTCTTTCTGCTAAATCTCCGGTTTCAAGCAGGGTGGTGCTCATCAGACCGATCTCGGTAACTTCGCCGCTCACGCCGTCGATCTCAACCCAATCGCCGACGCGAATGCCGTTCTTGCCGATGAGGGCGAACCAACCGAAAAACGCGAGAATGAAATCCTGCATGGCGATGGTGAGCCCGGCGGTGGTCAGACCCAGAACAGTAGACATCTGCTGCGGCCAGCCGAAGATGACAAGCAGAATGAGCAGGCCGCCAACAACCTGTATACCCAACTGCAGAACGGAGCGCAGGGTTTGCATCTGCCTGCGGTCAAGCGCTGGGTTGGCCGTGAGCCACCGGACAAGGGCATCGCAAAGCACGATGCAGATGAGGATGAAGGCGATCAGGGCCAGCGATTGCAGAATCAGATGCAACAAAGTGCGGTGTTGCAGGAGCACCTGGGCAGACCACTTGCCATAAACGGCGGCAAGCTGCTGCTGAGTTTGAATGCGGTCGTTACAGATGGAGAGAAGCTGGCGCTGCTCGGACCGTTCTATGATGCTGGCCAGCCTCGATGCCCTGTCCGGCGTATTACTGTCCGGCGTATTGCTGCCCGGCGCGGCCGTGCTGGCATTGGCCTTGGCCTCGAGGGCCTTGTGCTCGGCAGTCAGACTGGCTACATCGGCCTGAGCCTGCTGCATGGCCTGCTGGATCAATGCGTAGCGGTCGAGCTGGCTCTTCCATGACTTCAGCCGGCCTGTCAGCGTGCCATACCGCCGGGCGGAAAGAAGCGCTATCTCTCCGCGGCTGCGCGCCTCGCCGTCGTACTTGCTCATCAACGCTTCATGGGCAGCAAGCTCGCTTTGGATCTGAGCGCGGTCATCGCCCGATGCGCGATCCAGCTCCAGTTGAGCATCGGCCAGTTGGTCGGTATCAAGTTCCAACTGCGCTTTGGCAACTTCAAGATCGTCAGCGGTTTCAGTTGGCGGTGCGGCATCTTTCGCCGGTTTGGCCTGGGATCCGGGTGCTGGGGTCAGACTACTTACGAGCGCCTGGTCTTCCTTGATGAGTTGTTGAAGCTGTTCGACCCTCTGTGAGAGCGCCAGCGCTTCGCCGGTGAGGTTGCGATGCTGCGCCTGCGCGCTGGCCAGACGCAACGCCGAGGCAAAGGCCTGGTCCACTTCGTGATCGGCCAGCCGTTCGGCCTCGTGCGCGTACTCCGTCTCCTCGGCGGTCACGGCCAGCGGCGCCAAGGCCTCGGCCGTTTGCCAGGGACGCAGATCGACGAGGGTCTTCTGGCTGTCAGCAAGGCTGCGGACATTACCCCGCCCGGAGAGGAAGGAGAGATGCGCCATCGAGTCGCGCGTGGTCCAGGAGAAGATCAGGCACAGAACCAGCAGTGTCACCATGACGAGAAGAAAGATGAGACTGACCGGACCAAAGACGCGTTTGCGGATGCCGCCGCCGGGAATCGGAGCAACGGGGAGGATTGCCATACATCAATTGTTGCAGGTCAATCGCATTTTCGAGCTTGAAAGTGGTGATCTGGGCTCTCTTTCCCGGTGCCGGCTTGCGGAGGGGGCGCGGCGGGGCGGAGAATAGAGCCGTGCAAACAGGGGCGCGAGGTGCGGCGGCAGCGATTGCGATACTGTGCGTTTGCCTGGCTGGAATGGCACAGGCCGCAATGGCGCAGAGCCGGGAGCCCGACCCTGCGATAGTCTATAAAACATTCTACAAAGCATATGTCACGGCTCCCGCCACGACTTCGTCGTCCGACGATCGCGTCGACATCAATCGCGCCAGCCTGGATCAGTTGCTGAAGGTTCACGGCATGACGCGCAGTTGGGCCGGACGCATCGTCCGCTTCCGGCCTTACCACACCAAGCGCGATCTGGTGGAGCATGGCGTGGTGACCAGCGAGGTTTACGACCGCGTCAAGGATTCCATCATCGCGCACCGCGAGCCGCGATGAGCCAAGCCTTATGACTCGGCCGGTTGCTGCGATGCATCATCACCGCGCTTGAGCAGACGGCTCAGAATCACATAGAGCACGGGGATAAAAAACAGGTTGAGGAAGGTCGAAAGCAGCATTCCGCCGACGATCGTCGTGCCCACCGAGCGCCTTCCCAGCGCGCCCGCGCCGGTGGCGAAGACCAGTGGCAAAATTCCCAGAATAAAGGCGAACGAGGTCATCAGAATGGGCCGCAGGCGCAACTCCGCTGCCTCGATGGCCGCATCGGCGATGGAGCGGCCCTTCTTGCGCAACTGCTCGGCAAATTCGACGATCAGAATCGAGTTTTTCGCCGAGAGGCCGATCAGCATGACCAATCCGATCTGGCAGTAGACGTCGTTGCTCATGCCGCGCAGCGCGACCAGCCCCAGCGCGCCCAACACTGCCATGGGAACCGCCAGAAGAATGATGAAGGGCAGCGCAAAGCTCTCGTACTGCGCTGAAAGGGTCAGGTAGACGACCAGAATGCCGAGGCCGAAGATCATCAGCGCCTTGCCGCTGGATTCGATCTCGTCCAGCGTCAGGCCGGTCCACTGAAAGGCCATGCCGGGCATCATCGTCTTTTTTGCCAGCTCTTCCATCGCCGCCAGACCCTGGCCGGAGCTTGAACCAGGTGCGGGTGATCCGTCGATTTCGACCGAGCGGAAGAGGTTGTAGTGGGTGATGACCGGCGGGCCGGAACTGTTGGTGACGGTGACCAGGTTGTCGAGCGGCGCCATCTGGCCGGAGTCGGAGCGGACGTAGTAGCCGCGCAGGTCGCCGGCCGACATGCGGAAGGGCTGGTCGGCCTGCGCGTAGACGCGATAGGTGCGGTTGTTGTAATCGAAGTCGTTGACGTACTCCGAGCCCATGAAGACGCCGAGCGTGTTGGTGATCTGCGAAAGCGGAACGCTCATCGTCTTGGCCTTTTCACGATCGATGGTGACCAGCACCTGCGGGTCGTTGGCCGAGAAGGTGGTAATCAGGCCGGTAAGGTTCTTGTTCTGATGGCTGGAGCTCACAATCTGGTGGGCGACGCGATCCAGGTCGGTGAGCGTGTTGCCGCCCTGATCCTGGAGCATGAACTGGAAGCCGCCGTAGCTGCCGACGCCAGAGACGGCCGGAGGCTCGAAGATGGCCACCAAGCCGCCGTTGGGGGCGAACATCAGGCTCTGCAATTTGGGCGAGAGGCTGGCCACGATGTCGGCGGCGGAGTGGCCCTTGCCGCGCCGTTGATCGCTGGGCTTGGTATTGATGAACATCATGCCCGCATTGGAGGCGCTGCCGGAAAAGCTGAAGCCCATGACCGAGAAGGCGCCGCCGACGTCGGGATTCTGGCTGATGATGGCCTCGGCGCGGTCGGCCAGCGAGGTTGTATAGGCCAGCGAAGAGCCCGGCGGGGCCTGCACGATGACGATCAGGTAGCCCTGGTCTTCCTGGGGAATGAAGCCGGTGGGAACGTGCAAGTAGACCCAAACGGTGGCGCCCAGGCCGGCGAAGAAGACGGCCAGCAGCAGGTTGCGCCAGCGCAGCGCTCCGTGGATGGAGCGGGCGTAGGTGCTGGCCAGCCAGGTGATTGCGTCGTCAGCTCCATGGATGAAGGCGGCGAAGGCGCGCGAAATAGCGGGACTGCGCAGGAAGTCGAGCTGCTTGGGCCGGTCCGCCTCGCCGCGCAGGAACAGGGCCGACAAGGCCGGCGAGAGCGTGAGCGCGTTGAAGGCCGAGATGGCGATGGCGAAGGCGATGGTCAGCGAAAACTGGCGATAGAGAATGCCGGTGGTGCCGGGAAAGAAGGAAACCGGCACAAAAACCGCGATCAAAACCAGCGAGGTGGCGATGACGGCGCTGGTCACCTCGCCCATGGCGCGCGAAGTGGCCTGGTGCGGATCGGAGTGCTCCATGGCGATGTGCCGCTGCACGTTCTCGATGACCACGATGGCGTCGTCCACCACCAGGCCGGTGGCGAGCGTAATGCCGAAGAGGGTGAGCGAATTGATGGAAAAGCCAAAAATCTTGATGAAAGCGAAGGTCCCGACCAGCGAAACCGGAATGGTGACGGCGGGGATGATGGTGGCGCGCCAGTCCAGCAGGAAGAGGAAGATGACGGTGATGACGATGACAATGGCCACGGCCAGCGTGATCAGCACTTCGCGAATCGAGTCGCCGACCACGGTGGTCGAATCGAAGGCTACGGCGTATTCCAGGCCCGGCGGGAATTTCTTGGCCAGCTCGGCCAGCGCGGCCCTGGCCTTGCTGTCCACATCGAGGGCGTTGGCGTTCGAGAGCTGTTCGACGCCGATGCCCATTGCATTGCGGCCCATGTATTTCAGCGAGGCGCTGTAGTCCTCGGCGCCGACCTCCGCGTGGCCCACATCCTTGAGCAGCACCAGGCCATTGGCGGAGTTTTTGACGATGATGTTGTCAAATTCCTGGGGACTGCTGAGCCGGCCCACCACGCGCACCGGAATCTGGAAGATCTGCCGGGGATCGGCGGGCGGCTGGCCGAGCTGGCCGGCGGGAATCTCGACATTCTGCTCGGACAATGCGGCGATCACGTCGGTAGCGGTGAGCGAGCGGGCGGCCATGCGCACCGGGTCAAGCCAGACGCGCATGGCGTACTTGCGCTCGCCGAAGATGACCACATCGCCCACGCCCGGAACGCGCTTGAGGGCGTCCTTCACGTAGACGTCGAGGTAGTTGGAGATAAACTCCTGGGAGTAGCGGCCGTCGAGGGTGTAAAAGCCGGCGCCGAAGACGAAGTTGCTGTTGGATTTGGTAATGCTGATGCCGGTCGCGTTGACGGCCGACGGCAGCCGGCCCTCGACGCTGGCCACGCGGTTCTGCACGTCAACGGCGGCGATGTCCAGGTCGTAGCCGGTCTTGAAGGTCGTAATAATCGAGCTGTCGCCGCTATTGGTGCTCGACGAGCTGATGTAGCGCATTCCCTCGACGCCGTTGATCGACTCTTCCAGCGGGATGGTGACCGCCTTCTCGACCGTGTCGGCGTTGGCGCCCACATAGTTGCAGTCCACCTCCACCTGGGGAGGCGCCAGCGTGGGGTACATGGCAACCGGAAGAGTGGGAATGCAGACCGCGCCGGCCAGAATAATCAGCAGCGCGCAGACGGTAGCAAAAACTGGCCGGCGAATAAAGAAATCGACGAACAAGAATGGCCTTCCTTCCTCAAAAATGCGCTCATTCTGAGCGAAGCGCAGCGGAGTAGAAAAATCTTCTCTGAGTGAAGACGAAGGAAAGCTGCGTTTCGCAATTTTTTGCGGCCAGGGCGGGAAACCGCGAACCCTAACGTAGTCCTGTTCATCAGGAGCAACCTGCTCCTCAGCCGCCCATCGGCATAACCGGCATTCCATTCACCAGAAACTGAGTGCTGGAGACGATCACCCGGTCGCCCGCCTTCAGCCCCGAGGAGATGGCGTAGTCGTTGCCCACCGTATCGCCCAGCGTAACCGCCGTCTGGCGAGCCACGAAGTGGCCGCCCTGCTGCTCGGCCACGAAGACGAAGCTCTGTCCGCCCTGGCGCGTGACTGCCAGCACCGGCGCCACGGCCATCGGAGAGGTGCTCCAGATGACGCGCGCCTTGATCAGTTGGGCGGTGCGCAGCACATCGGGCGCGGTGTGGACCGGGGCCTTCACCAGAATGCCCTGCAAGGAGCTGTCCACCTGGGGCGAAAGGAAATCGATCTTCGTCTTCTCCAGCAGTTTGCCGGCGTTGTCCGTCAGATCTACTTCCAATCCCTGGCGCACCTGCCCCGAGCGCTCCGTGGGGACGTAGATGTAGGCCTCGAGATTCTTGTTCTCGTCCACCGTGGTCAGCACCGTGGCGGGCGAGGCAAGCGGCGTGACGAAGTCGCCCACATGCACCGGGATGTCGCCCACGATGCCGTCAAAGGGCGCGCGGACGGTGTAGTAGGCCAGTTGCTCCTCCTGCGTCCGGCGCGCCTCGACGGCCGACTGGTAGTCCGCCTTGGCGTTCTCGAAGGCCTGGCGCGCCTGGTCGTAGGCGTCGCGGCTGGTCACGCCCGCCTCGAAGAGCTTGCGCTGCCGCTCGATCTCCACCGTGTTGTAGTCGTAGAGGGCCTTCTTCTGCCGCTCCGTGGCGCGCGCCGAGGCGACGGTGGCCGCCTGTTGCCGGGGATCGATCTCCATCAGCGCCTGGCCGGCCCGGACGTGGTCGCCGGAGTGAACGCGAATCTGCGTGAGGATTCCGCTCACCTGCGGCTGGAGCGTGGCCGAGCGGCGCGACTTGATGGTGGCCACATACTCGCTCGACTGGGGCACCGGCGCCAGCGCGACGGTCACGGTCTGCACCGGCATGGCCTGCATCCCGTCCGCGGCCTGCGCCACCGGCGTTTTATGGCAGCCGGTGGCCGTCAAGCCAAGCAGAACAAAACAACTCACCCCTAGAATGCGTTTCAAAGCGCTTTTCCTCACCCTATCTTCTTGTCCAGCGGCACTCGCTTCTGTCCAGCGTCATTCCGCAAGAAGTTCGGCCTTGAGTTCAGCCCGGCCCCCGGTTTTGTATAGGATAAATGGCGGCGACGGGCCGCCGGGCATAATCTGCGGCGGCAAATCTGCTCTGGCGGAGAATCCGGGCCAAAGGCCGCGACGCGAGCCCCGGAAAGGCCGGACACAAGGCCTCTACGCAAATTGACGCGCGTGAGTTCCATTTTGATGCATGGCTGATGGAAGGCAAAGAGCCCGCATCGTTTGCGGGCTCTTTGCTCAGCTTCGGCGAAATCTCTCTATTTCATGTCCCCAGCGTCCGCATCGCCGGCGGGTTGCAAGCGCCGCGCCAGCGCCCACTTCAACTCTTCTATGCCCTGGCCGGTTACGGCGGAGATGGCGTGGAACTCCAGCTTGCGGCGCTTTACATGAGTCGCCAGTTTTTTGAGCTTCTCCGGGTTGGCCGAGTCGATCTTGGTGGCGGCCACGATCATGGTTTTGTTGGCCAGCAGATGTTCGCCGTTGGCGTTGGTGAAACTAGCCAATTCCTTGTTGATGACCTTGAAGTCTTCCACCGGGTCGGGGCGGCCGCTGGCGTCCGAGACGTCAACCAGGTGGAGGAGCAGGCGGGTGCGCTCGATGTGGCGCAGGAACTGCGTGCCCAGGCCGGAGCCGAGGTGCGCGCCTTCGATCAGGCCGGGCATATCGGCGACGACAAAAGACTCCAGATTCGGCTCCTCGCCGACGGTGACCACGCCAAGGTTGGGTTCGAGAGTGGTAAACGGGTAGTCGGCGATCTTGGGCCGCGCGGCGGAAATGCGTGAGATCAGCGTGGATTTGCCGGCGTTGGGGTAGCCGACCAGGCCCACGTCGGCCAGCAGTTTCAACTCCAGCCGATAGAGCCGCTCCTCGCCGGGCCGCCCCAGTTCGTGCTCGCGCGGAGCCTGGTGAACGCTGGTGGCGAAGTGCTGGTTGCCGCGTCCGCCGCGTCCGCCCTTGGCGATGACGACCTGTTCGTCGGGCGCGGAAAAGTCGTGCACCAGTTCACCTGTCTCCTGGTCGTAAAGGCTTGTTCCGACAGGGACTTGCAGGGTGACGGAGTTGCCGTCGGAGCCTGAGCAGTTGGAGCCCATGCCGTGTTCGCCGCGCTGGCCCTTGTGTTCCGGGTTGTAGCGGAAATGGATCAGCGTGTTGTGGCGCTGCGAACTGACCATGACGACATCGCCGCCATGGCCGCCGTCGCCGCCCGAGGGTCCGCCGCGAGGAACGAACTTTTCGCGCCGGAAGGCCATGCAGCCGTTGCCGCCGTCGCCGGCCTTGACGCGAATTTTTGCTTCATCAATGAACATAGCCAACCAGAAAACAGGGGTTAGGGAACAGAAGTTAGAAAACGTGAAACTGGGGACTGAGATTAGCGCTTCGTCGCGTACTATTGAGGGTAAATCCAAGCTGTTGTCTTCCCAGTTTACTCAATGCGGCTTAGAATCGCTGGTAATGTAACATTTGTGGTAATCAGAACGGCCTAAGGCGGGAGATTTTCGCCGCAAAATGGCCTGACGCCGCTGCCCCAGCCGGACCCGCCTTGAGAGCGGGCCGGCAGTATTGCATTTACAGGGTTGGTAGAGAGCGAAGCCGCAATCTCCAAGTGGATTTTTCCCCTAAGAAAAGCCCACCCAGAACGCATCTGGCGGCTCTGCGGTCCTCTGAAAATGCTCTAAATTGTGCGTGCGCGCATTCCCAGGGTCTGCCGCGAGCAAGGTTCTCGATGGCAGTGTTCGGGCGTGGTTGGACGAAGACGCTGGCAGTAGCCGTGCTCCTCATGGGCGCGGCAAGGGCGGGTTTTGCCCAATCGGCCCCAAGCGCTTCGCCCTCAAGCGAACCGGCTAGTCTTCAGAGCGGCTCACTTGCAGGCAAACTGACCGACCTTCACTCGAAGCCTCTGGAGGGGGTCGTGCTGGTGGCGCGCAACCAGGCCACCGGCGCGGAAGAACGCACGATCACCACAAAAAATGGGGCTTACCGTTTCAGCTCTCTGGCGCCGGGCGAGTACACACTGGAGGCCGAGAGCCCGCAACTGGGGCGCGGCCGGGTGGAGCAGATCGTGGTGGCCGCCGGTTACGAGGCGCGGGTGCAGGCGGCGATGGAGTTTACGCCGCTCCCGCCCAGCCCGGTTCTGGCGCAATCTGAGGGCGCAAATCAACCGGCGCTGAAACAGCCCGATCTGAGGCAGTCTGACCTGAACAAACCCGGCCTGAACAAGCCTGATCTGAGCCGGCTCGATCTGAGTCGGCTCAATCTGAATCGGCCCGATCTTCAGCCAGCGGCTCTTCCGGTGAAGTGGGCCGGATTGGCCGCAGAGCCGTTACAAACTCTGGCTCTGAGCGGACGGCGGCTGGCTCTGGCGGTGGAGATTCCTGGACCCGTCGCTCTCGAACTGACCAGCACGCTGGCCGCTGAGCCCTTGCGGACACTGGTTCTGCGTGGGCGGCAACTGCTTCCAACTCCCGCGCCCCCTGTTTCGGGGCAGAACGCTACGCTGAAAGCCGAGCCGTTGCAGACTCCAGTCCTGGCTGGACGAAGTGGGCCGGGTTCTGTGCAGCAGATGGCTGCGGCTGCGCCGGGCACGGCTTCAACTTTAGCGGCCGCGCCTTCAACCTTGGCAGTCGCGGCTTCAATTTCTGCGCGCTCTGGCGCGACTGGGTCTGGAGAACCGGCAACCGGACAGGCGGCCAGGGGGAGAGTCCCGGCGCCGCGCCTGGCTCTGCCGGAGACGACGGCAGGTCAGGAGGCCGGACAAGCGGTCAGCGGAACGGCTTCGAGCAAGCCCGGCGAGGCGGCAACGCAGACTGAGACGCAGGCTGCGTTGCCGCCTCCGCCCAAGCCGATTATGGCGGCCTCTCAGCAGAGCGATCCGGTCTCCCCGGCGGTGACCGCTACGATGAGCGCCCGCGAGTTGCAGGCTCTGCCGGTCAGCGGGCGGCATTGGCAGGATTTTGTGCTGGACAATGCGCCCACCTCCGTGACCCCGGCGGGAGGTCAGGGGCAGATTTCGCTGCGCGGTGAGGGCCAGCAGGCGGCTGAAATCACGGTGGATGGAATGAATAAGGGGCTGGCCTTTGGCCCAACGGGCGGGAGCAGCGGGTCGGGGCGTGGCTCCTCTGGGCAGGGGCCGTTGGGGCAGGGCGGGGGCGGACCGGCTGGAATCGCGCAGGTCGGCATTGGAGGCCATGGACTTGCCCTGAGTGAGGCCGCCATCCGCGAGGTGCAGACGGCGGCTGGCAATGTGGAGGCCGCGGAAGATCGGGCGGCGGGCGGACGCATGAAGGTGGAGACCCAGCACGGCGCCAATGAACTGCATGGCCAGGGCTTTCTCTTCGATCGCCAGAGCGCCTGGGGAGCGCAGAATCCCTTTACTCAGTGGACGCAGGAGACCGCGCCGGCCACGCTGACCACCCCGCCGGTCTTCACGCCGTTCCCCTATACCCCTCCCGACCGCGAAACCACCTGGGGCGTCGGCGTGGGGGGCAGAATTCGCCGCAACAAGCTCTTCTGGTTCGCGGCTCTGGACGGTTACAACCGCAACGATCCAGGGGTTTCCACAGTCAGGAATCCCGCGGTTTTCTTTGCTCTGCCCACCAAAAACGCCGACGCCCAGATGGAGGTTCTGAGCGCCCGGATGGGCCCCAGCAGTAATCCGTTGGCGGCTGGCGTAGCGGCCTATTCGAGTATGTTGGAGACGCTGGCTGGACTGCTCGGACCGGCGCCGCGCACCGCCTCGCAGTGGACCGGCTTCGGGCGGCTAGATTGGCAGGCAGGCGAGCGCAATCGTTTTATGCTGGAAGGGATCGGGGCCAAATGGAACTCACCAGGCGGTGGGCTGACCAAGTTCTCGGAGACTTATGGCAACCACTGCTACGGCTCGACCAAAGCCAGCGAGGAGTGGCTGCTGGGCCGCTGGGAGGCCTTCCTGACTCCCAATCTTCTGGCCGTAACCCAGGCCTCGATGGGACACGCCATCCAGGAATCGCGGCCCTCGACCCCCTCGGCCTTCGAGCAGAAGCTCCTTGCCGGAAATCTTTGGGGGCAGTTGCCGCAGATCGTCGTGGACAATCGCTACGGCTTCACCATCGGAAATCCCTCGCGCTTCGGTCAGGGAAGCTACCCGGACGAGCACCTCTACCAGGGGCAGGAATCTGTGGATTGGATTCGCGGCAAGCTGCTGGTGAAGGCCGGCTTTGATGTGAGCCGCAACAGCGACGCCACCAGCCTGCTGCTCAACCAGACGGGGACCTACACCTACGAAAACGTGGTCAATTTCACCTCGGATGTGTGGGCGCTCGAAAACGGGTTTGGCGAACTCAACCCCAACGGGACGCAGCACAATTGCGACGAGACGGGCGGAGTGTGGCGCGACTCGGGAGGCAATCTGCGAGGGGTGGGCAACCTGCCCTGCTACTCCTACTATTCGCAGACTCTTGGCCCCTCCGGCTGGAGTTTGAGCACCAGCGACTGGGCCGGCTACACGACCGCCCAGTGGCAGGCGAGCAAGTTGTTGGTCGTCTCCGCCGGACTGCGCTGGGAGCGGGAGCAGTTGCCGCCGCCGCTGGCCGCGCTCAGCAACCCCGAGCTTCCGCTGACCGAAAAATTGCCCAGCCTGGGCAACAACTGGGGTCCGCGGGTGGCTCTGGCCTACGGCTCCAGAGGGCGGCACTGGCCGGTGCTGCGGCTGGGCTATGGAATGTACTACGGGCGCACCGCGAATGCCGCGGTGGAGACCGCACTGACCCAGACCGGCACGGTGGCGTTGACCTCGTCCGGCGAACTCAAAGGCGATCTGAGCTTCTTCATGCGGCCCACCGACGACCTGCCAAACAATGCCGGGGGCGCTCCGCCCTTTCCTTACGTGCCGCGGCCACCGGGCCCTGGGAGCGCAATCCGGCCGGGGGCGGTCGAGTTTGCGCCCAACTTCCGCAATCCCGAGGTGCATCAGGCGGTGGCCTCGGTGGAAGAGACGCTGCCCGGCCACATTGAGCTGACGGCCAGCGCCATGGTGAGCCTCGGCCGGCGGCTGCCGGTCTCCATCGACACGAACTTCGATCCCGCGGTCAATCCGGGGACGATCACCTACGCCGTCTGCGACCAGACCTCAACCACTAGCGCCTGCGGCTTTGCCGGGCTGGGGCCCATCAAGACCTCGCGGATTACGGTGCCCTTCTACGCCTCCTGGCCCTCGCCCACCGGATTGGCCGGGCGGCTCAACCCGGATTATCAGCAGATTACCCAGATCATGAGCCGCGCCAACTCGACCTATGAAGCGGCGACGCTCAAGATTGAACGCTATGGCCGCCGGGGACTGAGCCTGCACGCGCATTACACCTACTCTCACGCCATGGACTGGAACCCCAACGAGAGCGCGCAGGTGGCCGGCAACGACGTTCTGGACCCCGCCGATTTCAGCCAGGAGTACGGTATCAGCAATCTGGACGTGCGCCACTCGGCGGCCATGACGGCAATCTATGAGGCGCCATGGAAACTGCGCGGGACGGCGGGAAAGCTGGGCAATGGCTGGATCTTCTCCGGCGTTGCCCAGTTCCGCAGCGGATTGCCTTACACCATGCGCACTTCAGGCTCGCTGCCCGAGGAAATCACTGCCAGCGGCGCGGCTATCGTGGGACTGGGCCCTGGAATGAACGGCTCGGGCGGCGATAACCGGGTCTACGGCATTGGCCGCAACACCTACCGCTATCCGGCCACCTGGAAGGCCGATCTGCGTCTGGGCAGGCGCTTCGACTTCGGGCATATGCGCCAGTTGGAGCTGTTGGCCGAGAGCTTCAACCTCTTCAACCACCAGAATGTGACCGAACTGGAGACAACCGGCTATTACATCGAGTCGGGCAGCACCACGAGCCTTCCCACGCTGAACTACCTTACCGGCCTCAAAGCCAACACCACGGCCTTCGGGCAGCCATTGAACATCAACGCCACCAACTTCTACCGTGAGCGGCAGATGCAGCTTGGGTTGAGAATGAGGTTCTAGCTGTAAAGGCTCAAGCGGTAGCGCGCAATCCGGCGATGGCCGCGGTCAGGCCGGCGGCGAGAGCTTGCTGGGCCTGGGGAGTCAGCTTGGCGCCCTGGCTGGTGAGGTAGAAGACGTCGATGGCGGTTTCGCCCTCGGTGTCGATCAGGGCCACTTTGATGTTGCAATCGTGGCCGCTGAGAGTGAGGGCAATCTGGCGCAGCAGGCCGGGCAGATCCTGGGCCACAACCTGCAGAATCGTGGAGTGGGAGGAGGACTCGGAGTCGAACTCCAGGCGGGTAGCCACCGCGACTTTGATGTTGTCCGGGTTGCTCATGTGGCGGCGGGCTACGAGAAGCTGCTCGACCGGAACCTTCAGCGCGACGACGTCGTGCAGGTATTCGAGGAAGCGCTCCCGCTCGCTGGGGTTGATCTCGATGGTGCGGAAGACATCGGTGAACTGGAAGGCGTCGACTACCACGCCAGCGTCGTTCGAGTAGGCGCCAGCCTTGACGATGTTCATGCCCCAGGCGGCCAGGGCCCCCGCTACGTCGGCAAAGAGGCGGCTGCGGTCGCGGGTGATGACCGTCAGGTCGAAGAGTTGGCGGTGGGGACGAAGGTCCAGTTGGACCGAATCCTCGTCGAGCTTGGCGGCTGACTGGAAGTGGTCGCGGATCTGCTCGGGCAGGCGGGTTTGCAGGTAGCGCTGCGGCATTCCTTCGAGGAACTGCTGCAGCGCGTCGTACTGCGCGGCGGGCACCATCGAACGGATGCGGTTCAGCAGCGTGGAGTCGATGGCGGCGTGGTAGCGGACCTCGTCGACCGAGCGGTCCATGAAGTTGGCAGTGGCCATATAGAGCTGCCAGAGGCTCTCGGCCTTCCAGGGAGTCAGCGCCTCGGGGTTGACGGCCCTGATGTCGGCGAAGGTCATCAGCGTGAGCATTTTGAGCATCATGGGGCTGGCGATCTTCGCGGCGAAGTCGCGCACGTTTTCCGGGTCGAAGATGTCGCGGCGCAAGGCGTTGGACATCTCCAAATGGAGGCGGATCAGATGGAGAACCGACTCGCGCTCTTCGGCGTCGAACTCCAGGCGGGCCATGAAGGCGTCGGCCAGCTCGATGCTATGGGCGATGTGTTCGCCGCTGCGGCGGGCCTTGCCGGTGTCGTGCAGCAGCAGGGCGAGCAGAAAGAGGTCGAGGCGGTCGATCTCCGGAAGCAGTTGGGCCAGCCGCTTTTCGTAGTCGTGAATGGGCTGGCGCAGGCCGTGGACGTTGTCGATGGTCAGGAAGGTGTGCTCATCGACGGTGTAGCGGTGGTAGGAATCCCGAATAACCAGGGCGTCAATGCCGTGGAATTCGGGGATGAGCATTTCCAGAATGCCGAGGGCGTGCATGGTGCGCAGGGCGTGAGCGGCGTGCGGTCCCAGCAGGACTTCGCGCAGCGCATTCCACAGGTAGGGCCCCTCGGGGATATGAACGGCCAGGGCGGGCAGGGCGTCGGTGATGCGGTCTTCGGCGGCCTGCGAAAGCGCGTAGCCGTGGGTGGCCATCAGCGAGAAGATGCGCAGAATGGCGCTGGTATCGCTGAACTGCGTACCAGGGGCAATCTCGATGCGGCCCTGATCGAGAAGAAAATCGGTGCCGGCAATGGGGGTGCGGCGGCGGCGAAGCTGGCGGTAGAAGCTGACCGGGGCGGGCAGGTGCTCCATCAGCAGCGCGGCGCGGCGATAAATCACGCGGGCGTGCCGATAGTAGGTGCGCATCCAGTAGGCCGGATCAGCGGTGCCGCGCGTCTCCAGGCCGATCGAGTTGGCTGCGGCCTCGTCCTGCGATTGCCAGTCGAGCGTATTGTCGTCGCGGCCGTGGCGGAAGTGGAGAAAACAGCGCGCGGCGGCCAGAAAGTCGAAGGCCGCCTCGGCGTCGCCGCGGGCGCTCTGGAAGACGCCGCCGCGGTGGCGGGGCCACTCTTTGGTCTCCTTCAGGTGGAAGAGCAGGGCGAACCAGACGGCGAGGCTGTAGTCGCGCAGGCCGCCGGGACAGTCCTTGAGGTTGGGCTCCAGGTGGAAGATGGTGTTGCCGAACTTGGCGTGGCGGGCGCGGGTGATCTCGCTGAGCTTCTGGGTGATGGTATTCCACTCGCTCAGCACCAGACCGGGCAAAATCGTCTGATGAAGCTGCTGGTAGAGCGGAAAGTGGCCGGCCAGAAAGCGGCGGTCCAGCGTGGCCAGCGTAAATTCCAGGTTATCGGGGTCGAAGCGGCCAGCCTCTTTGAGGGTGCGCGAACAGGGGCTGGCGCGCAAGCCGATGTCCCACATGCCTTGGATAATGGCGCGGACCGCAGCCTGGGAGTTGGCCAGGGTCTTGTCGTCGGCAAAGGCGAACAGCACGTCAATGTCCGAGTAGGGGAAAAGATCCTTGCGCCCGTAGCCGCCCATCGCCACCAAAGAGACGTTCGGCGCCGGCTGCCCGGCGAAGGCGCGGCGCCACATTTCGATCAGAAGGCGGTCCACCACCGCCGAGCGGCGGCGAATGGCCGCCGTGCCGTCACCGGTGCGTTCGCAGGTCTGGCGCACCAGCGCCATCTCCTGCGTATACTGCTCCCGAAGATCATCAACCGCAAAGGCGACTGGATTCATAAGAGGTTATGTGTGGCTTGCCGAAGCAAATAGCTGTTTTAACAGGATAAGCGATGAATTCGGGAATAAAAACCCTCATGGCCTCGCATGACAGCAGCTTGAGGCGAAGCCGAAGAAAACACGGCCTGCCCGGAAGCCTTCAATGGGGCTTTTCCCGAGTAAAAAACTGCCGGATCCAGCTTTGGAAGCCCCTCATACCGGCTCCGCACCAGCGCAATAGCATTCCCGGACAAATTGTGCGAGTGAGCCCCGGCGCGGAGACGGCTGCCGCGCCAGGGCTCAGTTTTGCCGCAGTGAACCGTGCGGGCTGGCCCGCACAATGCGGTATTGGACTGCTAAATCGCCGTTTCGCCGCGTTCGTCATTGCGAATGCGGATGGCGTCATCGACGCGGCTGATGAAGATCTTGCCGTCGCCGATGCGGCCGGTGCGGGCGGCGCCGATGATAGCCTGCAGGGTATTTTCCTTCTGGTCATCGGTAATGACCAGCTCGATTTTGACCTTGGGCAGCAGATCGACCGTGTATTCACGGCCGCGATAGAACTCGGTGTGGCCCTTTTGGCGGCCATGGCCGCGGGCCTCAAGAATGGTCATGCCTTCAATGCCTGCCTCGAGCAGGGCATCTTTGACCGCATCCAGCTTGGAGGGCTGGAGAATGGCTTCGATTTTGAGCATACGCGAATGCCTCGTTTGACAGCGTAACAGGCGGGAGGGCTTTTGCTCCGCTCCCACCGGATTTTTACACTCCGCGGGCCACCTGTGGCGCCACGGCTCAGGAGTTCAGATCGTAGCCTTCTTCGCCGTGCTGGGAGAGATCGAGACCCTCGAGCTCGTCTTCGGGCTTGAGGCGCAGTCCTATGGTTTTATCGACGACAAAGAGCAGCACCAGTGTACCCACGATCGAGATGCCCCAGGCAAGGCCGATGCCGGCGAACTGGTTGAGCATCTGTGCCCAGTGTCCGTCGATGCCTCCGGAGGGAAGCGCGTTGCCGGCGGCGTCCTTGTAGACCGGGTTGATGACGCTGGCGGCGAAGACGCCGGTCAGCACCGCGCCCAGCGTTCCTCCGGCGCCATGCACGCCAAAGGCATCGAGTGAGTCGTCGTAGCCGAAGATGCTCTTGAACTTGAAGACCATGAAGGCGCAGAAGAAACCGGCGGCCAGGCCGATGGCCAGCGCCGACATGGGCTGCACAAAGCCGGAGGCGGGGGTGATCGCCACCAGGCCGGCAACCGCGCCCGAGATGGCGCCCAGCGCCGTCGGCTTGCCATTGTGGAACCACTCGAAGATCGTCCACCCCAGCGCCGCCGTAGCGGTGGCGAAGTGCGTGTTGATGAAGGCGCTGGTGGCCAGCGAACTGGCGCCCAGCGCGCTGCCGGCATTGAATCCGAACCAGCCCACCCACAGCAGGCAGGCGCCGATAAAGCTGAGCACCAGCGAGTGGGGCGGCATCTTCGTCTGCGGATAGCCGATGCGCTTGCCCAGGTAGAGGCAGGTTACCAGCGCCGAAACGCCGGAGGTGATGTGCACCACCGTGCCGCCAGCAAAATCTAAGCTGGGAAAGGCGGCATGGGGGTTGGAGGAGTTCAGCAGGCCGCCCACGCCCCACACCATGTGGGCCATGGGGCAATAGACCAGCAGCGACCAGAGCGAGAGGAAGATGGCCATCGAGCTGAATTTCATGCGTTCGGCAAAGGCGCCGGTAATCAGCGCCGGCGTGATGATGGCGAACATGAGCTGATAGATCATGTAGGTCTGCTCGGGAATTGTGCCGGAGTAGAAATTCTGCGGATCGGCGGCAATCGGGACCCCCTTGAGGAAGAGGTGCTCGAAGCCGCCGATGAACGCGTTGCCATGGCCGAAGGCCAGCGAATAGCCGACGATCGCCCAGATGATCGTGATCAGGCACATCATGGCGAAGCTCTGCATCATCGTGCCGAGGATGTTCTTTTTGCGGACCAGGCCGCCATAGAAGAGAGCCAGTCCGGGGCCGGTCATCAGCAGGACCAGGGCCGCCGAGGTCAGCATCCAGGCGTTGTCGCCGGCCGACTGGGCGCTGGCGCTGGCCGTCTGGGCAGCTTTAACGGCCTGCTGGAGGGCGGTGATCTGGGCTTGTGTGGCTGCCTGTGCATCCGGGGCGGCCGGCTGGGCCAAGGCCAGGGCCGGAATTCCCAGAACCGCAGAAAAGAACAGCAATTTGATTGCGCGACGACACATAAGTTTCCACTCCCGAGAGGATGCAGAGGGCCAAGGCCATGCGATGAGGCGGAAGACCGGCCGCCATTCCGGGTGAGGTGAAGGTAGGCGCGCCGGCAGCGCGAGCCTGTGCGGATCAGTGCCGCTGCCGGTGCAGTGATTGTGCGGAGAATAGTCAGGCGTGGCCGGGCCATCCCATGGGGGTGATCTTGGCGCAACTCTTACAAGATTCTCTTGGTGAGATACTAGAGTCGTTCGCATAAAGAATGCATGAAGATTTTCATATTACGAGTCAGAAAAACAGCGACAGGACTAAATAAACTCTTGCAATCTTATTGGCTTCGCGCTAACGGATTCTCTATTTGGCAGGTCTGTGGGCGTGCTGGCCGCTTCGGAGGCTTCCATCGAGAGGCCCCTTCTGATGGAAAATGCCTCTCGATAAAAGCGGAGCCGGCCGACGCCGCCTCAGCGGCGCGAACCGGTCCGGCGTCCAACCGCGGCTTCCGGTCGCGGTTGAAAGCGAATCTCCGCTGGCGGCAGACCCACTCTTTGGCTTCTACCTTCAGGGGTCGCTGGCGACAGGTCTTCGCTGCCAGGGTGAAAGCCAAAACCGTGGACCACGCCGCCGGAACGGCCCTTCAGCCGGCGGCGTGGCAGGGGAAGCTTCAAATGGCGGCTTCGCCGCGCTCATCGTTGCGGATGCGGATGGCCTCCTCGACGCGGCTGACGAAGATCTTCCCGTCGCCGATGTGGCCGGTGCGCGCGGCGCCCAGGATGGCCAGCAGAACCTTGTCCTTGAGGGCGTCGGTGATGACAATCTCCAGTTTGACCTTGGGCAGAAGGTCGACCGTGTACTCGCGGCCGCGATAGAACTCGGTGTGGCCCTTCTGCCGGCCGTGGCCGCGGGCCTCCAGAACGGTGATTCCTTCGATTCCTGCCGCGATCAGCGCTTCTTTGACTATATCCAGCTTGGCGGGCTGAATGATGGCTTCGATTTTGAGCATATGCGAACTCCTTACTTCCTGATTTGATGAGCGAAGGGCGCGCCCTGGACGCAGTTTTCGCGTAAAGCATTACGAGATGAGGTCGTAGCCTTCCTCGCCGTGCTGCGAGAGGTCGAGTCCGACGGCCTCGTCGGCGGCCGAGACGCGCAGCCCCATGGTCTTGTCGACCACAAACAGCAGCGCTAGCGTGCCCACGATGGCCAGCGCCCAGCCAATTCCCATGCCGGTGGCCTGGTTGGCCACCTGGCGCCAGTTGCCGTCGATGGCTCCAGTGGGGAGGGGTTTGCCCGCGGCGTCGTTGCCGAAGACGGCGTTGATGGCGCCGGAGGCAAACAGGCCGGTCAAGAGAGCGCCCATGGTGCCGCCCACGCCGTGCACGCCGAAGGCGTCCAGCGAGTCGTCGTAGCCGAAGAGCTTTTTCACCCGGAAGACCATGAAGCAGCAGACAATGCCGGCGATGCCGCCGATGGCCAGCGCGCTCATGGGCTGGACAAAGCCCGAGGCCTGGGTGATGGTGGCCAGGCCGGCCACCGCGCCCGAGATGGCTCCCAAGGCGGTGGGTTTGCCGTTCTGCATCCACTCGGTGATGACCCAGGTAATGGCGGCGGCCGCGGCGGCAAACTGCGTGTTGACAAAGGCGCTGGTGGCCAGCGGACCGGCATTCAGCGCGCTGCCCGCGTTGAAGCCGAACCAGCCCACCCACAGCATTCCGGCGCCGATGAAGCTGAGCACCATCGAGTGGGGCGGCATATCGTCATGTGGATAGCCCACCCGCTTGCCTAGATAGAGGCAGGTCACCAGCGCCGAGATGCCGCTGGTGATGTGCACCACCGTGCCGCCGGCAAAGTCGAAGACCGGCCAGAGGCCGCCGTTGATGTTCAGGATTCCGCCCACCCCCCAGATCATGTGCGCCATGGGGCAGTAAACCACCAGCGACCACAGCACCAGAAAAACCGCCATGGCGCTGAATTTGACCCGCTCCGCAAAGGCCCCGGTAATCAGCGCCGGGGTGATGATGGCGAACATCAACTGGTAGATCATGAAGCTCTGTTCGGGGATGGTGCCGCCGTAGTTGGCGTTGGGCGCCAGGCCCACGCCGCGCAGGAAGGTGTGCTCGAAGCCGCCGATGAAGCCATTGCCGGCTCCAAAGGCCAGCGAATAGCCCACCACGGCCCACAGCACGGTGATCAGGCCCATCATGGCGAAGCTCTGCATCATGGTGCCGAGAATGTTTTTCCGGCGCACCAGTCCGCCGTAGAAGAGCGTCAGTCCGGGGGCGGTCATCATCAAAACCAGGGCTGCCGAGACCAGCACCCAGGCATTGTCGCCCGCCGACTGGGCGGCGCGGACGGACTGTTCGAGGGCGGCGTACTGGGCCTGGGTAACGGGGGCTGAGGCGAGCGGATGAAAGTTGGGCGCCACGGCCAAGGCCATCGATGGCCCTCCGAGGATGGCGGCGAGGATCGGCAACTTGCTGCGACAGAACATGCTATTGCGCTCCGAAATCAATTTGTTTGGCTCACGGGTCAGGGGGCAGAGCAGGCCTGAATGGACAGGGCAAGCCTGAATGGACAGTACAACCCCAGGCGAGCTGCCAAGCGAACGGCAGACGGCCCCAAAAATCCGTTTTTATCGGCGCATCCTTTATAAAGAATTCATAGGGATTTGAAAAGGGGTTTGTAATGAAGGCCGGAATTGCTGCGTTTTCATAGCTTTTTCAGACCCTTTGGCCAGCAGCAGAGAAGGCGTCGCCGCGCCGTTGCCACCACCAACGCCTCGCGCGGAGACCAGGTTCGAAGTGGCGCGGAAACAAAATAGTGAGCAATTTTAGCCACTCGCCTGATTGCAAGGGGCGTTATATTATGTGTGTGACGGCCACGGCAGAGCGCGACCACTATCTTTTCGGAGCCTTGGAGAGCAGCGCAATAAACCGCGTCAAGCTCAAGGAGGTCACCTACGGCTACGAAGCGCCGGAGGGCGTCCTGCTGACCACGCTGGATTTTGCGGTCAACTGGATCAGGAAAAGTTCGATCTGGCCCATGACCTTTGGCCTGGCCTGCTGCGCCATCGAAATGATGTCGATGGGCGCCGCGCGCTTCGATGTGGCGCGCTTCGGCGCCGAGGTCTTCCGGCCCTCCCCCAGGCAATCGGACCTGATCGTGATCGCCGGGCGGGTTTCCTGGAAGATGGCCCCGGTCATTCGCCGGCTCTACGATCAGATGCCGGAGCCCAAATGGGTCATCTCAATGGGCGCCTGCGCCACCTCGGGCGGCGTCTTCAACAACTATGCACTGGCCCAGGGCGTCAACCAGGTGATCCCCGTGGACGTTTATGTCCCGGGATGTCCCCCACGCCCCGAGCAACTGATTTACGCAATTACGCTTCTACAAGAGAAGATTCAGCGCGAGCCGCGCAGCCTGCTGAAGACCCTGAACGCAGGGTGAGCAGGGGGTTGGGAGGCTGGTTTTGGCTGAATCTGCTTGCCGAAGTGATTTTCCGGCCGCCTGCAAGGTGCTCGGAAAGGCAACAGCGTAAGCTCTGGGGAAAATATTCATTTCCAGTGGAGCTTGTTTGGTGGTACGTTTAGTAGCGCTGCAAGGATGTCTCGATTTTTTTCATCTTGAAGAGTCGAGTCATTCCAAGAGCAAATCCGTGCTCGCAGGCAGCTTTGGCCACTTGTTCTTCAGATTTGATTGTGGAGGAAAAACGCATGTTTACTCGCCAGTTGAAATCCGTAAGCCAATTACTTGCCTTGGCGTGCATGGTATCCATTCCCCTTGCCCTATGCGCTCAGGACGCATCCAAACCAGTTGCGAAGTACCACGCGGGCGATCCCGCCTCCAAATGGGATATCTTTGCCGGCTACAGCTATCTGCAGCCCAACACAACGGTGACATACCCGAACCCGGCCTACTACCTCGACGATTCGGACTACCCGACCGCTTCCGCCTCCGCCGATAACATCAATCTAGGCGCGATCCTCAGCGGCGCGTATTTCTTCAATCGTTACGTGGGCGTACAACTGGAAGGCGCCTATCACAACTACGACTCGAACGACTCCTTTGTGACGGGGGCTGGCGGTGTGATCGTACGCGATCCCATGGGCCGCTTCACGCCCTTTGCCCACGTGCTTGTGGGCGGGGCTCGGGTCCACGGCAACGGCACGTACGTCGAGTATTTCACCCCCGGTACCTGGGGTATGGACGTGACCGCCGGCGGCGGCGTGGACTACGAGTTGTCCCATCATTGGGCGATTCGGCTCGTCCAGGCCGATTATGAGTTCATGAACCCTGACTTCCCCACGCGCACCTTTACCGTGGACGGTTACCCTTACTCGTACAAGGTCGGGACCGTCGACTTCAACGCGCTGCGGTTGAGCGCCGGCATTGTCTATCACGGCGGTGTAGGCGCGCCCCTACCGGTGACCTTGGCCTGCTCGGCGAGTCCGGATTCGGTCTACCCTGGCGATCCGGTCACGGTGACCGCGGTGGCCGGCAACCTGGATCCCCGGCGGAATGTGATTTACATCTGGTCGGGAACTGGCGTAACCGGCAACGGAACGACGGCTGCGGTGGACACCTCAATGCTGGCCGCAGGCAGCTATACAGTGAATGCAACGGTGAAGGAAGGCCGGCCCGGCCATGAAGGCCAGAAGCCCTGGCAGACGGCCAGTTGCTCGGCCAACTTCGTGGTGAAGGCAATCGAGCCGCCGACGATCAGCTGCTCGGCCAGCCCCAGCACCATCAATCCGGGCGATACGAGCACGGTGACCGCCATCGGCGTAAGCCCGCAGAACCGTCCGCTCACCTACAGCTACTCGGCAGCCGCCGGCTCGATCAGCGGCAACGGCACGACGGCGACATTCAATTCCGCCGGCGCACCGAGCGGCCCGGTGGCGATCAACTGCACCGTCACCGACGACAAGGGCCAGACGGCAACCGCTCCAACCAGCGTGACCGTCGGGACTCCGGCTGCGCATGCCGAGGCGCTCTGCTCGATCAGCTTCGCCAACGACCAGGCGCGGCCGACGCGCGTGGACAATGAAGCCAAGGCTTGCCTGGACGAGGTTGCCCTTAATCTCGAAAAGCAGCCCGACGCCAAGGTCGTCGTGGTGGGCGATGATGACGCCAACGAGAAGGCCGGGATGCATCACCTTGCCGCCGAGCGCGCCGTCAACACCAAGGCTTACTTGGTTAACGAAAAGGGCATCGATCCGTCTCGCGTCAGCGTGGTGACCGGCTCGACGGATGACCAGAAGGTGGAAAACTACCTTGTGCCTGCTGGCGCCGACTTCTCGGCCGATGTGCAAGGAACCACTCCGGTCGATGAGGCCGTGGTGCATCCGGTGGCGCGCAAGCATCTGCCGGCCAGGAAGCACGCCAAGCACGCCAAGCACGCCAAGAAAGCCGACATGTAGGCCGAATAAAGCAAGCAGAGTGGCGCCTATCAGCGCCACTCTGTCAAATTGTCATGTACTCAACTTCAGCAACAGAAAAGAGGCTGACCGGCTACCCCGGTCAGCCTCTTTTCCTTTTGAGCCTTGACTTTACGGCTTATAGCGGTTCTCCGGTTGCTCAACCGGGAAACCATTGTCGCTGGGTGGCATTTCTCTTGAGAAAGAGCAGCCTTCCATGCCACCTGAAACACGATGTGCGCTGGATAAACGGTGGATTCACCCTTTCGAGCATTTTGTCCGCCTGATTTGTATCCAGCGCCGATGAATTTTTCTGGCTCAAACAAGCCCTCAATTAAACCGGTTTCAAAAAAACCTTGTGCTATCATTGCACCATACTGGACTCTACTGCACGATTGTTCCCAGATCCTCACTTAGATCTTTGTGTGGAAATAGTGCGCGTCAGCGAAGCATTTCCTCAAGGGTTTAACCTGAAGGTGGAGGTGAATCACGTGTACTCGCGAAATCTGGAGTCGATTTGTCTTGTTCTGGCGTCGGCGAGTTTGGCCTTCCTGCCAACGGGGTGCCAAAAAGCTCCGCCGGTGACCCTGACGGCCGCTCCCCCGGCTGTTTACCCCGGCGAACCGGTCACGGTGACCGTTACTGCGCGACACCTGAGTCACCAGAAGAATCCGAGTGTGATTTACAACTGGACGGGTGATAACCTGACGGCCAACGGAGCGACGGCCACGGTGGCCACCGCCACGCTGGCGCCCGGCGCCTATACGGTGAAGGCGGAAGTGAAGGAAGGCAAGCCGGGCAAGGAAGGTTTGAAGCCCGGTCAGTCGGCTGAGGCCTCGGCCAACTATACGGTGAAGCAGTTCGAGCCGCCGACCATCAGTTGCTCGGCCAGCCCCAGCACCATCAGTCCAGGCGGGGTCAGCACGGTTACGGCAACCGGCGCGAGCTCGCAGAATCGTCCGCTGACCTACAGCTACTCGGCTTCGGCCGGCTCGATCAGCGGCAATGGCGCGACTGCGGCCCTCTCTTCGGTTGGCGCGCCGACCGGCGCGGTGGGGATTACCTGCAATGTGAGCGACGACAAGGGCCGGACGGCAACCGCTTCGACCATCGTGACCATCACGGCCCCGGTGATTGCGGTTCAGTACGCGCAGGCTCTCTCTTCGCTCAGCTTCTCTTCCGACAAGAGGTGCCCGACGCGCGTGAGTAACGAGGCCAAGGCAGTTCTGGATGAGATCGCCCTCAAGCTGGAGAAGCAGCCCGAAGCGAAGCTGGTGCTGGTGGGCGAGGCGAATGCCAAGGAGCGGGCGAAGACCGCAAGGGAAGAAAAGGCGGCCAGGAAGCACAAGCACATTCAGGTTGAGGACTTCGCCGCCCAGCGCGCCGTCAACGCCAAGGCCTATCTGGTGAACGAGAAGGGCATTGACTCCGCCCGCATCAACGTGGCGAGGGGTACGGCGGATGGTCAGATGGTGGAGGATTACCTGGTGCCTGCCGGCGCGGCCTTCGGCGGCTGACGTGCAGGGAACTACCCCGGTGGACGAGGCGATGGTGAAGCCGCAGATGCGCAAGCCGTTTGGCCATAAACGGGCGCACAAGGCGCACATGAAGGCTGAGGCAAAGTAGGCCTAAGTCCTTCAAGGCTGGCTGGAGCAGGTTTTCTAAGTCTGTTTCAGTGGTAAACTTACGGTTCGGCCCCCATACAAATGGCGATGGGGGCCGACCCCGGGCAATTTTATGGAAATTCTTGTGCAATCGTTGGGGTTGACCGGCGAGACGGTCAACCCCTTCCCTTTTCCGTCTTTTTCTGGCACTTTTTGTTCCAGGGAGTCTGTTTTCCGCATGAACGATTTGCGAATTTGCTTGAATTTCCCCACCCGGTTCAGATCTTTCGCACTACTCTCACTCCTGATTTTGTTTACGGCAGCGGTTCCGCGGCTGGCGGCGCAGGCGTTTTGGAGCGCAATCGGGCCGGCTGGCGGCGACGCGCGCGCCTTGGCGGCGGTTCCTGGCCAGCCCGATCACCTCTACCTCGGCTCGACCAACAGTTGGCTTTATGAATCGGTGGATGGCGGCGCGTCCTGGCGGCAGCTTGCGAAGCTGGACCCCTCCGATGACCTGATTTTGGACCACATCGTTGTGGACCGGGCGAATCCCGCCACCGTTTATGTGGCCGCGTGGGAGCTGGACCATCCCGGCGGCGGGTTGTGGGTGAGCCGCGACGGGGGCCGGAACTGGAGTGAAATTGCGGGGCTGCATGGCCAGTCGATCCGCTCCTTTGCGCAGGCGCCCTCGAACCCTCAAATGTTCTTTGCTGGAACTCTGGACGGGGTTTTTCGCAGCACTGATGCCGGCGTCTCCTGGGCGCAGATCAGCCCGCCCGGCAGCAACGATATTCATGAGGTCGAGTCGCTGGCGATCGCCCCCGAGAATCCGGAGGTGATCTACGCCGGCACCTGGCATCTGCCCTGGAAGACCACCGACGGCGGCAACCGTTGGCACAGCATCAAGCAGGGCGTCATCGAGGACTCCGACGTCTTTTCGATCATCGTCGATCCGGCCCGGCCGGAGACGGTCTTCGCCAGCGCGTGCAGCGGCGTTTACAAGAGCCTGAACGGCGGCGAACTCTTCCATAGAGTCCAGGGCATTCCCTCCACCGCGCGCCGGACCCGGGTCTTGATGCAGGATCCGGCCCACCGCGAGGTGATCTATGCCGGAACCACCGAGGGGCTCTACAAGACCGTGGATGGCGGCAAAAGCTTCCAGCGCATGACCGGGCCGGGGGTGATCGTCAACGATGTTTTTATCGATCCGCGGGACTCAAATCATGTGCTCCTGGCCACGGATCGCGGCGGGGTTTTGCTCAGCAACGACGCCGGGGCCAGCTTTGCGCCCGCCAACGAGGGCTTTTCGGCGCGCAAGGTCGAGGCGCTACTGGTCGATAATGGCAATTCAGCCAGCGGTGTTCCAGCCAGCGGCAATGTGGCCAGCGGCAATCCGGCGCGCCTCTTTGCCGGGGTGGTGAACGACAAATCCTACGGTGGCGTCTTCGTTTCCACCGATGGTGGCGAGTACTGGCGGCAGATCGACGCCGCTGCGGGCGGCGGCTTGGGCGGGCGCGATGTCTTTGTCCTGGCCGAGTCGCCTGAAAGCACGATTCTGGCCGGAACAAATAACGGCATCTTCGCGCTCAACGAACCGGACAAGACGGACAAGGGCGCTGGAATGGACAACAATGGCTCGGACGGTGAGCCCGATGGCAGTTGGAGCCCGCGCAACACCATTCAGAACACGCTGGCGAAGACGGCCGGCGAGACGCACGATGGAGAGCGTGTCAATGTCGCCAAGCATGAGGCCGCCAAGCATGTGGCCGCCAAGCAGGTTGCTGAGAAGCAGGTGAAGGAAAAGCCTCGCAAGATGGACGGCCGCGTTTACGCGCTCGACCTATCGGGCGACGTCTGGCTGGCCTCGACGGTTGGTGGCCTGTTCACCAGCCGGGACCATGGCGCCAGTTGGCAGGGCGGCCCGGCGCTGGGGGCCGGCGATTATCTTTCGGTTGCGGCGCACGGGCCGCTGCTGGCCGCGGTGCGGCAGGAGGGTGTGGTTCTTTCCACCGATGGCGGCCATAGCTGGACGCCCATCGTGATTCCGTTGGTGCTCACGCGCATTCATTGCGTCGCCTTCTCCGCCGATGGCGCATTGTGGCTGGGCGCGCGCGAGGGGGTCTACTTTACGCGCGATCTGGGCCGGACGTGGTTGTGGGCCACTAGGTTCCCTTTGGGCGAAATCGACAGCCTGAGCTACGATGCTCACTTGGACAGAATTCTTATCAGTTCGCGGTCGAGCGACCAGATCTACGCCCTCGATCCGAAGTCGCTGGGCTGGACCTGGGTTCAAACCGGCTACCGCATCAACCTGGCGCGCGCGGTGGACGGCCGCCTGCTGGCAGCTTCGCTTTATGACGGCGTGGTCGTCCAGCCGCCGGCGGCTACGCCGCAAGCTGGGCAAAAGTGAGCGGCTACAAAAAATGAGCGGCTCGAAGAAACAGGAAAGCGAAAGCTCTCCTTGGCGGAGAAGAAATTCGATTCTGTATCATGGAGCTATGCGGACCGAGACCACGGCTTGCCAGCAACCAGCAGCTTTTCCGGGCCACGCCTTTCAAAGCCGCGACCCCCGCCTCGAACCGATTGCCATAAAAGTGCTCGCCGGTGAGCGGCTGAATTTTGCAGAAGGTCTTGCGCTTTACGGCTCGCCGGATCTGCTGGCGGTGGGCTGGCTGGCCAACCACGTGCGCGAGCGTCTGCACGGCGACGTGACCTTCTTCAACGTCAATCGCCACATCAACCCCACCAACGTCTGCGTCTCCAACTGCCCGTTGTGCGCCTTCGGACGCCAGAAGGACGACCCCTCCGCCTACACGATGACGCTGGAAGAGGCGTGGCAGCGGGCGGCCTCCGGTTACTCGGATGCGGTCACGGAGTTTCACATCGTCGGCGGCCTGAACCCCGATCTGACGCTCGAATACTACCTTGAACTGGTGCGCGGCCTCAAAGCACGCTTTCCGCAGGTGCACGTCAAGGCCTTCACCATGGTTGAGGTGGCGTTTTTAGCGCGGCAGGCCGGGTTGAGCGTCCCGGAGACGCTGCTCAAGATGCGCGCGGCGGGGGTGGACTCGATGCCCGGCGGTGGGGCGGAGATCTTCGCCCCGCGGGTGCGCTCACTCATCTGCGGCCACAAGATCGGCGGCGAAGAGTGGCTCGAAACGGCGCGGCAGGCTCACAAACTGGGCTTCAAATCCAACGCGACCATGCTCTACGGGCACATTGAAAACGATGAAGAGCGCGTCGATCACATGCTCCGGCTGCGCGCCTTGCAGGACGAGACCGGCGGCTTCCAGGCCTTCATCCCGCTGGCCTTTCACCCCGAGAACACGGCCTTCGCCCACCTGCCCGCGACCACCGGATTGACGGACATTCGCCAGGTCGCGGTCAGCCGCCTCGTGCTCGACAACTTCCCCCACATCAAGGCCTACTGGCAGATGCTCACGCCGAAGATCGCGCAGATTGCGCTGCGCTTCGGCGCCGATGACCTGGACGGAACGGTCGTCGAGGAGAAGATCTATCACGATGCCGGCGCCAGCACGCCCCAGGGCATGACCCGCAACGAGCTTTGCCGGTTGATCCGCGAGGCCGGCCGGGTTCCCGTCGAGCGCGACACGCTCTACCGCCCTGTCACGCGCACCCCGAACAGCTTTACGGTGGCCGTGTAACTGCCGCGCGCGGCGGATTTATGCAGTAATCGCCAACCGTGTAACTCGATCCGGCCAGGCGGTTTTACCGCTCCCGTCAGAAGTTACCGGCAGAGTTAAAAGCTATAGCCGTAAGAGTAAAAGAAAAAGGGCCATGGAAAAGGTGAAAAGCGTTGAGCGCCTCTCACTTTTCCATGGCCCTGTCTAACTCGAGCTCTAAGTCGCTCCGGTGGCCTACGAGGCCGGATTGTTGGCCAGGTAGATCTCGTCGGCCAGGCGGTCCAGCGCCTTGTAATCGTTCTCCTTGGGCAGTCCCTTGACCAGAACCGGGTCCAGGTAACGCAACTGCGCCTTCAGCTTGGGCAGCATATCCTTGATCCGGTCGGCGAGGTTGCCGCTCCAGCCGTAGGAGTTGACAACCGCGACGAACTTGGTCTTGGCTTTCAGCACATGGAGCAGGTAGATGCCGGTGACGACGCTCGGATGAGGCCCGGTCAGTACCGTCGGGGTGGCGAAAACCACTGTCGATGCGTCCACCAGCGCCTTGGTGAATTGGCCCGTATCCACGCCGACCATGTTGAAGCGCTTGACGGACAGGCCCTTTTCCATCAGCCTGTCGGTCAGGTAATCGACCATCTTCGTGGTGTTGTCGTACATGGAGACGTAAGCAATCACAACTTCCTTCTTGGCTACGTCCGAAGCCCACTCCTTGTATAGATCGAGGATGAATGCCGGGCGCGAGTAGACCGGGCCGTGGCTGGGCGCGATGAAGTCGATCTGCAACGGGGCAAGCTTTTCCAGGTGCTGCCGGATGAACGACCGGAAGGGCATCATGATCTCGGCATAGTAACGCTTGGCCGCGTCCTCGACGAGCGCTTCGTTGGTGGCAAACAGGTCGCTGCCGGCCACATGGGAACCAAAGAAGTCGCAACTGAAGAGAATCTTGTCCTCGGCGATGTAAGTGCACATCGTGTCGGGCCAGTGGACCCAGGGCGTCAGGAAAAATTGCAGGGTCTTGTCGCCCAGCGAAATCGTCTGGCCGTCCTCGACCACGATGAACTTGTCCTCGGCGACCGGCAGGGCCTCGGTGATCATGTCCTTGCACTTGGCGTTGGTGACGACCATGGCGTCAGGGAAGATCTCCAGCACCGCCGGGATGGAGCCTGTGTGATCCTGCTCGCCGTGGTCGGCGATAATGTAATCCAATTTGCGGATGCCGGTCGCCTTCAAGGCCGCGATATACTCCGCTGTCATGGGGGGATAGGCCGTATCAATCAGCGCATTCTTTTCGCTGCCCTTGACCAGATAGGAGTTATAGGAGGTGCCTTCTGGCAAAGGAACCAACTCGTCGAATAATCTCCGGTCCCAGTCAATGGCCGATATAGACAGTATGTCCTCTGTGATCTCTCTGGCAATCATCCTACGCATTCTCCTTATTGTTCAAACGGTTTTGCCGCAAATACAGCTCAACACCGCGGCAATTTAGAGGAAACGTGCTATTGGCAAACAACTCTTCCGAGTTCTTAGCAAACAACTCTTCCGAGTTCTTATATGATGACGTAGTTCGCCGAAACGATTCCGCGTTTTTGCCGAAAGAACCCTCTTTGCGGCCACGTCGCCCATTCGCCGCGAAAACGACGTTCGACAGGCGAAACGGAGAGCAAGCGCTACAGCCAAGCCCTTCGCCCTGATTGTATACATACGGGGAAGGCGCGGCAAATTTCATTATCTCCTTTCTGGGCCATTCGCGTTATCATCGAGCGCAACATGAGGGAGGGTCGTGGAATGATCGCCGAGGTCGTGGCGGCCGGGCAGGAGCGGGGGGAGATCGGCCCGCGGCTGAACCAGGAAAAGGTTGCAATGCAGTTACTGCAAAGCTGCATGGGGACCGTCCTGCTATGGTCGCTGGATGGGGTTTCCGCGCTCCAGGAGCACATTGAAGAGAGCTTTCAACACTTCTGGAGAGCGATTGCCCTCTCCGGCGGGGAGTTAGAGCCATGAAATCGGGATTTCGCCTCATTGCTCTTTTTGGACTGGCCGTTCTGGTTGCAACTGCCACCGCTGCTGGCCAGCAGGTGGCGCCCTATCGCCTCAGCTTGCAGGATGCGATTCAGAAGGCGCTGCAGGCTAATTTGAGCGTGCTGGTGGCCGGCACGCGAGTTGAAGAGGCCGAGGGCACGCGCCTGCGCCGCCTCTCGGCCGCGCTGCTTCCCCGGGTGAATGCCCAGAGCTACGCCAATGTGCAGAACCGCGACCTGCGCGCCTTCGGGATTTCGGTGCCCGGGCTGCCCGAAGTTGTGGGGCCGTTTTCCAACTACGATTTCCGCGTTTACGCGCAGCAGAATGTGGTCGATCTGGAAAGCTATCGCGGATTCAAGGCCAGCGAACTGGCGCTCGACGCCGGCAAAATGGATGAGCGCGATGCGCGCGACCTGATTGTGCGCGCCATTGCCGCGCTTTACCTGAACGCGCAATCGGCGGCGGCGCGCGTGGATGCGGCGCAGTCGAGAGTGACAGATTCCAGCACTTTGTTGAAGCTGGCCAGGGACAAACACGACGCCGGGACCGCGACGGGCGTGGACGTTCTGCGCGCCCAGGTGCAGTTGGCCAACGACCGCCAGGCGCTGCTGATTGCGCGGAATCAATTGCAGCAATCGCTGCTGGAACTGGCGCGCAACCTGGGCATGAGTCCGGGGACGCCGCTGGAACTGGCCGAGCCGCTCGACTTTCGTCCCTTGCGTCAGCCGGAGATTGAAACCCTGGCGCCCGCCGCGCTCGCCGCCCGCGCCGACTATCTTTCCCTCGCCAGCCAGCGTCAGGCGCTCATCGAGCAGCAGCGCGCCAACCGCGCCCGCTCCTATCCCAAGCTGAGCCTCAACGGCAACTTCGGCGGGATTGGGCGCAGCATCGGCGGCGTGCAGGCCACGGGCCTTGTGCAAGGCCAGATCGACTTCACCCTCTTCGACCGCGACCGCGGTGGCGAGGCGCAGGAACTGGCCAGCCGCGTGAAGCGCATCGACGATCAGATTGCCGATCTTGGCCGCGGCATTGAAGAGGAGCTCCGCGAGGCGCTGCTCAACTTGGACTCTGCCGCCGAGCAGGTGATGGTGGCCAGGGAAGGCCAGGAGCTGGCGCGGCGCGAGCTCGAAATGGCGCAGGACCGTTTTCAATCCGGCACGGCCAACAATGTCGAGGTGGTCACCGCGCAGGATGAGCTGGCCCGCGCCGAGGAGAATTATATTCTTGCCGTCAGCAGCCACGCGGACGCAAAATTTGCCCTGGCCCGCGCCATGGGCGGCACGGAAAAGAACATTGCCCAGTTCATGGTGAACCCATAAACGGCGCGGAGGCCGGAGCCGCGGTTCGCATTTCCGCACGCGAGGTTTGAAGCGATGAAACGAGCCATTCCCATTGTGATTCTGCTGGCCGCGGCGGTTGCCGCGGGAGTGTACTACTACCCGCGACTGACCAAAAAGAGTGCTCCCGCGAATCAGTTGACGCTCTCGGGCAACATCGAGGCGCATGAGAGCCTGGTCGGCTTCAAGGTTGCCGGGCGCATCGTCGATTTGCCGGTCGAGGAGGGTCAGCAGGTGGAGCAGGGCGCGCTGCTGGCGCGGCTCGACGATGCCGATTACAGGCAGAAGGTGCGGATCGGCCAGGCCGACGTTGGCGTGCGCGCCTCCGACCTGGCGCTCACGCTGGCCGGAACCCGTCATCAAGAGGTGAAGGCGGCGCAGCAGACGATGTTCGACGCCCAGGCCGATCTGGACGAGAAAAATCTCGACAACGAGCGCGCCCGGCAGCTTTTTGCCAAAGACGAACTCTCTGCGCAGGACCGGGATCTGGCGGCCACTGCTCTCAAGCGCGCGCAGGCCATCTTCCAGGCCGCTCAGCAGCGCTACAACGAGGCCGTCGAGGGCAGCCGCAGGGAAGACATTGCTATTGCCCGCGCCAATCTGAACGAAGCCAGCGCCAATCTTGGCCTCTCGCAGGTGAACCTGGGTTACACCGTTCTACGCGCCCCGTCGGCTGGCGTGGTGACGGTGCGCCAGGCGGAGTTGGGCGAGGTGGTTTCACCCGGCTCCCCGGTGGTCACGCTGGCCGACCTCGATCACATCTGGCTGCGCGCCTACATCGCCGAAACCGACCTGGGCCGCATAGCCTGGGGTCAAGCGGCGACCATCACCACCGACACCTACCCCGGCAAGCAGTACCACGGGCGCATCTCCTTCATTTCATCGAGCGCCGAGTTCACGCCCAAGAGCGTGCAGACTTACAAGGAGCGGGTCACGCTCGTCTACCGCATCAAGATCGACATCGACAACTTCAACCACGAACTGAAGCCCGGCATGCCCGCAGACGCTCGCATTGATCTGGCCGGCCAAGCCTCTGTAAAGCAGAATGCGAACCCATCCGCGGCGACTGCGGCGGGGAAATGACCGAGCAACTCCAATCCGCGATTGTGGCCGAGGGATTGACCAAGAGCTTTCCCGGCGTGCGCGCGGTCGATGCGCTGAGCTTCGAGGCGCGCGCCGGTGAAATCTTCGGCTTGGTCGGCCCCGACGGGGCAGGGAAGACAACCACGCTGCGCATGCTGGCCGGGATCATGCCGCCCGACGCGGGCCGGGCAACGGTCGCGGGCTTCGATGTGGCGCGCGATCCCGAGGGAGCCAAGCAGGCGCTCAGTTACATGCCCCAGCGCTTCGGACTTTACGAAGACCTGACGGTCGAAGAGAACATCCGCTTCTATGCGGACCTGTTCGGAGTCAGCAAATCCGAGCGGAGGGCCCGCTCGGCGCAATTGCTTGAGGCGGCGGGAATGAGCGAATTTCCCCGGCGGCTGGCGGGCAAGCTCTCCGGCGGCATGAAGCAGAAGCTCGGTTTGGTCTGCGCGCTGATTCACAGGCCCAAGGTCATTCTGCTCGATGAGCCGACCACCGGCGTCGATCCCGTCTCGCGCCGCGATTTCTGGCGTATCCTCTACGAATTGGTCGCAGAAGGCGTGGCGATTCTCACCTCGACGGCCTACCTCGACGAGGCCGAGCGCTGCCATCGCGTCGCGCTGCTGCACCAGGGAAAGCTGCTCTTCTGCGACACTCCCGCAAACCTCAAAGCCAGGCTGGGCAAGGGTGTTTTGTCGATTACGGCAGCGGAACCGCGCCGTTTGCGCACGGAGCTCGAAGGCGCGGAGGGAATTTCCAGCCTCCTGCTGACCGGCGACGGGCTGCACCTGGTGGTGGACGACACGGCCCGCCGCATTCCCGAGTTCGAAGCCAGGCTGAAGCGCGCTGGCGTTTCCTTCGATGCGATTCAAGAGGTCGCGCCCTCCATTGAAGACCTTTTTGTCGACGCGGTCGGCGCGGGAACGGGCGTTCATGGCTGAAATTAGGAAGTCGGCAGCGCCCAACTCGGTTGTGTCCAATCCGGCCGCGCCCAATTCGGTCGTGGTCGAGAGTCTCGTCAAGCGCTTCGGCGATTTTGTCGCCGTAGACCACATCGATCTCGCCGTTCGCAAGGGCGAAATCTTCGGTTTTCTCGGGCCCAATGGCGCGGGAAAATCCACCACCATTCGCATGCTCTGCGGCCTGCTCAAGCCCACCTCGGGCCGCGCTCTGGTTGCAGGCTACGACGTGGGCCGTAAGCCGGAAGCGGTGCGCCAGAAGATTGGCTATATGTCGCAGAAGTTTTCTCTCTATAACGATCTCAAGGTGATCGAGAACATTCGCCTCTTCGCCGGACTTTATAGTGTGCCCGCCGACAAACTTGAAGAGCGGATCGAGTGGGCGCTCTCGATGGCCAACCTCAAAGGCCAGGAGAACCTCATTACCGGCACGCTGCCCGGCGGCTGGAAGCAGCGGCTGGCGCTGGGTTGCGCTGTCCTGCACCGGCCGTCCATCCTCTTTCTCGATGAGCCGACCTCGGGCGTCGATCCCATCACCCGCCGCCAGTTCTGGGATTTGATTCATCAGATGGCCGAGGAGGGAGTTACAGTTTTTGTAACTACCCATTACATGGAGGAGGCCGAGTACTGCAACCGCCTGGCGCTGATCTTTCGCGGCAAAATCGTCGCGCTGGGAACACCCTCGGAGTTGAAGCGGGACGCGATGAAGGGTGAACTGCTTCTGGTCGAGTGCGCGCCGCTGGGCGAGGCGGTCGAGGCCTTGCAATCTGCGCCGGGCGTGATGGACGCGGCGGTCTTCGGCAATGCGCTGCACCTGGTGGTGCCGGACGCGGCGCTGGCCGTGCCGCAACTTGAAAATTTTCTGGCCACGCGGGGCGTCGCGGTGAGCCGCATCGAGAAAATCCGCCCCAGCCTGGAAGATGCCTTTGTTTCGCTGACCACCAGCCGCGACGCGGCCCCAGAGCGCAGACCATGGGAGCGCAGGCCATGAGCCCGAGGCGTTTGCTGGCCATTGCGCGCAAAGAAACGGTGCAGATCTTTCGCGATGCGCGCAGCCTGATCATCGTCGTCCTCATGCCCGCGGTTCTTGTGCTGCTGTTCGGCTATGGCGTCAGTCTCGACCTCAAGGGGCTGCCCGTTTACGTGCTCGATCAGGACGGCAGCCAGCAAAGTCAGGACCTGCTCAAGCACTTTCAGACCAGCGAATACTTTCACGTCGCGCGCGTCGTCACGGGCTACCCCGAGCTGACGCGTGCCCTCGACGACGGCCACGCCAAGATGGGCATTGTGATTCCGTGGGATTTTTCGCAGCGTCTCACGGACGGCCGTCCCGTCCAGGTGGCTGCGCTCGTCGACGCCTCGGACGACAACACGGCCAATGTGCTGATCGGCTACGCACAGGCGGTCGTTCAAAGTTACTCGGCCCAGGTGCAAGTCGACTGGCTCGGCCAGCACGGCCTGCAAATCCCGCCAGCCGCGGTGAGCGTCGAGACGCGCACCTGGTACAACGAAGACCTGGAAAGCAGCGCCTTCATCATCCCCGGCGTGCTGGCGCTGGTCATGTCGGTCATCGGCGCCTTCCTTACTTCGCTGACCATCGCGCGTGAGTGGGAACGGGGCACCATGGAGCAGTTGATTTCAACTCCGGTGACCGCGATGGAGATCATGCTCGGCAAGCTGGCGCCTTATTTTGTGCTGGGAATGATCGACACCGTCATCAGTGCGCTGATCGCCATCTACTGGTTTCATGTGCCCTTTCGCGGCTCGTGGGTTACGCTGATGGCCGCCTCGGCGATGTTCCTGATCGTGGTGCTGGCGATGGGCTTTTTGATCTCCGTGCTGGCCAAAAATCAGTTCGCGGCCAGCCAGATTGCGCTGCTGATTACCTTTCTTCCCGCGTTTCTTCTCTCGGGATTCCTGTTTTCGATCGAGCAAATGCCCGTCCCCCTGCAATGGATTACGCGCATCCTGCCGGCTCGCTACTACGTCTCGGTGCTCAAGAAAATCTTTCTCAAGGGAACGCCCGCGCACCTGCTCTACGCGGACCTGATTCCGCTGGCTATCTTCGCTTTTGTGCTGGCGCTGGTGGCCACGCGCAGCTTCCACAAGAGATTGGATTAGTCCCGTGACCGTGTGGTTCGGTAGCGACTGGAATGTAGCGCCGGCCTCCAGGCCGGCTGTCGTGCGGGCGTCCACGCCCGCACTTGTCCAGAGCAATCACCAAATTATGCGGTCGCAATACGAGAGCTTTCTCATGGAAAGCCCTGAAGGAGAGAACCAATGCTGGCGCGCCTGAAGCAAATGCTGATCAAAGAGTTCATCCAGGTCTTCCGCGACAAACGGACGCGTTTCATCCTGATTGGCCCGCCCATTATTCAAATGCTGGTCTTCGGTTACGCGGCTAACTACGAAATCCGCCACGTACCGACGGTGGTGCTCGATCTGGACCACTCACAGGAGAGCCGCGAGCTGATTTCGCGCTTCACATCGAGCCCCTACTTCGACGTCCAGCGCGAACTGACGGACTCCCGCCAACTCGGCGACCTGATCGAGCAGGGGAAGGCCACGGCCGGCCTGGAGATCGATGCCGGCTTCGCCGCCAAACTGCGCAGCGGCCAGACAGCACCGCTGCAGGTGATCGTGGACGCGACCAACTCGAATACCGCGCTGATCGCCTCCGGTTACATTTCTCAGATTGCGCAGGGTTTCGCGGCGGAGTACCAGCAGGACCGCATCGGCCGCATCGCGCCGCAGTTGATCGAGGTCATGCCCACGGTTGAACTGGCGCCGCGGCCCTGGTACAACCCCGACCTGAGGAGCCGCTGGTTCTCCGTGCCGGGCATCATCGGCAGCTTGACGCTGGTGCTGGTGATCACGCTGACCGCCTTCGCCGTGGTTCGCGAGCGCGAAATCGGCACTCTCGAGCAGATCATGGTCACGCCCATCCGCCCGGCCGAGTTCATCCTTGGCAAAACGCTGCCGTTTTTCCTGATTGGCCTCTTCGACGTCACTCTGATCGCCGTCGTCGGCTCGCTCTGGTTTGAGGTGCCGTTTCGCGGCCATGTCTCCGTGCTGGCGACCGGCGCGGTTCTCTACCTCGTGTGCATGCTGGGCGTGGGGCTGCTGATTTCGACCATCTCGGCGACGCAGCAGCAGGCGATGGTGACCGCGTTCTTCTTCATCATGCCGGCCATCACCTTCTCCGGTTTCGGTTTTCCCATCAGCACCATGCCCCAGTGGATGCAGCTTTTGAGCTACGCGAACCCGCTGCGCTATTTTCTCGTCGTGGTTCGCGGCACCTACCTCAAAGGCGTGGGGATGGAGATTCTGTGGCCACAGATGGCGGCCATGGCCAGCCTTGGAGCCGCCCTGCTCACGGTCGCCATTCTCCGCTTCCACAAGGCGCTGGACTAGGTTTCTGACAGCTTGTTGTGGTACTAACTGCGGGTGCCCCAGGTTCGGGGTCCCCACGGACAGGTCTTCGTCCGTGGGGTGGAGATCCCGATTCTGGGACCTGGGATTGCACGCGGTCCGCGAAAAGGCAGGCCAGCCGCCGCTCTTACGGCCTTTTTGCTCCCCGGTAGCGCCGGATCAGCTCGTTGGTTGAGCTGTCGTGCGTGAGAGGGGCTTCGGACGGCGCCTCAAGTTCGGGGATGATGCGCCCGGCCAGCACCTTGCCCAGTTCAACTCCCCATTGGTCGAACGAGTCGATCTGCCAGATTGCGCCCTGCGTGAAGACGGAGTGTTCGTAAAGGGCAATAAGTTTTCCCAGCGCCTCGGGGGTGAGCTGCTCCATCAGGATCATGTTCGAGGGGCGGTTGCCCTCGAAGGTGCGGTGCGGCACGAGCCACGCCGGCGTATTCTCGGCTTCAACCTCCGCCGATGTTTTGCCGAAGGCCAGCGCCTCGGCCTGGGCAAAAACATTGGCCAGCAGCAGGTCATGGTGGCGCCCCAACTCATGCAGCGGCCGGGAAAAGGCGATGAAATCGCAGGGAATCAGCTTGGTCCCCTGGTGGATCATCTGGTAAAAGGAGTGCTGGCCATTGGTTCCCGGCTCCCCCCAGTAAATGGGCGCCGTTTGATAGGAAACCTCTTTCCCGTCGAGCGTAACGCGCTTGCCGTTGCTTTCCATGGTCAACTGTTGAAGATAGGCGGGAAAGCGCTTCAGGTACTGCTCGTAGGGCAGCACGGCCACGGTCTGCGCGTCGAAGAAGTTGTTGTACCAGAGGCCCAGAAGGCCCATCAGCACCGGCAGATTGCGCTCGAAAGGAGCGGTTCTGAAGTGCTCGTCCATCTGGTGGAAGCCGTCGAGCATGGAGCGGAAATTCTCCGCTCCGATGGCGATCATCGTCGAAAGCCCGATGGCCGAGTCCATCGAGTAGCGGCCGCCGACCCAATCCCAGAACTCGAACATATTCGCGGTGTCGATGCCGAACTTCGCCACCGCCTCCGCATTGGTCGAGACCGCGACAAAGTGCCGGGCCACCGCGGCCGTGTCCTTCAAACTCGCCAGCGCCCAATCGCGGGCGGTGTGCGCGTTGGTCATCGTCTCCAGCGTGGTGAAGGTCTTTGACGAGATGATGAACAGCGTCTCCTCGGCGTCCAGGTCCTGCGTGGCCTCAAAAAAATCCGTGCCGTCGATGTTCGAGACGAAGCGGAAGTTCAGGCTGCGCTGGCTGTAAGATCGCAGCGCCTCGTAGGCCATTACCGGCCCCAGGTCGGAGCCGCCGATGCCGATGTTGACGACATTGCGAATCGGCTTGCCGGTGTGGCCCTTCCACGCTCCGCCGCGCACCCGGTCGGCGAAGGCGGCCATCTTCGCCAGAACGGCGTGCACCTGCGGCACCACGTCTGTTCCCTCGAATTCGATGGACTCACCCTGCGGGGCGCGCAGCGCGACGTGCAGAACGGCCCGCTTCTCGGTGACGTTGATCTTCTCGCCCCGGAACATCGCATTGATGCGCTCGCGCAGGCCGGATTCCCTGGCCAGTTGCACCAGCAGCGAGAGCGTCTCATCGGTGATGAGGTTCTTCGCGTAATCGAAGTAGATTCCCAGTGCCTCGACGCTCATGCGCCGCCCGCGCTCCGGGTCATCGGCAAAGAGCTGGCGCAGAGAGAGCTGCCGCACCTGCGTATAGTGGGCTTGGAGAGCCTTCCAGGCCGTTCGATCCGTGAGCGGTGAGACAATTGCTGCCATCATCTTCCCCTTTTGTGGTTTTCACTGTTTGCGATCTTCACTTTTTACACGAAGTCCGCCACTTCTACCCGAGCAAAGGCGTCACCTCTGCCACAGAATTTTCGCGACTTCCAGTGGCGTGGCTACGCCCGCGAAGTGCGGCACCAGCCGGGCGGTATAGTCCGCGGCCGGGCGTGCGGCCGGAACGCGCGCTTCGTAGAGGTGGCCATCGGCTGCGCCCTCCAGTTGGCCGATGCATTTCATCGGCTGGCGGACCGGCGCTTTCCCGTCAATGCCATCGGCGTAAAGTTCGACGCGCACCGCATCCGGATCGAGGCCGTGGAGATAGACCTGAACCTCAAAGGCGTGTTCCGTCTGATCGGATTCTACCTTGATTCCGCCAAAGCGCAGCGCATCCCACTTCTCTTCGAGAGTCCGCTGCCAATCGACAATCTTTTGCCCCACCGCGCCGCGATCGGCGGTGCGGACGCGGTAGGCCATGGCAGCCGGGACGTAGTGTTGCCCGGCGTATTGGCGAACCGAGCGGCTGGCGGAAAAATGCGGCGCCAGCCGCGCCATGCTCTCCCTCATGCGCGCTACCCAGGCCGTAGGAATGTTCTCGCTGTTGCGGGCATAAAACTCCGGCGCCACCTCGCGCTCCAGCAGGCTGTAGAGCGCATTGGCCTCGACGGCGTCCCAGGCGGGGTCGTCACCGTGCTCCTGGCCATCGCCCAGGGCCCACCCCACTTCAGGCGTGTAGGCCTCCGCCCACCAGCCGTCCAACTCCGACAGATTGATGCCGCCATTGACGAGCACCTTCATGCCGCTGGTTCCGCAGGCCTCCCAGGGCCGGCGCGGGGTGTTGATCCACACATCCACGCCCTGCACCAGATGCTCGGTCAGCAGCATGTCGTAGTCGCTGAGGAATACCACGTGGGGAAGGACCTCGGGCCGGCGAATGAAATTGATCCATTCATGGATCAGGGCCTGGCCAGGCTTGTCCTCGGGGTGCGCCTTGCCCGCGATAATCAGTTGCACCGGCCGCTCAGGATTGGTCAACAGGCGCAGCAGGCGCTCCGGGTCGTGCAGCAGCAGATTGGGCCGCTTGTAGGTCGCAAAGCGGCGCGCAAAACCCAGCGTCAGGACATTGGGATCGAAGCGGCGCCGGGCGCTATCGATCGCCTCGGAGGGGGCGCCGCGGACGGCCAGGAACAGCGACAGGCGCTCGCGTGTGTATTCCACAAAGGAAGCCCTGGCGGCGTTGCGAAATTGCCAAAGCCGGGCGTCGGAGATGTGGCGAATATCCTGCTCCAGGCTCTCCGCGGCTCCCAGCCAGCGGTCCTTTCCGCAGCTCTTTGTCCAAAGGCTGTCGGCCTCGGCCGAGTCCCAGCTCGGCGTGTGCACTCCGTTGGTCACGTGTCCCACAGGGACTTCATTCTCGGGCCAGCGTGGGAAGAGAGGCTGGAAGATGCGCCGGCTCACCTGCCCGTGCAGGCGGCTCACCCCGTTCACCCTTCCGCTTCCCCGGATCGCCAGGAAGGCCATGTTGAAATCCTCCGACGAGTCGCCGGGATTCTGGCGTCCCAGGGCCAGCAGGTCGTGGAAGGCGATGCCCAGCTTTCGCTCGGCATAATTTCTGAGGTACTGCTCGATGAGGGCGGGAGAAAAGCGGTCAAAACCGGCGGCCACCGCCGTGTGGGTGGTGAACAGATTCCCCGCCCGCGTGGCGGCCAGCGCGGCCTGAAAAGGCACCCTGGCCTCTGCCATGAAAAATCGCGCCCGCTCCAGGACGGCCAGCGCCGCGTGGCCTTCGTTCAGGTGGCAGACCTCCGGTTGAATCCCCAGCGCGCGCAGCAGCCGCCATCCGCCGATCCCGAGCATCATCTCCTGCTTGAGGCGCAACTCCGGCCCGCCGCCGTAAAGTTCGCTGGTAATTCCCCGGTGAGCGGGGAAGTTCGCGGCATCGTTGCTGTCCAGCAGATAGAGCTTTACCTTGCCGACCTGGACCTGCCAGGCGCGCAGCCAGACCGAGTAGCCGGGCAGCGCAATCTCCAGCCGCAGCCACTCCCCATTCGGCTGGCGCAGCGGTGTGATGGGCAATTGTCCGGGGTCGTTGTAGGGATAGAGGGCCTGCTGCTCGCCATTTCTGTCGATCACCTGGCGGAAATAGCCCTGCTGATAGAGCAATCCCACGCCGACCACCGGCACGCCCAGGTCGCTGGCGGCCTTGAGTTGATCGCCGGCCACATTGCCCAGTCCGCCTGAGTAGATGGGCAGGGCCTCGCTCAACATGAACTCCATGCTGAAGTAGGCGATGCACTTCAGCGTAGACCGCGCATGGCACTGCTGAAACCATGCCGGCGCCTGCGCCGCCTGCCGCCGGCATTCGATCAGGTAGTCCAGCCCTTTGCGGAATGCCGGATCGGCCAGCACGCTCTCAATCTTCTCCCGCGAAGCCGTCTGCAGGACAACCCACGGATTGGCGGTCAGCGCCCACAGGCCGGGATCAATCTGCCGCCACAGCTCATCGGTAGCGTGATTCCACGACCAGCGCATATCCAGCGCCAGTTCCGCCAGAAAATCGAAGCCCACATCTTTGGCGGATGGCTGGCCACTGCTTGGCAGCTCGCTTTTGGCGGGCTGCGCTTCGCCTGGCTGCTTGTCTCTGGTTGGCGGCTTGTCTTCGATGGACTGCGTGTCTTTGGCTGGCGGCTTGAGGCGAACTTGCTTACTCATGATTTCTCCGTCCGATCTGACGTTCCGAAATCAGTTGAGCCGAATCAGTCGAGCAGGTCGAAGGCCTGGCGAATGCGTTCCGGCAGCGTGGAGAGCTCATCGGGCAGCTTGGAGTTGATTTCGAGGACGGTCGGGGGCGGCGCGGCCAGCGCGTTGAGGGCCGCCACCGTGGCTGGCCAGTCGATGTTGCCGTCGCCGGGCCAGAGATGTTCGTCCTTGAGGCCGTGGTTGTCGTGCGCGTGGACCAGCGAGATGCGGCCTGTCAGCGTGGCGATGGCCTCGCGCACGCCGACGGTGAGGTGAGCGTGGCCGAGATCGAGGCAGACGCCTACAGAATCCAGATGAGAACTGTCCAGAATCTCCACCAGGTGCTCGGGGGTGGTGGGCGCGCTGGTCAGGTTCTCGACCAGCAGGCGCACTCCCAGCGGATGGGCGAAGGCGTCCAGGTGCTCCAGAGCCGTGAGGGCGTACTCGATCGAACGCGGCGACCACTCATCGTCGCGCTCTCCCAGGTGTACAACAAGGTTGTGGAAGTGAATGTATTCGGCCGATTCGAGGGCGCGCTTGATCTCGTCCATGGCCGCGATGCGGCGGGCCTTTTCCGGGTGCAGCACATTGACCGGCGGCGCGCCAGCGCGGCCCATCTCGCGGTCGGGGAACAGGGGAGCGTGCATCGACCAGGCTTCCAGTGGGTTGGAGGCGAACCAGGCGGCCAACTCGGCCACGTGCTCGCGGCTGGTGTAGTCGAAGTGCTGGCGCGCGGCAAAGATTTCGACCGCCTGCGCCCCCGACCGGCTGACCATTTCCAGAATTCCCGGGTGCAGGCGCTGGTGCAGGAACAAATGTGTCGACAGAACTCGCAGCTTGGCCAAGATCTCCCCCGCGCCTGGGCCGATAAGAAAAACCAACCCGACGCATCTTCCATTTTCGCATTTTAAAGCGGTTCGCCAATTCATGTGCCCTGACCAAATCCGTTCAAGGCGGCTTTTCCTTTAAGAATCTGTCCATAAACTCCAGGCATTGAAGGGGACGGGCTTCAGCCCGTCCGTTCAGAGTTGATTCCGATTCTCGGCTTTAGCCGCTGAGCGAATGCAAGTAGCCGCTAAAACTTCCCTCAGGGGCTAAAGCCAGTACCCTTCACCCAAATCCAAGTTTCTGGACAGATTCTAAGAATCGTCCAGAAACTCTGTTTTGTGTGCGGGGACGAGCCTGAGTGGAGGGTGCGGTCCTCAGCCTGTACATCATCAAATGCTGAAACGCATGAGGGCTTTACGGGCTGCGCCATGCGATGGCCCGCCCCCGGCCATGTACCATTTGTGCATGGCGCTGGTTGAGGTGGATGCGGTTTCAAAGAGCTATCCCCGTCGGGTGGGGCTCAGAACGGAGCAGCGCGCCGTCGTCGAGGAGGTTTCGCTCACGATTGAATCTGGCGAGACGCTGGGGCTGGTGGGCGAGTCGGGTTCGGGCAAAACGACCCTGGTGCGGATGATTTTAGGGCTGGTCGAGCCCACCCGCGGCGCGGTGCGCGTGGACGGAATCGATGTTGCCCGCGCCTCCCGCGCCGAGTTGCACCGCCTGCGCCGCCAGATGCAGCCGGTCTTCCAGGATCCCTACGCCGCCCTGAATCCGCGCATGAAGGTGCTGGAGATTGTGACCGAGCCGTGGGCCATTCACGGCAGCGACGCTGGCCTCGGCGGCGAGGCCAGCTTTTCGGCGGCGAAGGCGGATGAAAAACCAGCAACCCTGCGCGCCCGCGCCGTCCAACTGCTCCAGGAAGTGGGGCTGGACGAGTCGGCGCTGGAGCGCTTTCCGCACCAGTTCTCCGGCGGGCAGCGGCAGCGCATCAACATTGCCCGCGCGCTGGCGCTCAGGCCCAAGCTGCTGATTCTGGATGAGCCGGTCTCGGCCCTGGATGTGAGCGTGGGAGCGCAGGTTGTGAATCTGCTGCGGCGGTTGCAGCGGGAGTACGGGCTGACCTATCTGTTCATCTCGCATTCGATGCCGCTGGTGCGCTATTTGAGTACGAGAATAGCGGTGATGCACCACGGCCGGCTGGTGGAGACCGGCGAGGCCGAAGCCCTGTGCGCCCACCCCCAGGAGGCCTACACGCGGCAACTGCTGGCGGCCACGCCGGAGTTGCCGGTTGCCGGCGCGGCCTGATGTGGCCGCTGATCTCTTTCTGGCGCCATTTTCACAGTTTCTAGAGGCCATCTCATAAACCGGCTTTGAAAGGGCACGGCTTCAGCCGTGCCGCAAGAAGCCGCAAATTACTTGGGCTTTAGCCCCTGAGGGATGTCGTCCGTGGGCACAGTTGGCTTTATGAGATGACTTCTAGAATTGGGTGCCCCACCCTCGCCGCGTTCTTGTTTTTGCGGCTAGGGTGGGAGAGCCGGATAAGCCGGAACTGGCCGCTACTTCGATGGCGGCTGCGCCGGAGTTGCAGGCGTTGCCGGTGCGGGGGCGGTTGGAGCCGCCGGAGTTGCAGACGCCGCCGGGGCGGAAGCTGCATTTGGAACCGCGGGAGCCGCGGGCGTGCCGTGCGCCGGGTGCATTTCGGGCGTCGCATGACCGCCGGACATCGGGTGCATTCCGCCTACCGGGGGGTGTGCGGACGGCATGGGCAGGTCGGTCACATCCACCAGTGTGACGTCGAAGATCAGGTCGGCCTTGGGAGGAATGCCCGGATGGGCCTCGTCGGGCCCCGGACGCCCCCTGGCGCCATAGGCCAGTTGCCAGGGGATGAACAGGCGGCGCTGGCCACCCACTTTCATTCCGTCAAAGCCCTGGTCCATGCCGGGGATCACGCGGCCAAAGCCCTGGGGAAAGCTGATGGGCTGGGGCGGGCCCTGCACGGGCTTGCCGTCTGCGCCCAGCACCGGATTGCCGTCCTTGTCCTTCAGCGGGGGGCGGGGATGGTCGTTGGTCGAGTCGAATTTATGCCCGTCGGCGGCCAGCCAGCCGGTGTAGAGAATCTTGTACAACTTGCCGGGCTCGGCCACGGTGCCGTCGCCGGCCTTGATCTCCTGGTAGCGCAGAGAAACCGTGAAAAGAGTCTTTTTGGCAGTTTTGACCGCTGGAATTCCAGGAGCGGGAACTCCGAAAGGAAGTTTCTTCGCGGTTGCCGCAGTTTTGGTGGCCGTAGTGGCCGGTTTGGCGGCGGTTGCCGTGGTCGGCTTGGCAGTGGTTTGAGCGCTCGCGGCCACAGCGCTGGCCGCTAACAACAGAATCAGAAGAGTGTTCTTCATAGTGTCGTCTAACTCCGGGTGGTGCTAGTGGGGAGTGTATCAGGCGCTCCGGCAATTGAGCCTTCCGCCTGCAATTCCATCAGAACAATTCGCATGGGGACAGGAAGATCGACCGTTGTGAGGGTGGAAACCAACCAGGTCATTCCAGGGCGCAATCAACCCGGATTTTCGATTCAACGGCAGTTGGCGCCGGGCCAAACAGCAGATTCCAACAGATTTCGGACGGGAAACAGTGCCCCGATTGGCGCAAAGTGTGGCAAAAATGCCACAGGACAGGGAAGGCGTTTCCGTCTAACCTTACGGTTACACACGGTATTGCGCCGCTGGAGACGAATTTTTGGCTAATCCCGCTCACCTGAGCTCCGGGCATCTGGAACAGACGATTGCCGAACCGCTGGAGTTCAGCGGGGTGGGGTTGCACTCCGGCGCGCCGGTGGCCATGCGCCTGTTGCCCGCGCCGGCCGGTTCGGGCATCGTCTTCCGCCGCACCGACCTTGACAACTTCGAGATCTCCGCCATCGGCCGCAACGTGGCCAAAGTGAGCTACGCCACCAGCCTGATGCGCCAGGGCGTGCTGATTCAGACCACCGAGCACCTGCTCTCGGCGCTGATCGGCATGGGCGTGGACAACGTGATTGTGGAGTTGGACAATCTGGAACTGCCCATCCTGGACGGCAGCGCCCTGCCTTATGTCGAGGCTTTCTTGAGTGTGGGCATCCGCGCCCAGCGCCGCCGCCGCGAGACCATCCGCGTGCTGCGCGAGATTGAGGTGCGCGAGGGAAACAAGTTCATCGGGATCTATCCCGGCTCCGGCTACAGAATTCAGTACGCTATTGATTTTCCTGCGCCGATCGGCCAACAGAGCGTCAGCGTGGATCTGGCGGCGGAGACCTATGGCGTCGCCATTGCCCCGGCGCGCACCTTCGGCTACCAGGCTGACGAAAAGCGCCTGCGCAACATGGGCCTGATCCGCGGCGCGGGGCCGGAGAACGCCATCATCCTCGACGCCCAAGGCCCGGTGAACGGTCCGCTGCGCTTCGGCAACGAGTACGTCTGCCACAAGGTGCTGGACCTGATCGGCGACCTGGCGCTGGCCGGCCGCCGCATCGAGGGCCATGTGGTAGCCGAGCGCGCCGGTCACGCCATGCACGCGGCGCTGGTTTCGCGGCTGCTCAAGGACCGCTCGGCCTGGGAGCTGGCCCATGTGCCGGTGGCCTCCTCCAGGCCAGCCAGAAAAATAGTGGCCGACGCGGCCATGAACGAGGTCGTCAGCCCGGCCCTCCTGGGCGTTTGACGCCCCAAGCGAGTTTTCTTCGTCATGATAGCCCTTGCCATTCTGGTCGTGTCGGCGCATCTGGTGTGGCTCCTTCTGGTCATCTTCGGAGCCCTCTGGACGCGTGGCCGTCCCTTGTGGAGCGCGGCGCACATTCTCGCTTTGCTCTGGGGAATCGTGGTGGAGGCCGGTCCCTGGCCCTGTCCGCTGACGCTTGCCGAACAGTACTTTGAAACCCGGGCCGGAGCCGCCGCCTTTCAGGGCAGTTTTCTGCTCCATTATCTGGATGCGATCGTGTGGCCCAATCTCCCCGATGGGGCGCTCACCATCTTCGGCGTCTCCGTCTGTGTCCTCAATCTCGGCATTTATTGCTGGCGATTTCGAGCCTTCCGGCTTCATCGCGGCAGATCGCGCTGAACCTTCAGAGCTATCTGCCGTGTTGAGCCGCCGCCAGACTGCGAGGCTCTGAACTCCAAGCCAGGCCCCTGCAATCTGAGTCCCCAACTGAGCCGCCAGAGCCAACCGGGTCTGCCACAGCGGCGAACCCACCTCACTCCACGCCTTTTGAATCCCTGCTCCCTCCGTCCTTCTGCCCCTGCCCCGGTTTGTGCTCCAAGTCACAGTCCATTCACACTCCGCCTGTGATAGCATCCCCTTTCTTAGCAAAAGACGCCTGGCGGATTCATCTCCCTTTCATCTGCACGGCGCCGGCCCGAGAGTTTTTGAGTCCGAGAGCTTCCAGATGGATGAGGAAGACGGCAGACCGGGAGCTGTGGCCCGCAAATCCGGCCACATGGACGCCCACGCGGACGTCCCTACGGTTTCCCTGTGCCGCGCTCATCCCACCCCCCGCATCCTGGACGAAACGCAGCAGCATCGAAGGCCTTCCCTGATCAGGCCGAGGCGAATCCGCGTTTCCATTCCTTCATGCCCGCGCATTCCAGCCGCGGGTTTTAGAAAGCCAGAACTGAATCTGCCTGTAGCCAGCCCTGAGCGCACCGGGGTGATCTTCGCCACTGAAGCTGGTGAATTTCTGCTTTTTACCGGTCAATTTCCCGCAAAAACCTCGCAATATCAAGGAGAACACCATGAAAACCTACCAGGGAAGTGAGATCCGCAACGTAGCTGTAGTGGGGCATGCACACAGCGGCAAAACCACGCTGATCGCCGCTCTGTTGCATGCCGCCAAGATGACCCCCACCCAGGGCCGTGTCGAAGATGGCACGGCCGTGACCGCCTACGACGAGGAGGAGGTCGCTCGCGGCGCCACCATGCAGAACGCCGTCGCCTTTGCCGAGTGGCAGGGCGTCAAAATCAACTTCGTCGATACTCCCGGCTTCCACATGTTCTCCCACGAGGCCCGCGCCGCCCTGCTGCCGGTCGAGGCGGCCATCGTGCTGGTCAATGCGCAAAATGGCGTCGAATCCGTGACTGAGCGGGTCTGGCGCTATGCCGAGGAGGCTAGCCTTCCCCGCGTCGTCGTGGTCAACCAGATGGACCACCCCAAGGCCGGCGGCGGCGGCGGCCTGAGCGCCCTGATCGACGATCTGGTCCAGCGTTGGGGGCGCAACTGTGTTCCTGTCCAGTTGCCCATCTCCGGCGCCGATGGCTTCCACGGCGTGGTGGACCTGGTCACCATGCAGGCCTACTACTACACCCCCGGAGGCGACGGTCGCGGCAAGGCGACCGCCGAGATTCCCGCCAGCGTGGCCGCCGACGCCAAGGCCCGTCACGAGGCCTTGGTCGAGCTGGTGGCCGAGGGCAAGGACGAGCTGATGGAGGAGTACTTCGACAAGGGCACCATCGCCGAGGAGCACCTCGTTGCCGCGCTGCATGAGGCCATCCGCGAAGACCGCATCTTCCCGGTGCTCTTCTCCAGCGGCCTGGCCAACATGGCCACCGACCACCTGCTCGACTTCATCAAGGCTTACTGTCCCGCTCCCATCGAGCGCGCGCCCATCGCCGCCCGCATCCCCACCATCGATGTCGCCTCCGCCACGCCCGAGGACCTCGATTCCGGCAGCTTCACCCGCAAGATCGACGACAGCGAACCGGCGGCGATGGTGGTCTTCAAGACCATGACCGACCCCTTTGCAGGTAGAATCAGCTTCTTCAAGGTCGTCAGCGGCGTGGTCAAAAACGACGTGACGGTGGAGAACTACACCCGCCGCTCACAGGAACGGCTCTCTCATCTCAGCATCATGCAGGGCCGCAAGGCGGTCGAAGTGCCCGAGCTGCACGCCGGAGACCTGGGCGCCGTGGCCAAGCTCCGCGACACCCTCACCGGCGACACGCTGGGGGCAAAAGGCTCTGAAATCCAGATCGACCTTACGCCGCTGCCCGAGCCGGCCATGACCTACGCCATCGAGCCCAAGACCCGCGCCGACGAGGACAAGCTGGCCCCCGCCATTCACAAGCTGATGGAAGAGGACCTGCTGATCCGCTTCTTCCGCGACCCGCAGACCAATGAATTCCTCATCGCCGGCGCCGGCCAGCCGCACATCGAGGCCATCGTCAGCCGCCTCAAGAAGCGCTACCACGCCGAGGTACACCTTAAGGCGCCCAAGGTTCCTTACCGCGAGACCATCCGCGCCAAGGCCGAGGCGCAGGGACGCCACAAGAAGCAGACCGGCGGCCACGGCCAGTTCGGCGACTGCAAGATTCGCATGGAGCCCATGCCTCGCGGCGGCGGCTTCGTCTTCGGCAACGAAACCTACGGCGGCTCCGTCCCCCGCAACTTCATCCCCGCCATCGAAAAGGGCATCGTCGAGTCGGCCGCCCGCGGCTATCTGGCCGGCTTCCCGGTCGTCGACTTCAAGGCCACCGTCTACGACGGCAGCTATCACGACGTGGACTCGAATGAAATGTCCTTCAAGATGGCCGGTCGCATAGCCTTCCGCAAGGCCATGGAATCCTGCAAGCCCTGCCTGCTCGAGCCGGTGATGAAGGTCGAAATCGAGGCCCCGGACGAGTTCGCCGGAACCCTGATGGGCGACCTCAACTCGCGCCGCGGCCGCGTCGGCGGCATGGAGTCCAAGGGCCGCACCACGGTCATCAACGCCCAGGTCCCCATGGCCGAGATGCTGACTTATGGCACGCTACTAACTTCCATGACTCAAGGGAAGGGAAGTTACCGCATGGAGATGGATCACTACGACATAGTCCCCCAGTTAGTAGCCGACAAAATCCTGGCCAACGCCAAGCGGCCAGTCGAGGAGGAAGAGGAATAATCTACCTGCGCCTGCGGTGGGGTCGGCCCGGCCCCACCCAGCCGAATCGAAATAGCGTCAAATCGAATCAACGCCGAATCGAATCAACGTAGCGCCGGCCTCCCGGCCGGCTGTAGCGCGGACGTCCCCGTCCGCGCTCGGGTAACCGGAGTACAATGACGCCCATGGCGCAAGAAGATAGTTCCGCGCTCCTTCACGGCGCACTGCAGCCCCGTTACGGCGAAGTCCATATTCGCAACCGCGGTCGCCTTCCTCATTGGGAAAAAGAAGAAGGCCTCTACTTCCTCACTTTTCATCAGGCCGATTCGCTGCCCGACTCCGTCCTCGCAAAAATCGCCGAACGTCATCGCATCCTGGAAGCGGCCAAAGATAACAACGCCAGTCTCCTCCCCGAGCAAAAGGCATTGCTCGCCGCCTATAGTCAACTACGCATCGAAGAGTACTTCGACCGCGGCGCCGGCTCGTGCGCATTCAACGACCTTCGCATCGCCGGAGCCATGGCCGCGGCCCTGCGCTTCCGCGAGGGAATGCATTACAGGTTTCTCGCCTGGTGCATTATGCCCAACCACGTTCACGTGGTGGTGAGACTCTTCCCAGGCCAGGAGCTTGCAAGGGTTGTCAAAGCTTGGAAAAACTATTCCGCCAAAGCCGCCAACCAGGCGCTCGGACGCAAAGGCCGATTCTGGCAGCGAGAGTACTACGACCGCCTGATACGGAATGGGGACGAATTCGACCGCGCCATCCGGTACGTCGTCGAAAACCCAGCCAAAGCAGGATTGAAGAACTGGACTTGGGTTTGGAGCGCGGGCTGGGAAGCCCGCGCCACAGCCGGCCAGGAGGCCGGCGCTACAAGTTCGTAGCCCTTTGGAAAAACCCTCGCCAACGCCAAGCGGCCTGTGGAGGAAGAGGAAGAGTAGCACCTGCGGTGCGGCCAATCGCTCGCTATCCGCTCGCACAGGGTTTCGTGGTTTCCCAGGTCTCAAAACATCGAGACCTGGAACACCAGACAATCCTCCTGGACTACCGGGATTACCACTAGTACCGTGACCGCATGATTCGGTAACGACTGGAATGTAGCGCCGGTCTCCAGACCGGCTGTCGTGCGGGCGTCCACGCCCGCACTTGTCTGGAGCAATGACCAGATTACGCGGTCGCGATACTAGCCGGTGAGGAGAATGAAGATGGCGATGACAATGTACAACCCGGCCCATCCGGGCGAGATTCTTCGGGAATATCTCGGAGCTGTGCAAGTTGGCGTGGCGGCCCGGAAGCTGCGCGTGGCGCGGTCCACGCTTTCGCGGCTGTTGAATGGGCGGGCCTCGTTTACGGCGGCCATGGCGCTCCGCCTCTCCGATGCGTTTGGGACCGAGCCGGGCATGTGGCTCGACTTGCAGCAGCAGTACGATTTGTGGCACGCCTCCAAACGGAAGCGGCCCAAGGTAGAGAAGTTCGACCACGCGGCGTGAACCTCCCAGCAGCCTGTGGTGAAAGTCAAGTTTTGAAAGGGCACGGCTTTAGCCGTGCCGTAGAATGCCAACAACACCGGGGCTTTAGCCCCTGAGGGACGGCTTATCGGGATTTTTGACTTTCACCACAGGCTCCCAGCTCTCAAAATCGAAACCTGGAGCACCCGGCGCATCCATCCGGCGAGAAAAAACCGATCATCGTAGCAGCGATTCATAATAGAAGAGGAGGTTTTCCCCAATGCCATTTGCGATAGCGGACAATGCGGTTACCAGGGCTTTCCAGAACATCGGCAAAGAGTGGGCTCTATTGACGGCCGGGGATGCAGAGCACTTCAACACTATGACGATCGGTTGGGGCAGCGTGGGCTTTATCTGGCAGCGGCCGGTCGTCACCGTGCTTGTTCGCCCGCCGCGTTATACCCACGAGTTCATGGACAGCTTCGAGCGTTTCTCGGTCAGCTTCTACGACCAGAAATACCGGAAAGCGCTCACCATCCTGGGTAGCAAATCCGGCCGCGATACCGATAAAATTGCTCTTTCGGGCCTGACCCCGGAGTTTATCGATGGCGTTCCCACCTTCAAGGAAGCCAATCTGACCGTGATCGCCCGCAAGATTTACCGGGGCCAGCTAGAGAGCGCAGGCTTTCTAGTGCCATCGATAGATGCGGAGCTCTATCCGGAGAAGGACTACCACACGGTGTATTTTGCGGAACTGGTGAAGACGGTCGAAAAAAAATAGGGCTGCTGAAAGTTGCCGGGGCAGGTCTCAAAATCGAGGTCTGGGGCGCCCTAGTCTGGTTCATCTACCAGCATGGGGACGTGGGCCACCCGCCGACCTGCAGCCTTGCCGCGCGGCTGGAAAGGCTGCCCACGGAGGCAAGAAGAATTGCATGGCTTTAGTTCTTCACTATAATATCACCATGGCGCGGCCCGGGCAAAAAGGGGTACTGACCCACAGGAGATCTCTTACGGACACGCCTAAGGGCATAAATAGAAAGGAATTGGATATGGATACAAATAATGATGCCATACCGGTGCCGGCTGCCGGGTCTTCTGGAAAGCTGGGGCGTTGGCGGAATATCCTGCGAAGACTCTACGATGACTTGCACTACCTCACACCCCTCAAAATTGTGAATATCGCTTTGGTCCACCTGCAGATGGCTCTGAAGACGGAGTACGTTGTGGGCAGGCCATACTTGGTGATGATTGAGCCCACGAACATCTGCAACGCGAACTGCCAGTTGTGCCCCACGGGACAGGGCCACTTCGCCAGGGCGAAGGGAACGCTCGAATGGGAGGAGTTCAAGAAGCTGTTCGATGAGTGGTCTCGCTGGATATACCGCCTTCGTTTAGCCCTTTGGGGAGATCCTCTGCTGGCGCCCGACATCTATCGCATGATTGAGTACGCGCATCGTGCACGGGTATGGACCTGCATTAGCTCGAATCTCCATGCCTTTCATCCCGAAAACGGAGACGACGTTGCCCTGGTCGAGAGTGGATTGGACGAGATGACATGTTCTCTCCACGCAGCCTCGCAGGAGACCTACGAGATCTATCAGCCCGGAAGGAAGTTCGAGGCGATCGTCGATAAGATCCGGCGATTGATCGAAACAAGGGAACGAATGCGGAGCAAAACACCGCGGCTCGTGATGAACTTCGTTGTTACGCGGTTCAATGAGCACGAAGTCCAGAAATTCGTGGACCTTGCGCATAGTTTGGGATGCCGTCCGAAGATCACAGAACCTTCTCTGAACTTGCGTTTTCTGGTTGCGGGCCGAACGCCAGCAGAGCGCGATGATGAAGTAAACGCATTGGCGGCCAAGTGGCTTCCTGCGAGTGACAAATACATTATTGAGCCTTATCGGATGTTGCGCGAGAAGAGCATCAGATTTGATGACTTAGGAAAGCAATTCAACGGGGCCAAGATGTTTCCGTGTCCCTGTCCGTGGACAGGCATGGTGATCAATTGGGATGGAGGTGTCGCCCTGTGCAGCACCCGCAGCGCCAGCGAGGATATGGGAAATGTTCATACAGCGTCTTTGGCTGAAATATGGAATTCTCCCAGGTATCGCGCCTCCCGCAGGAGCTTCAAGCATCCCACGGATCTGGATGTGCCTTGTGCCAGCTGCTCGGGATTGCTTCTGTGACGGGATGAATGTTCTTGGCGGATGGCCCATCCTTGATTCGCTCATAAAGGATGGGAGACTGCGAACCCAGGCCGCCCTTGAAATCCGCTAGAAAACTTCGCGGTGGGAACCGATGCGCGCCAGCCGCAAGGTGGCCTCCTCTGGCTTCTTGTAAACGAGCAGCGGCTCAGGTTTGAGGGGTCGCTCGCGAGGCTTCGCGGATTCACCCGTCAACGGAGCCCTCGGCGTAAACTCGCAGAGGAGGGTGGTTTCTGCCGGGAATCTCGATGCCGGAGGCGGTTCTGACAGAGGAGACCTGTACGTCTTCAGTCCAGCATTACCACCTTATTGCTAAACTGGAGAAAAGAAACCAGTTGACAAGCAATGCTCTGCGCCGTATTCTTTCCCAATTATCAAAACCACGGACAGACAGACGAACTAATTTCTTTGGGAGGATTCATGACCACTTCTTCACCGGCCGACGGCTCCGCCAACTCCAAGTCCATTGCCTGGTATGCCTCGATTCCGGGATTAGCAAAGTTTTGTGGAGAGTGCGCCGCCTCTCGGAAACGTATGGCCGCTGCAATTCAGAAGGCTGAATCTGCTACCTCAACACCAAAAGCGGAGGAGGTGTCGTCCTCAACCCATGAGGAGTCCACCGTCAGCGGTATAGAGTCTAACGCCTCTCAGATTCCGCAGAGTCCCTCTACAGCGGCGAACCAAACATCGATTCCTGCCGAAGCCGCAAGCGTTGATAAAGGGTCTTCAAATCAGAAAAAGCTTCTCATCTTTCTTGGAATTGCTGCTCTGGTGATTGTGTTGGCCTATATCGGCTGGTTCAGCGCGCACAAATAAGCGGCGGGTGGCCCACATCCGGCCAGTCATGAATCTGGGTGCCCCAGGTCCGGGGTCCCCACGGACAGGTCTTCGTCCGTGGGGTGGAGATCCGGGGTCCCCACGGACAGGTCTTCGTCCGTGGGGTGGAGATCCGGATTCTCGGACCGGGGATAGGCGGGCAACCAGTTCAACCGCAGGTAATGCAGAAAATAACCCTCCGTCGGCGCACACTGGTAGATAGAAGCCTCTCATCGAACTGTAAAGCGGCAAAGGGGAACATTGGCCCCACCGCAGGTGGTTTTTCTGGTTTTGCCTGTGAAACTGTGGATCTATAGGTAAATTATTCAAAATAAATGATCTTTCAATCCGTCCAGCACAGAATCACGCAAACAGTGAAGCTGTGAAACTGGGCGGGTGGCCCACATCTGGCCAGTGATAAATCTGGGTGCCCATGGATTCGAGAATGGGCGCGCCCGCAATAGAATAGACGCAGCAGGCTTATATGACGCACAACGCCATCACCATCTCGCCAGGGCCGCGCCTTCGCGCCGCCCTGATTCTAGCCGTCCTCGCGGACGCGCTGCAGATTGCCGTTTTCCCGCTCTTCATCCAGGGCGCTGAGTCGCCCGTGGATGACATTTTCGACTTGGGAATGGGAGCCGTGCTGACTTACCTCCTCGGTTGGCACTGGGAGTTCCTGCCATCGTTCGTTGCCAAACTCGTGCCCGGAGTTGATCTGGTTCCTCTCTGGTCCTTGGCGGTTGCCAACGTCTATCGGAAGTCGAAGCGGATCGCGGCTACCATCGAGGGGGTACGCGAGGAAGACCCAGCACAGAAGGACTCGCGGCGTTCGTAACCCTATGAGCCTTGCAACTCAGGGCGAGGTGCTGTTGCCGGGTGGCAGATTGCACCGGAGTAGTGCAATGCACTACAATCAGGGGTGCGGCAGTCAGGGCCGATGACGGAGGCTGTCATCATGACGGCAAGCAATGCCGGCAGCATTCGCGAGGAACGGGCGGCAGTGGTGGCCTTTGCCGGGCAAGGGGCGGAGGAGAGGCTTCATGCCGTCCGCATCCCGGAGGCGATCGACGTGCGGGCGATTCGCGGCCGGCTGGGCTTGACGCAGCAGGAATTTGCCATCAGCTTTGGTTTCAGCGTCAATACGGTGCGCCACTGGGAGCAGGGCCGGCGCGCGCCCGAGGGGCCAGCGCGGGCTTACCTGCTGGTGATCGACCGCGAACCGGAGGCGGTAAGGAAGGCCCTGCGCATCATTTGAACCGGTGAACCGGCAGGCAAGATTAGCGGTCTTTACAATGGAGACGGCGCCGATGAGCACTTCAATTGCAAGACGATGAGCGCAACAGCGATGGCGCGTAACCGATTGCGCGTCATCAGGAGACGAGTCAAAACAGACCATGGCCACGACCCAGAACAAGGATTATTACGGCACGCTCGGCATAAAAAAGACGGCTACCCCCGAGGAGATCAGGAAGGCCTTCCGCAAGGCCGCGCGGCGCTATCACCCGGATGTGAACCCCGGCGACAAGCGGGCCGAGGAGAAGTTCAAGGAGATCTCCGAGGCCAACGACGTGCTGAGCGACGAGAAGAAGCGCAAGGTCTACGACCAGGTGGGCTTCTACTCCGACCAGATCGACCCTGCGCAGGCCGAGGCCTATGCGCGGCAGGGCGGCGGGCAAGGTATGCCGGTGGACTTCGGCGGTTTTGACTTTTCCGGCTTCCAGACCGGGCCGGGCCAGCATCCGGGGCAGCAAACGGGGGCGGGATCGGCCTCCTGGGGCAGCTTCAAGGACATTTTTTCCGGCATCTTCACCGGGGCGCACGAGACACAGCGCCCGCGCGGCCCGCAGCCGGGCGCCGACCTCGAATACCAGGCCACGGTGGACTTCTGGACGGCCATTCGCGGCGGCCAGGCGCGGCTCCAGGTGCATCGCCAGGAGAGCTGCCCCACCTGCCACGGCCAGGCGCAGGCTGGCGGGCAAATGCAGTGCCCGGAGTGCAACGGCACGGGCCAGGTGACGCAGATGGGCGGGCGGATGAAGTTCAACATTCCCTGCCCGCGCTGCCACGGCACGGGGCGCGCCTCGAATGCCTGTGCCACCTGCCACGGCGAGGGCGTGGTCAGCCGCACCGAGCCGGTCGAGTTTCGCATCAAGGCCGGTACCCGCGACGGCCAGAGGATTCGCCTGCAGGGGAAGGGCAACGCCGGGCTGAACGGCGGCGCTACCGGCGACCTCTACCTCATTGTGCGCACCGGCACGCACCCGGTCTTCACGCGCGTGGGCGACGACATTCAGTTGACGGTTCCGGTGACGGTGCCCGAGGCCTCGCTGGGAGCCAAGGTGGACGTGCCCACCATCGACGGCCGGGCGCAGTTGAAGATTCCTCCTGGCACGCAGAGCGGACAGAAGCTGCGTATGAGGGAGCGGGGCGTGGAAAACGCGCAGCGGCCGGGCCAGCGCGGCGACCAGATTGTAACCGTCGAGGTGCAGGTGCCCACGCTCTCCGACGAGCGCAGCCGCGAGATCATGCGCGAACTGGCCAAGCTGAACAACCAGGACCCGCGCGTGGCGCTGTTTGATAAGCTGTAGGGCCAGCCGAAGAACGCTGTTTGTGCAAAGGGTATGGGCTTTAGCCTGTACCCTTCATCTCCCGCGCAAGCAAAAGCGCTGTGCAGGCGGATTAGGATAAGCTGAGTCGGGAAACACTATGACCGCAAAACGCAAATCCAAAGGCGCGTACATGATCTCGGCGGTGGCCGAGATGTACGAGATTCATCCGCAGACGCTGCGCTTGTATGAGCGCGAGGGCCTGCTGAAGCCGTCGCGCACCGAGGGCAACACGCGCCTCTATACCGACGAGGACCTGGAGCGGCTGGAGTTCATCCTCAACCTGGCGCGCGATCTGGGGGTGAATATCGCCGGCATCGCCATCATCCTGCAGATGCGCGAGCGGATGGAGGAGATGAACCGGCAGATGCAGGGCTTTGTCGAGTACGTGCGCACGGAGATGCTGGCGCATTTTCAGCAGGTTGCGCCCGCTTCGGGCGCCATTGTCCCCATGCGCAAGCCGACGGTAGCGGCCAAGCCGCCAGCCAACGGCCGCAAAGCTAATTAAGCCGAATTGAAACCGAGCTATTCGCTCAGTTTGCGCAGCCGGCCCTCGGGAAGCAATTCGTAGGGATCGCCGCGATAGCGCAGTTTGCGCGAGCCGAAGTAACTCCGCAGCCAGAAGCAGAAACCCATGAAGTCGCGCAGCGGATAGAGCCACGCCTTGCCGAGGGCGGGGCCGTCGTTGACGACGCATCCGGCGACCAGCAGGCAGAGCAGGATGCGGTCGAGAACTGTGAAGGCCAAGAGGGCCAGTCCCAGCGCCCAGTGGCCAGCTGAGACCAGTACGGCCAACCCCAGCAGGCCAAAGGGAACAGCATAAGTCAGCACTTCTCCAAAGTGCCCCGCTGGTCGGGAGAAGCGGGTGCTGGTGGCCCATCCCTGCTGATGCGCAATGCTCTTTTTGAACGAAGCGTTCAGAATATGGTGCTCGACGATGTAGGTGGAGAGCACCACCGTTTCCTTAGCCTTGGACGCCGTCCAGTTGCCCAGCACAAAGTCGTCGGCATAGTACTGCGCCACCTGCTCGTAGCCGCCGATCTTCTCCACCGTGCTTTGGCGCATGACCATCGAAGGGCCGAGGGCGAATTTCATTCCTTCGAGCATCTCGGCTACCAGCACGCCGGAGGTCATCTCGATGGACATCCCCATGGCCTCCAGTTGCGCCCAGAGTCCGTGGCGGGTGACGCCCCGGTAGAGACAGGTGACCATGCCCACCTGCGGATCGGCGAGCGGCGCGACGACGGAGGCCAGATAGTCCGGCCCGACGCGCACATCGCTGTCGGAGGCGACCAGAATCGGATAAAGCGCTTCGCGGCGCATGATCTCCAGCGAAAAGGTGCGCGCGTTTGGCCAGGGCGGCTCGCCGCAGGTGAGAATGCACGTTTTGACCTGCGGAAAGCGCTCGGCCACACGGCGGGCCGCCGCCAAGCCTAGGTCGTCGCTGTGCCGCGCGCAGAAAAGAATCTCGTACTCCGGATAATCCTGCTCGAAGAAACTGGCGAGGTTCTGTTCCAGATCAGGTTCGTCGCCATGCACCGGCTTGAGGATGCTGACCGGAGGCAGAAACGAGGCCGGAGCGGCGGGCTCGGCAGCCGCGCGCCGGCGAAAACGCTGCACACCGGCGACAACCAGCAGGCTATAGACGGTCGAGGTGGTCACTCCAAAGACGGCAAGCGCGCCCAGAGCGAGTGAAAGAATGGGTCCAAGTGTCATGGTGGCGTGGCCGATCTCAAAGCCCGTCATGCACACGATCCACTATCCCCGGAGCTTTGGACAGGCATAGAAGAACCCAAAAAATCGGTGCATCAATGCGGAATTTTACTATAGCGGCCTATCGGTCCATAGCGTCTTGTCGGCGATGGAGCGGACAAAATAGAGCCGGCCGGACAGCAGCTTTTCGGCCTTGGCCTGGTTGACGTCCTGGGCGAAGAGCCACTTGCGCTCGCCCGTGCCCCAGATTTTAGAAAGCTGGTCCTCGCTGAGGAAGATCTTCGGCGCGTCGGGGTAGCAGGAGCCCCACAGCATCGACGAACCCTCGCCGGTGGGCGAGCATTGCTGGCCCACCAGCTGGGCCGGTTTGCCCTGGAAGAAGTTGTGTGTGTAGAAGACAACCGAGGAGGCGTCGGACTGGTCGCCGAAGATGATAAAGGCGTCGGTGGGCGAGGCTCTTTCGAGCAGGGTCGTGGCCAGTTGCTTCGAGCTGAGCATTGGCTCGAAGCGGGCGAAGGCGATGTGCGCGGCGACGAGAAAAACTGCCGCAGTCAAGGCCACCGAGACGGTGGCGGCGATCTGTTTTCCCTTGATCCGCAGCAGCCAGCCCGCGGCCGGGCCCACCAGCAGTGCCGCGGCGGCCAGCAGGGCAGGCAGGCGCAGCGCGGCAAAGGAGGGGCCGGTCAGGTCGAAGAGGTGGGACATAGAAAGCGTGTAGTCGCCCACGTCGCGGTGGGCCAGCAGGGTGCCGATGTCGGAGACAAAGGGCAGGTGGCGCGACTCCCACAGCCCCCAGCCGAGGGCGGCGGCCGAGAGCACTCCGACCACGGCGAAGACGGCCTGCGCGCCGGTCAGCCAGGCGGTGGAGAGCAGCGGCTGGCCGCCTGGACTGCAATTTGAACCGCGATCGGCACTGCTATTCTCTTCGATCCCGGCCAGCACTCCGGCAATCAGGATCAGCAGCGGCGTCCAGGCCGGAAAGGTGTAGTACTCCTGGTTGGTCGAGAGCGAAAAAAAGAGCAGGATGAAGGCTGAAAAGAGGCCCAGCAGCCAGATGGTGCGCGCCCGGAACTTGAGTTGCCGTGCGAGGCTGGCCGCAGTCTCGCAGGCGGCGTGGGCGTTGTCGAGGGAAGAGTCCGCCGTCGGGCCGGCGTCTTCCCGCAGGCTTCGCAGCCAATGGCGGCGGGTCTTCCAGGCCACTGCCACCAGAGCGGGCACGAACAGGCTCCAGGGGAAGAGCCAGACCAGATGCAGCAGCCAGTAGGCGGCAAAGGGCAGTTTGTTGTAGTCGTGCGGGTAGCGTTCGCCCAAAAAGCGCAGAACGTGCTCGTTGACGAAATAGAAGTACCAGAAGCCGTGGACGTTGCCCAGGGCGGGGTGGTTGCCGATGGGGTGGCCCTGATCGGGATTGCGCAGGCCGGCCAGGATGTGCCAGGGAGCGGCAATGGCCAGGAAGAGGAGCAGGCCGCTGACCGGCTTCAGATCTCGCCAGCGTCTCCATTGCCCGCTCAACAGAAGGAACGGAATCGCCGCCGCGGCAAAGAAGACCGGGGCGATCAGGCCCTTGGTCAAGAGAGCCAGCGCCAGGGCCGCCCACATCCCATAAAAACGAATGGGCCGGCTGGATTCCAGGCCGGTCAGCAGGCAGTAAAGGGCCGCCAGCAGGAAAAAGCTGAGCTGCGCCTCGGGAATGGAGAAGCGAGTGTAGAGAAATGGCCCGACCGAGGTGAGAACGCCAAGAGCGGCGTAGAGGCCGGCGCGGCCTCCCCAGGCGCGGCCAGCCCAGAGCCAGGCCAGCCAGGCGCAGCCCAGCAGGGCCAGCGCATTGGGCAGGTGGGTGGAAAAGGCGTTCTGGCCGAAGACGCGATAGAGCGCGGCGTCGAGCCAGTAGGGCAGCGGCGGTTTCTCCAGGTAGCGAATGCCGTTGACCTTCAGCGTCACCCAGTCGCCGCTCTCGATCATGTGCTGCGCGGCCTGGGCATGGCTGGCGTCGGCGTCGTCCAGCAGGGGCGGCGTAAACAGCGAGGCAAATTGCACGGCGGCGAAGATCACCGCCAAAAACGCCCATGCGGCCAGCGTGGAAGGTGATTTTTGTGGGCGATAAAGGGAGTTTGTCTGGCTGGTCATCAGTAAAAAAGCAGTCAAATCAAGAATAACAGCCGGGCTGCCGCCAGGCGGCCCGGATTTCCACCCCTGTGACGACGCGCCGTCGCCGGGCGCGATGAGCAGCGCCGGTGAGAGTCGAATCCGCTGTGGGCTGCGAGCCTGGTTTTGTCTTTCTCATCGCGCCGTGCAGCGCACCGGCTGCCCCGGTCATTTATCTTGATCCAAGAGCCTATTTTTATCTTACGGAGCGTGCCCAGACCATCATGCCAACCTTTGCCGCCATCGATATTGGTTCCAACTCGTGCAGATTGAAGATTGCCAGGGTGGTGGCGCACCAGTTGCGGACGCTGCACGAAGACCGCGAGGTGACGCGGCTGGGAACCAGCGTCTTCGAGTCGGGACTGATTTCGCCCGAGGCGATGGCGGCTACGATTCAGACGCTCAAGCGCTTTCAGCGGGCGGTGCAGTTGCATGGCGTGGAGCAGATCCGCGTGGTGGCCACCTCGGCCATGCGCGATGCGCGCAACGCGCTGGCCTTTCAAGCCTGGGTGAAGGCCGAAACCGGCTGGAATGTGGAGATTATCTCCGGCCTCGAGGAGGGCCGGCTGATTCACCTGGGCCTGATCGGCGGCGTGGCCGGTGCCGAGCCGGGAACGGCAGGCCGGGTACTGCTGATCGATCTGGGCGGCGGAAGCTGCGAGATTACGCTCTCCGAGCGCAAGCACATCAAGGAAACCGTCAGCCTGCCGCTGGGCGCTGTGCGCCTGACCAGGGAGTTCCTGCCGGTGGATCCGGCGCCGGTCGAGGGGCTGGCGCGAATGCGGCAGTTCATCGCCCGTGAGCTGCGCCAGGCCCACGTCAAAATTCGGCCGGAGAACATCTCGCAGGTCATCGCCACCTCGGGCACGGCCGCGGCGCTGAGCGGGGCGGTTGCGGCGCTGGCCGCGGGCCGAAGCGGCGAAGCTGGCAAGTTGCCGGGCAAGCCAGCCAAAAAAGCCGCCAGCAAGACGGCCGGCAAGGCTTTGAAACTGGCGCTCAACCGCGCCCGCTTTGCCGCGCTGGCCTCGGGCATTGCCTCGACGCGCGAGGTGCGCAGGCTGGCCGCAAGGCTGGCCCGCATGACCCTCGCCGAGCGCGCGGTGATCCAGGGCATTGGGCCGCGGCGGGCGGAGATTATTGTGGCCGGCGCGCAGGTCTTCGCCGAATTGCTGGAAAGCTTCGGATTGCCCGGCTTCCGCTACTCGCCACTGGGCCTGCGCGACGGCATCCTGGCCCAGATGCTGGCCGAGCGGGATGCCCGCGCCACAGCCCACCGGGAGTTCGAACACGAGCGCTGGGAGAGCGTGCTGGCCACGGCGCGGCGTTACGGGGTCGATCTGCGGCACGCCGAGCTGGTGCGCGCCCACGCCGTGCAGCTTTACCGCGAGCTAAAGACGCTGCACCAGTTGCCGCCCGAGTACGAAAGCTGGCTGGCCGCCGCCGCCCTGCTGCGCGACACCGGCAAATTTATTAACCACCAGGGCCATCACCGGCACACACAGTACATCGTTTCCAGTTCGGAGATTTACGGCTACACGCCGGTGCAGCGAACGCTGGTTTCGGCCATTGCGCGCTACCTGGGCAAGAGCCGCCCGCAGCCGGGCGACCGCGCCCTGCGCAACATTCCCGCCGGTGAGCACCAGCACGTGCACCGGGCGGTGGTGCTGCTGCGGCTGGCCGTGGCGCTCAACCAGGACCGCGCCTCGGATGTTCTAAGAGTCGCGGCCAGGGTCTATCCCCGGCGGGTTCACCTGGAGTTGGAGCAGGGGCGGACAGGCGCGGAACTGGAACTGTGGTCGCTGCGCAAGGAAGCTGACTACTTCCGCGAGGTCTTCGGCCGCGAACTCTTTTGCACGCTGGCGTAAATGTACCGGGCCGAGCGCGGATCGATCAGCCACTGCAACAGCGCCGGATGGCGGTCCAGATCGAGATGCGCCACCGAGCCTTTTCTCATGCGAATGGCGGCGCCGCCGTTGCCGGTAATCAGCCGGCCCAGGAATTGGAAGAGGTTGGGGTTGTGGCCCACGGCCAGAACGCCTTCGCATTCGGAATACCTGGCCAGCATCTGCTGGAAGCTGGCAAAATCGGCGTCGGGCCCCAGCGCTGGCGAGATCTCCACACGGGCATCGTAGCCCAGCTCCGTACCCACAAACTGCGCGGTTTGCAGGGCGCGTTTCAGCGGGCTCGACACGATCACGTCCACCTGCACCTTGAGCGCGCTCAAGACCCGCGCCATCAGCATACACTGCTCTCGCCCCTCTTTGATGAGAGCCCGCTTGGCGTCGAGGACGGGGTTTTCGCGCGGCACTCCGGCGTGGGCGTGGCGCATGAGGTAAAGGTTCATCGGAATGGCTCGGGAGAAGACAAACTGTGATCCCCCAGCTCCTTGAGGGATGATACTAACACGGCTTTAACATTTCAGTGAAGGCTTACATCCGGGCCAAGTCCCTCGCGAGTAGGGGAAACGGCAAGAATCCGCTTCCACCGTTGATTTACCGGCAGGCTGCTCAGAGCGATTCTCCAGTTGCAGTAAAGCGAAAACCCACTCGGCAGTTGCGGTCTCAATCTATATTCTTGCTGAGACTGCCTGGGCTTGCTCTAACTCACCAGTTCCACGGCGCGGATGGTTTCCTTGCGCGCCGTTAGCCGCTCGACCAACTCGGTGCGCACCTCACAGCCGCGGCCGGCGGTCTCCAGAATGGCGATCTCCCCCAGCGGCGAAACCGAAGCCTCGGGTTCGACGATCTCCTCAGCCCAGTAGCGCGCCGAGGCGGAGATGTCGCCCGGCAGCGTGAAGTTTTCGAGAGTAGCCAGCGCAAGGTTGTGCGCCTGTCCCACGCCCGACTCCTGCATTCCGCCGCACCAGACCGGAATGCCCCGCTCCTGCGCCGCGTTGTGCACGGCGATGGCCTCGGAGAAGCCTCCCACGCGCCCCAGCTTTATATTGATCATCCGGCAGGACTCCATCTCGATGGCCGCCAGCGCATCGCGCCGGTTGCGGATCGATTCGTCCAGGCAGATGGGGGTTTCAAGGCGCTTCTGCAGCATTGAGTGATAGTAGAAGTCGTCGTGCCACAGGGGCTGCTCGATCATCAACAGGTCGAAGGCGTCCAGGCTGACCAGGTGGTCGGCGTCCCTCAGACGGTAGGTGGAGTTGGCGTCGCAACAAAGCGTGATCGCTGGCCAGCGGCTGCGCACCTTCTCAAAGACTTCCACGTCCCAGCCCGGCTTGCACTTCAGCTTGATGCATCGATAGCCGGCCGCCAGTTCACTGTCGATGATCGCCAGCAGCTCGGAAATCGAGGATTGAATCTCCAGCGTAACGCCGCCGGAAATCGTGCTGCGCACTCCGCCGATCAGACGGGAGAGCGGAACCCCTTCGCGCTGCGCCTCCAGATCCCAGATGGCGTTTTCCAGCGCCGCCTTGGCCATGTGGTTGCCGCGCACCTGGCGGAAGATGCGCGGGCATTCGCCGCCGTGCGTGGGCGACGCAGCGGCCAGCATCGGGCCCAATTCATTCGTGATCACCGCCCAGGCGCTGTCGGTCGACTCTTCGGAGAAGACCGGCCGCTCGCCCGCCGTGCACTCGCCCCAGCCGGTCAGCCCCTCGGATTGAATCTCCGCCAGCAGAATTCTCCGCTCGCGGGTAACGCCAAGGCTGCTTTCAAAGGGGCGCATCAGGGGCAGGTGCACTTCGCGCAGAATAATCGCATCAATTTTCATGAATTTTCATGCTCCTTGGGATTTGAGCCCTGCTCCGGTGGAATTTTAAACGGCTCCGACGAAGAAGCCGCAGCCAGCTTCCGCTTCGCCGTCGCCCACAACTGCTCCAGCTCGGCGGCGGAAAGTTCTTCCAAGGGCTGCGGGGAGGCCAGCTCCATCTCGTAAAACCGCTGCCGGAAGCGCCGGTTGCAGCCGCGCAGCGCCATCTCCGCGTCCACGCCCAGGTGGCGGCCCAGGTTGACCACGGTAAACAGCAGGTCGCCCAGTTCCGCCTCGACCGCCGGCTTGCGCGCCGGATCGTCCGAGGCCGCCTCGGCCTCCAGTTCCGCGGTCTCCTCGGCCAGCTTGGGCAGCAGATCGCGCCAGTTCGTCCAGTCGAAGCCGGACTTCTGCGCCTTGGCTCCCAACTTTGCCGCCTCGGCCAGGGCGGGCATCGCCCGCTGCACGGAATCCAAACGCGACTCCAGAAGCTTTTGCGGCGAAGGTGCGTCTGCTGCATGCAATGCCTTTTGCGCCGAAGGCGCATCTGCTGCATGCAATGCCTCGGCCCGTTTGATCTCTTCCCAGTTGCGCAGCACCGCCGCCGCAGAACCCTCGACGGCGGAATCCACCTCGGCCCGGTTGCCCGCCGCTCGCGAGGCCTCATCGCCAAAAACGTGGGGATGGCGGCGCACCAGCTTATTGTTCAGGTGACCGAGTACATCCTCGATGGTGAAATGGCCCTCGTTGGCCGCCATTTCGGCATAAAACAGCACCTGGAGCAGCAGGTCGCCCAACTCCTCGGACAGGTGCGGCCAGTCACGCCGCTCGATGGCGTCGAAGACCTCGTAGGTCTCCTCCAGCGTGTACTTGCGAATGGAATCCAAGGTTTGCTCGCGGTCCCAGGGGCAGCCCTCTGGCGAGCGCAGCCGCGCCATGATCCTGACCGACTGCTCAAATAAAGCCGCCGCCCGCGCTGGATCGGAGACAGTTTGCGGCGCGGAAGCCTGTGCGGTCGTGCTTTCAGCCGGATGGTCCATGCACCTCCAGTCTACCCTGTGCGGAGCGGCGGCAAGGTCGTCTGCCCCGCAAATAGAAGCTAGCTAACCCGCCGGGTGCCCCACCTTCGGCGCGTCTTTGTTTTTGCGCCTAAGGTGGGAGAGCATAACCCTCAACCGGCGTTCGTTGATTTGTGGCCGTATACTCAACCTCGCGCATGATTTGCATTATGGGAACCATCTTTGCGGGCCTTGTTGGCCTCGCCTTTGGCAGCTTTCTGAACGTCTGCTTGAGCCGCTGGCCCCAGGGCGAGAGCGTCGTCAGCCCGCGCTCCCACTGCCGCCAGTGCGGCCGCGCCCTCGCGTGGTGGGAGAACCTGCCGCTGTTGAGTTGGCTGGCTCTGGGCGGCCGCTGCCGCACTTGCCGCGCCTGGATCGGCTGGCGCTATCCGCTGGTGGAACTGGCGGTGGGGGTTTTGTGGGCAGTTTCCGCCTGGCGTTTTCTGTCCATGAGCCTCGACCCAAACGCGGCCGCCATGGACCTCTCTTCGGGGCTGGCGGATGCAGCCGGCAGGGTGATCTTCTATTGGCTGCTGATTGCCCTGGCCGTGCTCGACGCCGAGCACCTCTGGCTTCCCGACTGGCTCACCCTGCCCGGAGCCGCTTTGGGATTTGCCTTTACCCTTCTGCGCGCGGGCCTGCTCTCACAACCGGCTTCACCCTCCCCGGCGCTCCTGCACTACGGGCTGACGACCTGGCTGATGACCGGTGCGTGGCGCCCGCTCCGCACGCTCGCATTCCAACGGCTGGTGGGCATTCTCGCCGCCGCCGCCCTGATTCTTCTCATTCGCTGCCTCTACTGGCTCGTCCGCCGCCGCGAGGGCATCGGTCTGGGCGACGCCAAGCTGATGGCCCTTCTGGCAGCCTGGCTGGGCCTGCCCGGCGCTCTGCTCGCCTTTGGTCTGGGAGCCGTGCTGGGAGCGCTGATCGCCCTGGTTCTGCTAGCCATCTCCCTGGCTCGCAATCAATCCGGAGCCCGCCATCAATCCGAACACTGGGCCGCGACCAAACTGCCGCTGGGCACTTTTCTCTCGATCGGCGGCATCGTCAGCTGCCTGTGGGGGCAGCCGATCATCGCCGCCTATCTCCGCTGGGCTGGATTCTAGGTCTCTGACCGCTTGTTGTTGTAACAAAGCAGGGTACCCCACCCTCGGCGCGCCTTTGTTTTTGCGCCTAGGGTGAGAAACCACAGTCCTCAATCGTTCCGCTCATGGGAGCCCCTACTTTGGCGTCTCCGCTGGAGCGGGCTGACCTGGAACGGCGTTCTTTCCATTCGCAATCTCCGGCTCCTTCAACGCCTTGCGCGCCTCTTTGCCGTGGCGGCTATCGGGATCGTATTCGACCACTTTCTGGTAGTAGGCGCGGGCAGTGGCAAAGTCGCCTAAATGGCGCTCCGCTTCGGCCAGACCCCAATAAACCTCGGGATTCTCCGGGTCCAGCACCATCGCGGACTCGAAGCGCGAAAGAGCCGCCTTCCAGTTTTTGGTGTCGAGATAGTAGCCGCCGATTTCGATGTCTTTGGAGGCCGCCTCCTGGTGAGTGGGCTCCTTGACCGCCAGTTTTTTCTTCTTTTCGGGCTGATCCTCCCCCGGCGTGGGCAGCACCTTCTCCAGGCCCTTGAGACTGGAGCTGAAACCCTCCTCCTGTCCGCTGGCGGCAGAGGGCGCTGCGTCGTCCGGGCTGCGCACCGGATCCAAATCCTCGCCCGGCAGCGAAGGCGCCGCGCCTTCCGTCCCGTTGTAGCTCCCTTCCGGCAGCCCCGGCGCGGCCTTCGAGGGCATGACCGGAACATTGCTCGTGTCCTCTGGAAAGGGATTGGCGCTCGGTTGCGCTGCCGGAGCCGATTGCGCCCCCGGCTTGCTCTGGTCAGTCGAATTGCCGCCCGTTGCCGTCTGCGCCACCAGCGTCGAAGCCGCCGTCAGGCAACCCACCAACACCAGCGCAACTCGAAAATGCCGCTTCATCTTTTTCCGCCCCATCCCAGCAATGGTACGATGCGATTCATACACTGCCACAGAAAGAATCGCACACTCGCATGGCACTGATCATCCGCTCCTCCGCCATCCACGCCGCCGGCTGCTACACCACCACGCCCATCCGCAAAGGTGCGCGCGTCGCCGAGTACACCGGCCACCGCCTCACCAAGGCCGAGGCCGACCACGCCTATGAGGCCTCGCCCATCACCTACCTCTTTGGACTTGGGCGTGGCGAGGAGGTCATCGACGGCCACTGCATGGCGATGTTCATCAACCACAGTTGCGCCGCCAACTGCGAGAGCAGCGAGGAGGACGGCCGGGTCTGGATCACGGCCCTGCGCAAGATCGCCCCCGGCGAAGAGATCACATACGACTACTGCCTTTACGACGGTGGCGACGACGAGGCCATGTGTAACTGCGGCGCACTCAGTTGTCGCGGCACCATGTACTCGAAGGAAGAAGTCCGCCGCCGCCGGGCCGCCGTTAAAAAAGCGCTCAAGAAACCCGCCAGCCTCAACAAAATCGCCAAAAAGAAGCGCAGCCAGCCCCAGACCGGCAGCGGTGTCAAATCGGCGCAAATTTGAGCCCGTTTCCCATTGAAAACAAGGCCATGGCGGTTCTCCAATGGCTTTACCTGGAAACCAGGGCTGCTTTGCGCGGCTTGGGCAAAGGCGCGTGAAGGAGAACCGCTCTATCACGCTGGGGCAGGGCGGGCGCCAAGGCAGCACGGCGCCGCCCGTCGCACTCAGAGCGGTTCTCCAATACACGTACACTGACCAACACTGTGCAAGGTGGCTTTTTCTTGAGGAAAAAGCCACTCAGCGGGTGTGGTTTTGGTGTATTGCAATTGGAGAACCGCTATAGCCCCCGGAACGATACAATCTTTTCCAGGCGGCCTGCGTTTCCAGGCGGGCCTCAAGGAGCGGGTTCACCCATGGGCTATCAGGTTCTGGCTAGAAAATACCGTCCGCAACGCTTTGCCGACGTGGCCGGCCAGGATCACGTCACCCGGACGCTGATGAACGCCCTCAGCCAGAACCGCATCGCCCACGGCTACATTTTTTCGGGGCACCGAGGCATTGGAAAAACCACCATCGCCCGCATCGTCGCCCAGGCCCTGAACTGCCACGCGGAGATTGGCTCTCCCGAGCGCCCCACGCCGGAGCCCTGCGGGGTGTGCGACTCCTGCGTTGAAATTCGCCAGGGCAACGCGGTGGACGTGATCGAGATCGACGCCGCCACCAACCGCGGCATCGACGAGATTCGCGAACTGCGCGACGCTGCCCGCTACGCCCCCTCCCGCGACCGCTACAAGATTTACATCCTCGACGAGGCCCACCAGATCACCGAGGCGGCCTTCAACGCGCTGCTCAAAACCCTTGAAGAGCCTCCGGCGCACGTGATTTTCATGATGGCCACCACGCAGCCCGAGGACATTCCCCAGACCATCCGCTCCCGCTGCCAGCACTTCAGCTTTCACGCCGTCAAATTCGACGACATTCTCGCCCAGTTGAAGATGATCGCCGGGCAGGAAGAGGTGGTCGCCGAGGACGCCGCTTTGGCTCTCCTGGCCGAGGCCGGCGATGGCTCGATGCGCGATGCCCTCTCGATCATGGACCAGGCCATCGCCTCGGCCCCGGTCGAAGATGGCCGGCCCGTGCTCTCTGCCGTGCAGATTCGCGAACTGATGGGCTCGGTGCCCAACGCGGTCTTCGAGCGGCTGCTGGAGGCCGTGGCCGCCGGCAAAAGCGCCGAGCTGATGGAGCAGTTGAACCTGCTGGTCAACGCTGGCCACAGCCCGTCGTCCTTGGCCCGGCAGATGGTCCGCTACCTGCGCAACACACTGATGGCCAAGCTGGGCGGCGAGCAGACGGAATTGCTGCAAGTCAGTGGCGACGAGCGCGCCCGCGCCGCCCGCACGGCGCTGCTGTTTACCGAAGAAGAGCTGACCCGCAACCTGCAAATCGTACTGCGCACCTTCGACGACCTGAACTACCGCCAGGAACAGCGCTTCCACCTGGAACTGGGCCTGCTGAAGCTGATTCACGCCCAGCGCTTGCTGCCGCTTGAAGAGCTGTTGAGCGGCGTGGCCGCCGGGGGCGGTTTTCGCTCTGGCGCCACGGTCTCAGCGCAGGCTTCGGCTCGGGTCCCGGCCCCGGCCGCAGCACCAACTCCCGCTCCGCGGTCCAACGCAACTCCGGCGCGCCCGGCTCCGTCCACTGCGTCTTCAGCCGCTGCCGATCTTTCGCCTTTTAGAGCGGCGGGCGGCGGTTGGGATTCGGGTCAGCCTTCCTCTGAGCCCAAGTCCGAGCTTAAATCCGGGCCTCGCGGTTCCGAGCCTGAGCTGGGCTCCGGCTTGACGAGGGCTTCCGCAGTGGAGCCGGTCGCCACCATGGAGCATTCGTCGCCGGCCCCTGCGCCCGTAACCGCGGCAGGGAAGGAAGCTCCGGCCTCCGCCAGCCCATTTCAGGCCGCCACGCCCTTTCCTGCCGCCACGGCCACTCCGGCTGCCATGTACGGCTCCGGGTACGCCTCTGGCGAAACGCTCACCGAGGGCGCGCTGGCCATGGTCCCGGAGGCTGCCGTCGCGGCGTCCAGCCCTCCTAGCATCGACTCCATCCGCCACGCCGTCGGCTGCGCTCTGGTTGAAGCCGGTCACGTCTCGGCGGCGCAGTTGCTGGGCTCGGGCACGTGGGAGATCGACGGCGCCAGCCTGCGCGTCGAGGTCGCCGGCATGGGCAAGAAAATGCTCGCCCTTACCGTCAATGCCGCGACAGAGAAGATCATCCGCCAGGAGTTGCAGCGGCTGGGCGCGCCCACGCGCTTTCTGGTGGTCCCTGGCGAAGGCGCCGGGAAGGGAACTGGACAGGGAACTGGACAGCCTGCCGCGCCCATGGCCGCGCCACAGGCTGGCAGCATTCAGGAGGCCGCATTGGCCAATCCCCTGGTGCAGCGGGCGCGGGAGATCTTCCAGGCCGAGGTCCGCAGCGTCGTCGATCTGCGGCAAAAAGTAAACCCACGCTCCAAACCCGCGCTCTAATTTCGAGGTGAACAGGCCATGATCAACCCGCTGAAAATCTCCGAGATGCTCTCCCAGGCCAGCCAGATGCAAGAGGAGGTCCAGCGCAAGCTTGCCCAGACCGTGGTCGAGGGCAGCAGCGGCGGCGGCGCGGTAACCGCAACCATGAACGGCAAGAAACAGCTTCTCAAAATCCGCATCGAGCCGGCGGCGGTGGTCGGCCTGAGCGGCGGCCAGCCCGACGTGGAAATGCTCGAAGACCTGGTGGTGGCTGCGGTCAACGAGGCCGGACGCAAGGCCGACGAGGCCATTCAGTCCAGTGTGCAGGGAATGCTGGGCGGTCTGAAGCTGCCGGAGTTGGGCTGACTTGTTTCTGAAACTGTGATGAAACTCTGAATCAGTTGAAGTTTTGAAGGGTTCGGGCTTTAGCCCGTACATCAATGCTCTGAAACAGGTGGGGCTTTGGCCCCTGAGGGAGAATTATCAAGGTAATTTGCATTCCCTCAGCGGCTAAAGCCGGTATGCAACTTGCTCGCAACGGACGGGCTGAAGCCCGTTCCCTTCAAAGCGCGCATTTTTTGACTGATTCCACAGGAGGCGCGCATCGTGAGCCGCTATGCCGAGCCGATGGCCCGGCTCATTGAAGAGTTGAAGAAACTGCCGGGCGTGGGAACCAAGAGCGCGCAGCGCTTCGCCTTCCACATTCTGCGCTCCACCGACGAGGATGCGGCGGCCCTGGCCGAGGCGGTGCGCGGCCTGAAGGCCAACCTGCGCCTCTGCTCGATCTGCAACAACGTCACCGATGTCGACCCCTGCGCCTACTGCGTCAGTCCCACGCGCAACCACCGCATGGTCTGCGTGGTCGAGGAGCCGACCAACATTGCCGCCATCGAGCGCACACGCGGCTACCAGACCGGTTCCCAGGCCGGCTACCAGGGCGTGTATCACGTACTGCACGGCACGCTTTCGCCGCTGCACGGCGTGGGACCGGATCAGTTGCGCGCCAGCACGCTGCTCACTCGCGTCGAGCGCGGCGAGGTGGACGAGGTCATTCTGGCCACCAGCCCCACGCTCGAAGGCGAGGCCACGGCCCACTGGCTGGCCGGCGCGCTGCGCGGCTTTCCGGTGCGCATCACCCGCATCGCCACCGGCGTTCCAGCCGGCAGCGACATCGAGTACGCCGACGAGGTGACCATGGCGCGCGCCCTGGAGGGACGGCGGGAGGTTTAACACGGTATAAGCTCGAAGGATAGGGCGGTCCAAATGCCGCGCATCGGGGTGCTTTATGATTCGAGTCGGTTTGGTTGGGTTTGGAATGGTAGGGCGGGTCTTTCACGCGCCGCTGATCTCCTCGGTCGAGGGGCTGGAGCTGGCCGCCGTCATGGAGCGCACTTCGGACAATGCCGCCAAGCGCTATCCCGGCATCCTCACCTACCGCTCTCTCGATGCGATGCTGGCCGATGCCTCGCTCGGCCTGTTTGTGGTCGCCACGCCCAGCCAAAGCCACTTCCAGGTCGCCAGCCAGATTCTCCGAGCCGGCAAGCACGTCATTGTGGACAAGCCTGTCTGCACCAGGGCCGCTGAAATTGCCCAGCTTATGGAGCTGGCCAAGGCCCATAAAGCCCACCTCATCCCGTTCCATAACCGGCGCTGGGACAGCGACTTCCAGACGATTCAGAAACTATTGCGTGAAGGTTCGCTGGGCCGTCTGGTCTATTTTGAATCCCGCTTCGACCGCTGGAGGCCTGATCCCCCCACCGACCGCCTCTGGAAGGAAGATCCCGCCTCTGGTGGCGTCATGCTCGACCTGGGGACGCATCTGGCCGACCAGGCGCTGGTGCTTTTCGGCAAGCCGGAAGCGGTCTCCGCCGAAATTCTCTGCGAGCGCGACTGGGCCCGCGCCTGCGACTCCATCACCTTGCGCCTGCGCTATCCGGGCTTCTCTGTCGTCCTGGGCGCTAACTGCCTGTCTACGCCTTCGCGTCCCCGCTTCCACCTGCGCGGCGCCAAGGGCAACTACTGGAAATCCGGCCTCGACCCGCAGGAGGCTGCGCTGAACAAAATTACCCGTATCGACGATCCGGATTGGGGCAAGGAGCCAGCCGCGGAATGGGGCACGCTCCACGTTGATATAGACGGCAGCATAGTCACCCGGCCCGTCGAACCCATCCCCGGCGACTACCGGCTCTACTACGCGGGCGTTCGCGACGCCCTGCTGGGCAAGGTTCCTGCTCCGGTCACCGCGCTGGCCGCCTGGCGTGTGGCGCGCCTGCTGGAGTGGGCCTCGGAAAGCTCTGACAAGCGCCGCGAAATCATCTGCGACTGGAGCGAGGAGCCGAAATTGGCGGAGTAATCAACCAAGTTAAGGATGAATCTGCCCCTCACCCCTTGCCCGCCGACTCCTTTTCCACCAGCGGCACCCAGAAGCGGAAGCACGCGCCATGTCCGGGAGCGCTCTCAGCCTCGATTCCCCCGCCATGCGCGGCCAGGATGGCGCGCGTGATGGCCAGACCCATCCCCGTTCCCTTGCCCTTGCTGGCGCCGTCCCGGCCGCGATAAAACTTCTCGAAGATGAAGGGCAGATCGGCGGGATCGACGCCCGGGCCATCGTCCTCGACGCGAAACTCCAGCCGGTCGCCATGGCGCCGGCAGCCTAGCAGGATGCGTCCCCCGGCCGGGGTGTGCCGCGCCGCATTCTCCAGCAGGTGGCGCAGTACACGGCTCAGCAGGTGCGGGTCGAACCAGACCGGTTTGTCCAGTTTGTCCTGCCTGTCCAATTTGTCCATCTTCTCCGCAGCGTCCGGCCTCTCCGTTTTGCTTGGGCCGCCTGGTTTGCCCGATTTATCCAGAACGTCCGGCTGCTCGACGGCGATCACCACCCGGCGTCCGGCCAGCGCGGCGCGCGACTCCTCGACCGCCTGATCCAGCAGCGCGCGCGGATGCTGTGGCACGGGATGGACCTCTACCACGTTGGCGTCAATCTCGGCCATCTCGACCGCTTCGCCGATCAGCCGGTCCAGCCGCGAACTCTCCTCATCGACGATGGCCGCCAGGTCCAGCCGTCCGGCTTCGTCCAGCCCGGTTGCTTCCAGCAGCGTGGTCGCGGCGGCGCGGATGGCGGTCAGGGGAGTGCGCAATTCGTGCGTCAGCGAGTCGATCAGCGCGGTGCGTAGCCGTTCCCCTTCGCGAGCCGCCTCCATGCGCGCCGAGGCCTCGACCGCGGTGGCCCTGGTGAGCGCAATGGCCACCTGCGCGCTGACCGCCGTGGCCACCACGCCCGAAAGCCGCGCCGGACGCCAGCCCAGCGCTCCTACAGGGCGCAATCCCAGCATCAGTGCCTTGGCGGTGAACTCTCCCGGCACGACCAGCGTGGGATTCTGTCCCTGCGCCATGGCGCGCAGGCTGGAGTGAATGCTCATGGGCAGGTTGCCGGTGGTGGCATAAAACTGGTCGTGGTCGCGGGCGTAGAGCACCACGCCATCCAGCGCGAAGATGCGCTCGATCAGCCGCGGCAGGTCGCCGATCAGGCCGGTGGCGTCCTCGTGCAGCATCATCTCCTGCGAGAGGGCGTAAAGCCTCTCGACGTCCTCGCGGCGTTGCTCGGCCTGGATCGCCTGCCCGCGCGCCCGCTCGGCCACCTGGCCCACCACCGCGCAACTGGCCAGGAACGAGACCATGGCCACCCAGCCCTGAATGCCTGTGATCTGCAGCGAATGAGCTGGGGGCAGAAAAAAGTAGTCGAATGAAAGCGCGCAGAGCACCGCGACGTAGACCGAGAGCAGAATCCCCTCCCGCGCCGCAAACCACACCACCAGCACCAGGAAGACCATCCCCGCCGTGGTCGAATTAGCCCCCAGCCAGACCTGTAAAGCGGTGGTCAGCACCGCGACCAGCGTGGCCACAAGCCAGCGAACAGTCTCCCGCGAATAGGCTGAAAAGTGCATCGTCCTCCCCACCGGAATCATACCCTCCCGCCCGGATGATGTAATCTTCCGATGAAAGAAGTAAACCAATGCCTGGAAGAATTCTGGTTATCGACGATGAATCGCAGATCACGCGGGTGCTGCGCGCCGCTCTTACGGCGCAGGGCTTTGACGTGCGCACCGCCAACGACCCCGAAGAGGGCTTGCTGGTCTTCCGCGACTGGCCGCCCGACCTGGTGGTGACCGACCTGGTGATGCCCGGCCTGAGCGGCGTCGAGGTCTGCCGCGCCATCCGCTCTCAATCCGCGGTCCCGATCCTGATTCTTTCGGTGCGCGACCATGAGCGCTCCAAGGTCGAGGCGCTGGACGCGGGGGCCGACGACTACGTGACCAAGCCCTTTGGGATTCAGGAGCTGCTGGCACGCGTCCGCGCCCATCTGCGCCGCGCTCCGGAGCGGACGACCACGGCATTGGAGGCCGGCGACTTCGTGGTGGACGCCGAGGCGCACTCGATCACCGTCCTGGGCAAGCCCATTCACCTGACCCCCAAGGAGTTCGAGTTGCTGCTGCACCTGGCCCGCCATGCCGGCAAGGTGATGACCCACCGCGCGCTGCTGACCGCCGTCTGGGGATCGCAGTCGGCTCATCAGCCCGAGTACCTGCGTGTCTTCATCGGCCAGTTGCGCAAGAAGCTGGAAGCCGAGGCCGGCAAGCAGTACATCCAGACCGAGCCCTGGGTGGGCTACCGCTTCATCCCCGAGGGCTGGAGCGGCAACCAGGAATGAGCCTTGCCCGGCCGCAACCGCATCGCGTCGTGGCTTGTATCATTTCTCTATGCACCCCTCTATGCACCAGTTGGACCAGAAAGACCGCCGCCTGATCGCCCGCATCCGGCGTGCAGTCGTCGAGGTCGCGTTTATCATCTTCCTCTTTTACGCCAATCTTCTGATGGGAGAGTTTTCCGCGACCAATGGGCCGGGGAAGACGCTGGCCTTCGCTTGCCGGGATATTTTTACCGCTACGAATTTCCTCATCGCCTTGATGGCCGCGCTGATCGGCCACGGCGTGGTTCATTACCTGCGCAAGAAGCTCTAGGCAAGCCAGGCGCATGGGCCGCGGCGTCAGTTCCGTAATGGGATGCGTGCCGTTATGTTTTGCATTCTGATGGTTTTTTGTCCTTACGCTTTACTTAGGAAACTTTTTCGATACTCGAATATGTTGTGAGCCAGAATCAATCTTGCGTAGGGAAGATGGTTCATACTGAACGAGCCGCGCCGGAAGCTGATTCCGGTGTCCTCTCCTTACCAAGCCTCACCGGCATGATGCCGGATGAAAGTGCGAGACCCGCGATGCAAGATTTGACGATGTTGCTGTTCACGGTAGTTTTCTTCGCCTTGGCGTTTCTTTACGTCAAGGCGTGCCAGAAGCTGAGGTAACCCCATGCAAATCGACTTCATCACCGCGACTGCTCTGATTTTGTCCGTTCTGCTGTTTGGTTATCTGACCATCACCCTGCTTTTCCCGGAGAAGTTCTAACATGTCCGTCAACGGCTGGTTGCAATTTGCCATCTTCTCCGCGATCCTGCTTGCAAGCGTTCGTCCGGTGGGCATTTATCTGGCCCGCGTCTTCGAGGGTGAACGCACCTGGCTGGATCCGGTGCTCCGTCCTTTCGAGCGGCTCATCTACAAGCTGTGCGCCGTGAACTCCGAAAAGGAGATGAACTGGCGCGAGTACGCCTATGCCATGCTGGGCTTTTCGGCCGTCACCCTGCTGCTCACCTACGGCCTTGAGCGGCTGCAAAACTTCTTCCCCTGGAACCCGCAGCATCTGGCCGCAGTGGGGCCGGATCTTGCCTGGAACACCGCGGCCAGCTTCACCACCAACACCAACTGGCAGTCATATGTGCCCGAGGCCACCATGAGCTATCTGACCCAGATGGCCGGCCTCGCGACGCACAACTTCTGGTCCGCGGCAATGGGCATCGCAGTGGCCGTGGCTCTGATCCGCGGGATCAAGCGAACCACCTCGGGCGTCATCGGCAACTTCTGGGTGGACATGACGCGCACGCTGCTCTATGTATTGCTGCCCGCCTCGATCATCGGCGCGCTGCTGATGGTCGCCCAGGGTGTTCCGCAAAACCTGAAAGCCTATACCCAGGCCCACACGCTGGAAGGCCAGACGCAGACCATCGCGCAGGGGCCGGTGGCCTCACAGGAGGTCATCAAGATGCTGGGCACCAACGGCGGCGGATTCTTCAATGCCAACAGCGCCCACCCCTTCGAGAATCCCACGCCGTTCACCAACCTCTTCCAGATGTTCCTGATCTTCGTGATTGGCGCGGGGCTCACGTATACGCTGGGGCGCATGACCGGCTCGCCGGGCCACGGTTGGGCCGTGCTGGCTGCCATGTTCATCCTGTTTGCCGCTGGATTCACCACCATCTATTGGGCAGAGTCGCATCCACATCTGCTGATTCACGGCGCCCAGCAGACCCTCACCCACACCGCGCCGGGCGGCAACATGGAGGGCAAGGAGGTGCGCAATGGCATCGCCGAAAGCTCCCTCTTCGCCACCATCACCACCGACGCCAGTTGCGGCGCCGTCAACGGCATGCATGACAGCTTCACCCCGCTCGGCGGCATGGTCGTGCTCATCAACATGATGTTCGGCGAGGTGGTCTTTGGCGGAGTGGGTTCGGGGTTGTATGGCATGTTGATTATGGTGGTGCTTTCGGTCTTCATCGCCGGCCTCATGGTAGGCCGCACCCCCGAATACCTGGGCAAGAAGATCGAGTCCTACGACATGAAGATGACCATGCTCTACGTGCTCATCTTCCCGCTCATCATCCTCACATTCACGGCCATTTTCGTGCTCTTGCCCACCATCGGCCTCAGTAGCCTGGCCAACCAGGGTCCGCACGGGTTCACCGAGATTCTCTACGCCTTTACCTCTTCGGCGGCCAACAACGGCTCGGCCTTTGCCGGCCTGAACGCCAACACCTGGTGGTTCAACATGATGCTGGGCTGCACCATGCTGATCGGCCGCTTCCTCATGATGATCCCGGTGCTGGCCTTGGCCGGCAACCTGGCTCAGAAGAAGAGCGTGCCTCCCTCGCCCGGAACCTTTCCGGTCAACACCTCCCTGTTTACCGTGCTGCTGGTCGGCGTGGTCCTCATTGTGAGCGCCCTTACCTTCTTCCCGGCCTTGACCTTGGGACCGATTTTGGAACACCTGCAGCTTCACGCGGGCCAGCTTTTCTAGCAGTTTGTGGTGCAGCAACGAATGAAGGGTACGGGCTTTAGCCCGTACATCGAAGACTGAAGAAGTTTTGGGCTTTAGCCCCTGAGGGAATTGACTTTTGGCGTCAGCTTTCCCACGGCGGATAAAGCCGCATATCAAAATCGGCTCTTAACGTACGGGCTGAAGCCCGTACCCTTCAACCCACTTGAGGCCGGCACGGCTTCTCAGGACAAAACGAAACGGACTATCATGCTTGAGAAAAAGAGTCTTTGGAACACGGACATCATGGCCCAGGCGCTTGTGGATGCATTCCGCAAGCTCGATCCCCGCGGCATGGTCAAGAACCCGGTGATGTTCGTCGTCGAGGTGGGCGCTTTGCTCACCTCGGCGCTGCTGATCGACAACACCGTCCACCACCGCCCCGGCTTCGGCTTCAACCTTCAGATCACCCTCTGGTTGTGGTTCACGGTGCTGTTTGCCAACTTTGCCGAGGCCATGGCCGAGGGACGCGGCAAGGCCCAGGCCGACACCCTGCGCAAAGCCAAGGGCGAAACAATCGCGAAACGGTACACCGCCGACGGCGGCTTTGAAGAGATTGCCAGCGGGATGCTTCGCCTGGGCGACGTGATCTACGTCGAGGCCAACCATTACATCGCCGGCGACGGCGAAGTGATCGAGGGCGTGGCCTCGGTGGATGAGTCGGCCATCACCGGCGAATCGGCCCCCGTGATCCGCGAGGCCGGCGGCGACCGCTCGGCCGTCACCGGCGGAACGAAAGTTCTCTCCGACTGGATCAAGGTCCGCATCACCTCCAACCCCGGCGAAACCTTCCTCGACCGCATGATCGCGCTGGTCGAGGGCGCCACCCGCCAGAAGACCCCCAACGAGATCGCGCTCAGCATTCTGCTCTCCGGCCTGACCATCATCTTCCTGCTGGCCGTGGTCACGCTCCAGCCCTTCGCGATGTACTCCCACGCCCCGCAAACCGTCTTCGTGCTGGTTTCGCTGCTGGTCTGTCTGATCCCCACCACCATCGGCGGGCTCCTGTCGGCCATCGGCATCGCGGGCATGGACCGGCTGGTGCAGTACAACGTGCTGGCCATGAGCGGACGCGCGGTCGAAGCCGCTGGCGACGTGAACACCCTGCTGCTGGACAAGACCGGCACCATTACCCTGGGCAACCGCCAGGCCACCGAGTTTCGCCCCGCCCCCGACGTCAGCCCCGAGCAGTTAGCCGACGCGGCCCAACTCTCCTCGCTCTCGGACGAAACTCCCGAAGGCCGGTCGATCGTCGTGTTGGCCAAGCAGAAGTACAACCTGCGCGGGCGCGACCTGGGCGGCATCCACGCCGAATTCGTACCCTTCAGCGCGCAGACTCGCATGAGCGGCGTCAACCTGCCCGGCGTGCGCATTCGCAAGGGCTCGGTGGACGCCATTTCCCGCTTCCTTGAAGAGCAGGGTTCCTCGCTGCCCAAAACTGTCCGCGACCACGTCGAAGATATTGCCCGCCTGGGTGGCACTCCGCTGGTGGTGGCGGAAAACTCGACGGCCCTGGGCGTCATCTACCTCAAGGACATCGTCAAGGGCGGTCTCAAGGAGCGTCTGGCCCGGCTGCGCGCCATGGGCATCCGCACCATCATGATCACCGGCGACAATCCGCTGACCGCCGCATTCATCGCCAGCGAGGCCGGAGTGGACGACTTCCTCGCCGAGGCCAAGCCCAAGGACAAGATGGACCTGATCAAGCGCGAACAGGCCAAGGGCAAGCTGGTGGCCATGACCGGCGACGGCACCAACGACGCCCCCGCGCTGGCCCAGGCCGACGTGGGCGTGGCCATGAACTCCGGCACTCAAGCGGCTAAGGAAGCCGGCAACATGGTCGATCTGGACTCGAATCCCACCAAACTGATCGAGATCGTCGAGATCGGCAAGCAGCTATTGATGACGCGCGGCGCGCTCACCACCTTCTCCATCGCCAACGACGTGGCCAAGTACTTCGCCATTATTCCGGCCATGTTCGCCGGCGTCTTCCCGGTGCTGGGAGTGCTCAACATCATGTTCCTGCACTCCCCGCAATCGGCCATTTTATCGGCCGTCATCTTCAACGCGCTGATTATCGTGGCGCTGATTCCGCTGGCCCTCAAGGGCGTCAAGTATGTACCCAAACCGGCCGATATTCTGCTGCGCAACAACCTGCTGGTTTACGGTGTGGGCGGCATCATCGTACCCTTCATCGGCATCAAGGCCATCGACATGTTCCTGGTGGCCCTGCACTTGGCGTAAGGAATTTCTGGCCGGGTTTGAAGGGTACGGGCTTCAGCCCGTACATCCACTCCGGCAAAAGAAGTTAGGCTTTTGCCACTGAGTAAGGTTTTGCGGGGGCTTAACCGGCTCCTGAAGGAGAAACAAAGTGCACTCCGTCTGGAAGACATCCATTCTCTTTACCCTCGTCACCGCCGTCCTTCTGGGCCTGGGCTATCCACTCGTGGTCACCGGCATCGCCAGCGTGGTCTTCCCCCACCAGGCCGCCGGCAGCCTCATCCTCAAGAATGGCCAGGTCATCGGCTCCAAGCTGCTGGCCCAGAGCTTCACCTCCGACCGTTACTTCCATCCCCGCCCCTCGGCTGCTGGCAATGGCTACGACGCCACCGCCTCTGGCGGCTCTAACCTGGCCCAGTCCAACAAGACGCTGGTCTCGCGCATTCAGGGCGACATCGACAAGCTGGCCGCTCATAACCCCGGCAAGCCGGTTCCCATCGACCTGGTGACGACCTCGGCCTCTGGCCTGGACCCCGACATCACCCCCGATGCCGC